>Ga0105105_10000021_pt1 | contig 64486 bp, 71 predicted proteins | sample PPLLaktember2015_4_FD_79108 | JGI IMG/M metagenome (GOLD analysis project Ga0105105, IMG submission 79108) | Freshwater sediment microbial communities from Prairie Pothole Lake near Jamestown, North Dakota, USA - PPLs Lake P8 Core (1) Depth... | ecosystem: Environmental > Aquatic > Freshwater >...
TCTAGTGTAGCATATAGTTTGCGTAAACTAAAAAATAACTATGCGGGCAGTGCCATTAAGGTGAGAAGGTCAAGCGACAATGCCGAACTAGACATAGGTTTTGTAAATGGAGAATTAGACACACAAGCTATAACTAATTTTTTAGAAAGTAATGTAATTACAAGTCCATTAGGTGTAGACGTAAATACAAATGGTGTGTCTGATAATTGGGGGAGTTATGCGGGAGCAACCACCACAACTTTTCAAGTTGCAAATAGTGAACAGATAATTTCTATTGAAAATGCAAGTAATAAAAATGGTTCGGTAGTTGAAACACCTTATATTAGTATGACAGCAGGTGTTGGTTTAAAACTTAGTATTACATTTAGAAAAACAGGAGATGTAAAAGGTGGTATTTATGTTAACTGTTTTAATTCCTCGAATGGATATTTAAGTACGATTGCTTATACCGAGTCTACATCGGAAACAGATACAATATTAATTGAAACAGGTACTACACCAGTAGATACAGCAAAAATACAAGTTGGAATGGGAATAAATGCACTTCAAATAGGAAATAGTGGTAGCGTTTATTTTTCAAATGTAGTATTATCACAAACTAATGTTAGTGCTTATGTAAGAACTTGGTACGATCAAAGTGGCAATGACAAAAATGCTATTCAAACAGAAGTAGAATTTCAACCGAGAATAGTTAATGAAGGAACTATTGAAACGGGATTAAACTTTTTACAAGCTTCAAATTGTGCTATGACAATTACTGGATTTACTAGTTTACCAAATAACGATGATTTTACAACATACATTAAAGCAAAAGCTGTAACGGGAGAAGGTCACATACTATATTTTGGTGATAAATGGTTTAATAAGAATATGTTTTTGATTGGTTACGACCAAGATAATACTAGGTTTGTATTTGATTTTAATACTGAAGGTGGAATGGTAAAAAGCAAACCATCAGGTGATATTATTATTAAAAGTGGATTGAACAAAAATCTTGCTAACAATAAATATATAGAAGTTAATAATAATATTAACGAAACAACAACAGAAGAAACTATGGACAATATAACCTCTAGTTATATAGGTAGGGCAAGTTGGGGCAATGATGAAAACTTTGGTGGCATATTAACTGATATTATTATATTTAATAGTTCTTTATCTGAAAGGGATGATGAATTAGTAAAAAATAATTTAGAATTAGTTGAAAATCCACCACTACTACTAGATATTGTAAGTGATTCTGTTTTAGCTTATGGATTGAAAAAATTTAGAACTGCCTATACCGGTAACTGTATACAAGTAAGAAGGTCGAGTGACAATAGCTTACTAGATATAGGCTTTGACTCCAACGGCAATTTAGATACAACAGCGTTAAGTTCTTTTGTAGGTGAAGGGTCTGGATTTGTAAGAACTATATACGACCAAAGTGGTAATGGTACGAACGCAGTACAAACGGCAGCTAACAACCAAGCCTTAATAGTAGATGCAGGAACTTACCTTGAAACAATGTATTTTTGGCCTTCTGCAAATCCAAGTTTTTATACAATTGGGGAAATAGCAAAAATAATAAAAGAAACCGATTATACAATATATAACACATACCCTGCAATTTACGATACAAGTGCTAGAGGTATGAATGTATATCTAAATAATGCTACACAAGTTTGTATATTGAGGACATCGGGTACTAATTTTGAATTTAGAACACAAGACACTACATCAAGAACCTTTAGCTATGAAACATTAACAAAAGTAAAAGCAGGGCTAAATAGTGGACAAAGAGTATTAGAATTAAACGGAAGTTCAGTAACAGCAGGTTCTTCTGTTCCTCAAATGTCACAGTTAACAGAAGGATATGTAGGCAGACCTTCTTATGGGGCTTTATCTGAAAATGGGAAGTTTAAACTAGATAATTTAATTATCTTTAATAAATATTTATCAAGTGGTGACGACACAATAGTTAAAAACAAACTAGGTTGGTAGAAATCAAAGTAAGGTGGTAAGCTATGTTGTTTAAAATTTTTGCTTACTTTGTATTCATAGTAGGCATGTTGTACGAAAAGTTTTTCCAAAAAAATTAAAGAGGAGTGGTACAAATGAAAACATTGAAATTTGTAATTGCAACAATGTTATGCATTACACTTTGTTTCTCAGTTTTTACACTCGCAACTGCACAAGAGGTTAGAAGAACAGGGTTAGATATTACCAAAGCCCCATCTGTTAGGGTATCATCACAAGATATAAGTTTAAGTGATGATGGGCGAGCATTGCCGCGCAGACATGATTGGAGAGAACTAGATGGTGTGACTCCTGTTAGAGACCAAGGTGATGCGGGTACTTGTTGGGCATTTGCTACCACGGGACCTTTGGAACATGCAATTAAAATTAAAGATAGGGTAGATGTTGATTTATCAGAACAGTTTCTTGTAGCTTACAATGAAGAGGGATATGGCGTAGATGGTGGTTGGTTCGCACATGATTATCATAAAAAACCTGGGGCTGTTTTAGAATTTGATTTCCCTTATACGGCTAATGAAATACCTGTATGGAATAATCCAGAATATAATCACCCATATAAGATTAAAAAATGGAGTTACAACTCCTTTTATACTATGTCTGTAGCTACTTCGCGTAGTATGAAGAAAGCAATTTACAAACATGGTTCTGTTGCCGCTGCTGTATATGCTGATAATACATTCATAAGATACAAGGGCGGAATATATAAAGGAGTTAAAAACAGTGAGCAAATTAATCATGCCGTAATGTTAGTTGGTTGGGATGATTTACAAGGTGTGTGGATCCTTAAAAACTCATGGAGTACTGATTGGGGCGAAAAGGGTTATATGAGAATTAAATATGGTGCTAATAAGATTGGGTTCGCCGCGAACTACGTTGTGTACTAATTGTTTAGCCGATAAAAAAAAAATCAAATTAAGGGAGGTAATTTAATATGCAAAAAACCTTAACTATGAAAAAATGGTACAGCTCTAAAACACTTTGGGCAAATGGTCTTGCTTTCGCTGCTATTGTTTTTCAGTTAATTTTAGACCAGGAAGTTATAGGTGCTGAGGCACAAGTAGCAATACTTAGTTTACTTAATGTTATACTACGTATAATAACAAAAGAATCTATTGAGTGGTAATTAATCACTTAATTGTAAACCCTCTATTATAGAGGGTTTCTTTTTTATGGTTTTTAGAGATAGGCGATAGATCGCCCGCCTGTTTGTTCCTTATAAAGTTAGTTCATTTGGATGACAAGATACAAAATAGGGTTTCTTGGAATAATTTGAGCGCATTTGGGAAATAATAATAATAGATGATAAATTCATCAATCTTATTATCAGGAGGATATAAATATGCCAAGACGTGGAGGAAGACATTACGTATTAGTTAAAGGAGCGGAACAAGCTTTAGATAAGTTTAAGATGGAAATTGCAGCAGACCTAGGATTAGATCATAAAGTAGATGCTGATGGAACATTTAAAAACTTCTCAACTATTGAAGTAGGTAAAATAGGTGGAGAAATGGTAAGAAGAATACAAGCAGCAGGTGAATATGCTATTATGGAAAGATATCGTAAGGGTGAATTAAGATTAATGCCTGAGGATGTATTACCCGATCCAAAGAACGTACGTGAAGTATCTAACAATGGTAATAAAGTATAAAAAAAAAAAGACACTGGAAATTAATCCGGTGTCTTCTTTTTTTTTTACGCAAAACACTAACATTTACTAAAACCACAATTATAACAAACAACACAACCCTCAGCTCTTATAATTGACTCTTTACACTCAGGACACACCGTTCCCATTTCAATAAACTCGTCGGATTCTTCCATAGGAATAATAGAATCTAATTCTACAGAGTCTCTCGATAATTGAGTTAAACACTCTAAACCATCAGTAGTTTCTTCTGTTATATCCTCACTAAGCAGATTAACTACATCTTTTAATACACGCCCTATTACATCTGGACATGATTTACCCTTTAATGTTGAATCCTTCCCAGCCTGATGTCTAAAATTATCACAACGTACAGAATTAAGCTGATCTATGATCTCCTCTGCAGGAACTCCATAGCGCAATGCAATAGAAATCAATCGTGCCATACCATCAGCATATCCGGCACACCCACCACCTGATAATCTTAATAGAGTCTCATACGGACGATCACCTACAGTATTCACAGTAATCAACATCTTACCACAGCCTGTAGATACCTGTTTTGTAATCCCAGTTAATTCCTCAGGTCTTTTAAGTGGCTTAATTTCCTTTTGAGGCTCCATCAAAGCGGATTGGCGGTATTCACAATCACCACACACTGGTACGTCCGCAGATTCAGACGTATCTGCTTTTTCTTTGTTATTTTCACCCTTAGAAAGAGGTTGACTATTTCTTGAACCATCTCTATATACTGTAATACCTTTACAACCTAATTTATAGGCAAAGAGAAAAGATTCTTGTATTTCTTCAGGCGACACGCCATTATCAAAGTTGATGGTCTTTGATACTGCATTATCTGTATATTCTTGAAAAGCTGCTTGCATACGAATATGTTCAAACGGATGTATTTCATTAGATATCTTAAATACCTCAACTAATTCAGGCATAATAGCATTAGCTCTTTGTACAGAGCCTGTTTCTTTAACTAAATCTAATATATGCTGTTTCACATCGGTACCTAAATTAAAATTCTCTAATGCTTGTAAGAAACAGCTATCATACATAGTCATCGTATCTCCATCGGCAAGAGTTTTAGTTGTTAATAAGCCAAACAACGGTTCAATACCGCTTGATACACCCGCAATAATGCTTAACGTACCAGTGGGTGCGATTGTTGTCGTAGTAGCATTCCGAATTGACACACCCTCAGATGCCCATACTGAGTATTCCCAATTAGGAAATACCCCTTTAGTTTGTGCTAATAGCATAGAAGTTTCTTTAGATACGTCGTCTATAAAATGCATTATTCTTTCCGCCAATAAAAGAGCTTCTGCGGAATCATAAGGGATGCCTAATTTGAATAACATATTAGCCCAACCCATTACACCTAAACCAATTTTTCTATTCTTTTTAACTTGTATTTCTATTTGGGGTAGTGGATATTTATTGATGTCAATTACGTTGTCTAGAAAACGCACAGCTATTTGAGTAACCGTTTTCAAGCGACTCCAATTAATACTTAAATCTGCTTCTCCTTTTACGACATAATCTAAAACCATATTTGATAAATTAATTGACCCTAAGTTACAAGCCTCATAAGGTAATAAAGGTTGTTCGCCGCAATTATGAATTAAAACATAATTAGCAAAGAAATTATGGCACTCTTCTACTTCCATATCATAAACATCTTCAGTATAGTCTAAGGGTACCACAGAAAGAAGACGCATATTAGCTCCTACAGGATGTACTCCCAATTTATTAGACCAATTTTTATCTTCTTTTATATTGGGTAGCCATCTACCTGTAGAGGGATCATGTTGCATCCAATCAATATGACCCTTATTGCTTAAAACAGAATGATCTCCATGATTTAACACTTCTAAATTACTAAAGGCATTGTTTTTTCTATTATTGTCTTTATGATGTACATCCTTACCAGCCATATCTCCATAATAATGCTGAGCAATAAAAATATGTTCAGCAGGTACACTAGACCCAGTTCCAGTTAAATACACTTTAGTATATCTTTGATTTTTGGGTGCTACATTTAAAGCTACTAATTTATCAGTAGGTAGTAAATATTGAGCTTCTATATAACCTCTATTACGTGTATAAAATTTATGATCCGGTGTACAAATAACATTACCTTTAGTTGTAGATACTTTTAGCAATTTAGCATTCATCTTAGTTAGACGAATATTTTTTGCTTTACGTATAGTCAATTGATATTTATCATTTACGCAATAAACATCAATCTCCTTTCCAACTAAATCTTTAATAGCAATCATACCCTCAACTGTTTTAATTAATGTATCACCAACTACGCAAGGATTAGTACTTTCTATATCTCCTAATGCAGGAAGTGTATTGTGTTTATTTATTTCATCTATGAAAATAACTCCAGGTTCTCCTGTGGTCCAGGCGCGTGTACTTATTTTATCCCATATTAATTTAGGATCTATTTTAGCATAGTCAATATTACCAAATTTTAAAGTAAAAGGGGTGTTATTTGAGAGGCATTGCATAAATTCTTCAGTTATAGCTACAGACATATTAAAATTAGTGAGTTGCTCTAAGTCTGCCTTAGCATCTATAAATTCCAATATATCAGGATGATCTATACGCATAACAGCCATATTAGCTCCACGACGGGCTCCTCCTTGTTTTACTTCTTCAGTTGCGGCGTTGAATACTCGCATAAAGCTTAATGGACCACTTGCCTCACCCACTGTACTTGTAACTGGATCTTCCTTAGGACGCAATCTACTAAAGTTAAATCCAGTTCCTCCCCCTGTTTTCTGAATAAGGGCCATATCTTTGATTGCTTGAAAGATACCTTCCATTGAATCCTCTACAGGTACAACAAAACATGCAGCCAATTGTCCTAGAGGTCTTCCTGCATTCATTAATGTAGGTGAATTGGGTAAAAAATCTAATGAAGCCATGATATTGTAGAATTGTTTGGTTAATTTGTCTACAGCTTTATCTATTTCTTCTCGATTATATTTAGCTTCCTGTAAATAAACTATCTCCGCTTTGGCAACACACTCAGCAACACGTAAAAACATTTCTTCCGGTGTCTCACCTCTTAAATATCTCTTCTTTAATACACGAAATGCATTTTCAGTTAACGCTTTTACTGGTTGAAATTGTATTTCTGAATACATTTTAACTCCTCCTTAGTTATTTATATTTTCACGATATTTCAATAAAATCTGCTGGTATTTCTCTGTTTTGAAATATCCGCAGGAATTAAACTCAAAACACCATCCACGATAGACACATTCCGGGACACATACACTAACTAATTCAGGTTCAAAATCCTTGATAGAAGATAAAAAAGCAGTCCAAGTGACAACTGTCTCAGGTGCTGCGCAGCCAGTGCACAATCTTCTACGCGAAATGTTAATAATTGCCTGTGCATTTACTTCGATTTCATGTTCGACAAAATTACTTTGAGGTAAATCATCACGAGCAATTCCAGTACGATCAGATCTTTGTGTACGAACAAAATGCAGGATACCTACCCAATGTCTTACTAAATGGACAGAAATCCATGATTTAAGTTCATACCATTTAGCTTTGAAGATAAGTTGACGTATAGGTGAATGTTCACACAGCAATACCTGTTTTTTCCATCTAGGAGAGGGCTCTCGCTTGCCCTCAGCCTTGTTTACGGTAGTTCTCGCGGAATTAAGAACCTCTTTCCACGTTCCTTTACTTCCCAAGAATCTTATAAACATAGTAACCTCCTATTTGAATTCAAATTCAAGAGCCAGTTCGGTTTTAACCCATTTCTTCATATCGTTAATAGTTACTAAACCTTCTTTCGCGCAAATCAAATCATTTTGTACACGTTTAACTACATCATTTATCTTCGTCTTGTCTAGTTGTGCCACGTCATGCAGTGATATGCAGAAGAGATAAGACATCCTTTCAATCACTTCTTTTTTAAGTATTTCCTTTTGTGCTTCTATTGCTGCTCTTAATAGATGTTCAAACTGTGGTTCAGTTATAGTTACCTTCTTTGATACAACACCATTCTTTCTTCTATCAGCCCTATTCATCGACATGCATAACCCTCCCTGTACGTATATAGTTCGAAGACATAAAATCACACATCCTATTTTCTTTTGCCCAAAATTCGAAAGTATTCTCTTTATGTTCAATCCGAAGATATAACATATAAAGATAGACTAAAATTGGTATTCTTTTCTTTTCACCATTTTCGTAATACTTAAAATGTAAATTAGAATGCTTTGTTACGCAATAATGACACCAATTTTTCTTTAGGGGAAATAACTTAATAAAACGAATTAAATTTACTCTCTGTAAATACTTCGGTGGTTCAACACTAGTCATATCATCCATATCAACTATATTAATCTCCTTATAAGTTAGCTTGATACCATTCGTAGAATTCTACAGTAGTATCATTTTCTTCTTTATATACTGTTCCTGTATCATAATTAAATGTAATTAATTCACCCCAACTTAAACCTATTTCAAAGTCAGTTTTAAAAGGCACTGGACAATCAAATCTTTCAACTGGCTCAGTTACCATTATATTGTTTGCATAACTACCTACAGCCATAATAGTTTCTACTTTTGCAGGTATTTCCAATAATAATGAATCATGCACAAGATTCAAGATACGTGTATCGTACTCATCTAATAAATGTTTTTCCATCTTCATAGCACTTACCAATAGCAAATCGGATGAGGAAGATTGTATAGGAAAGTTTCTTGCTTCATTTTGAAGAGCATGTAAAGATTCAGGCGTTACTAATCCAAATCTACGTCTCCTACCAAATGGAGTTTCAAGAAAGTTTCCAGCAACCACTTGATCAGCGCACCATTTCAGGTAGTCTCGCGCACCAGGGTATTTGTTAAGCCATCCGCTTATCATTTCGGAAGCTTCTTCTTTGCCAATTTGGTACTCATCTACGAATGATTGTGCCTCTCGCCCATAAGGTATACCAAAATTAACCGCTTTAGCCCGCATCTTTTGTTGTTTAGTGTAATTTTCACCAAATAAGGCTTTAGCAGTCTCATCATGTAAGTTTCTTCCTTTAATAAAAACATCCATAAGTACCGGACACTTACTGAGAAATGCAAGCCATCTAAGTTCTGCGCCCGAATAATCGATTTCAGCCAATACATATCCGGGTCTTGCTACAAATGCTTTTCGGATATTTCCAATTCCATTTGCACTAGGTTGATTTTGAACATTTGGCTCTTTTGAACTAAGTCTTCCCGTGGCTGTAACATGTAGATTGAATGTTGTTCTAACTCTACCGTCTTCATCTTGGGCATCCAATAAACCAACAACATAGGTCGACTTTTCTTTCTGTACTGTCCTGTACTCTAGTACCTTACTTATTAGTTGTGGTTTAGGTGCAATCGAATTAAGAATTGTTTTATCTGTACTACGCCCCTTTTTAATTCGGGGTTTTAATTTCATTCTATCGAACACTAGCCAAGCCATCTGTTGGGGCGAACCCGGATTAAATATCTTAGGAGCTGACTTAGCACCCGATTCAGCCACATATATCTCTGTATCCCAAATTGGTGCCGCAAGTTCTTGTATTTCATCCATTATCTGTGCTAAAAGAATCTCATACTTAACATTCAGCTCTTCTAAATATTCAGGATTAATTAAGATACCATTCTGTTCTACTCTCGATAAGAAGTTCGCAGCAGGAATTAAAAGTTCCTCATATAGGCTCCTCAATCGCGGATCCTTATCAAGTTCCTCTCCAATAGCACCCACCAACTGGTACGTGTAGTCGCAGTCAACTGCAACACGCTCACATAAGGCTTCAAAGAAAGCTCTATATGAATCTAAGTTAACTGCTTTCCAATTTTGATTCATTTTATACTTATATTCTTCCGCTTGTAAAAATACTTTGGAAAGATACCCTAAATTATGTTCAGATGTTTCATCTAACACATAGTGCATATACATAGTATCGCCACCGATATCAACTGTGGCAAGTTTTCTACGCCATAATACTTTTTTATCATACTTCCCGTGTTGTAAGATACATTTCCAAGGAACCTCATCAGTGAAGTTATGAAATTGTTCTTTCATCTCACGAGGAACAACGTACACTTTGTTTTTTGCATAACACATACCACCAACTAAAAATTCTGCCTCACGATAATCTAATGAAGTTGTCTCTACATCATATGCTACATAAGGTAATTGTCCCTGGTTATGCAAAGTCATTAAGTCTTGCAAAGCAACATGACACTTTTCTTTGGTGTCTAAAATAGTCCATTGAGTTTCTCCAGTATCATTATTCCCTTTACCCCCGTATAGACTAGACACGAATTGTAACATAGTTAGAAATGGTTTATAATCATTAGGTGCCCGTAGGATTAAGCCGGGATTCATTATAGGAATAACAAGGGCATCACCACAATAACTATATTCTCGAGCACGGCCGTATTCTGCTGTGACTTTAATGTTGTGTTCTCCTGTAAGGGTTTGCATTGCGACTTTTCCACAAACAAGTATAAATTTAGGTTTAATAGCTTGAATTTCTTTGAGTAATCTGTCTCTGCAATTATTAATAGCATCCTTAGGAAAAGTATTATTACCCTTGCGTTTAGGTATAGCACATGCAACAGCTGTTGTAAATGCTATTGATTTAGCGTCGATCGGTAATCCTACTTTCTGCATTGTTTGTTTTAATATGTTTGCTCCTGGACCAGTCATTATTTCACCCTTTTTAGCTTCAATGGCTGTAGGTGTTTCCCCAATGACTAATATAGGCCGATGACTTACATCAACCGGCCTACTTAGTTGTGGGTATAAACTGCAAGAACATCCTTTACAATTTATACATATATTCATTTAACCCTCCTTATTTAATATTTCACGATTCCTTCTCATTACTTCATTTAACCTGTCTATTAATTTAATGCCCTTTACTTTTTGATTATAATAATATTCTTCAAATAAATTCTCTTGCTCTTCAGATACTTTCCTAGACTTATTTAGTATATTAATAACCCTTTCTAAGTCTTCTAATGTTATTTCTTTCATTTTATTCCTCCATAGGTAAATCAGAGTATTTCGGTACTGCGCAAGCATCTTTCCATTTACAAATATTAGTTGCCAATAGTAAATGATTTACCACTGTTTCATCAAAAGTAAATTTAAGATCTGGTCGATCATCTGAATCTACCTTAATACCTGCTTTAGAATATACGTATGCTATAGCACTATCAATACCACGTACTTTTGGAATAATCTCATCCCTTACAGCACATTCAATGAGGGTAGCTTCTAAAGGAGTTTTCCAACAACCCAACATATGAATATCCAAGCCTCTTAATCTATTACCCAATATTTCTAATACTTCAATTCGTGCATCACGTCCCCCAATATCTGTTAACACTTTAGGAACACCTATGACGTCAATATCCATCATAATCATAGTTTCTGCGCATTGAATCCATTCATCAATAGTTTCACCTTGCGGTACCCCCATTAATTTAAAAGGGAAATTTCCTTTAACATAACGAATAGCTTCATATGTTTTTTCTAAAGTAGCTAACATATTTTTATATACATCCGGAAGAACAATTTCATTAGCCTTTATCATTAATGCTTTTTTCACTATTTCTTCAATTGGTCTAGGATCTCCCTCAATCACACCATTATCCATGATAACATAACGTCCTTTTTGTGCCATCTTAGAATAAAAGCGTGTGTAAGTATCATCCTTCCCTATTAGATGGGCTAAACACATATGATACTCTTCATCTTCTATTATAGGAAGAAATTTTGTTGGTAAAATCGTTGCAGCTAACATTAGGTAACCTCCCTATTATTTATAATATTCTAAAGGATCATTTATTCCGTTGGCAAGGAAAGCAGCTTTCCTATCAATACAGGTAGCACAAATACCACAAGCCTTTAATCCACCTTCATAACAACTCCATGTTTTTGTGAAATCTACATCTAATGATATACCTTCAGCTACTATCTCACTTTTTATCTTATACATAAAGGGTGCTATCAAATGTACTAAGCCTCCAGTGCCTAAATGTATAGCCTCTTGCATAGACGCAATAAAATAGGAAGTACAATCAGGATAAGCATTACCAGCTGCATCGTCAGCATGAGCCCCGTAATAAATAGTATCTGCATCTTTCTGTAATGCTATTGCTGTAGCATAGGATAAAAATAAACCATTTCTAAAAGGTACATAGGTTTTAACTGTACCTGTACCACCTATCTTATCTAATTGCTCTTTATAAGATTCGTGTGGAATATCTTCATCACTACCATGTAATAAGGGGCAACTCGTATCAAACTTAAATACATCAGCTAGATCTGCTTGTATTAGTTCTACATTACAGTGTTCTACTTGCTTAACAGCACAAAATTGTTCTTTTTGATGTTTTTGACCATAAAATAAATTTAAAGCAATAACATTTTCCGCACCATATTTAGCTACGATATCAGCTAATAAAACAGAACTATCTAAGCCACCACTAACTAATACTAATTTTTTATTCATACTCCCTACCTCCTATAATGTTGTATCTTGCTTTTCTTTGATTAAACGATCTAAATACCAACGAGCCTTTTTCAAATCTTCTAGACCATTCTTAGCTTGATATCTACAAACATATTTAATTACATTGCCTGCGCGAAAATCAAGTTTTTGATCTTCGATGAAATCAATTACCTCTATCTTACCTTGATTATAATGTCCAGGATTATTCACCATATCATTGGGAACAGTCATCAGATTCTTCCCCCTCCATAATAGCTTTTTTGAGAACTTGATACAATTCTGTATTTTCGAAACATTTTTCTTTTGTATGCCGTGAAGCACTATCTGTTGTATTGAAAGTTTTATTATTATACCTATGTCTTAATTTGCTAATATTAAGAGCCAATATCGTATCCATATTAATACGATTCGTTTTAGCTATGGCACTTATATACCACAACACATCTCCTAATTCTTTAGCTAACTTCATTTTATCCAACTGTTCTTCATGAAATATATGATGTTTAAGTAATTCACATACTTCACCAGCTTCACCGGCTAAACCCAAAGCCCAATCCAACAATTCAGCTTGCTTTGTGGTTAATTCCTTATGATCTTTAAATGTCCTACAGGCCTCTTTCTGGTATTCATTTGGGTGCATAATAAACCTCCTTGGTTATAAATGGAAAAGGAAGATGAACCACGGTGCCAGTTATCCCCCTCTCCATAAGACTAATTATTTAACTTTAAATCCATACGAATCACAGGGTTATTACCACCCATATGATATACTTTCACTGTTCCTACCCTAACCTGAATTTCTGCTGAATACTTCATATTATCTTTTTTGTGATCAATACCACACTCCAATAGATGTTGAATTCTAACTAATTCTTCCTGACTAAACAAATCCACCTTAGTACCCCCTACTAGCTATTTTATTAAATTCATCAACTCAGTTCGTGCATTATTATGCTGTTCTAAAAAAACTCCCCTCATAGCGGATGTAACTGTTTTCGCCCCAAATTTTTGTACCCCACGCATAGTCATACAAAGATGTTCAGCTTCAATAATTACAGCAACCCCTCTAGGATTCAACACCTGTTCAATAGTATCTGCTATTTGTGAAGTCATCCTTTCTTGTATTTGTAATCGCTTTGCAAAACAGTCTACTAAGCGTGCTAACTTACTGATACCCACTACTTTGCCATTTGGTATATAAGCCACATGAGCTATACCATGAAAAGTTACCATATGATGCTCACAATGACTATAAAACGGAATATCTTTTACAAGTACTAATTCTTGATGTTTTTCATCTTCAAATGTAATACCTAAAATATCTTTAGGAACTTGACTATAACCAGCAAAAATCTCATCGTATAGGCTGGTTACTCTTTCTGGTGTTTCTAATAACCCCTCACGATGAGAATTTTCTCCAATACTTTCAAGCATTAAATTTACAGCTAACATTCTCTTAGCCAAATTACTTAACTCTTTTGTCCTTTGTAGATTTTCATGTATGGTAAGTGCTTCTTCTTTACTTATCTTGGCTTTAGCCATCTTAACCCCTCCACATTATTTTAGATTGAATATCTTATGCATCTGTACTCCTAAACGAAGTATCCCTGCATGTTTATTACCTTCTGCCATTATGAAAGTATACGCCCTCATCGCGGAAGTCTGCATATCAAATCCATCTGGCTGCAACCACACTGGTACGATAAGACCTGTATTTAATAAAGTAATAATGTGTTTATCAAAATCTAACTCTTCTGTTACTACATATTTTAGTTCATCAAATCTACATCTTGGATGTATTACATAATGAGGAGGCTTTGGTGAAGCTACAACCCAGTCTACATCCTCTGGTGTAGGCATAGTCGCATTTGTTTCTAAACAAACAATAAAATCATTTTGCCTAAGCTCTCGTACCAGTTGGGGTAAAAAAGGACTGACACATGGTTCCCCACCAGTAATTGTAACCATATCGATATTTGCCGCTTTACATATACCAATTATTTCAGTTGTGGTCATCCTTGTGCCACCACTATGTCCCCATGATTCTTTTGTATCACACCAAGGGCAAGCTAAATTACAACCTCCTAGACGTATAAATGTTGTAGGTTGTCCTAGCATAGATCCTTCACCCTGAATGCTGGAAAAAATTTCTATTATATAAGGTCCTGTATTATTTTGATTCATCTTATTACCTCCGCAAATGAACTAGGAGTTTCCCATAATCGTAAAACACTAATACGAAAAGGATAAGTGTGTTGTTTAAGATACTTGTTTAACTTTTCAATAAAATATTCTGCCATGCGCTCCGCTGTCGGTTTATAAGGAAAAGCATATGTCTTACGCCCATTTGATTTCAAAATATTTGCTATTTCATATTCGACTACATCTGTTGTTTGCGCCCAATACATAAAAGCATGATCAAGAGGGGCCACTACAACTTGATTTACTACCTCTTTTAACTGTTTAAAATCTACAACCATATCCATATCATCTAATATGGTGTTATACCTCGCTGCAGTTACTGTCATTTTGTAAGTATGTCCATGAATGTTAATACACAAACCTTTATGGTCTGCTAACATGTGGGCCATATCCCATGTAAATTCTTTCGTAATAGTAATCATAACCTTCCTCCCTTTCTCTCCATATTTGCTTAAAAATTAAGGTGCCCTTGCGAGCACCTTAAATTATACGAGGGAACATGAGAATCTCTTAAAGAAATGCTCCATTATTTTCAGGTGATAATATATCAGCCACATTATTACGCTTTTCGCCCTTATATTCCCCAGCTTTCTGTGTTTGAATCTTAACCATTACTCTACATTCTCTTCCAATCGCATGCCCTTCATCCGAGAAAGCCTGTGGATTAAAGTTTGATAAATCAACATCTGGACATACCCTTACTAAGAACTTCTTAAGCTTTGTTAAACCAAATTCCGCTCCGTCACCTTTAAGAACCATCCAGTCAAATAACTTTCTGTTTTCGTACTCGGCATCAGTAATGGTATAACATACAGTGATCATTGGGTTTCCTTTCTTTGAATCACCGAAGTTAAATGTATCAACAACCGCGTTGTACGTGCCTTTTGGTAATAGCTCAAAAGACATTTCTTTTTCTTCGACGTTGTTCAAATTAAAAACCATACCACCTTCATCCTGTGACGCCCCAACACTACCTAAATTAAATTCTGTCATATTAACCTCCAACTCCATCCATTCGCGCCGTCCTCCACCCTCATAATATTTATATCATGCTTTCGCTTGATACCCTGAAACAATCCAATAATGTCCTTGCGGACCCTATTGTTATTATTGGATTGTATCTCAGCATCGTTCTATTCCGATGAGTCACCTGCATTACTATTTAATAAGAGTCAAGCATGCAGTAAAATCAAGACTCTAATGGTCACGAGAATAGGACTCCCACCTACAATTCTTGCCCGGCCTAGGCTCAACCTTATAAATTCAGTCATCTCGTGATAATTAGGGGATGAGTTACAGCCGTGGAGCTCCACTCATCCCAATTATAAATTCCATAGAAGGTCACGCACCTATGTGACATATAAGAAAATGATTTTTCTTATATTAATATAATATTAAAATAAAAAATATTTTTAACGAGGAATTAAAATTTATTTTTTACCAAATATATTGCTTCCATGATTAAGCATTATCTAATGCATAAAGGGTAGTCATGGTAGGATTATCAATCCATAAACCCTTTAAGGCACTTCCAAATCTATGTTTAGCTGCAATATGCGCTCCTCCGTAAAAACCTCCTTCAAGATATAAACGACGAATAATAGTACCGCCATCCTGAGGTATTTTATCTAAATAACCAACTACGTCAACTAAACCCCGCACATCTCCTGAAAGTTTACCAGGTAACATAGGTTCATAGTGAAATTGCTTTCTAGCATCCTGTTCAAAATCTCTACCGCAGATAAATAAACTATTTACAGGAAGATCACGATACCTTCTTACTAAGAATTGAATCATCTCTCTAGATTTACCCCACTCTGAAAATTGTGCTGCATCTGGCTCCGCATCTAATTTCTGTTTCAACGGATCAATACCTAATAATTGATACATACAATATTTTTGTGCTTCTGTAAGGGAATCAGTAATAACAGTTCTAAATTTCTTAGGCTCGGGAATTAGCGCGGCCATTTTCTTTTCATCTTGCAAATCACCTGGTGCGAAACCCTTAATTTGTCCTTCTAATTTACGTAAACTAACTAAATCATTACTGTCTCTAAATTGTACATGAAGTTTCATAAATTCATAGATATAACTATATTGCTTGTAGTTTTGTACTGGAATAACTAAAATATGCTTATTAGGGTTAATATCCATCTTTTTACATAACTTAGCAATCTCGCGCAAACTTTTTTCTCCCCCTTCAAGGGATATATACAATATGTCGCGCATTTCTTCAGCTAATACAGCAGAACCAGCTAACCAAGTCTTACCTACTCCAAAATCGCCATAAAATAAAGCATTCATCCAACTAAAAGATTCTTCAATATCTCTACCTAAAATTAAAGGTATTGCTGTTGGTGTTGTCATATTCATACTGTTTCCTCCTGTTTGTTATTTTTGTGTATGGTAATACATTTTTGTATCCAATCTTGATACACATCCTTCGCTCTCTTACCCGATCTGAGATCTAGTATGAATCCCGCGATTTCATTATGAAATTCATAAATAAATTCTTTATATGGATCCAATAACACAGTAGGTTTAGTCATTAGCTTTGTTTCAGATACCATAGTGGGGTGTATTATTTGTCCATCACATAAAGATACACGTAATCCTTTAGTAATATCTTCCAAAAACCCAAGTAATGCATTACTATCATCTATTAATGCATTGTGCATAGTTACTAAAGAATTATATGCTTTAACTTCTTTTCCATATTTACCTCTTACCTCACATACAGCACATGCGGGAATACTTCCCATAACTTCTTTTTCCATTATCTATTCCTCCTCTACATTATTTTCTTTTATGTTTTCACTTTCACATATCACACAAGTTGGTATTTCATGTTCCCCAAAATATTCAAACCATTCTTGTTTACACTCTTTACATATCCATCCATTACTTGGTAAATATAACATAACTACTCCTCCTTAGTCTTATTATCATCAGGTAATATAATATTTATACCGTCAAAATCAATATCAAAATCATCTTCTATTACTACGCCCTCTTTTATCATTTCATTGATTTTCATTCGCCACTCTTCTTTTTGCCCATCTTCTTGTCTTGGTCTTGCTTCGTATTCATTATCAAGAATTAAAGCTACTTCACTATTACGACCATCATCAATAGCTAAACAAACGTGACGTAAAGGACAGTCCCAAATACAATCTCTGGTAGGATTCGGATATAAATATAAATCAGAATTAAGCATTAATTGAAGTTCTCCCATTATATGTCTATATGTGGCTTCTAATTGTTCTTTATTACGTTGAATAAAATCCCATCTAATAAATCTATCACCCTCAGGAGTTTCCTGCTCAGCTAGATGGTTTAAAAAATCTATATATTTCATAGGGGCTTTCTGCACAGAACCAAATTCATTAATTAATTCTTGTCTAACAAGATAATGTGTAGTCTTTTGTTTCTTATCCACACTTAATTCACCGCTTTTTAGCCGTTTAGGTTTTTTAGCAATATCTTTAGTTAGTTGCAAATAAACAAAGCCATATATAGGATGCCCAAACCATTTTTCCGCTGCCCATAAATAAGCACTAATCTGGTCATCTGTGTCTAATTTATTTGTATCTGCTCCTTTAGCGGTCTTATAGTCAAGAATCCACCAGCGTCCATAACGATCTATTACAAGTCTATCCATAGTACCATGATAATAAATAGGTACTATCTTAATAGGTATTTCTTTTCCTTTATGCATATAAGTATATTCTGGTTCCTGATCAGCAAGCCTAAACATATCAAAGGCATTCTGGTTTATTAACTGTGGATCTCCTTCCTTATATTCACAGATAATTTCTTCTGTCTTAGCATTTACTATTACTTTAATATCCAGGTCAATAAAAAAACGTTGCTCTACTGCAGGCTTAGCTCCTTCACTGAAAGGAACACAAGGTTTATTATTTTCGTTTAACCATAGTGTTTGGAAATCCCATTGTTTGTTATATCGTGGATACCAATCTAAGAAGTATGTTAACATTGCTATTCCCAAATCATATGCGTCTTCCGCTCCATCAGGTAATGTATCCTTATCAAATGCATTGTAATATGCCTTGAATGCTTTTCTTGGATCACCAAAATAATTATAACTAAAATAGTCTTCCATAGCGAAATGTATCGCGGAACCGAACCAAAAATGTATATTCTGTTCAGTCCCTTTTCTTTGTAAGTTTCCTTTAAGAGACGATTGCCATCCCCATTTACGTAAACAACGTCTAAAAACACGTCTATCTGAAGTTCTTATAGTAAATTTACTTAAATTGTCCATAAATAATTTTCCCTCCCCTAATTTGATTTGTATTCATATTATTATAATATTGAAATAAAAAAGATTTTTAACGAGGTTAATCATTTTAATTTTAGTTCCTGCCTGCGATTTATTTTAAAACGATTCAATAGCATTGTATATTGTTCCTCATTACCTATAGCCCAGTTACTAGCATCTTGTTTGTCATTTAATCTCTGCGCCACATCTTCATCAACAGTATTTCTATGCATGAAATAATAAATATTGACAAAATGTTTTTGTCCAAAACGATGAAGTCTATCTTCAGATTGTACATTTTGATTAAAGTCCCATTCATATCCTAAGAAAAAGGCATGCGATGCCTCCGTAGCATGAAAAGATGCACCACTCTTAATAACACATATAAGTATTTTTTTGTTACTTTTATTCTTTTGAAATTCCTGCCACTCATCAGCAAATTTTTGTGCCGTCATACCACCCGATATTGTATATACTTTAATATCTTTCATACTCTTATGGATAGCTTCTTGGATATGTGGTATTACTTTCCTAAAAGGCGTAAATACTACAAATGATTGACCAGATTCAATTAAATCCTTACCCATGATAATTAATTGTTCCAAAGCAGCTCCGGTCGATTTTAAACCCAACATAGCAGGACAAGTAAGCAATTGACGTAGTCTTAAAATTAAAGACATCATATTGGGTGTAATTAAAGCGGAATCCTCTAACTCTAAATACATATTTGTAACTAAATTGTTATATGCTTTTTCTTGTTCTTCATCCATGTCAACATATATAATCTGCCTTTGCTTTCCGGGTAAATCTTTAAGTACTTCATCTTTTGTTCTACGCAACATGTATTCTTTAAGCATATTACGAAAAGACTCTATATTCTTTGGTCTTCTTTCAATACTCTTACCAAAAGGAGTATCAATCGTAATACAATATTTATTAACAAACTGCCAGTAACTTTTAAAATTAGCCTTATCAATCATGGACAAAGGTGCATATAAATCAATCACACCTTGACGGATTGGCGTACCAGTGAGTAGATAAACATAAGGAATATTCCGCGCGAATTTTTCGAACGCCGTGTAAGTTTGCGATTTATGGTTAAGCAAACCGGATACGTGTATTTCATCTGCCACTAACCCATGTATATTTGGATCAAGCTTTACAATTTCGTCGAGCATACCATACGTTGTAATTAAATAACCACCCTGGTACGATTCCCAAAGCTTTGCTCTTTTGGCTAATGTTCCAGAATAAACAATACTGTCTTTTCCAAACCATTTCATAATTTCTTCTTTCCATACATATAAAGCAAACTTAGGACAGAAAATTACACAATTAAAGTCTTTATCTTCCCATATTATTTCTAAAGCGGTTAAAGTTGTTACGGTTTTACCTAAGCCCATTTCATCATATACAAGACATTTTTGTTTATTACGTAAAAAATGAACCCCATCAATTTGATAGGGCCTAAGTTTATCAGATATTACCATCTTTTACCTCCTTTTACCTCCATATAATTCATAAGGAACTTAATTATATCTTTTCTATCAGTACACAATTGCATTGTGGTACCATCTTTAAAATAAATATCGCAATCCAATTCTATTGATTTACGATTCATGAGTGCCATAGTAATAGCTCCTCCCACACCTGCAACAACAGCACCTACTAAGGATGAAGAACATGAACTATAGAAACTGGATCCATTACTACTAACTTTTATTATCTTTACTCCGACAATCTTATCATTAAGATCGTCATACTTAAATAAACCAGTAACGCCTATTAAATCTCCTCCCATTAACATTACTTTACTGTATTTACCTTTTACGTCTAACACAGCAACAGCTCCTTCCTATTTTGAAATGTCCTCTGTATTTCCTCGGGCTTGGAACCGACCTCGGCTACATTACATAGAGGAATGAGTTTGATGATAGGAAGCCGCGCGAACTCATCCCTCTCTCTATTATCCTAATCTATTGAAACGATATACTTCTCTAAAATTATCTTTTCAATTCTTTGTCTAACTGCACTGTTGATAGGATGTGCTACATCTCTATATTCTCCTTCTGGCGTTTGTCTGTTAGGCATTGATATAAATAACTCTCCATTATTTTCAATTATCTTAATATCACGTACTACAAATTCATTATCAATTGAAATAGATACCACTGCCTTCATTTTATGCCCATTTTCTATTTTCCTGATTCGTACATCTGTAATTTCCATTTTATTGACCTCCTCTACGTATTTGGTATGCTCGCTTTACTGCTTTGAATTCTGGATCATTTAACTTTAAATCACATACGCAAGTCAATGCAAATGCAAGACCCTTCATTTCATATTGGAGCGACATAAATCTTTCTGACTTCCTTGTAGGATCTAAACTCCTTTGTATCTCTATCAGGACATTCAGTCGTTCATGAATACGCTCTTTTGCATTTTGACCCGCTACATATTTTCTCACGCATGTCTTCCTCCTTTGCCTGTTTCGTTAAAGTATCAACGAGTACTTGAGCGGTAGCCATACGGGCTATAGCATAGTCTATTAAATGCTCTTCTGCAATACTAAAGTACGATTGTGCTTGTTGTAATTCTTTAATAGCTTCTTGTAATCCTTCTTTAATGCTTACTTTACGCACCTAAATTCCTCCCCTCTTGTTCCAATATTCTATTTCGACATATAAAATTAAAAGTAATACTATACTTAATATAGGTATCCATAAAAAAGAGAATACCCATAACCAAGTCCAGGTAATAATATTACCCAATTTTAAGCCTATAAAAACTATTTGTAATAAACCAAGCAAAAGACATAGTATAGCGCCACAACCCCTTCTTGGATTATCATCATTATCATACATATTTATTCCTCCAACATCTTTAATAAATTAAAAATACCTCTACCTTTTTGTTTAGTACTCGGATAACCCTTCCCCAAACACCAATATCCTGTACTTGGCCAGAAATGATAATTTATTCCTGTTTTAGAATAGACACGTACAAAACCATTTACACCTTCTTCAAAACGTATATCATTCTGTATTAACTTTTGTATGGATGCATCATAATTACGTTTTTTCTTGTCCCTAGAATATTCACGCATAACTTTAAAAGTTTCAGATGAGCTACTCATAAGATATCTTCACCTCTTTTGTAAAATAACAAAAAATATAGTCCATGCCTTATAGCATCACGTGAATGCTTCATACCCTCTTTCCAAAAACCCCATTCTTTTAATTTTCGATCAGTTACGAATGCTTTTGCTTGAGAAGCCATTTGATATTGCACTGGCCTATGATGCTTCCAACAATGATAATCTATAGCACCAATTAATCTTAAAGTAGGTATTGCACTAAAACTATGTCTATCTAATTTATGTTGGTATACTCTGTAATTTTCACATACTACGAAGTCATGTTCTTGACTCATTAATATTTCTTCTAAGTTATTCCAAAGTAAATCATCTTTGTTTACGGTCGCAGTCTGTCCCCAACTAGTTAATTTAGACCCATGAAAAATAGCATATCCAGTTGTTTCACCTGGATCTAAACATAATAAACTAACTGGTACCTTATCATCTTTACGTGAGAGATTAAATAATTCTTCCCATTTAATCGACATAATATCCCATCTCCTCACACTTTTCTTTAATTTTTTGTATTACCCTTTGATGTCTTGTTCTTACATTTTGTATAGACATTCCTAAAATATCCGCCATTTGACTCATATTAAAGCGGGTTTTTTGTGATACTTCTCTAGCAGACTCAGACAAATAACGTAATTCAAGCAAAGTCCATTTCTCTAAATCAATCTTAGTATTTTGTCCCTTAGTTGCATTAGCTATCTCCTTTATGCAAGGTTGAATTACCACATCAAATAAACTAACCAAATCATTCTCTTCAATAATATTATTGAACTGTTCTTCGGAAAGTAAATCAGCAACAAGATCTGCATTACTAATTTCATGGCCATCTACTAATATAAATGCATTAAGATATACCATCTTATCATTCAATATATTTTCGATCAATGTAGATGCATATCTATGTTGCCTATGCAATTCCCGTTCAATACAAAAACATGCGTAGGATGCAAAAGGCACCCCACGCTCTTCTTTGAATGTATCAACCGCAACTATTAACCCCATACAGCCTGCTTGATACTGATCATCAGAATAAGGTCTCCATTTCTTTAACACATGGGAAACTAACTTCAAATTTTCTTCAACTATCGTATTACGATATAACAGTGCCTTTTCTTCTTCAGCCTTCATCCTTCTAAATAAATTCAATGTTCTTTCCTGGTGCAAATTCATAATAGATTCCCGCCTCCTCCGTATAATTACTTGTGCCGTATCCAAATTAAAGATATTTCTGCCAATAATGCCATTAAATCATTATCAATCGAATCTGCAAATTGATCCGCAATCAAATCCAGTTGATTGGATAAAGCTGCTAAACGATTTATCTGTACCTCCTTAAGATAAATTAAATGAAATTCATTTAAACAAAAATCATCTAACATATCCGCCAATTTTGTTGCCTCTTGCCATGATAGTTTCGCTTTAGTATTTTCCATAAAGAACCCCCTTCCTAAGGAACTAAAATTTAAAAAGTTATCTATTAATATTATATCATAAAAATATAAAAAATAACAGCTATTTTGAAAAAAATATTAAGAAAAAAGTTCTGGATGACTATCAACATATTTCTCAGCCTTTTTTATTACTTCTTCAACTTGTTGCGCAGATAAATTTCGTGCATCTTTCTCTTTACGTAAATTACAAAGGGTGTGTGTGCACGCAATATTGGTAAAACAATCGCTTCCGCCCAACACCACTGGTACGACATGGTCTAATTGTAAATTCTTTAGTACTGTAATTGATTCACCACAAAGATAACATATAGGATGTTCACCTACTCTATCCCTATCAATAACCCAATCTCTTTCATATTTGATTCCTTTATTAGTAGCTAATAATTGTCGTCTTTTTTTGTGTGCCTTTCTCATTACTTTTTTACCTACTTTAGAATTATTATACTTTTTTTGTTTTTCCAATATAGTTTCTTTATTTTTCTGATAGTATTGTCGTCCTACTTCTTGCTTTCTTTCCTTATTTTGTTCATAATACTGCTTATAATCACGTTTATGTTTAGTTCTTTCATAAGATAATTGTGCCGTATTCTTTTGACACTGTTTGCAATTACCTGTACATTTATTCTTGGCATTGTTATTAACATTAAATAGGTAAAATTTCAATATTTGATGACAGCGTCCACATCTTTTGTAGCCCTCAGGAATTTCTGCATTTTCTGTTAATTCTAGAAAATCAGGGGACTGTAAATAAGCATCATTGTTGAGTACAATTTCCGCAATTTCAAGTCGCTTTAATTGTTTTGCTTGTTCTTCTGTATAATGCACATGCTTATCCTCCTATACTATTATTCTCTCCGCATATACGTCAAAATATAGCTGGCCCTTATGAACCAGCTATATTTAAAAGAAACAATATTATAAAAATTAATTTATTATTTATTCTGTAACTTCTGTTTCTGTTATCTTGTCGGCTTCATCTGATTTAATTTGCATACCCTCAAGAACTTTAAGCGCATTAGTAAGTAAATCAGGATTTTCCACAGCATCAATGAATTTTTCAAGTGCTTTAACGGCGTCAACAAATTTTTCTTCTATTGTTTTCATCTTCTTAGTTGCTTGCCATACTACTGAATATTCAACACCAAGTTCTTTAGCAATGTCTCCTTTGGTAACACCTTCAGCAACTCTTTTACGAATATATTCACTTCTTGAAATTTTTGTACCATCTACAAGTTCAACTTCATATTTTTGTCTTGTACCATCAGCATCTTTAGTTAATCCATAAACAACTCCATAAGAAAGGTCAAGCATTTTTGCTATATCCCCACGACTAAGGCCTGCTTCAATTTGTCTCTTGATCCATTCATTTCTATCACTTTCCATAGTATCAGGAACTCCGGCTCCCTCAGGTTGTTCTTCTCCATTAATAAAAACTTTACCATCTTTAACGAAAAGAACTTTGTCTTCTTCCGTAATTTGGATTTTACTAAAAGTAACTCCTCTTCCTCTTGAAGTAGGTTCCGCTTCATTTTCCATGTTTACAGTTGCACCATAAACAGTTCTATAAGGAATTGCATAATCTTCAGAAATCTGTTTTCGGCTTTTATTAAATGAAGAAAATTGTTCTCTGATGAAAGCACTTTTGGAACATAGAGTTCCATCTGCTAATCTCCACTCCTGTTCTTGTGTATCTTCTTCAACTGTAGGTACTTCTGTGTCTAATATCTCGTTGTTGTTCATTTCGTCCATTGTTTCTTCCTCCTGATTAAAATATTCGTTCATGATTCTTCCTCCTTCTAGATTGTAATTAATTTATAATTGTTATATTAATATAATATTAAAATAAAAAAGATTATTAACGACGAAAATCAAAAAAAATTTAAAAGACCCCTATTTGAAATTTAACCATAAATGTGTGTAGCCTGAAAGAAGGACGCCGGTAGCATCTTATGCCCTTCTCTTATAAACCTTTTGTATAAATTATGCTTCCTTCAGGTATTAATTAATTGTGGAGCCTTATTTTGAAGAAATTTCCCCGTTAATAATCTTTTTATTTTTAATATTATAATAATATAAAAATATTTATCGTAATAATACTTTAAGTGAAGGGAAAATATTCATTAGAGGAGGTAAGTACATGTCACAAAATGATAAAAAACAGGGAAACAAAAAGAAAATGCTTGGCGGTTTCGTACCGGCGGAAATTTATTGGGCATTTAAAGAAATGGCTGCTATTAGAAAAGAATCAATGACTGAAGCTTTAACTAATGCCATATTAATGTATATTGATGTAGAAGAAGAAAAAACACAAGAATAGGAGAAATTTATGGATATTACACAAGAAACTTTGTATGGTTTGGTTTCAAAATTAGCTGTAATGAAACCTTTCTCTGTTAAGGAGGATAATACGAAACAGAAAATTAAATTAAATGAATTTTTTGCATCTAATGAGTATATTGCTGAAGATAAAATAGATGGTTGTCATTATCTAATGGTAGCCTGTCGTTTCTTTAGTACAGAACATGTAGAAAAAACAAATAATTTCCCACATCTTAGAGATTTCTTTATTAAATTGGCGATGCCTAATCTTATTCTAGATGGAGAAATAAATTATCCTGGAAAGACTAGTCAATACTGCACTAGAGTAACCGGCGCAGATGCTTCTACGGCAGTATCTTTTCAAAATACTAACGGTCCTATTAATTATACTATTTGGGATATCTTAAGAACTCCTAAGGGTACTTGGTTAGTTAATGAACCTTTATATAAGAGAAGACAAATACTTGAATATTGGTATGAACATTATGTCAAAGGTACTGTACTAGAATCCTATATAAAACTAACTAAATGGGTTGAATCAGATAAAATGTCTTTTAAAGAGGAAATCATTAATGGTGGTGGAGAAGGTATCATTTTAAAGAAAAAAAATAGCCTATACGTAATGGGTAAAAAACCCGCCTGGATGTGGATAAAAATTAAAATACATGATACGGCCGATTTATTTATTACCGGATTTGAAAAACCTAAAGTAGAATATACTGGAAAGGACTATGATGGATGGTCTTATTGGATGGATATTAATGGAATTACAACTCCCGTAACAAAATATCATTATTTGAATTGGATAGGTGCCATTGAATTATCTGCCTATGTTAATAACCAAATACACAAAGTTTGTACATGTTCAGGGATTACAGAAGAAGTAAGGAAAAATATTTCTGAAAATCCTGAAGCCTTTCTAAATAAGGTAGTTAAGATTTCTTATATGGAAAAAACAGAAGCAGGCATACCAAGACATCCAAGATTCGAAGAATTTCATGAGAGTAAAACAGCCCAAGAATGTACTTGGAATTTTGATTAAATAAGGAGGGAGCAAAATGTTAAAAACAGCTAAAAAGTTAATACAATTAGGTCTCCCTATAATTCCATTATGTTCTCATAATCATGCTTATGCAACACCTAAACACATACAAATGTGTAAATGCGCTGGTAAATTACCTCTTATAAAAAACTGGACCTTAAAAACTATTACAACAGAAGAGGATTTAGATAATTGGCATAAACAATTTAAAGAATTTAACATAGGCTTGCCATTAGGAAATGCGTCAGGGTATTGCGGTATTGATATAGATGGAGAACAAGGGGAATTATACCTGCAACAGATGAGTGCTGGAGAGATCCCAGATACGTGGGAATTTTCAACAGGTGCAGGCAGGCGGCTACTTTATTTAATACCCACTGGTACGAAAACGAAGAAATTTAAAAAAGCTGATAAAGATGGAGGACACCAAGAGTGTGCTTTATTGTGTGAGGGGCAACAAACAGTATTACCACCATCGATACATTATACAGGAAAGAATTACGAATGGGTTGATGATCATAGTCCATGGGATATAGATTGTGCTGAAGCTCCTAAATGGTTAGTTGATTTAATTAAAATAGACGAACGTACCAGTGGGGTGGTTGACTTTAATTCAAATGAGTCCGCGTATGTTGACCCTCTTTCGGATTTAGATGCTGAATTTGAACAGGATTTAGACTTTGAAGATACTACACCTCCTGGACTCATCTTAAGTGAGACCACTGTAAAGGGGCAGAAAGGTAAAACTGGTCATTCTATTACAGTTACCGAAGAGTTATTGACATCGCCTATACAGGAGGGGCAGCGCGACAATACCATGACAGCTATAGTAGGTCATTATTGTGCTAATCGTGATTTACGTCGTTTGGGTAAGGATATGATCTTGCAAGTGTGTCAAAATCATAATCTTAAATATTGTAATCCTCCCTTAGAGGCTATATCTATTGAACAAAAAGTAAATTATTTCTTTGAAATGGAACAAATGAAAGAAGCTAAGTTCAAAGATAATAAAAAAGATAAACCTCAATTTGAACCTTCAAGGATGGCTGAAGTAGTATATGCCCGCTTAAAAGAAGAAAAGTTATTATTACATTTTGATCAACATTCAAAAATGTATTATTTTACCAAGCCTGAAAAAGGTCCTTGGCAATATTGTAGAAATATTACAATAATTAATAAACTAATACGTAAGTATATAATTAATCCTCAATATGGTCATTCTTCTTGGGATAAGCAAAGTTACATCGATGAAACACGTAAAGCTCTTGAAGAAATGTTTACGGATCCTTTTAGTATACATGATTTATTTGATATTGGAGCATATGCTAATAAATTGTGTCAGTATATAGTAGTTAATAATGGTATGTTAGATTGGAAAGAAGGGCAGATAATTCCATGGGATTCAAATTATCATACCACAGTTTCCTTTGATGTAAATTATAATCCTACGGCGGATTGTCCGAGATTTGAAAAGTATTTAAAGGAATGGTTGCCTGATCCTAAGACACGTGCACTAATTCAAGAATATCTAGGTTATTGTCTAATCCCTAATACCAAGTTTAGGAAAGCTTTATTCTTATATGGTAAGGGAAAAAATGGTAAGTCTATGTTATTAGAATTTCTACAGCACTTCTTCGGTGAAAATAAGTCAGCTCTTTCATATGATGGGTTATTTACACGATTTGGTCCTGCTAATTTAAAAGGGAAGTTAATTAACATCTTTGACGATACAACAGTTTCTTTTGCTAAAGATACGGGAATAGCTAAGAATCTTATTGCCGGAGGTACGATCTCAGCCGAATTTAAGGGTAGAGATCATTTTGAATTTACCAATGTAGCAAGATTTATCTATAGTGCTCAGGAAACTCCTAGAACAGCAGATCATTCAGATGCTTGGTATGATAGGTGGTTTTTTATACAATTTCCTAATAAGTTTAGACCATCTAATCAAATGAAGATTGCTATAGAAACTGCTATGGAAGAGGAAAAAGAAGGTATCTTTAATTGGATGGTAAAGGGATTGAAACGATTAATGGAAAATGATAGCTTTACTGATAGTGTAGAAGTTGTAGATTCCTCAGTCCACTACAGACAATCAAACGATGTGGTTGCTTCATTTATTGGTAACATGTGTTGCAATGATGTTAATCGTAAACCAACACCTATTAATACTTTATATAAATTGTATACTGTATGGGCAGAAAAAGAGGGTAATAGGTCTGTCAGTAAGAAAACTTTCATTGAAAGAACATTAAATCTAGGCTATGTTAAAAAGTCTATCATTATGGATAAACAAGGAACTAAGGCTTGTTTCGAAGGATTATCTATTGATACGACTAGTGCCGCTTATACAGAAGATACCTTAGACTATGTACTTGCAATGCAGAGCTTATAAAGGGATTATTTCTCTCTTGAAATTTTTTCATATTTGTTATATAATATTAGTATAAATAAACAAATAAAATTATTATAGGAGGTACCACTATGACTAAGAATGAGCAAATGGACAAAATATTCAATACTGTTGGATTATCATATTTATCTAATCTTTATGAAGAAGCTAAACAAAATATCGAAGAAATGGATGAAGCTACGGTAAATCAATATGCGGAAAAAATTACTTTAGAAGAATTGATTAAGGTATCTTTCAATAAAGCCAAGAAAATTGTTGAAGGTATGACATTAAAAAGAAGAATAAAAATGTTAAGTGAATTAGATGAACATCTTTTATACTTGTATCAAGAGACTAAAGGATATAATGATGCATTATTTGGCAAAGCTAGGTATGGTCCTAAAGAATTTCAAAAGATAATGGGTAAGATTAAACATTTAGAAATATTGCAAAATTGGTTATACGGAATAGATTAAATGTAAATATAAAGGAGGATAACAATGTCTAAGTTAGATTGGGAACAATTATATTTCGGTAGATTAAGTCGCCAGGAAATACAACGGGCAGTTGTAGAAGAAGAATGGCAAATAGTTAGGATTAAGATGAAGGGTGTTGCCTTACAGATGAAGTATGACATGTTAAGACACTGGTTGATTAAAAATAAGTACTCAAGAAAAGCTAAGGTACAAGTAACAAATTATGTAACAGCATTGAGTAGAGGGGGTTTGATTAAACCGGAACAGTATTTAGTAAAAACAAACGTACCAGTGGTGGGGCAAGACGCATAGCCGTTTAGAAAGCCCTATTTGGAATTACACCCAACTGGTACGATGCCAAGAGCTCGCCTCAAACGATAGGGGTGGGCTTTCTTAGGCGATATTGTCGGGATACTTGATTTAAAATATTTTGATTTCCCGAAGAAAAAGTCGTTAAAAATCTTTCAGAGACAACTATTATAATAATATAAGCAAAACTAAAAGGAGGAATTGATTTATGGAATGTGTATTTAAAAAGGAAGAAGAGTTAAAGGTAAGAAAAAAGTGTATTGATTGGTTTGATAAAACCTTTACCAACGATATGGTGCAAATTCATAATAGTTTGTCTTTGGATTCAATATGGGAAACTTATGAAAGATTGCGTAAGTCTGGTTTATCTCTTGAAGAGTTTAGACAGATACTTTATTGGAGCGGGAGGATTAATGGTGGGTTAAGTAATTCCGGATACATTGTGGATAAAGTAGCAGTAAGTAGCAAGTCAATAGAAGAGATGGAAATACTAATGTCTATATGTCCAATGGAGATGCGTGGAACTATTCAAAAAATGATTACACGTAAAGCGAACAAGATTGCAACCCCGAATTATGTTGAACAAGAGATTCAATGTTTTGGTTATTCCCATTTAGAACTGTTCTTTCATATGTGGTGTATTAACGCGACATCAGAAAAGGGTAAGAAATTTGTGGAGTCATGTGGATTAACAAGAAAACAAACTGGTACATCATTGAAGGCCCTGAAAAGTGCTTATACTTGTTTCTGTGAAACGTTTACTGTTCCTATGAGATTTAATGCTTCCCAATTAAAACATTATTTTGAACAAAAGGGATTCGAAATTAAGAAGGGTTATGTTTGCGGAGTAGCAGGACAGACATACTTTGATAATCTTATTGTGCCTGGATGGCTTTCACAAGATGCATTCGATCTACCTATCAGCATTACGTGTAAGAATGGAATAATCTTCAAAGCAGGGGTCTATTGGGATATCACTTTAGGACAAAGCTTTATAGACTCAGACTTATGTACAAGATTTTCTACGTTACAATCTGCAGCGGATTACTATTTACAATTTATACATCCTAAGGAAGAGGCTAAGATAACATTATTAGCTAATCAACAAGGGTTGGATAAACATTGTGGAGTTGAGCGTACCAGTGTGGGTTTGACAAATAGAACCGCGCCATCTGCGCCATCTGCTCCATCTACGCCATCTGTACCCGTTGAATCTCCATCTGTTGAATTAGACTTATGTAAAGATTGCGATAAGGAGGCTGACAATTGTATGTCTTGTCCTCATGGTTTGTCGGTTTGATCCTCATGGTTTGTCGGTTTGATGTTGATGTTTTACCCAGTAGATTTATTTGGTCTATTGGGTTTTTTATTGCCTAAAAAATGGGTTTCCGAGTGCAATTTTTCTGATCCTTGTTGATTACGATTTTTTCTGTCGGGATTTAGGGAAATCTTATCTCATCATTCTAATAAGTGGTTTTCGTGGATAGGTTATAAAAGTACTATTTTTTCTTAATATTCTATATGAAAAATAAAATATATTATATATATTATATGGGGATATATATGGGGATATAATATATAATATATAATATATAATATATAATATATATATATATAAGGTAACCAAGTTGGTTGCACAAAAATAAACGGATCTCAAAACATTGATTTTAGTAATGGAGATAAATTAACCCAGTGTCTCGAGAAAAAAAAACTAAAAAGACAAGGTTCAGATTTTTTCACACGGGATCCCTAACTATTCAAAATTTTATGTGGTTAACTGGTTTTTTATGTGGTTTGTAGGGATTTTATGTGGGTTGTGGGGGATTTTATGTGGTTAACTGGTTTTTTATATGGGTTGTAGGGGATTTAATCGATATAAATATGTTTCCCGGACTTCTTATTGGGTTATTCTCGAAACTGAGGAGATCGATACGAGATTTAGGGATTCTCTGGACTTAAACAAATTTGCCGGACGTTTTAAGGGCTGCAGTGATTGTTTTACTTAAACTGTGGAATATCCAGTAAGGGATTCAATCTTACGGACTTGCTCAAACGGTGTTAGTTTTAATAGGTTCTATGGAGACGGGCCGGGGAGGCCACCGATGACCTTCTTCCGCAAGTTTGATCCTCTTGCAGGTTGCCAGGTTCCGGCCCGACCAGTTAAAGTCGTGCGACCAAGCGGCCCACTGGCCCATCTCCTACTATACATTTATTTTATTACCCACCCATCTCCTACTATATATTTATTTTTATCGCCCGTCTATTAGGTCCTCTTATAAGTAGAAAAAAAGAAGCCTTTATTTGGCTTCCTTTTTCCTATAGTAAGTTATTCAAGAAAGGAGTTATTAGGCTCCTGCGCAACGAGTCTAACTAGTTAAGATACGCCATCCTTCTTTGTTCCACTTCCTATTTTTTCGTAACATGGCTTCGTCTGAATCTACATGACATAAGGCACATATTTCGGGATCCGTGTTCTTGCATCCTGCGCAAGTGTTGATCCACTGGAATTGTTCAACCATCTTTTTGATCTTCTTCATCCTCACTTACCACCCTTCCTTCGTAATCATGAAATGTACCGCCAATTAGAATCATTGTTCTCGCAGTTCCATCATTGTGTACGTAACTTTGGATCCAGTATCCAGACCCCTTAACATCTGCCACATGTGTTTTTCCTAAGAACATAAATTTTATAGTCATACTTTGAAACTGGTCTTCCTTCAGATGTTTTCTTGCCACTAACATAGTATTCCTAATAAGTAGCTGTTTTACTGCTCCAGTACTCATAAAATGCATAATTGTTAACCCCTTTCGGGCTCCATTATTTGGAGCCCTTTGTTGTTTTAGTCTTTTTAGCCACTGCTTCGATCACTTCCACAGCTTCTTGAACTTCTTCCGCAGTGACCACCGGGTTCATTTCCTTTTTAACCTTCCACACTTGACTATAGTCACATTTTAGTTCTCTTTGTATGTCGATGATTTTCATCCCGTCGGCTAACATCGCCTTAATCTGATTCTTTCTTTCGTTGTTGCCGTGAGACCTGATTGATTTTTCAATTTCGATTCCGTTTTTGATCACGTAATTACTGATCACATTATATGCATGATTATAAATTACGCCTACCATCTGATGAATGTCCTTCACTTCGTATCCTGCATCGAATAATGTTTGGATCCTTTTGCTCTTGGACAATGTTTCATCCTTTGCTACCGCCATTGCCTCTTCCGTAGTCATTGTTACTTGTTTGTTAACTATTTTCATAATAGTCCACCTTTCTGCCCTTACTGCCGGGCCAGCTAAAATGTTATTGGTAGAAATTAAATGTTTGTTTAATTTCTATATTATTATTATATCATATATTATAAAAAATATCACGTTATTTTTAAAATAAATTTTCCCTTGCCCCATTAGACCATGAATCAGGTAAACGCCCTCCAGGTTCGTATCCTACAGTGTGTCGTTGTGTAAACGGTTACTCGGGCGCGGCAAATGTGTTTAGGGGTTTAAAACACCACACTGGTACGCGGGGAATCCTGGAACAGGTTAATCCGGGAAACGGGTAACTGGGGAACGTTTTAAAGGGTGGGCGGAGACGGGCCAATGTGCGCACGGCAGAACGTTTTAAACGTTGGGCAAGGACAACCCAGCCGGGCGATCGCTGGCCCCTCTCCCTCATACCATTTAATTGATAGCTCCCTCTCCGTCATACCATTTAATAACTTTTGTAACAGGAGTAAGGAACTTAAAAGTTTTTAAAAAGGAGTTGAAAAGGATACAATTTTAATATATAATATAAATATAAAAATTTATTTTAAGTACCATCCGGTACAGAAAGGGGATATTAATAATGAAACAGGATAAAGTAATGAAGTATTTAAAAAAGAAGGGAGTGGAGGATAAAATATTTGAAATCTTGTTTGTAACGTGTTCTAAGGACTATATACATCCGAAGGAACAGTTGGAATGGGGGAAAGAGCATGTAACTAATAAAATGAATGAGATGGATGATATTATATGTGCATACTATGATGAACTAATAAACTTACCTTGTACTATGGAACTTATTCAAAGAGATTTAATAAAGGTTAAGGAAATTAGGGATATATACTTTGAGGCAAAAAAAAGGGCTCTTGCAAATGGAGTTAATTTTACAGATGAGGGAGGTAAAATAAATGGAATCTAATAATGTTTTAAAGATGAGTGATTGTGACTTTGATTGTAGTTGGGAAGATAGGATAAGGATTACGAAGGATGATGTATCGATAATAGATGTGGAACTGAGTGAATTAACTACTATTATGTTGAAGGAAGATGTAGTACAGTTACATCTATTTGGTGTTACGTACTTGGAAATAACTCATGAGGATGCGAAGGGGATGTTGGAATCCCATGCTGAGAATTGGGTAGAGAAAGAAAATTAATAGGTTAGATGGAGAGTGGGATTATTTAATTATAATCCCACTCTTGATTTCCATACGGACCTTATTATATAATATTATTATAATAAAAATATATTTGATGTACCCTCTGAGGTACAGGAAGGAGTAAGTTATGAAAAAGATGGAGTTAAATGTAGGAGGTACTAAGTTAGTGGAGAGTGTGGTATATTATGGGATGAGTCAGATGGATTGGACTATAAGATGGTTTTATGGGGATGATCTTAGAGAAAGGGAGTTAAGTGAGACGAGGAAGACGATGTTCTTAGAAGTAGGTTTTACGGAAGATTATGTGGAGAAGATAACGGAAATGAGAGTTGGTAAATTTTATGATACATTGAAGATGATGAAGGAATTGGAAGAGAAATTAAGGAATATTGCGGGAACAGGTCAAGGGGATCTGGAAGATTTATATTGTATCGTAACGGAATTATTAAGATCTCAGGAGGGATTAGTGGAGATGATGAACTGGTGTGAGGATGAGGAAGAGTTGGACCTATTAATAGATTTGATCGAAGGACTAGGGTGGGAAGTCGCGTAGTTTTAAGAAGGAGTCCGAAAGGACTCTTTTTTATGGGGTTTTATGGGCAGGGGGCGACGGAGATGGGCCGGCGAGGCTTCTGGCTTTTAGGTCTTTGAGGACGGGCCGGCATGAAGTAATAAATTAAAAATATAGACGTTTTAGGGACGTTTTAGACGGAATGACGACGTTTTATGGGCGTTTTATGGGCCGACGGAGACGGGCCAAGGATGCTCGTGGGGTGACGTGCCGGCCACCTCCATTGACAAAGGTTTTTTACAAAAAATTGCCCGAGGGTTTTACGGTATTTTTGGGGGGAACAACACGTTACCACGTTACCCTACTAAACACTTTACCACTTTACCCTACTAAACACCTTACCACGTTACCACTTTACCACTTTACCCGACTAACCCATTAAATCACTAACCCCCCTAAAATAATTATATATTATAAAATTATAATATTATTCGATATAAAAAAAGTTGTTCGTGGTATTATAATAAAAGGTAATAAAAAAATAATTAAAATAATTAATAAAAAGTATTGACCTTATATATAATATATGTTATAATATAAATATAGTAAGTAATTAAAAAATAAATTAAAGAAAGGAAGTATTTACTATGATTATTAAAAAAGAGTTTATTAAAAAAATAAATGAAAAGGAGGAAAATATTTTATTAGAAAATTATTTTAATAATAAAATTAGTAAAAAAGATATTATAATTAAATTATTTTATAATGGTTATAATATAAAAGAAATTAGTAATAAATTAAATATTATATATAATATGGTATATAATTATATTAAAGAAAATAGTTTAAAATTAGGTTTTTATAACGATATCGATTTTAGTAAAAATAATAATAATAATGGTAAAAGTAATTTAATAAAAAAATTATTTTTAGAAGGTAAAAATGTTATCGAAATTTGTATCGAATTAAAAATAGGTAGTAATTATTGTAACAAAGTTATTAAAGAAATTAAAGAAGGTAAAAGGTAAAATTAATATAAAAGTTATTATATAGAAATATATAATAACTTTTTTTTTTGTAAAATTTTGGAAATTTTCCTTCGGAAAATTTCTTTTTAACCCTAAAGGGTTTTCATTGTTTTATCCTTTTTTAGTTTTAAGTCTACTCGTTTTATAAAGCATCCAGTTCTCCCACACCGGTACTTTTTCCTCTAGTGGCATGGCAATCTGGAGGGCATGGCAATCTGGAATCTGGAATCTGTATGGCAATCTGGATGGCAATCTGACAATCTAAAAAATACACACACAGGGAAAATTTGAAACATGGGTCAAACGTAATTCCAGAAGGCTCTACAGGGCGGCAAGACTGAAGGCCTTAAAAAATTTAAAAATTTATTTGTCTCCCTCGTGCAAAATCTTTATAAAAATACTATTATATTAATATAAGACTAATTAAACCATAATCATAAGCAAATAAATAAATAAATAAATAAATAAATAAACAGGATGATAAATAAATAAATAAATAAATAAATAAACAGGAAGGGAGGAAACACGTATGCAGCCAACACAAGCAACAACAACTACAGCTATAGCGGCCCTAGACTGGGATGCTAAAGGAATAACTTGTTATCAGAAGAAACTGGGAGATTTTGTACAAACATTACAACAAGATTGCGAAGTAAATAATATTGGGATGCCCTTAACTTACGTGGATCCAACCGTCATTGCGGAAACCACCCACTGGTGCGCAAGTCCTGACGATATACCGGATGACAAATTTAATGCTTCAATTGTCCCTATAGAATTTGAAGACGGTCTGCCCACCGTAAATGGGTTACCCTTTTGGGAACGGCTAGATGGCGAAACGCTCCCGTACTATAATGTGTTCAAGCAATATAGGGACATGAAGTATTACAACAATACACATCTTAACACTCGTTCCATTGCGCGTTTAGGTGAGGAAATAGGAGTTCCTGGGAGATTTCTTTCAATCCTCGGAAGGATCTATCATTGGTCACCGAGATGCAAGGCATTCGACATGTATCGAGAAAGAGAACTTCAACTTAGAAGACAAAGGGATATGGAACAATTAGAAAATAAGCACTCTAAATATGCAATGGATCTCTTAGAACAGGCAATCGCCTATTTGAAAGATAATCCAAAGCAGCTGAATCCTAAGACGGCTTTGGATATGGTAGAGTTAGGAATGAAATATGGGCGTGTTTCAGCAGGCCTACTAGGTGATAAGCCTGGGCAAACAGCAGCTTCTTCCGTTCATCAAACAAACATTGCAATTCAGTCCAATTCAAACACCCAAATGGATCATTCCCAAAATGGGGTTGTGCTGAATAACGGAACTGGTTCCAATAGTCCTGCTGGGCGGAAGTTAGCTGATAATTTAAAAGACAATGGTACTTTGGCAAGTATCTTACATGTCCTGAATAGATCTGGTGCCCTCTCCACAGCGGCACCAGAAACCCCTATTGAAACTACTATGGATGAGACTCCAATCGTCGATGTTATAGATATAACACCAATTGAAACAAATAGCAAAGAAGGTGAAAATGTATGAGTACATTCTTACGCAGTAATTCGCAAAAGGCTCCAAATCGTAGCGAAGAGAAACCTTCGGCAATAAACCCACCTGGTACGTTAAACGATTTGCTAAATAGTTTAAATGTTGCCAATATTGATTTTAATGCCTTGCCCAGATCTGAATTAGCAGTCCTCCAACAGCTGCTTACGCCTAAAATGACTCAGTATATCCCACATGTGCCAACACCTAAACAAGCAGCCTTCCTCCTTTTGGACTGCAAAGAGGCTTTTTATGGCGGAGCCGCTGGTGGGGGTAAGAGTGATGCTCTACTTATGGGAGGTTTGCAGTATGTAGATACTAAGGGATATGCTGGAATCATTTTTCGTAAATCGTATGCAGATTTAACAAAGCCTGGTGCTTTGATAGATAGAAGTAAAGAATGGTTATTTAAGTTTAATGATGTACGATGGGTTGAAAAAGATAAGAAATTTGAATTCTTTAAAAAATATGGACCCCATACAGAAGTGTGGTCAATCCTTCAATTCGGATATTTGGAAACAGCTAATGACAAGTACAACTATCAGGGTCAACTTATTCACTGCCCTCCAGAGTAGTTGTATTACATAACCGGTATATGAGACGGTATCTGGTATTGCGTGAACGCATGTAAAAGCGGTGTGCAAAAGACAAGAAGAGTAAACGGAGGTTGAAGAGTATGTCTTTTAAAGTAAATGAAATCCTAGGTGATATGCAAATTCTAAAAATTGATACAAAAAACAAAGCCCGACCTAAAGTCGTATTAAAATGTCAGATTTGTGGTTATGTAAGAACAATTGGCCAATCTGCTTTATATAGGGGTGTAGGTAGAACACATCAAGCCTGTATCCAGGCAATTCAAAAGAATTGTGTTCCCGAAGATAAAGATAAACTAGAACGTTTTAGACTAGTTTATCATCAGGCAGAACAACGTTGTAATAACCCAAACATAAGTAATTATATGAATTATGGTGGGCGGGGTATAAAAATGTTATTTAAAGATTATGCACATTTTTATTGTGTTATGTGGTCCTCTTACAGAGAAGGTTTAACACTAGAAAGAAAAGACAATGAGGGACATTATACACCAGAGAATTGCTGTTGGGTAACACGTAAAGAACAGGCTGTTAATAGGCGTACTAGTATAAAAATAATAGCTACTAAAGTAGCTACAGGTTATACTAAATACTATGCCACCATCACTGATTTTTTACAGGAAAACCAAATGTCTTTAAATATAGGTGGAAATATTAAAAATTGTATCGATAAACCAAATAGAACCTATCTAGGATGGAAATTTATAAGTGCTAACGGGGAACCCCCAAAGATGGAATCCCGTGCCAAGCCTATATAATAGGAAGGTGTAGAGACTAATTGTACACTAGGGATTAACACTAGTGGAAGTGCGCAAAGTAAAAAGAGATAGTCCGTACTAGGGTGAATATCAATTTGTAGGCTTTGATGAGTTAACACATATTGATATGAGTAATTATTTATATATGTTTTCTCGTATGAGAAGACTCAAGGGATCTAATGTACCATTGCGTGTTAGAGGGGGAAGTAATCCTCCTGACGATGATCAAGGTATTTGGGTTTATAATCGTTTTGTTAATCCAGAAACAAAGAAAGATGGTTTAATTTTTATTCCGGCAGGTATGGATGACAATCCATATCTTGATTCAGAAGAATATGAAAAGTCTCTTGAAGAATTAGATCCCGTAACAAGGGCGCGTCTTCGCGACGGTGACTGGACTATTACACGTAAAGGCAATATGTTTAAACGAGGTTGGTTTGAAATAGTGGATAGTGCTCCTACTTATAGACGTAAAGTGCGTTTTTGGGATATGGCCGCTTCTGATGAAGAAAAGGCTAAAAAACGCAATAAGTCAAATGAACCGGATTATACGGTTGGGTTACTGATGAGTGAAGCAGCTGGAATTTATTACATAGAAGATATTATTCGTGTAAGAAAAAGGCCGGCTGAAACAGAACAATTACAAAAGATTACTTCGGTAACTGATGGGCATAATGTAGCTATTAGAGAAGAACAGGAGCCTGGTTCTTCTGGAATAACTACTATTGATATGAAGGCAAGAAATATTTTTGTTGGTTTCAACTATCAAGGAATTCGTTCTACAGGATCCAAGATTCTTAGAGCACAAGGATTTAGTGCCGCGGCAGAAAGAGGACAAGTTAAAATAGTAAGAGGCTGTAGACACATTGAGGAATTTTTTAATGAATTAGAAAGCTTCCCAGGCGGACTGCACGATGATATGGTTGATTCGGCCAGTGGAAGTTTTTCCGAATTAAAATTTATCCCTCAGGATACCGCTCCTTTGACTATAGAAAATTATGAAGGTTCTTATTGGGCTGATGAAGACACATTGGGCTCTGGTTATTTTAGAGATATAAAATCTTTTGTTAGAAGGGAGGTTAGTTGATGGAAAATAAAATAAATAATGAAAAGGATATAAAACAAGCTCTCCCTAAAAAAGATTCTACTACATTTGCTGAATTCGGTACAACCGGTTTAAATAAATGGGGCGGCGATGTTTATGAAGAATTTCTTACTAATTTGCGCTGGCCACGAGCTGCTAAAGTATATAAAGAAATGAGCAGCAATGATCCAGTTGTAACGGCTATCTTATTATGTGCACGACAACTTATCAGAAAAGTTACTTGGACTGTTAAACCAGCATCCGATAAGAGAGCTGATAAGAAAGCGGCAGAGTTTTTAGATAGTTGTCGTTTGGACATGTCAATGACTTGGGAAGACTTAGTAGATGAAATAATTTCTTACTTTGAGTACGGATGGTCTTTTCATGAAATAGTTTATAAAAAAAGAATGGGCTATCAAAAAGAAACCTCTAAAAATAGTAAATTTGATGATGGTTATATTGGTTGGCGTAAAATTGCCGGAAGATCACAAGAATCATGGGCCAAATGGTCTTTTAGTGCTGATGATGGTAATGTTGATGGATTATATCAAGATGTAGATAATAGACAGATATTTATCCCAATTGAAAAAGGACTTTTATTCAGAACTACAGCCGCCAGAGGTAATCCTGAAGGAAAATCTTTTCTACGTGGAGCTTATCGTCCCTGGTATTTTAAAAAACATATAGAAGAAATTGAAGGTATAGGTATTGAAAGAGATTTAGCTGGGTTACCTGTACTGAAAACACCTGAAAATGTTGATATCTGGGATACAGAAAATCCAAAAGCACGTCAAGCTAAGATAGCATCCGAGACCTTAGTACGAAGTATCCGAAGGGACAAAAATGAAGGAGTCGTTTTGCCATTCGGATGGGAATTACAATTATTAGCTTCTGGTAGTAGCAGACAATTTGATACGAGTACAATTATAAATAGATATGATCAACGTATTGCAATTACATTACTTGCTGATATTGTTATGTTAGGGGCAGATAAAGTAGGAAGTTTTGCTTTAGCTAATGTTAAGAAGAGTCTATTAGCAGCTGCTTTAGATGCTCAAGTGCAAAGTACTGTAAGTATATTTAATCGTTATGCAATTCCAAGATTATTTGCATTAAATCCTTTTGTAGGTTTATCAGGATTACCTGAATTACAAGCTTCTTCAGTTGAATCACCTGACTTAAAAGATCTTGGAGATTATATCCAAAAATTATCCGGATCTAAAATGCCATTATTTCCAAATGTTAATCTTGAAGATTATCTTCTTACTGTGGCTAATTTACCTAAACCCACTGAGGAAGAAAGAGTTAAACAAGATAAATTAAGAGAAGCGGGTTTAGCCCCTAAAGAAGCAGACAAAGAAGAAGATAATAATTCTAAGAAGGAGGATGATAAATAATGACTGATAAATATGTACGACAGATATTAAGATATTTAGTAGGCGATGGTGGTCCATCGGTAACGGCTAATGCTACGGGTAATTTATTTCAAAGACTAGAAGCCGTATTATCAGGCGATGGAACAGAAAGTGCCAAATTAGATGCAATAAAAGTAGTAGCAGACCTTATTTCTAGTAAAATAGGTATTCCTACTGGATCTAGTTTAGCGGCGGATTTAGGTAATGCATTAGCTAATATCTTAGGAACACCCACATCAGGGACATTAGCAGATGGCATTGAAGCGCTACAAACAAACTTGGATGTAATTGAAGGTGATGTGTCTCTTGGGAATATAGCTACTAGTGGTACTACTTCTACGATAGTAAATTCAACTGCCCCTTGGGTACCTAATGAGCATGTAGGTAAAATGTTAAAGTTTAGTGTTATGGATCAAATTGCTGATGTTCCTTTTACCAGAACGGTTCTTAGTAATACAGCAGATACCATTACGTTTGCCCCAAGACTTCCCGGATCTGTTGCTACAGCAGTAGTAGGTGAAATATTAGCAGGTCAAGTAACAATAGCTACAGTAGCTGAATCTTTTGCGGCTAATGATTATGTTGTAGAATTCGTTGCTGGTGTTGGAAACAATATACCTTTATCAGCTGCTTTTGCAAATGATGTATTGACTGTTACTTTAGCTACTGACGGAGCTGGAGCACTTGATGCTGGAGTTAATACGGCTACAGCAATAGCAGCTGCTATTGATCTTTTGCCCGAATTTAGTGCAACCATGACTGGCGCTGGAGGTCCAATGATAGCCACTGTGGTGCCAATAGAGTTTAGTGGTGGTGTAGATACAATGGTAGTTGCTGGGGCAACTAGTTTTACTATTGTAAAAACTCCAGACTATTATTTCCTAAATACTATAAAAACTATATTAGGGGCAACTAATGATTTTGCTGTAGATAAAACCGTTTTAGGATATTTTAATAGTCTTTATCAACACGTACACAATAAGGCAATAGTTTTCCCAACTTTGGCAGCTGGAAAAGTTGTAACAGGCGGAGTTGCCGCATGGGCGGAAGGTGCGGCAGTTGAAATAATTGGAACTGCCACAGCGCCCTTTGCGACGAATGCATTTGATATTCATTGGATTAATTTTGAAGCGGCTTCGGCAAATGATACATATGAATTATCTTTGTATTCTGGCGCCGATGCTTCAGTTGAAATCGGAAGAGTTAGAACCACTAAATATTCAAACACAGATGGCGTTGTAAGTGTACCAATTCAGATTCCAGCGCAAGCAGCAGGAACTAAAATATCCGCAAAAGTAGCTTCTGCTGGTGGCGGAGAAGATACTGTTACTATTTCTGTTTATGCTCATTTATATAGTTAAGGAGGTGAATTAATTGGCTAAAAAAGTAAAGATTAAAGGGGTCATCATTTCAAATGAATGGAAAGGTATATATGATTGGTTCGGTTATGATTCTACATGTCCAAAAGATATAGAAGATGCATTAGATATCGCGCAAGGAGCTGATATCGAAATGGATATTAACTCTGGTGGAGGGGATGTTTATGCCGGATCTGAGATATATTCCTTACTTAAAAGCTATAAAGGTAACATCACCGGTAGAATAGTTGGAATTGCTGCTAGTGCAGCAAGTGTTATAGGTATGGGATGTACTAAATTAGTTATGGCTCCTACAGCACAAATTATGATTCACAATGTATCCTCCGGGGCATATGGAGATTATAGAAATTTACAACATAATGCGGATGTTCTTAAAGGCTGGAATACAAGTATCGCCAATGCCTATCAGTTAAAAACGGGGATGGAACAAAAAGATCTTCTAAAGCTTATGGATAAAGAAACATGGATGACTGCCCAACAAGCTTTAGAGAGTAAGTTCATTGATGAAGTAATGTTTGATCAAAGTAATCGATTAGCTGCCTCTTTTGGTTCAGCAGCTTATGATGAAATGATTCCTACTAAAATTTTAGATAAGCTACGTAATAGTGGCTTACTGAAAGATAAAATGCAATTCATTTTAGAAAATAATGTACAGGAAGGAGTGAAAGGTGTGAATTTTGAGGATATTTTGGCAAAATTGTCGGATGAAGAAAAACAATTTCTTCAAGATCATATTGCAACGACTGTAAGTAATACTGTTACCACAAGTACAGCTACATTACAAGAGGAAAAGACAACTTTAGAAAATTCAAATGCTGAACTTCAAGCTAAGTTAGAAGCTATTCCTCAGCCGGAACCAACACAAGATGATGTTCTTGCAAATGCTTCCCCAGAAATAAAAGCATTGTTAGACGATGCTAATAGGAAAGCAATGGAAGCTGAAGCAAATCTTCAGCAAATGCAGGATGAAAAAGAACTTAGTACATTCGTGGCAGAGGCTCAGGCATATGACAAACTTCCCATTAATGCTACAGAATTTGGGCCAGTACTTAGAAATTTTGCTAAGGCTGATTCAGAGGGATTTGAAAAATTACGTGCGTTACTAACAGCTGTAAATAACGCTACAGAAACAGGTGCTATATTTAGTAATAAAGGAAGTAACAAACCTGTTGAAGGTAATAATGCTTGGGAAAAAATTCAATCGTTAGTTAAAACAGCTATGGAAAATAATTCTAAAATAAGTCAACCAGATGCAATGCTAAACGTAATCAAAGAAAATCCTGAGCTATATCAGGAATATTTAAAAGAAATGGAGGGTGATGAATAATGAAAGGTGATATGCCTGTACAAAACATTACATTGTTAGCTGATGCTAATTGCTCAGCTAAAAGATATTACGCTGTTAAAGTTGCAGCTGATGGGCAATTTGAGGTAGCCGGAGCTGGTGACAATGCTATAGGTATCCTACAGAATACACCAGAAGCAGGCCAAGCAGGACAAATTATGTGCTTAGGTGTTTCTTATGCAGTTTATGGTGGTATCGTAACTGCGGGACAAAATCTAAAAGCAGATGCGGCTGGAAAATTAGTTACAGCAGGTGGCACTGATGCTGTTGTTGCCGTAGCTCTTGAATCTGGTGTAGAAAATGATATACATCCAGTAGTTCTTGTTACAAGAACAGCTTGTGGTGTAGCGGGAATTTCCGCTGGTTATACTACATTAGCTTTCCCTGTAACTCTCAGTGAAATGGATAATGTGGCAATTGTTACAAATTACGTACCAGGGTTTGCAGGCCAAATTGTAAAAACTGCTTACGTAGCTAATGTACCTACAACTGATGCAGCTGATAGTAATTTTACAATTACTCCGTCCGTTGTAGGAGTTGGTAACGTAACAGGGGGTGTTGTTACTCTTGACGTAGGTGCAGCTGGAACAGACCCTGACACTAAAGGTAAAGTTATTAACGGGACAGCTATTACAGCTACTAATACCTTTACAAATGTACAAGGTATTACATTAACTGTTAATAACACATCTAATGCATTTGCTGATGGTACTGGTACAGTACTAGTTACTTTAAAAGTAACCGCTTAATAAATAATAATTGAGAGGAGAGTGAAGGATATGCCAACTAGGCAACAAACACATATTGATAGAGCGTTAACAAATATCAGTATTAAATATATGAATGAACCTTCAGCATATATTGCAGATAAGGTATTTCCGGTAGTACCTGTTAATAAACAGTCAGATAGATACTTCATGTATAAGAAAGAGGATTGGTTCAGAGATGATGCAGAAGAAAGAGCATTAGGAACTGAATCAGCTGGCGGCGACTATGATATCGATAATACACCTACTTATTTTTGTAGGAAGTATGCATATCATAAAGATGTGTTCGAAGAAGATAGAACAAATTCAGATGATCCATTAACTCCTGATACAGATGCAACTGAGTTTGTATCCGACAAATTGTTACTAAGAAGAGAAATCCACTGGGCTTCTAGATTCTTTGTAACTGGTGTTTGGGGAAATGAATTCACTGGTGTTTCAGCCGGACCTAACGCATCACAAGTTCTTCAATGGAATGATGCAAATTCAACTCCAATTGAAGATATCACAAATAAAGCAACTTTAATCCAGTCAACAACAGGAAAAAGACCTAACAAATTGGTTATTAGCCAATATGTATTTGACCAATTGAAAAATCACCCTGATATACTTGATAGAATCAAGTATACACAAAAAGGTGTGGTAACTTTAGATCTTTTAGCTATGTTGTTCGAAGTAGAACAAGTTCTCGTTGCTGGAGCAATTAAAAATTCAGCTAACAAAGGACAAAATGCGTCTATGGATTTCATCATGGGTAAACATGCATTACTTTGCTATACTGTAGCTAGTCCATCATTAAAGAAAGCAACGGCAGGATATACATTCGCATGGAAAGGCTTACTGGGAGCCAATGCTGTGGGTGGAAGAATCCTTAGAATTCCTGTGCCTCTATTAGGTGAAGGAACAGAAAGAATCGAAGGCGAAATGGCTTGGGACATGAAAATTGTTGCAGCTGACCTTGGTACTTTCTTTAAGGATGTTGTAGCTTAATGCCGCAACGTTATCAAGTAGCAAGAAAATACGTCAGACATAAAGGTAAGATATATTCCGAAGGAGATCTCCTTCCTGAGAATTTTACAGAAAGAGATCGAATGAGGAATCTATATTCAAGAAGGCTCACTCTAATAGAAATATTAGATGGGCCTTTAGGCTTACCTAATATTGTATCAGAATTAAATACAGAAGATGTGCCCAATAAAGAAACAGCGGTAGATAGTTCCGAAATTCAAAGCGAAAAGACTTCTGTATTAAAAAACCCAACTGGTACGAAGGGCGTAGCTAGTAGATTCCCAGTAAAAAAATAGGAGGTGATATTCATGGCTTGGACATACGTTCCAGCACAGCTAAGTACTAGTCAGTTATATCAAGTAAGATTTCTGATTGGCGACACTGATACTAATGATCAACTTTTACAAGATGAAGAGATTAATTTTCAAATTAGTCAAATAGGTTCGGTTAATGGAGCAGCTGTTGCATGCTGTGAGAATATTGCTTCTAAATTTGCACGACAAGCTGATTATTCATTAGGGCCTTATGCAATTAAAGCTAGTCAGAAAGCAATGAGATATTTAGAACTTTGTGACAAATTAAAAAGAAATAGTATTGCATGTAACAGTCCTTATTTTTATGATCCAAGTAGAATAATCTTCGATGTAGATATGATGAATTATGATGGAGTGGATGAACATGATGATGGGGAGGTATAAGTATGGATGCTCAAGTTAGACGAAGCATGTTACGATTCCCTATCCAATGGCAATCACTTACAAGTGTAAATGGGGCAGGCGAGAAGACATATGCGACAGCTGTAACATTGAATAGTTATCCAGTAGGAAAAATAGTTATGTTAACTAATCGATTCGGTGATAAGGTCGTATCAACCAAACACTTTTACATTGATGCTTCAAATGTGTCTCAAATTAAAGTTGATGATTTAATTCAAGCTAGTGATTCATCATTAAAATATCCTATTTTAGCTATAGAATTATTTTACAAAGAAAATAATATGCTAGATTATGGGGTGGTGTATTTAAAATGAAAGCAATGGATCTTAGGTTTGAATGGAGTCCTAAAATGACCCAAGATATGATGAAAAATATCTTGGCTACACGTGAATTGGCTTTATTAGGGGCATATGTAGGTATTGATTATTTGATGGAAGATGTTTATCTTAAAGCTAAAATGAGTTGTCCTATAGATACAGGAGCATTGTTGGCTAGTTTGTATAAAGAAATTGAGGTAGATGGTTTTGTTGCAAATGCTCATGTAGGGCATGGAGGAAAATATGATCAGCGAAATCCTGATACGGGTATGCTAACAGATGCTTATGCGATAGAAAGACATGAATTTCTTGGAACATCTGCCAAAGCTCGTAGGAGTGGGGGTACTTCTAAATGGCTAGAAAAAGCTTTTAATAACATCAAGCCTTATGGTATGATGGTATTAAAAGAACATATAGCAGCTGCTTTAGAAGGTAAAAGTAATGATACATTAACAGGAAACATTAGAATAGGATTGCGGTCTATAGCAAAGCGTAAAATAGCTAAATCTTATAGACAACCAAGATTTAATAATGCAGGAAAAAGTGGGATAGAAAAAGCCAATGCTAAAACTCTTAATACCTTAAAAAAGATTGAACGTAGAATGAAAGATTATTATGGGAAGAAAGGGAGGTAATATCTATGGGATTATTACAAGACATACAAACTTATATAATAGCAGCACATTATGCTACGGCTGATGGGACTGATATTTTTAGAGATTATACTCCTGATGAACCTGATAATATAATCATTCTTAATGAGTATGATTCAGTTCCTTCTTTTTATCGTGGTGTAATGATGGGAATTAGGTATGTACAAATTGTAGTACGCAATACTTCAGCAACTACTGCTAAAACAAAGGCAGATGCTCTGTATCATTTATTCAATGATTCAGAGGAAAATATATTAAATATTACTGCTAGTAGACCAGCAGTAATTACACCAAAGCAAATGCCTTTTAAGATAACAGTAGATGAACGACAAAGAGTTTTATATGGTTTTAATTTAGCAATAATGACAAAAATAGATTGAGAGGAGTGTTTATATGGCGGTACAAGTAGGTTTAAAAGATTTATATTATGCACTATTAAATACTGACCCTGTTGGAGGTACGCCTACCTATGCAGCACCAGTAAGAATAGTAGGTGCAATTAAAGCAAGCATAAACCCAAATACATCATCTGAAACTTTATATGCTGATGATGGTCCATCAGAAACAGCAACTACATTAGGTAAAATTGATTTAGAGTTAAATGTTGTTGATGTAGATTTAGATACACAAGCAACTCTTTTAGGACATACTCTTGCAGGAGGAGTGCTTATCAGAAAATCAGCTGATACACCTCCTTATGTAGCAATAGGTTTTAGAACATTAAAATCTAATGGAAAATACAGATACACTTGGTTAGCTAAAGGTAAGTTTGAACTTTCTGAACAAGCTAACGAAACAAAAGGTGAATCAGTTAATTTCCAAACACCAACATTAAAGGGATCTTTTGTTAAAAGAGATGCGGATGATGAATGGGAAAGACATATTGATGAAGATCATGTAGATTATATCGCAGCTATGGGAAGCGCTTGGTTCACTAGTCCATTACAATCAGGTGATACTACACCACCTACAATTTCTTCTTACTTACCTATAGATGGAGCAGTAGGACAAGCCGTTGATGTAAATATGGTTATCACTTTCAGTGAAGCTATGGCTCTTTCTACACTAACTACAGATAATATCTTCATCACCAAGGTATCTGATGGAGCTCCTGTGGCAGCCGCATTAACAGTTAATGCAGGTAGAACAGAAGTAACAGTTAACCCAACTAATAATTTAAGTGGCGGTACAGAATATCGTGTTAATATCACCACAGCGGTTAAAGATGTTTATGGTAATAAATTGGCAGCACATGCACATAGTGAATTTACTACTACTTAGTAGTTAGCAATACTTTAAAAAATAAAAGGAGGAAGGCTGTATGGCACATTTAAAGGATATAAGACCAGAACCAGTTAAAATTGAATTAGGCGGAAAAGAAAGGATCATTAAGTATGACCTTAACGCCTTTGCTGAATTAGAAAAAAGATTTGGCTCAGTTGAAATAGCTATGACTGATCTGCAAAAGGGTAGCTTAGCCAGTATTAAAATGATTTTATGGGTAGGTTTAATACATGAAGAAGCTACTATAGATGAATTCACAGGAGATGTAATTAGTTATGGCATCACTCCGTACCAGGTGGGTGGTTGGATTACCCCTTCTATGTTACCTATGGTGTCAGAAAAATTAGGTGAAGCTATTACAGATGGTTCTCCAGAAGTAAAAACGGTAATGGGTGTAGAAAATAATGATAGTCCAGATATTGATACATCAAAAATGGCTAAAGTAGTGTTAACAGAAGAAGAAAAGAAAAAGGAAGCTGAAGAATTAAAAAACGATTAGACCACGTTGTTAATGAGGCAATGCCTCATGATGATGCGTGGGATTGGGTTTTATTATATTATACAGGCACTATTATTTTAAAAATGCCTATGATACAATTTTGGAAATGCACACCAAGAAAATTACAGAAGTTAGTTGATATGTATATATACATTAACTCAAGTAATAATAAAGATAAAAGTAAGCAAAGTAAGCCAGGATATATTGACCAAGTTTGGAAATAGGGGGTGAGGAAACATGTCATTAAATGTGGGTAGTTTATGGGGTAATCTAACATTAAATGTTACTGGTTTCGTTACAGGACTAACACAGGCAGTTTCCGCCGCCAATACAGCCAGTTCACAAATAACACAAGCCGGCAATAGAATGCAGGGGGCCTTCAAAGGAGGCTCTCTTACTGGTTTAAACCAAATGTCGACTCAGATGAACCAGGCTGCTCGGGCGGCAAGAACAGCTACAAAACAAGTAAGTAACAGTACTAAAGAAATGGGAGACAATTTTAATACAGCACAAAACAAGATACGAGAGAGTTCCCAGAATACACAAAAGGCAGTAGGTGGTCTTACAGGGGCTTTTGGTAAGTTAGGCAGAGAAACGGGTAATATAGTTAGAGGTATATTGATTGCACAAACCTTCTACGAAATAACAAATCGTATACAGCAAACAATAAGGGACGTAATAACATTTCAAACCCAAATAGAACAAGCTGAAATATCGTTAAAAGCTTTTTTGGGTAGTCAAGCGGCGTCACAAGCTTTTATAGCTAATGTAAAAGATTTTGCCGCTTACACACCTTTCACATTTCAATCAGCTTTAAGTCAATATCGTAAACTAGCCGCTGTTGGATTTGATCCACGTGAAGTTAATTCTATAATGGAAATAGTAACTGATGCTGGTATAGCTTATGGGTTACAAGCAGATGAAATAGATAGAGTTATTATTGCTTTAGGGCAAATGCGTAATTCTAGTAAAATATCAGCCCAAGAAATAAGACAGTTAATAAATGCGAATATTCCTGCAGCTCGAATTTTAAGTGAACAATTGGGTTTAACAGCAGATCAAATACAAAATATAGGTGAGTTAGCTATTCCAGGTGAAAAGGGTGTAGCAGCTCTTATAAAAGGATTTGCCAGATTTAAGGGGCTTTCTAAAGAAATGGCTAATACCTTACCAGGTATCTTGTCTACGATATCAGATTCCTTTAAATTTATAGGAGAACAGATATTTAATGCCCCTTATGAGGGATTGAAAAACTTTTTACAACGTATCAGAGATACTATGGAAAAAGTTCGAGCTGCTTTGGATAAAGGTGGTCTACGAGCGGCTTTCCAAGCTTTAATTCCGCCAGAATTACAAGGACCTATTTTACGTATTATGACAGCTTTTAATATGTTGGGTAAAGCTATAGGAAATATAATTAAAGCCATAGGACCTACAGTTATAACATTCTTTACTGGGCTAATTCAAATATTAGGAACAGTATTACCTCCTATTACTTCCTTGATCTTCTGGTTAAGTGAATTATTCAGAATTATTATGTTAACCGTACCGGGAATACAATACTTAGTAACAGCTATTTTAACTTTATTATTTGTAGAGAAGGTATCGGCGTTGCTTGCTACATTTTGGGGTGTAATGAGAGGGGCATCGTTGGCGCTGTATGCTGCCAAAGCGGTTAACACCTTAAAAAATGCTATCTTAACTTTAACGGCAGCGACCAAGAAAAACCCTATAGGAGCTCTTGTCACTATGATGCTAGCTTTAGCATTGACCTCTAATGCAGCACAAAGTGCCATTGGTGGAGTAATGGATAGATTAGGCAAACTTATGGGTTTTAAGGGTGTAGATATATTACCTGATGGCGGAATCGATGAACAAACAAAAAAATTACAGGAAGAATTACAGAAACCTTTTGCCGGATTAAATGAAAATTTAAAAGATATCGGAAAAGGCTTCGGTGATGCGGCTGATAAAGGTAAAAAAGCGGGCAAAAAAATCAAAGATACCTTCTTAGCCTCTTTTGACGAAGTTTTTCAAGTGCCGGATAATTTAGATAAAGCTGGTGATAGTGCCGAAGATATGGCAGATAAACTTAAGGGTATTTCAGATATTTCTATACCAGATGTAAAGTTTAAGCCAGGTGAACTCATAGATACTACAGGAGACATAGATAATTTTAATCCTTTCGAAGACATGTTCCCATTTGGGGCTGAAAATAAAGAAGGGTTTAAATTTCCGCCAATCGATTTCGGTACTGCAGTAGCAACAGTTACAGATGCCTTTGCGTTAATTGCCGATAGTATTCTTAAGAGTCTGGACAGAGTGTCTAAAGAATTACAAAGGCAGGTAAAAGATTGGTTAGATAAACTTAGGGATTTGGGCCAACCATGGAGTATACCAGTAGGCATTCCGTTAGGACAGGTAGTTACAGATTGGTTAAGGGATACTTGGGAGCGCTTAAAAGATTTAGCGCGAGACTGGACAATAACTATTAGAGTAAGTATTCCAGATTTTGCACCCGCTTTCCAAACAGTTAGTGATTTTTTTGCAATAACTATGCCCGAAACGTTTATGAATTTTGTTTATTGGTTACAAGAGAATTGGCAACCCGTTCTGCTCGGTACTTTAGCAGCAACAGCAGCGGTAGTTATAGCAATATTTGGAGGACAAATAGTAGGGGCTATTGGAGCGGCTGTTGGTGTTGTAGCAGAATTCTTAGCAGGTTTAGGATTATCTGGAACTGCTGTAGCCGCGGCTGCCGGAAGTATTCAAGCGGGTTTGGCAGTAGCATTAGGTGCTATAGGTGTATTTAGTTTAGGTGCTTGGGGGATCTTCCAACAATTTGGATTAGATGTAGGCAGGGTGTTTGGTGACTTAGGAACTAATATTTTAACTTGGAGTACTAGTACCTGGAGCACTATTACTACATGGGCAACCAACACCACCACCAGTATTGGAACCTGGGCAACTAATACCGGAAATATTATAAATAATTGGGTTACTAGTGGATGGAATTCTGTTACGGCTTTCACAACCAATACAGCAAATAACATAACTAGCTGGATCGGTACTACATCTAGTAATTTTAATACCTGGGCAGTTAATACAGGAACAACTGTTAGAAATTGGGCCATGGGTGTATCCAAAGGGATATATCAATGGGCAGTGAATACTAGTACCAATATAGGTAATTGGATAACCACAACAACTAATAATTTTGGTACTTGGAGTAAAAATACAGCGGGTACTTTTAGTAACTGGTTAAACGGAGTAGCAGGGGGAGTTAAAAACTGGGTAAATAGTACAAGTAGTATGTTTGCCCAATGGTGTAATAATGCAACACAAAATATTAGTGCCTGGGCTAGATCTTCTTGGTCCTCATTTGGCAATTGGATTAGTGGTACTTCTAGTGGTATTTATAGATGGGCTAAAAGCACATTAAGTACTATAGGGGATTGGGCACGGAGTGCCTGGGGAGCCATTTCTAATTTAGCCAAAGCAGCTGGAGAAGCTTTGGGAGGTACATTTAACGGAATTAATAGATCTATTACAAATGCTAGTTCCAGTATTGGTAGTTGGTATGATAGTAATAAATCATGGGCCGTACCAGTTGCGGCGGGTGTAGCAGCACTGGGTGTTGCAGCGGCAATATATTTTTCAGGAGGTGTAGCAGCTCCAGCACTAGCTCCCTTATTAGCCCTAGAAAGAGGCGGAATAGTTGATCGAGAACAATTAGCTCTCGTAGGTGAAGGAAATAAACGAGAGGTTATGATCCCTCTACAAAATCCGACCTATATGAGACCATATGCCCAAGCTGTCGCGGAAGAACTAAAAGCGTTGCAAGGAAACACCACCACTGGTACGCAGCAACCTGTATATTTACAGATAGGAACATTAATAGGTGATGAGCGTAGTATAACCGAACTTGAAAGAAGATTAAATGCGGTAAGACTTAAAGAAAATTTAAGGAGGGGGTTGGTATAGTTGGCTTCAAATTATCCGATAACAATTAATGGGGTTGTTATCAAAACCCCTTCAACATTTAAAATTAGTCATTATAATCTGACAAAAAGTGGTCGTGTTGCGTCAGGTAAAATGACTATGGAATTAGTAGCCAAAAAGAAGAAACTTTTCTTAACTTATTCTGCCTTATCTGGGGCAGACCTAAAAAATATATTAGATTTAATCGATGGTACTGAAATGTTTTTTACTGTAGGTTTTTATGATGTAACTAATCAATACAGAACAATTACAGCTTATGTAGGGGAAATACCAATGCCACTACATAGAAGAACTTCAATAGAGGATAATACAGTATGGAAGGATATAGATTTTAATTTAATTGAACAATAGGAGGTGACCTATGTTAGATACCAGTTCAGCTTATAGAGAAGCCATTAAAGGAAAAGTACGTAAGACAATGGGATTTGCATATCTTAACTTCTTGACTGAAATTGATGTACCTTTAGCTACCGTGACGGCTTCTGGTACTAATAAAGAGCAACTCGTAGATGGGCGTTATAAAGAAACAGCATTGTATTTAGATTCTTTAGAAGCCTTTCCCGAAGTTTGGAAAACTCCTTCTATTGGCTGGGTAGGAGATACTACTTCAGATGGAGCAGGAGTATTAAATACAGCAGAGATAATTACGTTAGATTATGGTCAATTGGTAAGAACATCTAATATTTGGCTAGTCGGTAAAGAAACTAATTTTCCAACAGATTTTGTAATAGAAATTTATGTTGATGAAGCTTGGATTACCTTAACTACTAATACAAATAACACTGATTATTTATATGTATACAAATCCTCATATATTATGACTTTTGATAAGGTGCGTATTACTATTAATAAGATTTCAACTCCCGGAGCACACCCATCTTTATATGAAGCAGGAGCTATACTAGGAATTATGTTGGATGAAGAAGATTTAGAAAGCATTGATATTTTAGAAGAAATCTCTGCTGAAGATGCTAACCCATTTGGATTAGTATCGGCTAATGCATGTAATATTAGTGTAAAGAATAGAAACGCTCTATTCACACCAATTAATAAAGATGGTATATTTTTTAATTTATTCAAACCACGCATGCGTTTTAAACCTTATCTAGGTGTTTATCGTAAAATAACCGGATATAATTTATCTCTAGATGACGGTGATTTTACTATGGAATGTTGGGTTAAAACAACACAAGTAGTGACCTCAAAGAGATTAGGTATTATGGGGCAATTCCATAGTACTTCTTTACGTGCATGGGCTCTTTGTATTGGTAGTACTTTACCTGCCCATGATGGTATGTTAGGTTTTGTTGTGTGGAATCCCTATATTAGTAAATATGTTTCTTGGTATAATGAAGACACTGTAATTAATGATGGGGTTTGGCATCATATTGCAGTATGCAGAAGTGGTACTAGTATTAAATTGTTTATTGATGGGATTGATAAAACAATAGTTAAATATCATGATGCTGTGGCACAAGCAGATATAATCTTCTTAAAATCTTTATATGTAGGTACTACTACTGAATTATATATAGGAAAACATGGGAATTATTCAACTAGTTCTTTTGCTAAATTTGAAGGTCTTATTGATGAGATACGTATTACAAGAGGAGTACCTTTATATAGAATTAATTTTACTCCATCTACTGAAGCTTTAATACCTGATGTTAATACCATAGTATTATTACATTTTGAGAATTGGTTTGATAACAGCTCCTATAAAAGTAATAATATGGCACAAAGATATAATAGTTTGGAGGGTTTACCCGCTATACCATATAATATAACAACTTCTTCTATGTATAAAAAATATGGTACATATAGTGGAGACTATACTAGTGGCTTGAATAGAAGTCTAGGATATCCCTTTACAGATGAACTTAAATTAGGTGCCGATGATTTTACTTTTGAATGCTGGCATTATAGCACATACACATCAGTTGGAACAAGTTTTTTTCTTTGCTATACTGCTGATAATTCTACTAATAGAAATTTATCATTAGGTTATCAATATGGAGGGTTTACAAATATAAATGGAGTTAACACAAATTACTATAGATTAAATGTTACAGTAAATAATCCAGCATATAACCACTTTGTATTTAGTCAAGCAGGCGATCCTAGGTTTTATCCTGATCAATGGTATCATTTCGCTTTTGTACGTGAAGGAAATAGAGTATACGGTTATATTAATGGTATTAAATCCGTTTCCTATGCCGATCTTACAGGATTTGATTTACCAGTAACTAATTATCCTGTATACTTAGGCGCGGCTACTGCAGGGGGAGCCAATTGTCTAAAAGGTTATTTAGATAGTGTACAATTAAGTAAAGGTATTGCAAGATATCTAAATTCTTTTTCACCTCCTACTATTGAACCTATACAAGATAATTATTCAGTTTTAACAGTTACTTTCGAAAATCATGGGTTACATGATCATATAATACCTATTAATTTTAATACTCTATATTCTAGTGATTCTAAGTTTGGAATACAATCCTTGCAATCTACCAGTACAGGTTACGGAATAATAAACCTAACTGCGGAACGTTATCTAGATCCTGATTTAGATTTAATTGAACTTTATGAAATGTTACCACAAGGAGATTATTGGACAGAAGATTGGAAAGTACCTTCTACGGGACTAGTTTTTAATATTACAGGATACGACCGTTTAGTTACTTTAGGAGAAACATTATTACCTATGTTAAGAATACCTTTAAATACTACGTTAGACAACTTAATAGTTAAAGTATTCAATAAATTAGCTATTCCGAGTAATACTTATGAGACAGATATAATAACACCTCTTAGTATAGATTATGGTTATTTACCCCAAGGGACATTGAAAAATTTCTTAAAATATATTACACAAACTGGTAATTGTTCAGTATATATGTCTAAAAAGAATATACTTAAAATTAAAGATGATAAAACTGCTGTAACAGGTGTACTTTGGACTGATGATGATATGATTATTGATATGGATAATCCTTTTACCTTTAATAAAATATATTCTAAAATACAAGCCAAGTTGTACAATACATCGGTAAGTAGTATAACAGAAGTATTGTCTGCAAATAAAATGAATATTACTGCGGGGTTAAATGCAGTAGAAAATCTTGCTTTTACTAAAGCTCCTGTTTATTTCGTAAGTAGTATAAGTATATTGGATTCAAAAGATGTGCAGATTATGGGTATGTCCTATGGAATGAACAATATATCAATATCTTTATACAATAGTGGAGCAGCAACCACTATCGACATCGTGGTCAAAGGAGTGCTTATTGATTTTATTGATCAGGACGTGGAGATAGCGAATGTTAATACAGATTTTGATAAAGTACTGAAGGTAGATAACAAATTATTTCAAAATAGTGTAGAAATGACATCCCAATTACAAAATATTTTAGCCATATTGCAGCGTCCTAATAGAGAAGCATTTGGATCCTTCCGTGGAGATCCTAGTTTAGAATTAATGGATAAGGTAGGTTTGGATGATGCTACAGATAAAATTAAAACATTAGGCCACATCATAAGAAATCAATTAATTTGGGATGGTACTTTAACAGCACAAATGGCCTTTTTAGGACAACCTTATTATCTGGTATATATGTCTTTTGATAAAGACATAATAGATGATATGGGTAATCCAACTACTTATTCTGGGGCCATTGCACAAACAAATGCCTTTTATTATAGTGGTGGAGGTAGCGCGCATATTACAGACAATTGCCAAGTCTTCATAACTGGTGATTTTACTGTAGGTACAGGTAACTATTGTTTTGATATATGGTTTTATCCTGAAAGTACTTTAGGCCATCCACAGGCATTGTTTAAAATAGGTAACTTTTTCTGGCATATTACTACAGGTGGTTATATTTCCTATACAGGGGCAGATCTAAATGTATCCAGTACAACCCCTATGGTACTAAACAAATGGCAACATCTTGTTTGGGAAAAACAAGATGGTATACTAAGTGCTTATGTTGATGATGTGTTGCACTGGACTCGATCTACAAATGATTACGTACAGGGTGATTGGATTAAATTAGGTGATGGAGGACATATTTTAGGTTACGTAGATGAACTAAAATTTGAAATTTTATAGGAGGTGAAATTATGCCTAACTACAGATATACAGATAATAAGGTGTTTAATGGGGACGCTTCCATGGAATTAGACTGGTGGAATGATATTGGTGATGTTGAGGTAGTTGATGGAGGAATAAGTGGGAGTAATGGGCGTTTATTTAGAATAGGGCCCAATTCCTCTATGTGGCAAACCTTTGATGATCCTAATTTTACTCCATCTGATATTCGTGTAAGTGGTTATGTGTATTTAAATAATAATGAACAGGAACTTGTAGAAGCTTTGATTAAATATACTATCTACTACTTAGACGGTACTAAAGGAAGATATGCTGTACCTTTAAGAATCAATTTAGCAAACACAGTACAGGGTACAATTGAAGGTACTTCAGTAACATTTTATTATTTTGAAGATACCTTAGCATGTGATGAAGATAAAAAGATAGATTACTTACGTATTGATATAGAAGTTGGTGATATGTCTAATGGAGATGAAATTGATGATCCGTATACAGTGTTATTATTACACATGAATGGAGCCCAAGACTCAACAGATTTTATTGATTCTAGTCTATCTGAACATATTTTTACACCAAATGGTGCTGTTAAGATAGATACTTCCTTTTATCGTTTTGGAGGTGCCAGCGGATCCTTTGGCACTAGTAAAAATATTTCAACTCCTGACAGTGATGCTTTTCATTTAGGAGCAGATGATTTTACTATCGAATGTTTTTTATTTCCTACATCACTGGGAGGCTATCAGGGAATAATGAGTCATAGAACATCAGCTTCTAGTAATCATGGATGGGCAGTTGGCTTATATAATAGCAAATTATTTTTTAGTTATACTACAGATGGAACAACTAACAAAGAATATACTTTTGATACAGTATTGTTAACCAACCAATGGTACCATTTGGCTTGGGTGCGTAGAGGCGATACCTTATATGGCTATGTAAACGGATTACAACAATTAACCACAGTAAATATAGGAACAGACACAATTTTTAATTCTTCCGAAGATTTTTATGTAGGAAAATTTAATGGAGGAAATCAACCTATTACGGGATATTTAGATGAAATTCGCCTTTCCAAGGGAATAGCAAGATGGGGTGAAGATTTCATTCCTCCTGTGCGAGAATACAATACTAAGATAACAGACCCCATAACCAATACCAATTATATGTTTCTAGACGACATAGCTGTCAATTTTAATTTAGGAACAACTAAGTCTTATGGTAAAAATAGTGAAGCATTAATTATAGATGAATATGGTTTAAATACCAACTATTTGAAGAACTTTAAAAATATGGTACACAATTCGCAATTTGAAGCATATGATGCAGATACCTTACAGCCATTTTATTGGACTTGTTCTGATGCTCTTGTTAAAACAACAGCAAGCGCAGCTTTCTTTGCAACACGTAGTTTACAAATACCAGCTGGTCAGCACGCTATTTACGATGGCACAGGGGTTATAGACCCACACTGGTACGATTCACAACTCACAAGAGTATCTTTCTATGCACGTTCTGGAACAGTTCGTGTAGAGTTGTGGGATTATTCAAATCCAGGTACTCCTGTTCGTTTTACTTTAACAGATGAGGCAGGTTATACAGGCTTGTATAAAGATTATACATTTGCTGATTGGCATGCAGGTACGGGTAATAGTGCTTCGAGAGCTACTGTTAGTTTTAATCCGGGTTCTTCTACAGATGTACGTATCAAATTTAGTAATGTAGGCGTAGCAATGTCTTATATAGATGGTGTAATACTTGAGCCAGATTTTACTAAAGCTTGGCCTTCTATGTATACTGATGGACCTTATAGTTTATCAGCTGCTGGTATAGGAATTTATGTTCAAGATGATGAACCTACTGGATATATCATTAAAAAAGGAACATTATGGCTTAAAACAAGTACTAAAAGGTGGTATTTCTGGGACGGCAGTGGCTGGCAAATAACAGCGGGTGGTGGGGGGGAGGGTGTTCCTGGATTATATTCAGGTGAACCTTGCGTTGTTTCAGAAGTTGTAGATTATTCTGATATGGATACTAGTGTAATAACAACAAATGATTTGGTAGATACTGCAGTAGTTTCTGCAATATCTTTGAATAACTTAATAGTTTTACTATTACATTTTAACGGAAATAATTTTACACAATTCTTTACAGATAGTAGTACCTATCCTAAGAACATACAGGGAATCTCTAATCCTTATACTATGGGTAATCTAAGCAAATATGGAGCGGGTAGTATTTACTTAGACGGGACGGGAGATTATATTACTACACCGGATCATGCTGATTTTGACTTTGGTGCAGGAGATTTTACGATAGAGACTTGGATCTATCCTTGGACCAATTTACTTAGTAGTAGGCATTTATATAATCAATATGGGGCTTCTGGCACCTATTGTTGCTACTGGACTATAGATGAAACTTCTGGAGTATATACTATGCTCTTTCGATTATCTACAAGTGGCGCTAACGCAACATCTTATTCTTGCACTATTCCAGTATTATTGCCTAACACTTGGTATCATTTAGCCGTAGTACGTAAAAGCAACTTCTTATATTTCTTTGTAGATGGTAATTTATATGGCTACTCCAATATAGGGGCGGTTACACTATTTAATTCATCTCAAACAATTGTTATAGGGGCAAATACGGGAGGTACGGAAGCTTTTGGTGGGTGGCTAGATGATTATCGTGTAACTAAAGGCTTAGCCAGATATTTTCCTAATGCACCTTCTAGTACTGAAGATTTCGAAGATACAGATTATACTCCATGGAGCATTACAGGTGACTGGGATAGAACCACGGTAGATAAGTATGCAGGAACCTATTCTTTTGCCAGCACCAACCAGGGACAACATAATACCTCTAGTTCGGCCTATTTTGCCATAACACTAACTACAACTAAGTGGATATCATTATGGTATAAAGTAAGTTCAGAAACGGCAGACAAATTATATATCTATTTAGATGGTGTGGTAGTAGTTAACGGTGTTGGAGGAGCAGGTAGCTGGGCACAAGTATACATGCAATTATCCACAGGGGATCATACGATTGAGTGTAGGTATACTAAAGATGGTAGCATAAACACTGCAGCAGATACTGCTTATATAGATAATATAGAAGTGTATGATGCCTCGTTTACACCAGCAAGTGAATTAACATCGGATGCTAATACATCTTTATTGCTATCAGGTAATGGTACACATGGTAGTAATACAATCAGTGATTCAAGTGGTACAACAAAAACTATGACATCTGTAGGAAATACTATTAATTGGAATAGTCCACAAAAATTTGGTACTGGCTGCTTATGGTTAACTGCTGGAGCTTATTTGCAAATAGCACATACTACTGACATGGATTTTGCCGCCAACAACTTTACTATCCACTGCTGGATTACTCCAAGTGCATTACCTGCTGCTAGTGCATATATGACCATTTTAGGTAAATGTTACACCACAACCGCTGGCCTATCCTGGTTAATAGAGATATATAATAATGCCGGTACTTACCGCTTTAGTATAAGATGGTCATATAATGGAACTACCACACAGCAACAAATTACAAACTATGCCTTCACCATAGGAACTAGATATCATATAGCAGTAGTAAGAAACGGAACTAATCTAGTAAGTTATGTTAATGGAGTTACATTAGCTACTACCGCTATAGGAACTAATGCCATATTTAGCCAAACAGACGCCAGACCATTACTTATTGGTGCTTTTTTTAATGGAACTAGTGCACCTAACCAAAAATTTGCCGGTTGGCTAGATGAATTAATTATTGAACGAAGTGCTTTATGGACAGCCGACTTTACGCCACCTGTGGCCGAATATTAAAGGAGGATATCATGCCGAGAGAGATTATTAGAACAGATACTATACATTCTAAAAATGAAATTACTTTATTTGGACATAAAAATAAGCCGAAGCAATTAATGAAAAATAAATATACAGTGCAGCTAATTGATGCCCTTACAGGAAAAATACAAGAACAGATGGAAGCAGAAAATATGATAAGTAGTCACCATAATCTAATGTCAATTCAAGATCAATTTTTTCGCCCCCCATTTAGTAACAGTACTGGAAGAGTACCCGATGTTAAAGGGTGGAATCATATTATATTAACTGACTGGACTGGGCCAGAAGATACTAATCTTAGCTACATGAAAGGGGATATAATAGGATATGCTTGGCGGGATAAGTCGCATGCAGGCCTAAGTATATGGGAAGGTACTATAAACGACGCTGAATGTACCAAAGATGGACACTTTAATGTCACCCTAGTATTTGATTGGCCTACTCATGCAGCCAATGGTTCTTTTCAATCTATTTTTTGGTATCCTGCACAAACGGGCATTATAGATAATTATCAATATTTACCCACAGGGGCAAAAGGTACTTATATTGCTCAAAGTGTACCTAACAGCCCCGGGAGTGATGGGGGCACCATTCATTTTGATGGAGATTGGATGTATTATACAAAAGGAGGTTATGTATATCGTTCCAAGAATACTACAGTTACTTCCTTTCAGCGTAGTATTACCGACTATGTAGAAACTTTAGCAAATTTAACTGCTACGGATAATACCCTCAAGGGTATCGGTAAAAGTGGCGATTATTGGTATGTATATGGTGATCAAAATGATAAAATATATAAATTTGACGCTAATTGGACCTTAATTACTTCTTGGAGTTTATCCAATACTTATTTAAACTCTAGTTATCGTCCCTGGATTATGTTTAATGACAAAATACACACAATTAAATATAACTCAGCTACTGACTATACACTACATCGTTTTGCCTTAGATGGCACTCTTGAAAAATCAACTAATCTTTACAGAGCCGCAGGAGGTTTTTATAATTGGGGAGGTAAAGGTGACACACAGATAGGCTTAGTGGCTGATAGTACTAATTTAATAGTAGCAACTACACAGGCTGCTCCTACGAACTACACCTCCTACAGCCAAACAAAACAAATATTAGTGGTCGACCCTACTACACATAATGTAATTTCGGATATGCCCGCCACTCTTGAAGGCGAAGCATACCCTTATGGTTTTACCTGGAATCCGAAACTAAAAATGTTCGAAGGACCCCGACATGTAAGCTACCCCCAATTGTGGCCACAATCACACATAGTACTCCCATCAGCAATAACTAAAAATAATACACAGCTACTTAAAATAAGCTATAATATTACATTGGATCCCACAGATTTACCAACAATATAAATTAATCAAAGGGAGGGAGCATATGCAAGAAACGGGAGCGCAGTCGATAAATGAATTAATTAACAAAACCAATAGTGAAATTATCTTGTTCTTTATCATTATTGCCATACTATTTCTTATTCTAGCAATTCCATTATCAAGAATCTTAATGGATAATAAAAGAAAAGGCAAAGAACAAGATATAAAAGCACAAAAATTACTTATTGATGTTATCAAAGGTAACTCTGATGTGATGAGTCAATTGAAAACTGTTCTAGAATCAACAAATTCTAATTGTGCTAAATGTAAGGCAGAACAACTTATGTGCTTTAAAAGAATAGAGGATAAACAGAATGCGAACATGATTATACTAACTAAAATAGAAAATAGATTAGAACCAAAATTATGAAAGGAGGTAATAACATGAAACATCGAGTGTACATTGCCGCATCGACTCAAAAGGAAAATGTTGGTGTAGGACAATACGGTAATGAGCAGGATAGGATGCAATTTCTAGCTAATAGAATTGTTTATTGGCTGAGTACACAAACAGGAAAATTTACAACCTTTAGAAATCAACCAGGTTGGTCTTTACAACAAACTATTAATGATTGCAATAAATTGGCTTGTCAGATCTTTATTGACAATCATACAAATGCGGGTCCATCAGGAGCGGACGGAACTGAAGTCTATTACCACCGCACTGGTACGGGAGGAGGTAAAAAACTTGCTGAATGTCTTTTTACCCAAATTGGTCCCTTATCACCCGGATCTGATCGTGGAGTATTAAGTGATCTTACTCTTTACACAAATGGCTTAGCCGTTTTAAGACAAACTACACCTCCAGCAGCTTTAATTGAGCATATTTATCACTCTAATATTAAAGAAGTACAGCACTACTTAAATAATATCGAAGCATATGCAAAGGCAACCGCAATTGGTATATGCAATTATTTCGGTGAAAAATGGATAGAACCTTCTAGTGATTCTCGTACCAGTGTGTTTTCTCTGGTTGACGAAATGTTCCGCGATGGATTAATCACTGATAAAGGATATTGGTATAAGGTCTTGCAAGGAGAAATTCCGCCAAAACCTGAATACTTACAAATCTTATTTGGTCGTATGGTATCCAAAATAGGCTAATAAAAAAAAAGGGGTGTAATTTATGATAGCATCAAATCAAAGGTATTCTTTACAAGAAATTCGTGAATTATTGGACTTAGTGTTAGACCCAATTAACGGGGCGCTAAAAACAGCTACAACCGTTAATGGAGGTACTATAAGTATAGAAGCAGGAACTAATCATATTGGTAAAACAGGATACACACTTAAAAAAATAGCTACGTCTATTACAAGACCTGCGGACACCCAGGCTTATACAGTAGGTGACGCTATTACCAACAGCACTTCTGCACCTACTGTTTTTCAACTAGATTTATCAAGTGTCGGAGCTGTCGCAGGGCAATCATTTGAAATAAGAAAAATAGCTATAGTAAGTTCTGTTAAGCAATCTACATTGCCATTGATTAATACTTATCTATCAGCTACTACATTTACATCAACTAATGATAATGCCGCTTTAGCCATTGACGATACAACAATGGAAGCTGGCGGATGTTGGGTTAATTTAGACGAGCAAAATTCTACAGCTAGTAATAGTAGAGTAGCAAAAAGTAATCTTAATGCTCCAATGATTTTAGCTGCTAACGACACTAAATTGTATGGGACATTACAAGCAGCCAATGCTTATACTCCAGTAAGTGGAGAAAAATTTACAATAATAATTTGGGTTGCCTTATTGTAGAAGGAGGACACAAAAATGTATTTCTTTTTTAATAGCGTACGTGAGCGAAAATTAATTTTAGATGATGTATCTGTATCTTCTAGTGTAGCATATAGTTTGCGTAAACTAAAAAATAACTATGCGGGCAGTGCCATTAAGGTGAGAAGGTCAAGCGACAATGCCGAACTAGACATAGGTTTTGTAAATGGAGAATTAGACACA
>Ga0105105_10000022_pt1 | contig 64333 bp, 48 predicted proteins | sample PPLLaktember2015_4_FD_79108 | JGI IMG/M metagenome (GOLD analysis project Ga0105105, IMG submission 79108) | Freshwater sediment microbial communities from Prairie Pothole Lake near Jamestown, North Dakota, USA - PPLs Lake P8 Core (1) Depth... | ecosystem: Environmental > Aquatic > Freshwater >...
TATGTTGACTTTTCACCCGCATCAACCTGATCCGCTCGATTTGTTCCTTGGATGCAGATGAGGATTTTTGTATCTCACCAATATCAATCTTCTGTTCCAATCCATAGAGAATTTCATCAAGGGTCTTGTAACTCATCCGAAGTTCTTTTTCATCGGTCTGCCCAACCCAGAGCCCCGCGGTCGGTGGTTTCCGGATGATAGGCGCAGGGACTTTTAGGTATCTAGCGAGCTGGAAAATCTGGGTTTTATACAGATCACCAAGTGGTTGAAAATCAACACCGCCATCTCCGTATTTGGTGAAATACCCCACGAGGATTTCTGATTTGTTTGATGTGCCGCAGACCAGACTATCGGTCTCATTTGCATATTCATATAACAGGATCATTCGCACCCGGGGTTTGATGTTTGCAAGCGTCAATCTCTTTTTTTGCTTTAACGCCTCATGAAATGATGAGACAAAAGAGGAGATATCTATTTCTGTGCAATTGAGCTGAAAGGTGTTTACGAAAAGTTTGACATGTTTGCAATCGAGCGTTGGTGTGGTTTCATCAGGCAGGAAGACACATTGAACATTATGTGTTCCGAGGGCATCTTTGCATAATAATGCGCAGACTGCAGAGTCTACACCACCAGAAAGACCAAGTACAATGCTCTTACAGCTAGCGTTTTCCACGTAGGTTTTAATGAATTCTTTTATGATCGTGGCAACATCCTTTGGGTTTTGGAGATCGACCATGTTTTTCTTCACATCCAGGTCTCAATTGATTCTTTTATTAAGGTTTCTGCCTCGGTCAATACCTTGTTATCGACGGAGGCAAATGAGGAACGAGCAATAGCCAGAGGTATCCTTCGCAGATAATCGGACATGCGCAGGTCCCGTCGCAGGGTCGTGTTATAGTGGTCTTCTACGATGTCATTCATCATATTAAGGTATTTATTGACATTTTTCTCAGATGCTGTGATGGTTGGTTCGAAGCGTCTGGCGAGTTTGACCCATTGGTCGTAATAGTCATGTTTCTCTTTCAGTTCCCCAGTTCCATAGAATTTTTTCTTAAACAGGTTGAGTCGGTCTTCTTTACCGATGTTCTGGACTTTGACGACTAAAGCACATCGACTCATCAGCAGAGGGGATAGCCCGATGTCTTTTAACGCGTTTTTACCAAACACCTGTGATTTTGGGTTTGCGAACGCGATCATGATGAAGTTGCTTTCGATGCTTTGATGAAGTTTAGCGGAATGTACACTGCATTTCCCATTGGAGAGCAGTTCATAGCAATACTCAATGTCTTCGCCAGGGATTTTATCAAACTCGTCGACTAAGACGAGTTTTTGGTTCGCATGAGGAAGTGCCCCCAGATCACCAGTGCCAAGATGGCAGACCAATCCTGATCGTGTGGTGTTCGCGCCAATAGTGATGATATCGGAAAATCGATCCGTGATTATTTCCTTTGCCATCGTCTTGCTGCTCCCTGGTTCTCCGATGATCAGAGAATGGACTGGTTCTTTAAAGGTCGAAAAGATGCTTGCTGCGATCACCTTCTTCATGATATCGTTCCCATGAATCTCCTGGAAGACGTTTTCCCAGAACCCATGGAATCCACGTTCTTTTGCAAACTTTTTTAATTCATCCTCTGGTAAGTATATTCCGCTTTTTTCACGCTCTACTATCTTCTTTGACTCAAGGATCTCACGAAGACCTTCTGCTTTTGAAATCACCTTGGAAAAAGCCTCTGATTTCCGTGAGAGCTTCAACACGTTTCCCTCGATAGTTAACGCAGCGTTTCCCCATCCAACCACGTAGACATCTAAGGCATTCAGAATTGATTTGATAACCGCCCGATCGGTTTTTTTCGAGGTGACCTCAATGAAATCACCATTGGTGATAACGATATCAAGGATGTTTGCATTGGCAAGGATGTTTCGTGCTCGCTGTACCAGCATCATGCCTTTGCTAGATCCCATCCCTAGGGCGGAAACCGACATCAGAGCAATCTGTTCCAGGGTCGTAATTCCCATGTTCTCCAATTTTTTTCGATCAGAGGGAACCACACCAAGTAAGGTTAGATCATCTTCCATAGAAACACCTGTGCGAACAGGCAATAACCATGTCTGAGGATTAAAAGCTTCTGGTACCGATGGTTGCGGGTCAGTTGCATCAATCGCGTGAAATACGTCGGCTCAGATGATATTTTTTCATTTCTCGTTCAAGGTACCGATAGACCGTTGGATGCTCGCTACCACTCAGCAGCATATCAATTGCTTTTTTCGCAATATCCATACTTTCAAAATCTGCGATCACTGCAACGGTGTGCCCATAGACGGCTAGAACCCCACCAGTGAGTCCTTCGATGACCCGTTTTGTTTTTCCCTCACGCCCAATGACCCGGGCTTTCACCCGGATAAGATGAGACTCCTTTTTTCCCACATAATCATAAATATCAAAGATATACAGTTCGGTTTCCTCTCCAAATATACGAAAAGCATGTTCCGGGGAGAACCCTCGTCCGATCGCACGTACTACGTCTTCGACCTTTAAAGGGATGAGAGGGTCTTTTGCATCTTGTTCGTTGAACGAAACATCTCCTTCCTCAGAGTCGATCTCAAGATGCATCTGTGAGATTCGTTCGATGTTCTTTTTAGTCTCACCGTCCTTGCCGATCAATACCCCGACACGTTCTTTTGGGATGCGTACGTATTTCATGGTCATTCACTTCTTTGTTTTCACGAGTGCCTCAAAGAGTTCTTGTTCATTGCTTTCGATGTCGTATTTCTTGAAATAATGCAGGACATTATGGATATCCCTTTTTAAGAATTCCGAGGAAGAGGGATGATCAAGTAGGACCGCCTGACCGACATCGATGACGTACGGTTTCTGGCGGAACAGAAGAACATTAAACGCACTCAGATCCGCATGGACGAGCTGTTTCGCATACATCTTTTTTATAAACAGCACAATTTCGTCAAAGATCTTCTGCGGGTTCTTAAGAGGTACGTCCTTGAGCATCGGTGCTGGTTTGTTCGCATCACCAATATACTCCATGATTAACACGTTATGGACGCATTTTATCGGGGAGGGTGCTCGGACTTTGGCCTCATGCAACAACTCAAGGTTTCTATATTCCTTTCGTGCCCATTCCTCAATGATAGTACGTCTGTTCTTATAGCCATAATCAAATCGAGGGTCCCCTTCGATGTACGAGGCGATATGTTTGAACGTCATAGTCGCAGTCCGGAAAATCTTAATCGCAACAAACTCCTTCTCAGGGGTCGTCCCACGGAAGATATTCGCTTCTTTCCCTGTTGAGACCGGGAAGTCAACCTGATCGATGATGCCATTAGAAATCAGTGTCCCCAGCAGCAGAAGCGTCTGTCTATCAAAAACCTCCCCGAATGTTTTCCTGTTAAAAACCACTCGGTCCAATATCACTTGTGATTGCCGATCGAGTTTTTTTAACCACTTATCGTTAAGAAGTTCATCAGAAGACATTAATTTCCTCTGGGAGCATTTTTCTTCTGCTCAGACTACTCGCCTGAGTCCGACTGTAACGAAAAACAATATCTGCTTTCTCATTTTGGATATCCCATGGTTTGATGATAAGCAGGTCACCAGCGCGCACCCGGGCTTTCCGTTTCATCTTCCCAGGGATGCGAGCCATCCGAGATTTCTTATCCTCGCAGACAACATGAATACGAGACCCACCAAGGAGTTGATCCGCAATCGCAAACAACTCATTGTTTTTTCGATTTGGTAACGGTAATCGATAATATCCGTCCTCGCCTTCTTGGGTTGAATGTGAACGATGTGCTTTTGCATACGTATTTCCGGGTGGTGTCATAGTTTAAAGCCCCAATGAACCAGAGATTCCTTTCAGTGAGTCTAAACTCATCTCAAGAAACGTCTGAAGTTCTAGTTCCATATCCTCACAGAGTTCAATTCTTTTTCGGTTACAACCTGCAGCAAAGGATTTATCCTTAAACTTCGCCAGTAAGGTCTTTGGAGTGACATCAGCAAGTTTTTTCGAAGGCATCACAAGAGCAGCTGCGATAATCAGACCAGAGACTGCATCAGCAGCAATCAAGGATTTATCCAGGTATGTCTGTGGGATCTGGGCGGTGTATTGGTAGTTATGTGCTTTGATCGCATTGTTTGCTTCCAGGGGTAAGAGATCATTTAATACTTTTACGGTAATCTGCGAATGCTTTTCCGGATCGTTTTTTGTAAAATCATAATCCAGGTCATGCAATAATCCAGTCAGTCCCCAAAGCTGTGGATCCTCCCCAAGCTTCTTTGCCATATCCACAAGGATTGCTTCCACTGCCAATGAATGTTTCATAAGATTCTCTGTTCGAAGGTTTTTCTTAAGAAGCTGTACAGCTTCTGCTCGAGTCAGCATACAAAAGAGGAGTAAAGAGGCAGTAAATTTAAACTTTCCTCAGACCGAATCAAAAGATTTTAAGTAGGCGATCTGTTTTCTCTTTCGTTGGTGCAAACATCAAAACTATTATGATTGTTGATGAGGAAGATGATTTTCTCAGACAAATCAAAACAGTGTTAGAAAAGGAAGACGTTGAGGTCGTGACAGCGAGAAACAGTAGAGAGGCACTGGAGCGACTGGAAGAAGAGAATGAAGAAACCTTTGATTTAATCCTGGTGAATACAAGAATGCCCGGTAGTCTTCTCACAAATGCATTTTTTTCTGTGAGGCCTGGGTTGAAAAAACTGCCAGCAGGTATTGAGAATTTCTTACAAAAACCATTCACTCAGGAAGAACTAGTTGCATTTGTCAAAGAAAAAATAAAACAACAGTAAGAGAGAAAAGAAGGAAAGAGTAGGTGAATTTGGCTTTTTGTCACGTTGTTATTTGAGGGTTTTTACCCACTCGTAGACCGGTGTCACCAGAGCTTTTATTCTCTGTTTTTCAGGATTCATCGGTGATGGTTTCCAGAAATCCGCTGGCTCGAAATGAAAATCAGTCACCGCTCCGACACGCTGTTCCTTAGGTTTAAACACGATCTTCAAAGGCATCCCAAACTCAACATCCCAGGGATTCATCCCATGTAGCTCGTTTGCCATCGCTACTTTACTGGTCCCAATATTTGCGTACACAAGGATGATCGGCAGTCGTTTCAGTGATGACCGTCCACTCCATCCCGCGACAGTCCAGGTGTGCACTTTTGCGGTCAGGGGCATCTCTATCCATTCGGTTTTTTCTAAATTACAGTCAAGATTCCAACAATGAGTTCGGACAGGAACCCAGGAATCCCCACATTTCGGACAGCGGGTTCCCATGATCTTCCCATCAAGTAAACCGATGAAGAATCTGCTGTTCCACCCATGTCGAATCGTGTACAGCTGATCATAATGGAGGAACTGGTTCATCACGGTTCGATCCTCTGAGACCTCATGACCGACAAACACCAGACCTTTTTCTTTGACATCTGCAGGCCGATACTCTTTTTTCTCGGTGAAATTCGGCGGGTCTGCGAATTTTTCTTTAGTATGTTTCATAACAACTGTTACCGTCATAGATTAATGCCTCCTGAGAATGAAATTCGAAATACTTGTTCCAGTCCCGGCATGGCTGTTGACGACCCCACATTCTGAATCGGGGACCTCGGTTTTTTTACTCAGATGTTTCTGCGGAATCATCCCTGCGAGCTGATAGTAACATTCAATCGTGCTCATCAGACCAGTGGCACCAACCGGGTGACCGTACCCAAGCAATCCTCCACCAGGGTTCATGGGGATATCACCATGCATGCTGGTTCGCTCATCACGAATGAATTTCGCGATAGTTTTTTCATCAGCCAAACCCAGCGCTTTATAGATCTGTGCTTCTGAAGTCGAGAATGCATCATGGATCTCACCAAAATCAATGTCTTTCAGCGGGTCTTTGATGCCTGCCATCTTATATGCCTGCTCCGCGGAGCACCGACAGGCTGCAAACTCTGTCATCCCGGGGTACCCGGGTCCGTAGCGCTGGGTCCAACTCGGATTGTTCAGTCGATCCCCCGCCCGGATTGTGCAGCTAGACAACCCCATACCATCCACCGTGACATAGTGGTCTGGGTTGACCTTCTTGGCGTACTCCTCAGTGCAGACGAGAAGAAACGCCACACCCCTGCTCATCAAACAACAATCATATTTCTTTAGAGGGTATGAGATCAGCCGGGATTTCATGACATCATCAACTGTGATGTACCGATGGTCGTTGCGGTACCATTGTGCCTTTGGGTTATCCATGGCATTGTTTTTGTTTTTCACCGCGATGGCCGCGACGTCTTCCTCAGTGACATGGTTTTCCTTCATCCATTTGTTCGCCATCGCAGCATAGTAAATAGGGTAGATACCCCCGACCATGAGTTCATATCTGATGTCAGATGCCATGGCGATGAACTCGCTGCCCTGCGACTGTGAGACCGAATCCATCGTCTCCCAGCCGACGATTCCAACGACATCATGATGACCGGACATGATAGCAAGCGCTGCAGCGTACAGTGAAGAGCCTCCGGTGTTCCCCCCGTTTTCTACTCGATAATGAGGGAGACCGACAAGTCCAAGATGATCATGGATGATCCACTCTGGCGCGAGTTGATGGCTGAAATGGACTGAAAAATGTGAATAGATCATCAGGTCAAGGTCCCGCAGTGAGAATCCTGGGACATCCTGTTGGGTTTCTTTGATGCATTCTGCTGCCCCGCCTTCGATGCTTTCAAAACCAGTCGGACCGTAGTCAAATGGTGTAGTAGCTCCGCCGATGATACACACTTTATGTGACATAACTTACTTCCCCTCAGGACTTTCAACCGTTCAAGGCCCCAGTCCCCTGTGGCGGATATCGTTTGAGAATTAAAAAAGGTTGTTATTTTATTAAAGATAAATTAAAAGGAAATCAACTATCAAAATACTGATTAATTGCGGTTTTTGGCGGAACATATTCTTTTTCATCATGCATGATTTCCAAACCAAACCAATCAAAATGGTTACTATTGGTTTTCTGTGGTACAAAATTGGCCTGTGAAGGTGACCTCGATGTTGCATTTGTAGGATTTTGATGCTCAGTCATGAACAGAAAGCGAAGCATCCCTGTGAAAAGAACAGGGAGACGTAACCAGGGGGCATACGTAATCTGGCCGTTCTCAGCAACATGTAAATGGTCCCCGTTGCCATCCGCATCCGGACCTGTTATTGCACCCCACCAGTTCCACCGGGCAGTTACAGCACAGGCCTCTACAGACAGCCCGTAGGCGTAATTCTGACAGAAGTTGTTTAAGAAAATCTTACTCACATTTGCCTTTGTTGCAATGACACCATAAGTATTTTTTGTAAGGGTATTTCTCCAGATGATCGTGTTCAGTGTATTACCAAGAAAGATTCCATACCCATTTGGAACGATCCTATTTTTTCTAATGATGTTATTCTTGGAATATTCAAGGTCGATACCGTAGCTGTTCTCCTGGATGATGTTTCCCGAAATGGTAGTGTAGTCGTTGTGCGCCGAACCAAGATCGATAGCAGTCATGCTTTGGTTTTTTATGATGTTTCCTTGAATGATGTTGTTTGACGAGTACGCAAGGATTATCCCAATTGTCCCCTTATTCAGATCAAGACCTTTGATGGTACAATGCTCCGAATCAATCAAGATTACTTCACCAGCGTCCTGCGGTACGGTTATCCGATGTTGACCGAAGAGGTAATACACAGGTTTTCCGTTGACCGTGTTGGTTGAATCAACATCATTTCTGAACTCATCAGCGTCATACCCATATACCATAATGCTGCAGTTGATCATTGCATTGAAATCAAGTACATTCCGACAAGAGGACAGAAAATACAAGCCAAAAACACTGGTATTACGAATTGAATTACCCGTAAGGGTATTATCCGAGGAAGACACAAGATAGATACCGCAGGAGCCGTCTTGGATGATGTTTCCGATAATCGTATTTTTCCAGCAGGCATCAAAGGAAAAACCCATACCATTCTGAATCATTACATTGTCTTGAAAAATATTCATATTTGATGAATCGACATCGATCCCATAGTTATTCCCTTGTATGAGGTTATCCCGGATGATGTTGTTCTCGTTATCAGAACCATCTAAATCAATTGCAACAATGCTGTTGTTGGTTAGAACGTTGTCTTGGATGATGTTCATCGTACTATAGGCAAGTTCGATGCCTATGCTCGCATCGCTGAGGTGACATTCCGAGACAGTACAACCGGTACATCTGGTGAGGATGACTTGCCCTGCGTCCAAAGGAATCGTTTTATTCGTTTCATTAAGGTAATAATACACGGGTTTTCCATTGACCGTATTGCTTGAATCAACATCATTTCGATACTCAGCAGGAGTATTCCCCGAGACCTGCAATCCACACAGAAACATTTCATTGTCTTTCAGGACATTATCCTCAGATGAATCTAACGAGATGCCAACACTGCAGTGGTCAATGGTCAGCCCCTGAAGCGTATTATGCGTGCTCATATCAAGGTTCAAGCCTGCTACAGACCCGTAATATGAACAGTTTTGTATCGAGTTGTTTGATGAATCAAATAGAAAGATACCATCCCAGAAACTGTCCTGGAATACACAGGTTTTTATGGTAATATTTTGGCAAGAGATAAGATACATCCCATGGCCATCGTTATGACGAAAACTGCAGTTCTCAATAACAGCATCAGTGGTACCTGCTAGAAGGATACCTTCAAAATTATGAGAAAAATTACAGTGTTTCACAGAGATATTCTGACAGTTGACTAAACCAAGGAACCCCAACTCTGTTGTTTCATCAAACATACGATTGTTTTGTTCGATGAGGTAATACATCGGTTTTCCATTAATGGTATTCGACGTGTCGATATCGCAGTAAAAGTCTGATACTGATGATGAACCGATACCAAAGTTCGCGTAATTATTCAACAGTGAGTTGTTCCGCATTGTTGTATCAGGAGCATACGGAAGGCTAATCCCATCGTACCCATTTTGACAGACACACCCCATGAGATGATTTCCTGAAGACTGCTGGATGAGAATGCCATCAAAATGATTTCTACTACAGATGCAGTCTATGAGTTGGTTATCATCTGAGGATTGATAGAGCGTAATTGCATCCGCATTATCATGACACACGCAATTCCGAAGAATATTATTCCTTGAGTTCACGAGGTGAATAGCAACGAGATTGTCGAACAATTCACATTCTTCTAACCGGCAAAAGGAAACATCGATGAGATAGACGCCAATCCATTCATTCTCATCGATGATACAATTCGAAAGAAGAGTATCGTTTCCTTTAATCTTCACCGCAGCCTGATAATAATATCCCTGATTGTTCGTAATACGAAAACCACGGATAGTGACATCATCACGGATAACACATAAAGTATCTACTGATGTATCAAGCAATGAGCCGTTGATTACCGTAGTTGTTTTATTTTCACCAAAAAGAGTGATTGATTTATCAATCACGACATGTTCAAAATAGGGGGCGGAGTCATCGTACACATAGACAGTATCTCCATCAGTAGAATCAGCAATCGCATCCTGGATCTTCGAATAATTGCCTTCTCCGATCCCACCAACATAAAGGATTTTCCCTTCAGAAGTAATTTGAGACGTTTTTTCTCCTGCGTTTAGCCCATACGATGGGACGATACTAGGAATCAGCAGGAAAAGAATACTTCCAATCGCCAGTCCTTGAGTAATCAAATGATAGCGTTGCACAGCTTTCCCCTTATCATTTATTTTATAAGTCTCCACCCCTATAATAATATTATCAAGCGGTTGAAATGAAAAAAAATCCGTCTAGAAAGAAATTATTTCCCGATCACCATGCCCGTAGGGTCGATTTTCTTCAGAATGGAAAGTTCGTTCTGAGATGGCGGGGTTGTTACTGAAACATGCTCAGGGACACGGATTGCAAACCCAGAGTTCTCCGCAATCTGATTAACCGTCACTCCTGGATGCAGCGATAGCAACATCATCTCTTTGGACTGTGGATCAAACCCAAAGACTCCCAGCTGCGTAATCACACGATACGGACCGCCCCCTGTTGGAAGTCCGGTCTTTTCTCGAGAATCAAACCCGGAAAGATACCCCGGCGTCGTCAAGAAATCTAGTTTCTCAAGGAACCGATGTTTATCCTGCCGCATCAGAATGATCGTCTGATGACACAACGTTCCAACATCGTTTGCCCCACCACTCCCAGGCAGACGCACCTTCGGATGCTCATAAGGGCCGATCACGGTCGTGTTCAGATTCCCAAACTTATCAATCTGCGCACCACCAAGGAACCCATAATCGATGTAACCTGCTTGTGCCATTGACATAGAATCATGCATACTGGAGGCAGCAACCGCAGAATAAAACGTCCGTGAATCACCAACAGAAATAGGAAGCACTGGCATCTCCGGGCCGATCCCACCCGCCTCAAAAAACAACAACAGGTTTGGCGCGTGGGTCCGCTGCGCAAGCATCGCTGCAATCATCGGAAGCCCAGTCCCAACAAACACTGATTTGTTATCCTGAAGCATATGGGACGCGACACAAGCGAGCAACTCAGTTGACGAATACGATTCTTTCCCTGCGGCTTTCTCATTTTTCCCTTTTAACCACGGGGCGGTCATCGGCTCCTCAAACCGCTCAATTCGAGCAAGCTGCTGCAGCTTCTTCTTCCCACCAATACACCATATATACTCTGAAAAATCCTTCAGTCCATACACATATTTCTCTAGATACCGCTGCACACCGGCCTCTGTTGCAGACTCCGAAAGCCATTCACCGATATGATCCTCATCAAAGAAATACTGATACGGCATCTGACATGGATGAGACCCAAACGGTGCCTCCACCACGGCACTTACCAGATAAAAAGGAATCACAGTCTTCCACGGCTCGCTGCGTATCATCTTACTATCAACGATCTTCTCGGAAGTCACAATCAGATGACGAGCAGCCCGAGACAACTCGAAATCCTCAACGATAATCCCATCAATCTGCGCGTTCCCAAATTTATCACACCGAGGCACATGAATCACCGCGATATCTGGATAACACGCAGGGAGAAGACAGACCGGTTTTCCGCTGAACGGATCTACCATGGTCTGTGCAGAGCTATGAGCAAACGTATCGGTCCCCAGCATCACCCGCGTCGGGATAAACGGCAGACCCATCATCGCCGCAAGAAAACGCCATTGAAACCCGGCATTACTGATCTCAGCAGTGACCTTGCATTTTCCGGTCTCGACCGCACGCCGAGACGCAGGAGATAACCCGCGCAGCTCATGACCAAATGAGTACGCGACCTCCACCTGATCCACACAACCAGAGCCGACCAACAAATCAAGGTCATGGACCGCTGTCTTCCCCGTCAAGAGTAAATGCTGTTTGCGCTGTCTGATGATCTCATAGACAACCGCCATGGAGACACGCACATGCCCAAACCCACCCATGGCAAGCAACGAACCATCAGGGACAAACCGAGACACCGCCTCCTGCACAGACATCCGTTTATCCACCAGTCCACGTGATTTATTCTGAACAACCCACCGCCGGTTCTCATCAGGATCATGCCATCCAATAAGCTTCCCAGTACCCTTCTGCATCTTCTCATCACAGGTCATAAGAACCATTCCCCGTCACATCCATCGTTCCTCTTGAGATTAAGCTTGTAAAACCACCCAGTATCCACATCGAGTATCCCTACAAAAAATCTTCGACTACACCGAAGCGTAAATTTAAAGACTTGTGACCTATCCTGGTATGAGGATACCTATGGATTTCCAACTGACCGAACAGCAAAAATTATTCAAAAAAACAGTCAGAGAGTTTGCTGAAAAAGAAATTAAACCACTCGCCCCAAAAATCGACAAAGAAGAATATTTTCCCTGGGAATTGTACAAAAAGATGGGAAAACTCGGTCTGATGAGTATGACGGTGCCAAAGAAATACGGTGGAGCCGGCATTGATAAAATCTGCTACATGATTGCATTGGAAGAAATCTCTCGGGTCTGCGGGTCAACTGGTCTTACCGTCGAGGCACATAACAGCCTAGGCGTCGGTCATATCTATGAAAAAGGAACCGAGGAGCAACGGAAAAAATACCTCCCGCAGATTCTGCACGGAGAAGCGATCGCAGCCTGGGCGCTCACCGAACCAAACGCAGGCTCCGATGCAGCCTCATTACAAACCACCGCAGTCCTTGAAGGAGACGAATGGGTGCTGAATGGAACGAAACAGTTCATCACCAGCGGAGATATCGCAGCAGTAACCACCGTCATGGCTAAAACAGATAAGACACTCGGGGCAAAAGGCATTAGCGCCTTCATCGTCGAGAAAGACACACCAGGTTTCACAGTAGGTGTCCTTGAGGATAAACTCGGGTTGAGAGGAAGTCGAACCGCAGAACTCATCCTTGAAGATTGCCGGATCCCAAAAGAACACCTGCTTGGAGAAAAGAACCTAGGCTTTGTCGGTGCGATGACGATCCTTGATCGTGGGAGAACCGCGATAGGTGCCATGGCAGTTGGTATCGCCCAAGCTGCCCTTGACGAAAGCATCTCGTACGCAAAACAACGCGAGCAGTTCGGCAAACCCATTGGAAAAAATCAAGCGATCCAATGGATGATAGCGGATATGGCAACCGCGATTGATGCCGCCCGGTTACTTGTCATGCGAGCAGCATATCTCGAAGAAAAAGGAGTACCGTTTAGCATCGAAGCATCCATGGCAAAACTGTTCGCCTCAGAAATCGCGATGAAAGCAACCAGGGATGCGATTCAGATTCATGGGGGTCATGGGTACATGCGTGACTTACCTTTAGAACGGTTCTACAGAGACATTAAACTAACCCAGATTGGTGAGGGAACCTCAGAGGTTCAACGTATGGTTATCGCCAAACGCCTTGGACTCTAACCGATTTACAAGGGGGGCTGCAAAAAGATGAAAACAAAAGAGATAAAATGTGAAACAGTTTTTAAAAAAGACAGATACGAAGAGCTCTATAAGACGTTTTCCTGGAAAGTACCAACCCATTATAATTTCGGTTTTGATGTCGTGGATCAATGGGCAGAAGACCGCACAAAACTTGCGTTGATATCCATAGACAGAACCGGAGAAAAACCACGATATCACACGTTTTATGACCTCAAAGTACAATCAAACCAGTTCGCAAACGTTCTGCGAAAACTGGGAGTAAAAAAAGGGGATCGCGTGTTAGTCATCCTGCAAAGTATCCCTGAATGGTACATCGCATTGATCGGGATGTTCAAGCTGGGGGTCGTCCCCATGCCAGGAACCGTCCTGCTCACATCAAAAGACATCGAATATCGAGTGAACCGGTCTGAAGCATGCATGGTCCTGACCGATCTTGATCACGCGGACCGTGTCGAAGCAGTAAAAAAGAACTGCATGACATTAAAACAGATCATGCTGGTAGACGGGAAACGTGATGGATGGTTGAACTATACAGAGGAAATGAAGGATTCCTCCAAAGAATTATCTCAAAAGGATATCGGCAAAACCCGCGCGGATGAGCCGCTCCTTATTTATTTTACCTCAGGAACCACAGGACATCCAAAGATGGTACTTCACACCCATAGCTATGCCTTAGGTCATGAGGTCACCGCGAAATTCGCTCAGGCGCTGACGAAGTGTGACCTGCATTGGACCGTCTCTGAGACCGGATGGGCAAAGGCAGCCTGGGGAAAACTCTTTGGCCAGATGATCGTAGGAGCCGCAATCATACAATGGGAGACACCAGGTCGTTTCGACGCAGATGGACTGCTTCGAGCCATGGAGAAATATGGGGTGACAACGTTTTGTGCACCACCCACAGTGTACCGGATGCTTATTCAGATGGATCTCTCACAGTACAAACTGAAACTCCGCCATTGTATGAGCGCAGGAGAACCATTGAACCCAGAGGTGATCAGAGTCTGGAAGGACGCCTACAGCCTTGAAATCTACGATTTCTTCGGGCAGACTGAGACAGTCTGTGTCTTGTCCAACTACCCGTTCATGCCAATAAAATATGGCTCGGTTGGGAAACCAACACCAGGTCATGACGTCCGAATCGTGGATGACAACGCAAAAGAACTCAAAATCAACGAGGTCGGCAACATCGCCTTGTACATCGGTGATGTACGACCACCAGGGCTTTTTAAGGAATACTGGAAAGACCCAGACATCATGAAACGATCGTTCAAAGATAATTATTATTTCACAGGTGATCAAGGATACAAGGACCAGGATGGGTATTTCTGGTTCGTCGGCCGAGATGATGATATCATTAAATCCTCAGGATACCGGATTGGACCCTTCGAGGTTGAATCAGCACTCATCGAACATGACGCAGTTGCAGAATGCGCAGTCGTCGGTGCTCCAGACCCTGAAGGAACCCGCGGGATTGTGGTCAAAGCCTATGTTGTTCTTGCCAAAGGATACAAACCATCAGAGACCCTGACAAAAGAACTTCAGGAGCATGTAAAAAAAGTCACCGCACCCTATAAATATCCCCGCATCATCGAATATATGGAAGAGCTGCCAAAGACAATCTCTGGGAAAATACTCAGACGAGAACTTCGGAACAAGTAAAAAAAAAATTCCTTTTTCTTTTATTTTTCTTTTTCCCTGAAAAGATTTTTCAAAGACAGGTAGACATAGCGTAAGATCAACGGCGTCCGATATTTCCTAAAACTAATTTGTCCCCCAGTCACCCCAATGATGAGCCGAGCGAATTTCTTATCACGCATCATCAATCGAACGATCTTCTCAGAATCCTTTCCCCATTGGTTGTTGAACCGACCCAGTGCTTTAAGGTCTTTGCCAAAATCATCATCCCATAAAATCTGATATCGTGATAAAAAACGATAGCTCAGGTCATGATACTTGAGACCTTTCGCGATGACATCTGCAGCGATTTGCCCGGAGACCATTGCATAGTAAATCCCTTCACCGGTGATTGGATTGATAAAGCCGGCTGCGTCTCCGCAGAGGACCACTCGATTACCATAGGTGTTTTCAAGCGGGAAGATAGGGAGAGTCGCACCTTTCAGGTTTTCAACAGGGAAATCAGCGGGGAGCAATTTCTGCTCTTGTAGGGTCGCGATGAACTTCTCATATGTCTCCTTCAAAGGGATTCTTGGTTTTTCTTTTGAGACTGCTGATTGGAATTCACCGATACCGATATTTACCGTGTTTTTCTTTGGGAACACCCAGGCGTACCCAGCGATCCCATGTGCTTTGATGAATAGGTAAATCAAGCGTTTCTTTGTAAAAAACGTTGTCAGTTGCTTGGGAGTCATGGGTTGTTCCTGCATCAGACAGACGCAGAGCACCTCAAGTTTTTTTGATAAATTCGTTTTCTCGGCTACAACACTATGCATCCCGTCGCTGCCGACCACCACCTGTGTTTCGATGGTCTGTCCATCTTCCAGCATCACGGAGACTTTATCTTTTTGAACAACGACATCGACAACGGACTTCCCACCCATGAAGGTCGCCCCTGCTTTCTGCGCAAGGCACAACAACCCATGGTCAAAGTCTTTTCGATGCACCATTTCAAGGAATGGTTTATCCCGTACAAGGTCGCATCGATACCGAAGGGAGGATGAAAACATAGTCGTCCCATAGGAGACTGAATCAAGGAATGGCTCGATGTAAGGGAATCGTTTCTGCACGCGAGTCGGCAGGCCACCACCGCAGGGTTTATCACGCGGGAATGTCGCTTTGTCAAGAATGAGGACATTGATTCCTTTTTGTGCAAGGTTTTTTGCAGCAGTAGAACCTGCGGGTCCGGCACCGACAACAATCACATCATAGTTCATAGCAAAACCAACATACTGTGTTTACATCCGGAAGACACCAGGCTTCCACTCAGGGATCGAGGCGTTGAGCGACGCAGAGATCCCAAGACCAAGTACTAAGCGGGTATCCACAGGGTCAATGATCCCATCATCCCAGATGCGAGCTGTACTATAATAGGGGTTGCCCTCTGCCTCATATTTTTTCATGATCGGATCAGTCAGTTCTTTTTCCTCTTTCTTTGTCATCTCGATGCCTTTTCTCCAGAGCTGGTCCCGTTTGACTGTGAGAAGCACGGTTGCTGCCTGTTGACCGCCCATGACAGAGATACGTGCATTTGGCCACATCCACAGTTGTCGTGGGCTGTACGCTCTCCCGCACATCCCGTAGTTTCCAGCGCCAAACGACCCACCGATGATCACCGTGAACTTCGGTACTTGGGCACAAGTGACTGCTGTCACCATTTTTGCACCGTCCTTTGCTATCCCCCCTGCCTCGTATTTCCTCCCAACCATAAACCCGGTGATGTTCTGCAAAAACACCAGTGGGATTTTACGCTGGCAACAGAGTTCAATGAAATGGGTTCCTTTCAGGGCTGACTCTGAGAACAACACACCGTTGTTCGCAAGAATCCCAACAGGGTAACCCATGATGCGGGCGAATCCACAGACAAGGGTAGTACCATATAACGCTTTGAACTCATGGAACCATGATCCGTCGACGATGCGAGCGATAATCTCCCGGACCTCGAAAGGCTTTCGTGGGTCTTTTGACAAAATCCCGTAGATCTCCTTGATATCATATGCGGGTTCCTCAGGTTTTTTGACATCGAGGTATGTTTTTTCTTGTCGATTTAAGTTCTCAATTATGTTTCGACAGATCCGTATCGCATCAGGATCATCCATCGCATAGTGATCTGCAACCCCGCTTTCACGACAGTGCACATCAGCACCACCAAGGTCCTCAGCGGTGACCTCTTCACCGGTCGCGGCTTTCACAAGAGGTGGTCCGCCTAAAAAGATCGTCCCGTTTCCTTTCACAATGATGGTTTCATCAGACATGGCTGGGACATACGCGCCTCCTGCGGTGCATGATCCCATGACTGATGCGATTTGTGGAATTTTTAAGGAAGACATCTTCGCTTGATTATAAAAAATCCGTCCGAAGTGCTCTCGGTCCGGGAACACCTCATCTTGCATGGGGAGAAACGCCCCACCAGAGTCAACAAGGTAGATGCAGGGGAGGTTGTTTTCCATGGCGATTTCTTGTGCGCGGAGATGTTTTTTTACAGTGATCGGGTAGTACGTGCCACCGGTGACAGTCGCGTCATTGGCAACGATGACGACCTCTCGGCCATGGATGATGCCGATGCCAGTGACGATCCCGGCCGCTGGTGCTTTGTTGTCATACATGTCAAATGCGGCAAGGGTGTTGAACTCCATGAACGGCGTCTCAGGGTCAAGCAACGCGTCGATTCGTTCCCTGGCAAGCATTTTCTTGCGTGATTTATGCAGTTTGACTGCGTCATCCCCACCTCCTTTCATGGCGTGGGTGATCTTTTCTTTCATGTCCTTGGCAAGCGTCTCATAGTGAGCAAAGTTCTCTTTGAACTCCTTACTTGAGGTGCTTATTGTAGTCTCAATGACTTCCATTTTTATTCCTCCTCTTTTTGGATTTCAGCGGTGAGCTGACCAATCTCGATTTGCTCTTTTTCTTTAAAATACGTCTTCTTGATGACCCCGTCGTAGGGGGCTCGGATCAGATACTCCATTTTCATAGCTTCGATGATAAGAATGACATCATCTTTTTTAACAGGAGCTCCTTCTTTTACTTTACAGCTGACAACAGTCCCTGAGATGGGTGAATGGAGATCCCCTTCTCGTTTCTCTGTTTTTTTTCGCCCAGTCAGCTCAATGCGTTTTACCTTGAAGATGCTCCCATCGATAAAGACAAACTTGTCTTCTTCTCCTTGGGAGATCACACTTTTAATGACCCGGTCACCTAGTTGAATGGACAGTTGCCCTGGTTTGAGTTCTGTTGCTAACACCGTGTATTCATTATTATCATAGGTGATGAAAAATTGGTTCTCCCGGCGTTCCACGGTGATGTTGTACACATGGTTGTTATGTTCGTAATTTATGAACATGGCTATACCCCCATCCTCCATCGTCCCACGTGCTGCCAGGGGGAGTGAGGATCTGCTTCTTTGTATCTGACAACCTCTTGTCTCTGGGTGTGTAACGAGTCATACACCGCAAGAGCTATTAAAGCATCTAGGGGGAGTCCTTCCTTTGTCACGAGCCAGTCATGGAAATAATCATTGATGAAATGGGTGGTGATGTTTCCTTTTCGAAACTCAGGATGGTCCAGGACTTTTTTAAGAAACGAGATGTTGGTCGTCACACCAAGGACAACGTAATGGGATAACGCCCAGATCATCTTATTGATGCTTTCCTCCCGGTTCTCTGTGTTGACCGTGAGTTTTGCCAGCATCGGATCATAATAGGGACTGACATGGAAGTTCGTCTCAACACCAGTGTCGTTCCTGATGTTTGGCCCATTGGGCAGATCAACTTTTTCCAAAGTTCCGATGCTGGGGAGGAACCCATTGGAGGGATCCTCGGCATATATCCTGCATTCGAGGGCATGACCACGTTGGGTTAGGTCTTTTTGTTTTATTGATAGCTCCATGCCACTAGCGATGCGGAGCTGCCATTTTACCAGGTCAATGCCGGTGGTCGCCTCGGTGATCGGATGCTCAACTTGCAACCGTGTATTCATCTCCATGAAATAGTAATTCTGGTTCCCATCCACCATGAATTCAATGGTGCCAGCGTTCGTGTACCCGACTGCTTTTGCCGCGGCGACCGCTGCTTTCCCCATGGTTTCTCGCAACTGTGAGGTCATCACTGGTGAGGGGGTCTCCTCGATGATCTTTTGATGTCGTCGTTGGATGGAGCATTCACGTTCGAAGAGGTGGAGAACATGACCATGCTGGTCGGCAAGGATCTGAAATTCAATATGACGTGGTTTATCGATATATTGCTCAAGGAAGACGGAATCATTTCCAAAGGCTGATTTTGCTTCTCGTTTCGCACTCTCGATGGATTGTTCAAGCTCGGATTCGGAATGGACGATTCGCATGCCTTTTCCTCCACCGCCTGCTGTTGCCTTTACCAAAAGTGGAAAGCCTATTTTTTTTCCTTCTTTGAGAAGCGTTGGAAGATCCTGCTGTATGCCATTATATCCTGGGATCACGGGGACGTTTGCATGGGCTATTGTTTTTTTTGCTTCGATTTTATCACCCATTAAACGGATGACCTCTGGCGTTGGTCCAATGAAGGTAATACCTGTATCGGTGCAAGCTTTTGCAAAATCAGGGTTCTCTGCAAGAAAACCATAGCCGGGATGGATCGCCTCTGCATGTACTTTTGTGGCGTTTTCAATGATTTTTGCGATATTCAGATAACTCTCAGAGGGTGTGGGATCCCCTAGGTTGATAGATTCATCAGCGATCTGAACATGGGGTGCGTGTTTATCCACCTCTGAATACACCGCAACAGTCCTGATGCCCATCTCCTGACAGGCTTTAATGATGCGTACAGCGATTTCGCCACGATTCGCGATCAGAACTTTCTTAAACATGTCTGTTACCTCTTCCAGCTTGGTTTTCGTTTCTCCAGGAATCCTTTGATCCCTTCCTGACCTTCTGGTGAAACCCGGAGTTCTGAGATTTTTTCAACGGTGAATTCCTTATATTCTTTCATATCCATTTTTTGAAGATGGTAAATCAGATGTTTGACTTCTTTGATAGCGGCTGGACCAGAGGAGCGAACCTGTTCGACACAGGAATTGACGGTCTCATCAAGTTTTTCGGGGGTGACTATGAGGTCGATTAAACCGTGTTTTTGGGCGGATGCTGCATCGAATCGTTCCCCGGTGATGAAAAGCCGACGCATCGTTGCTGGTGTCATCCGTGGTGCGACAAATGTCGAAATCACCGCTGGGATGATGCCAAGTTTTACTTCGCTGAACGCGAACGTTACTTCCGGAATGGTGATAGTGATGTCACAGACCGCAAGCAGTCCGATGCCGCCCCCAAACGCCGCACCGTTGATGCGTCCGAGCACTGGTTTTGGGCAGGAATGAATTGTCTCATACATATCCAGGAGACGCCGGCTATCTTTCTTGTTTTCCTCCGCAGAGTAGTTGACCATTTTTTTCATCCAGGTCAGGTCAGCTCCTGCGCAGAAGGATTTCCCGCTCCCGGTAAGGATGATGGCTGTGATAGAATTATCCGTAGAGAGGTGCCGAAAACAGTCTGTAAGCTCGTTCATGAGTGTTTCGTTCATCGCATTATGAACATCGGGTCGGTTCAACGCAACGGTTGTAATATCGTCTTTTTTTGTTATGTTAAGGGTTTCATAGTTCATCCTGCGACCTCCCCTTGGTATTCTATCGCATTCATAGGCTTGTGATACATAAAGGTTTCCATAAACTTATCGACAATCGCCGATAACTCTCCTATTTTCCTTTGAAGAGGGGTCTGCGTTTTTCTACAAAAGCAGTGACTCCTTCGGTAAAATCCTCCGTTCCCGCGGACCATGCAGCGGTCCTGCTTTCTAGCTCCAAGTGGGATATCATGTCATTCTCCATGCTTTTATTGATCAGCATCTTTGCTTTTGCAACCGCGATCGGTGGCAGTGCCCTAAACATAGAGACGGTTTCTTCGACTGCAGCATCAAGGTGTTCTGCCTCGACGACTTTATTAACAAGACCAAGTCGGCATCCTTCTTCCGCGGTAAACGTCTTTGAGGTCAGGATATACTCACACGCCCTCTGATATCCGATGATTTTTGTCACAAACTGCGTCCCGCAACCTGGTGCAAGACCAATGCCGATGAACGCGGTGCTCATCTTTGCTTCTTTGACTGCGATGATCATATCACAGGCAAGAGCAAGGGAGAGCCCTGCACCAAACGCAGCCCCGTTGACTACAGCGATCACTGGTTTTTCCATGGTGCGCATCTCAATGACACAACGGTGGATCGCCCTGGTAAGATCTCGTAGGAAACGGGATTTATCCGCTGCTGCATGCATTTCTTTGACATCACCTCCGCCGCAGAATCCTTTACCGGTCCCCCTGATGATAACCAGTCGAACCTCAGGGTTTTTCGCGACATTCTGGAGGACTTCATAGAGTTCATGGCCAAGCTTCATATCAAAAGAGTTCAATCGATCCGGTCTGTTCAGCACAATAGAAGCAACGGTATCTTTGATCGTAAGCTGAAGGGTTTCGTAGCTCATAGTCTCCTACGAATCGCTCAAAAGCATTTAAATGTTAAGAAGAAACATACCGATGAAAGATGCGTCATTGTTTTTTTTCATCACAGGGGGTCATGCACATTGGACAATCGGTAGGTTCACAGGGCTCGAGATGAATATGGACATCACAGGACCCATATATCCTCTGGATAATTGCTTCAATTCTATGGGACAACTCATGAGACTCCTGAACGCTCATCCTCTTATTCACGATCAGATGCATGGAGATATCGTCTTTCTCTGAGCGTCTGATGAAGAGGAGATTATGGAAGGAAATCACGCCTTTTTGTTTATCTAAAATATTTTCAATGACTTTTTTTCGTATCACAGTGTCTCGATGAAACGTGGTTGGCTCGACATGAATGATGGTCGAATAATGCATGACCTCGGTGATTTTCTGCTCCAGTGCATCAGCGATCGCATGTGCTTCATCAAGCGAGAGATCCTTATCGACCTCTGCATGTAACGTAATGATTTTGTTCGTCCCATAATCATGCAGTGAGATATCATGGATATCCTTGACGCCCTTCAGTTGACGTCCAATCCCCTGGATACTGTCGATAAGAGTCCCATCCGGTGATTTACCAATCAGATAATGCGCGGAGGTTTTTCCAAAGACGATACCGACATAGATGATAATAAGAGAAACGATGATTCCAAAAATAGGATCAAGCAAGGGATATCCATATGAAGAACCGATGATTGAAACGCCGACACCAAGGGAAGCAAGTGCATCGCTGCGATGATGCCAGGCATCAGCGGTGAGGACATCACTGTTGATTTTTTTCCCAAGTGCTAAAGAAAACCGCGCCATCCACTCCTTCAATAATGCTGAGAAAAGGACGACTACACCTATGAGGATTGCGTACTGCTGATTGGTGATACTCACAGAGTTCAGGATCCGTTCAACAGATTGTTGAATAAAACCAAACCCGGTGATAACAAGCAGAACAGCAATAATCACTGTCGCGATATATTCCACTCGTCCATAGCCATACGGATGAATGGTGTCAGATGGTTTCTTTGAAATCTTAAAACCAACGATGACGACTACGCTTGTTCCTACATCGGAGAGGGTATGAACCGAGTCAGCAATCAATGCGATACTATTGATGAATAAACCCAGGATGAGTTTTATGACAAAAAGAACAGTGTTACCAATGATGCTGACGATACCTTCCAGGTACCCGTATCTCGCACGGACAACTGGATCGTCTGGATTCCCATAATCAGGGATGAGACTGAAACGAGTTTCTTTTATCATGGGGATGAATCAGAGAACCTTTTCCCTCGATATAGGTTTTTTGATTTGAAAAAAGAAAAAAAAGGAGAGTTACTGTGGTGGGTATCCACCAATCATCAGGGTGGGATCTCCAAGTAGTATGAACTCCTCAAGGGTGAAATCATCACCAGGGCAATCGGTGATGTATCCGTTCTGCATCTGGGTGATCATCTCCCCAAGGTACTGACTGGTGTCGTACGCGGAGAAAAACTCAAGAGACATTTTCCCAGCACCCTCCTCGACACCACCAAATGCGGTACGGGTCGCCCCGATGGTTGCAATCGCCCCACCACCCTCGTGGTTGATGAACGCCCAGGCGTAACAGGCGCGTCTCTGGGAGGTGTCAATCCTAAGAATCTTTGCCAGCATATCAAACACGTTGTACGCTCGGTAGTCTAAAAGGTCTTGGAGTACGTAATCGATTTTTGCGGTCAAACAGGCGTCAAAGAAGATGATAGGAAGCTTATATCCATTCTTGGTATCCTTGATATAAGCGGAATAATAGTATTTCATCTGTGTTCCAACCGGGGTGTAGGTACCCATCCCAAATTCGAACCCATGACCAGAATAGTCTAGGAAGCCAGCTCCAGCGGTGATGGTATTTGAGATGGTGCGTCGGTTGAAATTGTTTTTCGAAGTCCAAATAATCTCCGATGAGAACTGCGGCATGATATCCATAATCATTTCGTTGAGTTCTTCCCCGTCGTTTCCTGGGGACCAGCGGAAGGTGTTTCCTCCAATGTAGATGATCGTGTTGAACCAGTCGCTCCCATAGGTCTCGGTCTCATAATGGATGATCTTGTCAACGACGACCGTCACATCCTTAACAGTACCACAGGCGAGTCGACCAAGATGAACATCAGGGTAATGATCGACACGGTCGCTTGGCTCACCAAATTGATTATTGTTGTTAAAATCCCAGCTGCAAAAATCTCCAGAAGAATCATAGATGTCAGAATAGTACAGGTCTGTTATTACTTCTTCATCCCAGTCCCATAGCATCACAGAGCTAAATCGCATCGGAAGCTTATCAAAACCACCCACGAGCAACACCGAGGTAATCGAGTTTGTCTCAATCTCTTCTTTTATCGTGTATTTAATCTGCTCTTCCAAGTCTCTGCCGGTTGAATGATCCGCGATCCACTCGGTTGTCACCAGGGTCGTTGGGATGTTGAATTGAATTTTATGGTCAACCAGAGGTTGGAGCGCTTCAGAGAATTCTTCAGGTGCGATGATGAGGAGTTTGAGATCAGTGGAGAGCGACTCAGAAGAATGAGGTTGTTCGTAGGTCACTGTGATCTGCACACTTGGCGTAAAAAGTAATGACTGTTGCAGTGGTTGATAGAGCAAAGGATAATACTGGACCGAGAGAAGAATCACATGTCTGCTACCCTCAAGACCAGCACCGACCTGATACTGTAACCGTGACAAGGGATACGTAGTCTTTCCTGAATACACAAGGTCGTTTTTCACAAGCTTTTGCCTTGAAGCTGGAATCGAACCACTCGAGACCGGTGTTGGTTGAGCACCAGGCAGAATCTGTTTGGTCAACGGAATCGTCTGCTCAGAAGAAGGAGTAAAGGATACGTCTTTTATGATGGTACCAACTGGGAAAGAAAACAACTTGGTATACATCGGCAGCACTGGATTTCCAGGTGAGGATGCAGAGGATGTTGCTTCTGTGACCTCGACAGAAAGATAATCGTTTTGATCGGTGAGAACAGGCTTAGAAAAGGAAAGATCCTCCTGAAAAGACAATTGTTTATATGAGGTATTGACTGATACAGCTGCTCCAAAACCACTTCCTATTAATATTCCCACTAGGAGAATTGGTAGTATTTTCTTCATATTTTTCCCCTTATTTTAATTGTATATTCCTCTTATAGGGCGCATAGTATTTAAATTTTCGTTCCCCTAATTATGGACAAAGACCAAGGAACTTGACACGAAATATTATATAAAACAAACCTTATGTCCGACCAGAAAGTACCCATGGAAGAAAACAATTACAATTATATCGCTGTCGAGCAGAAATGGCAAAACAAATGGTTTCAGGAAAACATCAACACAGCTAGCAAAGAAAAACAAAAAAAATTCTTCATCCATTTTGCGTACCCCGGAGTATCAGGGTACCTGCATGTCGGTCATATGCGTGGATTTACCTACTGTGATGTCATCGCCAGGTACAAGAGGATGACCGGCTATGACGTATTGTTCCCCGCCGGGTTCCACGCATCAGGAATCCCTTCTGTTGGTTTTGCAAAAAAGATAGAACGACAAGACCCAGACACACTCAAGCTGTTACAACTGAACGGATGCTCACAAGAATGCATCAGCAAGCTCACAGACCCAATCGAGGTTGTCAATTATTTTAGTAAGGTCTATGTCGACGAGTACTGGAAACGGTTCGGGTACCTCATCGACTACTCCAGAGTCATGAACACCATCTCTGACGGATACAAGAAATTCATCCAATGGCAGTTCCATCAACTCCACGAGAAAAATCTCCTCATCCAAAAACCACATTATGCGCCTTACTGTCCCAGTTGCGGACCAGTCGCAGTCGACAAATCAGAAACCGATGTCTCCCAAGGAGGCTCCGCGGAAATCCTTGATTTCACGGTCCTGAAATTCACGCTCAAAGACGGCACGATTCTACCAGCAGCAACACTCCGACCAGAGACCATCTTTGGCGTCACCAACATGTGGGTAAATCCCGCTGTCGAGTATCATTTCGCAAAAGTAAACAACGAGACATGGATCTGCTCAGAGGAATGCATCAAAAAACTCGGGTTTCAGCACGACGCAGTGCAACCCCTAAAGAAAACCATCAAAGGAACAGACCTCATCGGAAAGACCTGCATCGTCCCAGAGATCAACCGAGAAGTACCAATCCTTGCTGGTGTGTTCGCAGACCCCAGTGTTGCCACTGGTATTGTCATGTCAGTACCAGCCCATGCACCCTATGATTGGATCGCACTTGTCGAATCAAAAGTACCCATTGATGCCATCAAAATCATCGATGTCAAAGGATTCGGCAACAACCCAGCAAAAGAAGCCTGTGACCAGCTCGGTATAAAAAGCCAAACAGAAACAGATAAACTCAACGAAGCAACCGACCTTGTCTACAAAAAAGAATTCCACACCGGGATACTCAACGAGAAATGTGGCCAATACGCTGGCATAAAAATCTCTGAGATAAAAGACACGGTAAAAAACGACCTCATCCAGAAGAATCTTGCTACGACCATGAAAGAATTCTCAGAATCGGTCATCTGCCGCTGTAAAGAAAAAGTCATGATAAAACAGATCCCAGACCAGTGGTTCATAAAATATAGCGACACACAACTTACGCAAGAATCAAAAGACGCAGTCATTTCCATGAACATCTACCCGCAGGAATACAAAGACGAACTGCCGAAAATCCTTGACTGGTTCGGGGACCGCGCCGCTATCAGAAGAGGATCCTGGCTTGGGACAGAGTTTCCCTATAAAAAAGACTGGATCATCGAACCAATCTCTGATTCAACACTCTACCCCGCTTATTATGTGATTTCATCGTATGTGAACCAAAAAAAGATATCAGTAAAAGAGATGACTGATGAATTCTTCAACTACGTCTTCCTTGGAAAGGGGTCCCCAAAAAATGAGACCTGGAAGACCATCAAATCTGATTTTGATTATTGGTACCCCGTGGACATCAACTTGGGTGGAAAAGAACATAAGACGGTGCATTTCCCAGTCTATATCATGAACCATGTCGCAATCATGCCAGAACAGAAACGACCACAGGGAATCTTTGTCCACTGGTGGGTGACACAAAAAGGAAAAGAAAAAATCAGCAAATCCAAAGGTGGTGCCGAACCAATCGTGGAGGCCGCGGTCACCTATGGTGTCGATGCGATGCGTCTGTACTATCTTCATATCGGCTCCCCGTTTGTCGACATCGAATGGGACCCCGAGACCGTCCTGAAATACAAAAACCGGGTCATCAACATCTGGAAACTCATCCAGCAAATTACATTGTTTGAGGATAAGAAACAGCAGAATCTTGATAACTGGTTGAAAAGCATTCTACAGCGACATGTGCAAAAAACCCTGGATGCATTTGGGACATGGGACCTACGGGTCGCTTCCAATGAAATCTTCTTCGAAATCCAAAAGGACCTGCAATGGTATCTGAAACGAGGAGGAGCAGACAAAAAGCTTCTTACGGACTATATCCGCTCCTGGATCATCCTTATGGCACCGATCACACCACATCTTGCAGAGGAACTCTGGGAGACACAAGGATACAAAAAGTTTGTCTCCAATGAACCCTATCCTGAGGCAAAATCCCAAGACATCTCTGAAAAAGATGAGATCGGGGAATACCTCCTCACCAGGGTCGTTGAGGATGTCAACGAAATCCTGAAAGTCACAAAGATGACACCAAAGAAAATCTGCATCTACACATCCCCAGCATGGAAACAAAAAATCTATAGAAAAGCACTCCAGCAGTCTGCTCAAAAGACGTTCAACGTCGGTCAACTGATGAAGGAAACCATGGCAGACCCAGTGATGAAACCACTTGGCCAGCAGGTCTCTCAATTTGTAGCCAAGATCGCCCCAGAACTCAAGATGCTTAGCGATGTGGACCGTGGACGTTTTCTGATTTTAATTGATGAGAAAGCACATCTTTCTGATGCAAAACCATATCTGAGTGAGGTGCTCCACTGCCCTGTGGAAATCTATAGTGCAGATGATGCGAATCTCTATGACCCCGCGAAAAAAACAAAGTTCGCCAGCCCCTTACGGCCCGCAATATATATAGAGTAATAATAGGTGTCTATGAAAAAGAAATACGTCCGAATCTGCCCAGAGTGCCACAGCATAGATACACAACCAGATTTGTCAGCAGACTCCTACGCAAAAGGGCTTCTGAACCAGTGGAGATGCAACACCTGTGGGAACACCGGACTTTTTTTCCCAGAGTACTGTCTTGAAGATTTAAAGAAGATAAAAGAAAAGAAACCTTAAGCAGCCTCTTTTTTCCGCCAGGTTAGATAGATGATGACACTTAGCAGCAACAAGACGGTCAGTAGACCAACCAAGACCAACGCTAGGGTGGTTGGGAACGAGGCGACAGCCAGGGGAAACACCTCAGATTCGACCTCGTTGCCCGCGTAATCAGTGACCATGATCTTCATCTCATAATACCCGTCACCTTCGAAAGCATCGAAATCCCATTCAAACGGGGAGGAATCAAGGATATCACCATAGGGAGCCCAACTGCTCCAGTTGGATTTATCCTCAGAATACCGATAATACAACAAGGCTTCCTTAATCCCACTTCCCTCATGATCATTGCCAAGCCCTGAGACGGCGAAGTTCCCCGACATGCTAAATTCATCTTCGACAGAGGGGACGTCGATCGTAACCAATGGTGCTGCGGTATCCTTGCGAATCGTAATCGCATCAGAACCTTGCAGGATCTCTACCATGTTCCCCAGGGTATCATTGACTCTGATATAGAGGTAATACAGTTCTCCTTCCTCCATCTGATTCCAATCAGCTTCTGATAAAATCCAGGTGTTACCGACCGCATCTGTGTTATAGACACTTGAATTCACATCAGAGGCAAGCGTTGTCCATACCGTATCAAAATTCGGTCGATATTGAATCGTATCGATACGGTAATCATCCTCGAACACCACAGAGAACTGGGGTCGTTCCTTAAACCAGAGAGTATCACCAGAAAAACTGGGAAGCGATGGTTCCTTCCAGTCATACAAGAACCAAACATCACCTGTTGAAGGGAAGCTTTCATTGTTATTCGCAAAATCCGTAGCTATGGTACACAGCTCGAAATACCCCCCAGGTTGACTCGGACGGTCAGTGAAGTTAAACAACCAGCTTGGTGAGGTTTTCGTTGAATTCGCAAAGTAGATCCAGTCCATCCCGGAAAAGTTTGTCCTCGTCGAGTACCGGTAATACAACTCCACGAGTCTGATACCACTGGCATCCACATTTAACGTCCCGGTGTCATTAGCCGTAGCATTGATACGGATAGAGGTTGTGTTGTATCTGTTTTTCATATTCGTACTAACCACACGGGATGTTGGTTTCTTCACATCCTGTTTAAATGTGATGGTTTTTGAGGCGATATTTCCGGCCAGATCCGTGATTTTGAAGGTTAAACTGCTTAAGGTGGATATGTTTTCGTAGTCTGATAAGGAAGAAATATCCATGGTAAGCGTCTGCCATGCGGTCGTCCCATTCTCCCCAGTACACACTGCAGAGGAAGTGCTTTGATAGCTGACATTATCTATGGTATATACCAGCGTATAGACCGCTGATTTCACCCGCAACCCGGTCCCATTATCCTTGACTTTGATGGTAAACACGGGGACAATCTCCTGAAGCCATCCTGCAGAAGCAGGGGTAAAACTACTACTGTTGAGGAATGGTTCTTGAACATCGGAGGTAAGTGAGATGTACCATCGGAATAGCTTCGGATTGCTCTTTGTGAGATTCGATGAGGAGAAATCCGCCTGGAGTCGAACGGTTCTATCAAGAATCAGACCATTAGACGTTAAACTACTCTTATTGTCTAACTCATCATTCAGAATATTGCCATGCTCATCCAGGAGCTTGAAGGTGATACTGCTCACATCTTTCAGCACGGATATGTCTGCATAAAACGAATCCCACCAGAGAGCTTCCGGGAGCCGAATGGGGACCGAGATGATCCGACCACTGACTTGTTTGGTTGATGTAGTGAACCGCCCCAGACTGTACATCACACCGTTTTCATCAGCGATGAATACCAATCCATTGGACACCGCTGGTGACCCGTAAACAGGGGCGGCAGTCCATATGGGGAAGGTCTCATAGTTCCACACCTCGTTTCCAGAGGAAGCATCTAATGCGTAAATCAAACCAGATGGAGTGCCAATGTACACATGGTCCTCTGCATATGCTGGAGAGGATCGTAAAATGTTATCTGAGAAGAGTGGCACGGTATAGATTTCTTTTGACCATAGGGTCGTCCCATTCATCGTATCAAGGGCATAGACCGTCCCATCAGCAGAAGCAGCATACAACACACCATTATACACCGCAGGAGTAGATTCAGCGACATTGCTATAAGAAGATGATGGTGTACCAAGTGTTTTATTCCAGAGGATGGAACCATCATTCAGGTTCATAGCGACAATCTTTGTGACTGATTTTTTATTACTGACTTGAGCACAAGTAACAAAAACAGTATCTTCATAGATAATTGGTGACGCATGACCGACCGCTCCGACTGCTTTACTCCAAATATAATCCCCGATATTTCCTTCTGCTGTACGACCCAGGGCAATCACGCTGTTATTCTCTGTTGAACGACAGGTAACTATGATTTTGTCAGAGGTCACCGCTGGGCTTGAGAAGCTTGGAGCAGGTAATTCATATTTAGTTACCGATTTGATGCCGGTATTGACATCAAAATTCAATGCGAGAAGTTTGTTATTCGTATATCGTTGTGATTCTAAGATATAGCTTTTGTTGTCACCACCCCAAGTTGTAATGAAAATCCAAGAACCATCAACGACCGGTGATGCGTCATAACAGACTTTTTCAGAATATTCGTAATAAGGCCATATAGCAGAGAGATTATCATGCCCAAATCCATAGATATAATTCTTCGTTCCAGTGGGTGCTTGTTTTCCTGTTGCGACAATCACTACATCATCGGTCACTGCAGGGGAGCTTACCACATCATTATCAAAACCAAACTCTGACTCAAACGAGGCAGAGGAACTATTTACCAAAGGTTCGCCTTCCTCGACGTCATTTGGGAGTAACACCGTGTATTGATGCAACGTGCGTTTGTTCGATACAAGATAGACATTCCCATTCCCGATGACCGGGTTGCGGAATTCCCCGCCGACATATTCTGCACTGAACCAATACAGGTTATCGGTTGTCGCTGCTTTTCCACCAGATGCACGTGTGTTCGCAGCATCATAACCAAACAACGGCCATTCATCTTGTGTCGAAGAAATCATGATTGTTCCATTTACTTTGTTTACTTTGGTATGCGAATCAACCCGATAATAGGTGTTAAAAGAATCCTGCCAGTGGCTTTTGTTCTGCCAGGTTAACGCCCAATTGAAAATTCGTGGGGAAACCGTAGGAGAATTTGTTGATAAGTTCACGCGGATCTTTAATTTGTTATATTTTATACCATACATATCGTTTGAGAGGTTATTTAGCGAGACAGGGGAGTTGAGATATCCATTATGATTCCCAGGCAACACGGTTTCTTCCACTTCTACAGCAGCCCCTGTTGAATTCATATATAAGACATGATAGCGAGCCTCGGTTCCAGATGGTTGATAATCATCCCAGGATAATAGATCCCAATAAAATTTGGTTTTTGAAATCGCCGACAAGTTATAGGGTACGATATCTGTTGTCGTCTCAGCAGACGCTTTGTTTAGTGTATATCCTTTCTCGGTTTTTGCAAGAACTTCGATATAATTTGTCGATAAGGTGCTGGTTCGAAACGGCAGGGATGAGGTTACTAATATATCAAGATAATCACTGTCTTCTAATGCTTTCTTCAGAGCACCACTACGTATTATTTCAGTAAAGGAAAAATCGTTTCCATTTGAGAGGTTTCTTTCTTTTTCTTCCCAGCCACCTACGAGTTTGTAACTGGAGTTATAATAATAAATACCCACCGTGGCTTTTGCATCTGCTTTTCCGTACCAACGAACAGAGACGTAATCAACGGTTTCTGGGTCAATATCAATTTTGAATCGAAAATGATGAACAACATAACTAAAAAGAAATCCTTTGCTTGATCGTTCTGCGTAGTCCTGGTCAAAGTTTTTTATCTTATAGATATCGTTAATGCCGAATTTTGTCTCCCGGCCAAGATGGCGTTGGGGTGAATAATATTTCCATATTGGGAAGAAGAAAAAGGATTGAAATGCATATGCCTCATGGTTCTTTTGCGTCGCAAAATTATAAGAGATTTGACTAAGTGTTTGATTCAGGACGATTTCACCACCCTGAACAACACAGTTTGTTACATCCACACTGCTGCTGTTATCAAAGCTATCCTCCCATATCCCATCATCTGAGTAGACAATCGGATCTGAAATCACATGAGGTATAAAGAATCCTATCAATAATAGAAAACTAATTCCTAGTGTACTTAGCGTAGGTATCGAACGCATTATGTGCATATTATATCTCCATATATAGATTTTTAACTCTTTATATTACTTTTGCTCACTTGGTTTGTAAGGAGCAAACCGTATATCCATTACTACAGATAATATTATTATACGAAATATTTATATATTAGTTTTGGAACAGTTTTTTGATTGAGTTCATCCCATTTTGTTATCGCCTTCATCCTTAAAAGGTTTATTATATACAAGAAGAAAAAAAGACCTATGTTACTGAAGAATTATTTGGACATCCATCACATTAGTTCCCGTCAGACCTGTCTGCATGCAATCACCTAACGCCTGAAAAAAAGCGTACGAATCATTTTCCTGAAGAAAACGGAAAGGAACCATGTGTTTTTTCTGTGCCCGAGACAACGAACACCCGTCAGCTATTGCTCCGGCAGCATCGCTGTTCCCGTCGATCCCGTCGGTCGCAAATGAAGCAAGAACCATATCACTGCTAGCAATATCTTCTACACACCCGAGCACCAGCTCCTGATTTCGTCCTCCAACTCCTCGTCCATGGACAGTCACGGTTGGTTCACCACCACTGATAAATGCTGCGTGGTTCTTAACCAGACTAGTATTGGCTCTGCCAACAAGATATTTCCCAAGTGTTTTGGCTTCGCCAGTCATGGATGTTGTAAGGAGTCTTGCATCATATCCAAGGTCCATGGCTTTTTTTACTGCGGCCTGACAGGCGTGTTCATTGTTCGCGACGATAAAATTGAAGACCTTTTCAAAAGCCATATCATCTTCCTTGAGAGTTTCAGGTAGCTGTCCTTGTCTGCCATTTTCTATAACAGTACGTACTGCTGGAGAAATTTGCTCCCAAAGGTGATACTGATGAAGGATTTTCTCTGCATCTGTATACGTGGTCAGATCAGGGGCGGTTGGACCAGATGCAATCGACGTGATTGGATCATGGACGACATCAGATATGATCAACGAGAAGATCACTGCTTTTGTCTGCTGGGCAAGTTGACCGCCTTTTACGAACGACAGATGTTTTCTTATTGTATTAATCTCATGAATGGTTGCTCCAGATCGAATCAAGAGATCGATGGTGTTCTGAAGATCATGGAGAGGGACACGAGGTTTACAGAACAATGACGAACCTCCACCTGAGATAAGCACAATCACACAATCAGTCTCTTGAGATTGGCGGAGTAAATCGAGGATCTTTTCTGTTCCACGGATGCTTCCCTCATTGGGAAGGGGATGGCCCCCAACAATCACCTCAACAGATTCTTGGGCGATTCTTGCATGGAAATCATTGGTGATGACCACACCTTTTGAAACCTTGGTTGCATCACAGACCGCTTGTGCCATCCCAACGCTCGCCTTCCCAAAACCAGCCACAAACACATGGTCAAAAGAATCAAGATCAATGGTCTCTGATGGAAAAACCATCTGAGAGTTTTTGAACACTTCGGAGACAACACGATACGGTTGTACTGCATCGATCGCAGCGGTCAACATTTCGAGGATATCTTTTCTTTTCTGCTGCAGAATCGGTGTGGCTCCATTCAGGACCAGTTCATCATGATTTGTAAACAACATAGTTCCAGGTTGGTTATTTCCCAAAATCAAGTTGTCGCATCAGGTTTCTGCGCATCTTCCGATCACTGGAGAACCCTTTCATCATTCGCTTCGTCATATTATAATACTTCAGTACCTCTTTGACGTCTTTATTTTCCACCCCAGCACCTTTGGCAATCCGCCTAATCCGAGATGCTTGGATGCACTCAGGGGTTTCCCGCTCCTTATTGGTCATCGAATCAAGAATAATCCGGAATCGCTTCAGTTTATCCTGGGTTTCATCCATATCAACGTTTTTTAACTTCCCGGACATCCCACCAGGTAGCATCTCAGCGATCTTTGATAAAGGACCCATCCCGGAGATCATATTCATCTGTTCGTACATGTCATTGAGGTTGAACTTCCCAGACATCAGTTTCCGTGCGGTTTTCTCAGCATCCTTGCCTTTCATGCTTTCTTCGGCTCGTTCCAGCAGCGATTTGATATCACCCATCCCAAGGAGTCGCGAGATGAAACCAGAGGGGTCAAATTTCTCAAAATCTGTGGAATGTTCCCCAGTTCCAACGAACACGATCGGAGCACCAACTTCCGAAGCGGCACTCAGCGCACCACCACCTTTTGCAGTCCCATCCAGCTTTGTGAGAACAATACCGGTGATACCGATTGCATCATTGAAGGCTTTTGCCTGCGGGCCAGCCTGTTGACCCATAGCAGCATCTATCACCAGGAGCTTCTCATCTGGTTTAATAGTCTTAAAGATATCCTTCATCTCAGAAATCAAATCATCCTCTAATTTATGTCGACCTGAGGTATCGACAATAATCACATCAGCGGCCCGCTTGAACTTCTCAAGACCTTCTCTGATAACCTTTACTGCATTTTTTTCAGATTTATCCCCATAGAAAGGGACCTCTACCTGTTCTGAGATCTGTTTTAGCTGCTCAAAGGCAGCTGGTCGGTGGACATCTCCAGCGATTAACGCAGGACGCAACCCTTTTCGTTTAAAATAGTTGGCTAACTTACCACAACTCGTTGTGTTATGGACAATGATGCCATTTGCAAAAAAACTATGGTTATCTTCTACCGTTAAATCATATACATACTCAGGAGAAGCAACACGACGTATCGCTTGAACTTTAATCCAACAGACATCAGCATGAATTAAATTTTTTATAAAAACTAATGCCTGATCCTTATTATATTCATTGGATCTCCTTAAAAATTGTTCTCCCAGCTCAGTCAGATGCACAGTATTGTCATTTTTTTTAAGAAGGTTTATTGCACTAAAATAATAGAGAACAGCATTGGCTTTCCCTCGACTGTAATATTGATAAGGATTTTTTTGTTCAGTGAAAAGACTTAAGAAGTTGGTCATATCACCATGTTTTTTCCTACAATAAAAATCAAATAATTTTGCAAGTGATTCTCGGGAGATTCTCCCATTTTTTTCGTAAATTCCATAACTTAAACCCTCATCCTGTATTTCTCCTATAGAAAACCCTAATGAGGTACGGAGGTTCTTCAAGAGCGATCCTAACGGAATCATATCTTGCTTTCCGCATCCTTGATTTTTCCCTATGCGGGAAAACTCTGATAATCTCTCTTGTTTTCTTTTCAGTAGAGACCCAATGGTATCAGCAAATAGCTCAGCATATCGTGCTTCTATTGATAACTTCCAATAGGGCTTTGAGTTCACCTTTTTTAATGAAATGCACGAAAAAATACCAAATCGTTGTAACAATACATGGATCTGTTGTACGAGTGGTTTACTCTCCGAAGTAATTTCAATATTTCGATAGGTCTTGCATACCGAACCATCACAATCAAAATACGCTCGTAAGAATCTTGCGATGACATTATCTGGTGCGGTCATCAACCATGTCGGTATTACCAATTGGGTTCCTTTTTTTCCTTGAGAAATTCCAAAGATTGTAGTTATCAATTCTGCTAACGTATTCGATGTTAGAGAAATACGAAAAGCTTTGCTTCGTGTATCTTTTAAAACTGATGTTTTTAGAGAAAAGAGAGACCATGAAAGTTCTTGTACTCGCCTTATCACTTCAGCATCAGCAGTAAAAATTTGGATGGAATTTGCAGTAATATGTCCATCACCAACAACATAGCCAATAAATTCTGCTAATTCCTGGTGTAAATATCGAGGGAAATTAATCCATTTTCTTGATTTTCGTAATTTGATTTTTAAAAAATCCTCTGATAACGCATCCTCATCTACAAGAGCAATATGGAGAAAACCTTTTTTAAGATGTGATGCAAATTTACAATAATTCCTCTTGATTCTGTATTGTTCCATTGCAGTTTTAATAGTCGAACATTTTGAATAGAGCAATGACTTCGCAATTTGAGGAGAAACACTTACATCAAGGTCCAATTTTTTAAGATCGGCAAAAAAATTATGAGCCTGCCCCACAATCGAATATTTTTTTGGTGTCGCAATGTAATCATCTGATTGTAACTGGTCTGCCCTAATTTGAAGAAAATTCCCATTCCTCAGAACGAAGAACGGATGTTCAGGTGTAACCTGCACTGAAAAATCATTTCCTGCATCAAGAGAGACGGATAAAAGCTCTTTACCAGATAACTTCCAGAGTCGCGTGACTTTTTTATTTTCAATTTTTAATGACGAGGAATTAAAAGATGGTACAAATAGATTTTCTTTTGAAATGTCAATAATGGTGCCATCAGCTATTATGTTTTCAGATAAGTTTTCTTTGTATCGAGAATAGAGCTGACTTGCTTTGATATTTTCTCCAGATCCCAAAAGGATGTCGCTGTCTCCATGAACGCATTTCCCCTGACCATACAACCCAACCATCATGATGACTTGCTTACGGATCGCAAGTTCTCTGGACGCTCCGACAATATGAACAAGTTCATCATACACAATGTGGATAACATGCTCCCGGTTTGTCATCCCTGCAGGTGGTTTTTCCTCCAAGGCACGCTGCTCTATTTTTTTAGAAAGCTCAAGAACCAACTTCACGTTTACATCTGATTGGAGTAACGCACGTTGGATGTCACGAACTATCTCTTTGACAAGCGATGCATCGACATGGACAGCGTTTGCGATTTTTTTTATCGTCCGCTTCAGTGAATCTCCAAGATTATCTAAAACCATAGGAATCTACACTGCGACATAAGCAAGGACAGATTAAAAGTTATCGTCATTTGGTTTTTCCCAAACATCTTCCACAAATATATATACAATTACCGATATTGAGTTGTCGAGGTGATTTGATTTGTACAATACAAATAAATGGATTGGGATAGGTATTTTGGGTATTTTTGTTATGACGAGTTTCAGCGGGTGTGTTCAACAACCTGGACCGGGAAGTAATCTTATCATCATCCCTTCTTTAGAGATCCTGTCATCAGATAATCCGAAATATAAGATGGCGTCGTACTATTCATCGGAGGAAATAACGATTGATGCTCAACCACCGCAATATAGCCTTCCCTTAACATTGTCAACAATCCAGAATATTGATGATATCGATGGTGTTTTTTCCCTGACGAATCAACAGAAGGAATTGCTCAGAAACAATGGATTTGTTGTCACAGATTTTAGTAGTCGGAACGACATCACCGCACCGTATGAGTATCTCAAAGACCATGAGATCCCTGTGTTTGTCACCTCCGATACGCTGCTCCATCTGTACCATATCCTGTTTGATCAGACATTGAAAGGAATCGAAGAACGGGAGTTTTTCGACGACATTCTTAATCTTAGCAAATCATTGTTTGACAAATCGATTGAAGACTATCACACATTCACCGAACCGCATTTGAAGGAGGCAGCTCGACGGAATGTTGGGTTTTTCGGAGTAGCTTTGTCTTTGTTGCAGACACCAACAGAGGGATATAACAACTCAGAGGCCATTCGGACTGTTTCATTCTTCATTCCAGAGTATGTAACTGAAAATGTCACCACAGAGCTTTCTTTTATTGAAGCACATGAAGGATACCAAGATAGCGATCTTTTTCATTACAAAGAGGATTACTCACAATATAACCCACGTGGCCATTACACCCAATCGGAGAAACTCAAACGGTACTTTAAAGCAATGATGTGGTACGGACGAATCAGTTTTTTACTTCGCGGCAGTGATATTGTAAGTGAGGCAGATGCAAACATCGCGACAATCCAAGCGTGTCTCATCTCAACTTCGTTATCGTCTCTTACAGACCACGATAAGCCTTTGGAGGATCTCTGGGAAAGAGTCTACACGGTCACCTCCTTTTTTGTCGGGACAGCCGACGATCTTATCCCCTTTGAATATCTCACCAGCATCACTACGGTGTTTGGAACTCGATTTAACGCAACTGAATTTACCAATGCGACAAAAATGCTGAATTTGCTGGGAACCTTAGCGCAACTTCGCAGCCCCCAGATCTATGGTGGAACAGGCAACGTTGGTATTCAACCACCATTCTCAAAAGAACAACTCAACGAGGTCCTTGAAAAAACAAAAGGTATGCGATTGATGGGACAGCGTTTCATCCCAGATTCCTATATGTTTCAGAATCTCGTAGCCCCCACAACAGGTCAGTACACTGGTAACGAGGCACCCTTTTCATATTGGATGGGGCAACGGGTCATGCCACGAGGTCTTGATATCATGACGATTCTTGGCTCGACACGAGCCAGAGACATTCTGGATGTCGAGGGTGACAGCACGTATGAATTCTATGACCGCCAGGTGGTAAATCTCTCTAGACAGTTTGCTTCATTGAACGTGACAGAATGGAACCGGAATTTGTACTGGGGCTGGCTGTACAGCTTAAAGCCGCTGCTGGGAACTTTTGATTCTCGCTATCCTTCGTTTATGCAAACTACAGCTTGGAGCGACAAAGAACTTCAAACCGTGCTTGCATCCTGGACAGAATTACGTCATGATACCATCCTGTATGCAAAACAGTCCTATACTCCAAGAATCACCTCGATCCCACAAGATGAAACACCTGGTATTGGGTACGTAGAACCCGTCCCTGAGTTTTATCAACGTCTCCTTGCATTAACGACAATGACACAGACAGGTCTAACGGATCTTCAAGCGTTAAATGAAACGGAGACCTATCGTCTGAACAACCTCGAAACACTTCTCAGAAGATTACTCACCATCTCAACGCTTGAACTGGAAGGAAAACAGCTTAACGACAGCGATTACGAATTCATTCGTGACTTTGGCGAACATCTCGATGGCATCATCACCGGTGTCAACGACCAGGGAAAAGAAACTACGATCATCGCGGATGTTCACACGGATACCAACACCGGGGTAGTCCTGGAAGAAGCGGTTGGGTATGTCGATCTTATGATTGTTGCTTATAGAACCCCTGACGAAAAGGTGATAGCGGGAGCCGGCCCCGTATTCAGCTACTATGAATTCAAACAAACAATGTCTGACCGTTTAACAGATGAAGCATGGAAACAACTCTTAGAAACAGGACAAGAACCAAACCGACCCACCTGGACGGAGAGTTTTATCGCTGAATAACCCATCAGAGGCATCTTTGGAACGTCAGGATTAATTTACTCAAATCTTTCTCCTTAACAACAACATCAGCACATTGCATGACACAAGCATCCTCAGGATTAAACGCAATACCTAAACCACAGACCTCAAGCATTGGGATATCAAAGCAAGAGTTCCCCACTGCAGCACAAGCATCTAAGGAAAGATTAAGTTTTTTTACTAGTTCTTTCACATTTTTATCCTTCTGCATCAGCTCCACATGAAGGATGCCTTCGCCAGTCAAACGCCCGTCTGAGCCAACTATAACTTCATTTGCAAACGTGTAATCAATTCCTATCTCTGCAGCGACTTTTTGTGCAAGAATATCAAGACCTGCACTAACAATCGCGGTCTGCACTCCATGATCTTTCAGAAAAGAGATACAGTCCTGGGCACCGTTGATGAGAGGAATGGAGTACAAAATATTTTCAATGGTTCTCTTGCTGACTGCTTCTCCGTTTTTTTTCCAAAGCGAAACATCCCGTCGGATGAACTCCAGATAATCAATATCTCCACGGAGGTAAGACACAATCGATCGTTTATTAGTCGTCCCAAAGTAATCATGGATATACCGCCAAGAGCTGACCGTATCAAGCAACACTCCGTCCATATCAAAAAAAACAAGCTTCAGGTTCGTTCTTTTTCGCCCAGCTTTTGAACAAGGTTCTTTGTTTGTACGATAACAGGGATAGGTGCAGGTTGTTCTCATCAGGGGCACCTCATCGCTACTCATCTATTAATACGTTTATTCAGGTTCTATTAGTCATAATCTTCATGGGAGTGCGGCTTGTTTCATATGATGGTTATCATTCCAGAGCTAAACACAGACTAAACATTTATTAAGTATCGTGTATATTTATTGATGGGTTTGTCCGATGAAATGGTTTCCTAAGCTATTGATAAAACAATCACTGGTAATTTTTATTGTCATTATTGGGTTCCTGTTTTGTCCGTCTTTTGCCGCATACAATATGGAGTCCTCAAAAGAAATTATTTGGAATAAAATGACTTCAACATTTGAAGAATCTAGTCCGGTAATCTATGACCTGCTAATCATCGCTCCAAAAAAATACGCTGATGCATTACAGCCATTCATTGTACATAAGAACCGCGTTGGGATTAAAACAAACCTAGTGACACTCAACGACGTGTATCATCAAATGTTCTGGCATGGACGGGACCAGCAAGAGAAAATCAAGTATTTTATCAAAACAGCAAAGGAAGCATGGGGGATTACCTATGTCATGCTTGTTGGAGATTTCGAGACCATCCCGATACGATATGTGTACAACGCCGACAATAACACAGGTTGGAATGAACCGTGTTTCATTTCAGAGCTGTATTACGCGGATCTCTATGACAAGAACCAGAACTTCTCAAGCTGGGATACAAGCAACAATGGAATCTACGGTGAATGGTACGGGCAGACCGCACGAGACCCTAATATCGATTTGTACCCAGATGTCTTTGTCGGACGACTCGCCTGTATCAATGAAGCGGAGGTACGGGTCATGGTTCGGAAGATCATTACGTATGAAACAACCGCATATGGCCAAGACTGGTTCAACAGGTTTGTTGTCGTAGCAGGTGATACCTACCCAGAATCTTTGAACCCGAACTGGACTGGCAATGAAGGGGAGATCAACACCCAGGATGCGATTGAGAACATGTCAGGGTTCGAGCCAATACGACTGTGGACCTCCGATGGGTCCTTTAGCGGACCAAAAGACGTCATCCGTGCGATCAATAAAGGCTGTGGTTTTTTGCTTTTTGAAGGGCATGCGAATGCGTTTTCCTGGAGCACGCATCCAACGAACGAACCACATACGTGGATTCAGGGATTAAATACTGTAAATATGAATCTGCTGAGGAATAAACAGATGCTGCCGATTTGTGTTGTTGGTGGTTGCCATAACAATGAATTTGATGTCACCCCGAAGAATATTCTCAAGGGGATCAAAGAAGAAGGCTTACGCTATTTCTCAAGTGGGACCTCGCCGTCTGGCTCCTTTTGGAGATATACATGGATACGGGAATGCTGGGGATGGAAACTTGCCCAAATCAGCAAAGGAGGATCGATTGCGACTATCGGGTGTACTGGGCTGGGGATGTCAAAAGAGGATAAAGAATCCTTCAGCGGCGCTGGTGATTACCTCGAACCGACGTTCTTCAAAGAGTACGGGGTGAATGGGACTATGATTCTTGGAAAGGTGTGGGGAAACGCTATTTCTGATTATCTGAATCACTATCCCATTGATTGGAATACACCTGCGGCAAAGGACAGTGCTATTGATGCAAAAACCGTGCAACAATGGGCGTTGTTTGGGGATCCAAGTCTGATGATCGGTGGATACCCATCATTGGAAGTATCCGGTCTGGGGTAAACATTTATTAAGTCTACCATATATTTATAGAAGGGGAATAAAATGAACAGTTCTGGAAGTAACGCAGTAATCACATTTGGCATCGTGATGGTTTTCCTTGGGTCCAGCTTTGGACCTTTTGTTTCAGCAAGCACAACGCAGGTGCTGATCGAAGTAGGAGGATCACAGCAATCAACCCTGAATGTGTATTCGCTTCTCATTCTTACTCCGACGATATTCAAAAACGAACTACAACCACTGGTGAAACACAAAAACTCTTATGGTCTGAGTACCAAACTAGTGACACTCCCCGAAGTCTATCATCAGATGTACTGGTACGGTCGGGACAATGCTGAGAAAATAAAATATTTCATAAAAACAGCAATGGATGAATGGGGTATCCGATACGTCCTTCTCGTGGGAGGCAGAAGCAGTCAGTTTTTCCCAACTTGGCATTGCCCTGTTCGGTACGTCACTATGGTCGACGATTGGGATGTTGGGTATCTGAGCGATTTGTATTTCGCTGATATTTACGATAAGAACGGTGAGTTTTCGAGTTGGGACAGTGATGGTGATGGCTTGTACGGAGAATGGTACATGGGAGAAACAGCCCAGGACGTTGATATAGATCTCAGCCCAGATGTCGCAATTGGCCGCCTCCCCTGTCGAAGTGAACGGGAGATCAGAATCATGGTGAAGAAGATCATCAATTACGAGACTACCGTGTGTAACCAACCATGGTTTTCCACCATGCTGGTCGTCGCTGGGGACACCTACCCTGAGACAAGTAATGCAAATTGGACAGGTTTTGAAGGTGAATATTACGCAGAGAGGGCTATTGAGAATATGACGGGTTTTACTGCGACCCGACTCTACACCTCAGATCAGACATTTTTAGATAAAAAAGACGTCATCCAAGAATTCCGTAACGGATGGGGTTTTGTGTACTTTGTTGGTCATGGTAGTCCAAAACAATGGGGGAACAACGCTCCCAACGGCTCGGAGTTTATCCAAGGTCCGAATAGTAATGACATGTGGAAGTTCCGAAACAGAGACAAACTCCCGGTGTGTGTGGTCAGTGGATGTCATAACAGCCAGTTCGACGTCTGCCTCAGACGATTGTTTAATAATATCACACGATGGAGACAAGAATATGTCCCAGAATGTTGGAGCGAACGGATCATTCGGGAACCATCGGGTGGTTCCATTTGTTGCATCGGTTGTACCGCACTTGGGTTTACCAAAGAGGATAAAACCTCATTTAAAGGGGGCATCAATGAACTGGAATGCGCCTTTTTCCATGCGTATGGCCAAGACCATGTTACGGTTCTTGGCGACACATGGGCTGCTGCTGTTACCTGGTATGCTCAGACATATCCCGTCGAGTGGAATTCACCGGGTTTAGGTGACTCATGGATCGATGCCAAAGTCGTCCAATCATGGGCACTGTTTGGGGATCCCAGCCTACAAATCGGTGGCTTACCCCAGTAACTTCTAACTCTTTCTCCTAGACGATAAGGAATAGTTTTAAAAAGGGTGTTCTCCTTACCTTCTGCCATGTCCTTACCATTAGATGTCCTTGAAAAAGCAGTGAACCAAAAATTACTCCTTCTCTTAAAGGATGGAAGGCATATTGAAGGCAAACTGTTAGGGTATGACGAATACATGAACCTCGTGCTTGACGAAGTAGAAGAAACCAAGGATGAGACGAAGCGTCGACTCGGGAGAATTATCCTGAGAGGCAGTAACGTCGTCAGTATTTCTTTTATATAATAGAAAAGCATATATAGGGGTTATTCTTATTATCACATGGAAGGAATTGGGCTGGTAGTTGTTATTTTGTTAGAGTGCATCCCATCCCCTCCTAGTGAGGCCAGCCGTCCTTCCCTTTTATTTTATTAATTGTTCACAAACTCTTTTTTTTTCCCGTGTGATTCCCATGACAAGTGGCCGATTAGCAAACATACCTCATAAGTCGTAACAGCTCTGCAATCACCCCCACCTAGAGAAGAAAAAAATCCCCTTGTTTTTTGATTCTATCTTTCGCCCCACCCTTTTTTTTTAATCATGTCCCCCCGATAACTGATAAGAAAGTTTTAATTCCATGACGCATTTCTACAGTTGATTCCTATGGGAAAATCAGTACAAGTATACCGAGGCAACACTCTTCGCTGTAAAAGCTGGAAACAGGAAGCAATCCTACGAATGTTGGAAAATAACCTTGAGAATGCGGAAAAACCAGAGGATCTGATTATCTATGGTGGGACAGGAAAAGCAGCACGGAACTGGAAATGCTATGATGCAATCGTCGAATCACTTAAAACATTAGAAAATGATCAGACTCTGTTAATCCAATCAGGAAAACCGGTGGCAATCTTCAGAACATGGACCACGGCACCACGAGTACTCATCGCAAACTCAAATCTTGTACCTCATTGGAGCACCTGGGAACATTTCAGAAAACTTGAGAAACTGGGATTAACTATGTACGGTCAGATGACTGCAGGGTCCTGGTGCTACATCGGAACACAAGGAATCATCCAGGGTACTTACGAGACGTTTGCTGCTTTGGCACAAAAACATTTCAAAAGCACTCTGAAAGGAAAAACCGTCCTCACTGGTGGTCTTGGCGGCATGGGAGGCGCGCAACCACTCGCAGTGACCATGAACCAAGGTGTCTGTCTTGCTGTTGAATGTGATGAGAAACGCATCGATCGACGGATAAAAGCAGGATTCTGCCATAAAAAAATAAAAGATATCGACGAAGCTCTTGAACTCATAACCTGGGCAAAAAAAGAAAAAACACCTCTTTCCGTTGGCCTGCTTGGGAACTGTGCAACGATAATGCCACGACTTGTAAAACAAGGATTCAAACCTGATGTTGTCACCGATCAGACCTCCGCACATGATGAACTCAACGGATACGTCCCGGCCAAGTTCTATGGAGACACTCTGGATGAAGCAGCAGTCTTACGAAAAAAGAATCCGACAGAATATATCAAACAATCCATGCAGAGCATCAAACAGCATTGCAAAGCACTCCTGAATTTTCAGGAAAAAGGATCAGTCGTATTTGATTATGGAAATAACCTGAGAGGACAAGCCTTAAAAGCAGGTCTGAAGAACGCGTTTGATTATCCAGGATTTGTCCCTGCCTATATCCGACCCATGTTCTGTGTCGGTCGCGGTCCATTCCGCTGGCTCGCACTTACAGGGGACCCAGAGGACATCCTGAAAACCGATCAGGCAGCATTGAAGTTATTTCCAAAAGATAAGGTCTTAACAAACTGGATTAGACTTGCGGAGGAATATCTCCCCTGGGAAGGACTCCCTGCCAGGGTCTGCTGGCTCGGGTACGGAGAACGAGCAGAATTTGCTCTTGTCATCAATAATATGGTCCGAGAGAAAAAAATCGGTCCAATCGCAATCACCAGAGATCACCTGGACAGCGGGAGTGTCGCTTCACCGTATAGGGAGACCGAAGCAATGCAGGATAAAAGCGACGCAATCGCTGACTGGCCCCTATTGAACGCACTGCTCAACTGTGCAGCAGGAGCGGACAGCGTTCAAATCCATAATGGTGGTGGCGTCGGCATCGGTCTTTCCACCCATGCAGGGATGGTCGTTGTCTGCGATGGAACCAAAGAAACCGATGAACGTATCAGACGAGTCTTTACCACAGACCCAGGGATAGGTGTCGCCCGACATGCGGATGCAGGGTATAAGGAAGCGATAAAACAGGTGAAAAAATCTGATATCGCCATCCCAATGATGGAGAAATAAAAAAAACGTACAAGATGAAAAGAAAACCTGCTGAATTACTCTAAACTACCCACCGTTGCTTCTACATCATGGAGGATTTCACAAGATTTCACCAGTTCTTTCATTTTCGTATGATCCGGGTACAATGGTCTATCCTCATCAAGGAACTTGACATATTTTCGAATGACTTCCTTAGCCTTGGTGACACCCTTACCACATGTATAATCCCGGAAGTCCAACGCCTGTGCAGCGGCCATCAGCTCAATCCCAAGGATCCCGTACGCGTTATCAAGTATCTGGAAATTCTTTATTGCAGTGTTCATCCCCATTGAAACAAAATCCTCTTGATCAGCAGCAGCAGGAATCGATTGAATCGACGCAGGAGCTGACAAAATACGTTGTTCCACAATTAGTGCATCAGCGGTATATTGACTCAACATGAGGCCTGAAAACATCCCAGCACCCTTTGTCAAGAACGCAGGTAACCCAACGTTTAATGCAGGATTATTCAAGCGATTCATCCGACGTTCAGACATCACAGACACCATCGTGATCGCGACACCAGCCATATCCATTGGTAATGACACCGGTGTGCCTTGGAAGTTCGCACCAGACAATTGCAGGTTCTCATCAGGGAAGAAAATCGGGTTATCCCCAACACCGTTCAATTCAATTTCAACCTGGGCTCGTGCATACGCAAGGGCATCATGAGCAGTACCAATCACCTGAGGAGTAGACCGCATCGAATAGGCGTCCTGAATCTTACATTTCATCTTTCCTTCGAAAAGATCCCCGCCTTTGATAAGTTTCTGAATCGCCAGCGCACTGCGTACTGCACCAGGGAAACCACGCGCTTGATGGATTTTCACATTATACGGTTTCATATTCGCTTTCAATGCTTCTAGGGACATCGCTGCCGCTATCTCAGCTTGCTTCAACCAATTATTCGCATCATACAAGAATAGGCCACTCATAGCGGTCAACAGATTAGATCCGTTTATGATCGCAAGACCATCCCGCGCTTGTAACCCCGGGACCGGAATTCCTGCTTTCTTCAGAGCATCCCGCCCATGAAACAGTTCCCCCTGATAATAGGCTTGGCCTTCACCCATCATGAGCAAAGCGATTTGCGCCATAGGGGCAAGATCACCACACGCACCTACTGATCCTTTCTGACAGACAAACGGAGTGACTCCTTTATTTAACATCTCGACGAGCGTCTGTGTAATCTCAGGCCGACATCCAGAATTCCCATGGGCATGGACATTCACCCGGGCGGTCATCGCACCACGGACATACTCAATCGGAGCTGGTTCTCCGATTCCTGCCGCATGATTATAAATGAGATATTTTTGGAATTCTTTCATCTGTGCATCGTTCAAAACAACCTCGGAAAACTCCCCAATCCCTGTATTGACCCCATACATGATCTCATGAGTTTTGATTTTATTCTCAAGCATCTTCCGACATGATTTAATACGCGTCAGAGCGTCAGGATGTAACTGTATCTCCTCATTTTGCCGCGCGACCTTCACGAGTTTCTCAATACTTAATCCAGATCCAGTGATCACAATAGTCATGCAAACGCCTCCTTTTCTTTCAAAGGGTGATACGGGTATAAAATAAGTAGCTATTAAGTTTCTCGCTCTTTCTCCCTTAATGAACAGCGTGTTTATTAGAAAAAAAGGAAAAAATTATGGACCGATTACCAATTTGAGCACAAAGGGGCCAAGCAGAAAACCAGTCGCATGTTTTGTTGCCTGATCTGCATTGGAGGACTCAGCCGTTACTTCTATCTCAATATTACCGATCCAGAACAGTTTTGCCTTTGACTGTAATGAATCCATTGGTGGAAGCAATTCGATCTCATTGGTCATTGATACATCAAGAAGCTTGAATAACCCCCCTGTTACTGAAATCGTGACATGCACATTACTTGCGTTCACTTCACCAACGTTCCTGACCTGAGTGGTGATACCAAGACCTCCAGAGATGCTAGAGATTTCCAGAACAGGTCGAGGCTGTAAAGCCATCTCCGCTAGGGTCGCTAAAATAAGCCGGGTGAACCGGGCGGAGTAGGAAAGATTCATATGTTCAATCGTATCGTCCGCTGAATGGTAATAATCATTAAAATTATACTCATGGTAGAACACCGCATCGTATCCGAATTGCCAGAAATAGTAATGATCACTTCCCCAGGTCTCCCCCTGAGGAATTAACTCAATGTTAATGTAGTCCCAATAGATCTGGCTAATCTCCTGGGTGTAATCGACGATCCATTCTGAGGCAGCATTCTCGTAGATTTTCCCTTTGGTGCCATCAGAAGGTAATGGAGCAAAACCGATCATGTCTGCATTAAGAACCGCGATAATGGTATCATTGTTGTAATAGGCATCCTCCGCGTAATGGTAACTACCTATCAATCCTTGTTCCTCCCCTGAAAAAGTGACAAATCGGATCGTATGATAAAACTCGTAGTTCCTCATCACCTCTGCTGCAGCAAGAACTGCTGCAACACCGGAACCGTCATCATCCGCCCCAGGGCCTGCAGCAACCGTATCATAATGGCCACAGATGATGAAGATATTGTCAGAGCCCGACCCAGGTAACGTTGCCTCGACATTCCTCCCAGAAACAGTATCATCACTATAATTATGGTACCGGACTTGTAATCCCATATCCTGAAACGTCTCATAGATATAATGAGCTGCCTGATCACATGCTTCAGTTCCTGACAAACGTGGCCCAAAACTCGTCAGATTCTCTAAATACCCAAGGATGAGTGATTCGTCAACCTGCTGTAATAATTCACTGACATCGAGATTCATTGTGGTCGGAGGAATAGGGTTCATAAGAGGGTAATGATGGGGAACCTGCACGGAGACAAGGTCGGTTATATTTGGGAGATACGCAGGTCGATGAGGAGTGGGATCAGTTGATGTATTTGGCGTCTGTGCAAAAGCATACCCCGGTAGAAATAAGAGACAAAAAGTGATACCAACAACAAAAGCCTTCCATGCGATATTCCTTTTATGTACCATAATTTTCATAACAGTATCCCCTATTTTTTCAATTTCTTGTATAGCTATATATTTCATTGCGCTATATATATATTTTTGTACATGGGATCAACTTAGGACCAACTCAAAAAGGTGAAAAATAGAAAAGAAAAAAAAGAGAAAAACTGAGAGTATTTCTAGGTTAAAGGACCATCTTTCCACAAATCATCGCGCATGGGTCGACCTATTTTTTTCTCCCATTCTTTAATCGGCACCGAATGTTTCTCACGGATCCTATCCCCGTACCCAAGGCCATTATAGGAGCAGAATGGGATAATGCCTTCCTCAGTCGTATAGTGGATACAACACCGTTCGAGTCGATGCAGGTTCAGGTTAAACGTATCCTGGAACCACATGGTGCCGACAAACAGGCTTTTATAATGGAAGCCACGCAAGGAATCATAGCTTCCACCGACGGCAGCATCAATTAAGATTTTTTTCAAGTCAAAATCTTTCGGTGCTTTTTCCTTATCAACGAATTTATCAACATTCTTTAAAAATGAAGCAGCGACCCTGACCTTTTTCAACGGACCTTTAATCTTTGCTTGGTCATTGATAAAAGTCATGAACCCTTCCACATCAATAAATCTGGTTATCGGCAGCGGTTTGCCATCCTCTAAAAAGATATAGGTTGCACCACCACAGCCAGGGTGCGCAGTGAACTCCACCTGTTTTTCACCTTTCAAGGATTCAATTAAAGAAGAAACTGGATAGACAAAAGGAACCGGATAGAAATCATCCCGGGAGATCTGACCATTGAACTCCTTCTCGATGACCTCCAGCATTCTGACATAATCCACGCGTTGTTTCTCCCGTTTCTCGTCCTTAATTTTCGTGATTCTTCCACAAAACGAGACCGGTTGGAAATTCACGCCTCGTACGATATCGATGTTATCCAAAGCAAATTGGATTATCTTGCCAGTCTCATGAAGGTTCTTCTCACCAATAAGCACCGGGACAAGCACCGCTCGCAGATTCGCTTGGCGGAAATTATCAATCGTCTGAATCAGTTGATCTATCCAGGGGTTTGTCTCCTTGGTGACACCATCAAAACTCATGTACACCGTGTTAACCTTTGCTTCTTTCAGTTTTTTACAATACTCAACGCTTTCAGCAAGTTTAATACCATTTGAATTGAGCTGTATATGAGAAAAACCAGTTTCATGTGCCATCCGAATTATTTCAAAGAGGTCCTCACGGATGGTTGGTTCTCCTCCAGTTATTTGAATAGCTTTCGAACCCATAGGTCGTTCGTCACGCGCCTGTTGTAACATGCGTTTTATCTCATCTAAGGAAGGCTCATAGACATATCCTGATGCACCTGCATTCATGAAACAATAGCTACAGCGAAGGTTGCATCGGTTTGTCACTAACAAATTTGTCAGTACACTTTGCGATCGATGCTCTGGATACAGCATTGGATCATCAAACAACGATGTTTTCACATCAGGAGAGACATCTCCGCGTTTTTCGAATTTCATCCATTTTTCATACAACGCGACATCACCAAAGTAGATGTCTTTAAAATCACCATGTACATCGCATGTTTTCGCAATCCAGACTTTCCCTTCGTCCTCAATAATCTTTGCGTCTATCTTATGGATTTTCCCTTCTTGGAAGCATGCAGGGCATACAGAAGCTGTTTTCTCCAATTCCTTCATATCTGTCAACCTTCTTCAGAATTCAAAAGGACTATATGGTCTTTTCTTTATATATTTTAACTCTCTCTGAAGCGCTCCGAGAAGAGATAAGGGATGGGATGGGCAGGCCAACGGAAAAAAGATGGTGTTCGGCCTGACCATATCGGTGTTCGAAGACTGACGAGGGCGTTTCACCTATAAAAGTCTACGCTGTCATAATATCATTTTGACAAAATACCAGAACGGTTACACATCGAGAAGTATCGTTTGGTTTTATAAAGCCCTGCATCATACCATCAGACGGGTATTTATGGTGATTGTCGCTCCTTCCATTCTCTCTGCAGATTTTACAAAACTCCATGAGGAAATCAAAGCAGTCACTGCTGCAGGAGCGGAATGGCTTCACATTGATGTCATGGATGGTCATTTCGTCCCAAATATCACGATTGGGCCTGTCGTGGTAGAAAACATCAGGAAAAAAACATCATTATTTCTTGATTGTCATCTGATGATTGAGCATCCTGAAAAGTATGTCGATGCGTTCCTGAAAGCAGGTGCTGATCTTATCACGATTCACCGAGAGAGTGTTTCGGATCCTCTTCCGATAATCAAACATATAAAGGAATCAGGGGGCAAAGCAGGTATTTCTATCAACCCGGAGACATCGTTTGAAACAATCCGATCTCTGATCCCGGAGGTTGATTTAGTATTGATTATGTCTGTACATCCTGGATTTTCAGGGCAACGGTTTATCCCTGAGGTAGTCCCAAAACTTAAAGAGGCAAGTGAGGTCATCAAGAAAACAAAAAAACGGATTTATCTGCAGATAGATGGGGGGATCAACCATGAGAATGCTGGCCTTGTCAAACAGAACGGGGCAGATGTCCTCGTCGCAGCGAGTTTTATTTTTCACAATAAAGATTACCAGACTGCAATCAAGCAGTTAAAAGAAGCCTAGCTGATTATAAAATACCTGCAGCTAAATCTCTGAGGACTTCTTCTTTATTTTTTGCTTTCACCACACCACTGGCGAGAAGGACTCCATCAGCGCCTAGCTCAATTGCTTTTGCGACATCTCTGCCGTTTTTCACCCCAGCACCGCAGAGGATTTTTACGGTTTTATTGATGCTACGGACCGCCTGTACTGTGTTGCTTACAATGCCAGGATCTGCCGTAGTAACCGAGATATCACCACCGATAAGTTCAGGCGGTTCTATTGCAATCATCGAGGGAGTAAAGGTCGACATAGCCTTAGAGGTACCCACATTATTTGTACATACTAAAGTATCCAATCCAAGGTCTTTTGCTCTCATCAGACAGGTATCGATATCCGCAAGAATCAGACGATGTTCACTATGGTTGATGAGAGTACCAACAGCACCAGCAGATTTCACGGCTTCTGGTAACGTCCAACCCGTGCTACTCCCCGGTTTTATCGGATCGATATGTTGCGCATACACCGGGATGCTGACCTCCTCTGCACAACGAGTGATATCACACGCTTGCACAGCAATCGCCATACTGACATTGGTTTCTTTTGAGACTTTCTCCATAAGCTTTGCTAGTTCCAGTGCATTCATACCCGTTGATTCAGTGTATGTTTTCACATTCAAAACAATTGCTGGAATTTTCAACATATCTCGTTACCCACCTTCGTATCTACTGTGGTAATCGGCAAGGGAAATAAATAAGCTTTCTTTTCATTTTAAAACGAAAACCTGGCGACATTCATTATTTTGTAACGACTATTGTCAGGACATCCTGGTCCTTTAGCGTGTGTTCAAGACCGACTTTCTGACCAGAATGCTTCGCTGATGGACCCCAGACCGAGGCGTATCGGAAATTCCTATGAAAATCACGATGGATATACCGACATGCATCAGCAACGGTTTGGCCCTCTCGCAGGATCATCGGTTGCATAAAATCAGCTTTCTTCCCAACCGGCTTCATATAGATTCGGATAAGTCGAAGATGTAAAAAAATCTGTTCTTTCAGAGGATCGAGATTCTGTTTGTTTTTCGCAGAGATAGCGCAGACGTCCCATCGTTTTTGATGTAATTGATTGATAAGACCTTTTAATACATCAGCAGAGGCAAGATCCGTTTTATTTATCACCACCAACGCAGAGATATACACACGGTTTTGTGCAAACGAATCAATAAGTTGATCCTCCGTGAGATCATCCCGTAACGTGATATCAGCATTAATCACAAACTCAGAGGCAATAGCTTTAATAAGCAACTCGTTTAGATGCGTTAAGGGAACGGTGGAATTCACAATGATTCCACCATACGACTTTTTTGTGATGACGACATCGGGTTTCTTCTCATTTAACCGCACTCCAGCCACATGAAGCTCTTTTTCGATTAACTCAATTTGCTGAAGATTAAACGCATCAATCATTAACATGAGGAGATCGACGCTTCTTACTGCAGAGATGACTTCCCTACCTCGGCCTCTTCCCTTCGACGCACCAACGATAAGACCAGGTAAATCAAGAATCTGAATCTCGGCTCCCTTGTACTTCATCATCCCAGGTATCGTCTCTAAGGTTGTGAAATCATAATCACCAACCTTACTATCTGCAGCCGTCAGTTGATTAAGAAGCGTACTTTTCCCAACGCTCGGGAACCCTACAATCCCAACAGACGCATCACCGGTTTTCTTAATGGAGAAGCCTTTGCCTTTCGAGCCAGCGCTTTTTCGTTTCTCCCCGATCTCCCGAAGCCGCGCCATTTTTGCTTTAAGCTTTCCGATGTGATGTTCTGTCGCTTTATTTTTCTGAGTTTTGAAAATCTCGTCTTCTATTTCTTTGATCTGTTTTTCTATTGAGGTATCCATAGCGTTACCTGCTCTATATGCAGAGGATGTTTATAAAAAACACGTGTATAAAAACATAATGGACTAACGGACAATGAGGGTGCCTTTTTTACCCTGGAGCGCATCCCATCCTTGTTCGATATTTGAGATAATAACGCGTTCTCCGCCAAATTCTAAGAAACGTAAGGCAGCTAGGATCTTTGGCCCCATATTGCCTTTTGGGAACTCACCATCAAGATAGTATTGTTTCATTTCATTATAGGTCACTTTGTCTATGGGTTTTTGCGAAGGTGTGTTATAACAAAGATAGACTTTTTCCACATCAGTAAGAATAAGCAGCACCTGTGCGCCAACCGCCTCAGCGAGTCGTTCTGCGGCTAAATCTTTATCGACCACAGCCTCCAATCCATCAAGACCCCAATTTTTTTTCTCAATCACGGGCATCCCTCCACCCCCAGAGGCGATGATGATAATATCATCATCTAACATCTTCCGGATGATATCCCCTTCCACGATACGCAACGGATCAGGAGAGGGTACGACAATCCGCCACCCGCGAGGCAAACGGGTCATATGATACCCTTGTTTTAACATACGCATTGATTCATCTTCCGAATAATATGGACCGATGGGCTTGGTCGGATTCTCAAGAGAAGGATCCTTTGAATCCACAATCACCTGTGTAATAAGCGCAATCACTGGCTTATCGATACGCTCGCGTTTTAATGCATTCAAGAGGCATTGCTGGATCATATAACCGATTAATCCTTCGCTTTCTGCAACACAAATCCCCAACGGCATCTCAGGGGTGATATCCTTTGCAGCCTGGTTCTGAAGAACAAGTGCTCCCACCTGAGGTCCATTCCCATGGGTGATCACAACATCCCAACCTTCTTTGATCATTCGCACGATGGATCGACAGCTCTCCCGGGTGTTGGCAAACTGTTCGTAAATAGTCCCTTTCTGGCCTTTCTTTATTAACGCATTACCCCCGAGAGCGATAACGACTCGTTTCTTCATAACAGGGGGCTAGAAATAGTTTCTTGGTATAAAAATCAGATGGTGCAAGGAGATATATATCCCATACAATTTCTCCAATGGAAACATATGTTTGAACAAGAAAGAGATCGGTTGGTTTTGCATCTTCGCAAGGAAGGTTACATCAAAACCGATTCAGTACAACAAGCATTTCTGAAGGTTCCTCGAGATGAGTTTGTACCAGATTTCTTAAAAAACTATTCGTACATTGATACTCCCCTTGATATTGGGAATGGCCAAACCATCTCCGCGCCACATATGGTTGCAATCATGTGTGAGGCTTTAGACATAAAAGAAGGTCAGAAGATCTTAGAGATCGGCACAGGATCCGGGTATCATGCCGCGATTGTGGCACAGCTCGTCGGGGAAACCGGAAGCGTCTATACCATTGAACGGTTTGAATCTCTTGCGACAAAAGCCAAACAACATCTTCATGCTATCAACTGTACAAACGTAGTCGTGGAAGTCGGTGACGGGTCCTGCGGGCTTCCTGCGTTTCAACCATATGATCGGATCTATGTCACCTGTGCTGCCCCTAGCATTCCTCAACCACTTATTAATCAACTACAAGACCCGGGTAAATTACTAATTCCAATCGGAAATCTGTATTGTGAACTAACACTGCTTCAGAAAGAAAAACAAAAACAGACAGTACATCATCTTGGAGGATGCGTGTTTGTGCCTCTCGTCGGAAGATTCGGACATTAATTCAGAGTTTATAGCCGATATCCCGCAACAGCTTCTTTCGCCAAATGAAATCTTCTTTGTTCTCGACACCCTTGGGAATGAACCCGTCGATGACGCCAAGGATCCCCCGGCCAATTTCACTACCAACTCTTGACTCAGCAACAATAACGTTGGTGGGATTTGCAGTCGCGCAGAAAATCGAACAGACCTCAGGGACATTCTTGATGCTATTCAGCACATTGAGCGGATAACAATCCTTCATGAAAATGAGAAATGTGTGTCCTGCTCCGATATTCATCGCGTTTTTCTCCGCAAGTTCCTTCAGAGCCTCATCGTTTCCTTCGATTCGTATTTTGCAAGCACCACTTGCCTCGCAAAAGGCGATACCAAATTTTCCATTTGGTACAGCGTTCTTCATCGCTTCATAAAGATCTTCAACAGTTTTAATGAAATGAGTTTGCCCTAAGATGAAATTGATCTCGTCACTTTTTTCTATTGCAACCAGTTTAAATTTTATCTCATCCATAGACGACTCCCCAGTAGATGATTAGAGGAATAGAACAAGAGTATTTAAGCCTATGAGAAAATGAAATCTTTTTGTTAAAAGAAAGGAAATAATCAGGTGAAAGGCCTCAACCGTGAAGTCCTTTGACACTGACTATCAATGCAGATGTTCTGAGTCGTATCCTTCGGTGTTACACTGCTTATTGGGTGCCTAGACCCAGGAGCTGTTTCAGCAGGATAAACTTCCATTCGTAATAGATGACATACGATCTTGACGCTCGGTCAATCAAACGACCGGCGCTATCATAAGCCCACGCGGTGGTCTCATACAGGCCATCGTTGAGATAGAAGTACCCCTCGAAACCACTTCCGGTTTCATTAATAGAAGTCGCGTTCCATCGTTGGTCTGCTAAAAATTTATTCTGCATCTGAATGACAACAGATTTAACTGAATCGGAACCCGCTGCATGTACTGTCATACCACCTGTGCTAATAATCATGGATACTCCTAGGAGGTCGAGGGAATAAATATATCCATAGGTCTTGTCAAATGTCAAGAAAACAAAGTAAAGATATCCAGGTCTGCAGTTCGATAATTCAACCTGTGGTGATATCGACACATTATATGTTTTAGACCATCCACTTTGTTTGCCAAACTCGTCTCGTGCTCGTACCTTCACCTCGTACGTGCCGTTATCAGCCCATTCATGAGTTGCATTGGTTTGTTCACCAAACTCATACGGACCAAACCATTCACTTACGTTCCCATCGCCCCAGTCCCACTGATAGGAAACCTTATCTCCTTCCGGGTCAGGAGCAACGGTTAAGAATTCCAGTGAAATCCCTTTACCGGCTTTTGGAGGTCCATCAAGAACCGTAGGTTTGAATGGTGGTTGGTTCCCCGCGGTAGTAAAATTCCAAATAGGACCCAGAGTGTATTCATATTGACTGTTGTGAGAGACAATTTGCCAATAATACGTAGTGTTTAACAAAAGACGATCAGGTTCATAGATTGGTTCGGATTGATTCAGAACGACCAAGGGTGGTGGATTTTCTATCCCAAAATAGATATCATAGGAAAGGTTCATGTCACCACCAGTCCATTGCAAATCAACAAATACGGTAACACTACTTGATCCCGATGAAGGAATCGGTTGACTTGGTTCTAAAGGAGGTTGTGCAGAAGCATTGGGCAACCCGATGCTTGAGAATGTTGCTAATAACATTCCTACACAGATAATAATATTTAAATATTTTTTCTTCATATAATCCCTCATATTTTTTCATTTACCTCATAGACGATGACTCTTATATCGCTCTCAATGTTATCTAGGAGTTCTTTGTATTTAAACATTATGAATCAGTGACGTAATCGGGGGATGCTCTGGAGTCGCTGCAGGCGACTCTCGCCGCCAAGACCCGTCGCATATCGCCCAATACGAATGAAGAAGACTGTAAAGAGGCTATATTCATCGACTAAGGTTCCATTTCCATCATACGCAGTGATATTAAGGATGTACGCACCACGAGTAACATTCATAACGCAGGAGAAACCATCAGAGTTATCGTCATCGATGACTTCCATGGTTTCGATTTTCAACTGGTTTTCTGCATTAAACGTTACCGATTGTACAATATCTGTAGCAAATCCCTGCAATTCCATCTCATGGCTGGTAAGAATGATCACAACCCCAAGACGTGCTAAGAAATCTGAGAAGATAAACGATCGGTTAAATGAGAAAAGTTTGAAGTAAACAGTCCCAAGTTTCACATTTGAAAAATTAATCTGTTCTGCGATGACCATGGGATGCACCGCGGACCAATTGCTTTCGCTTCCACCAGAATATCTTGCTTTCACGCGGACACTGTAGTTTCCATCATTTGCCCATTCATTGGTTATAATCATTGGTACACTGGAATTGTAAGGACCAAACCACTCACTAACATTTCCGTCGCCCCAGTCCCAGATATAATAGATTTGTTCTCCCGCAGGGTGGTACGCAACAGCGGTAAACGTAAAGGGAATCCCATTTCCACCCTGTGTTGGTCCAGTGATATCAGGAGTCTCCGTTGCGAAGTTATTAATCGAAAATACAGCATTGGATCTGTCAGTACCGATGTTAAAAAACTCGTCAATAGCCGTCACCGCGACAAGATAGAGATTTCCATCGGCGACCAAGCTGCTATTCCAGAGATAATACCCTGTATTATTTTGCTGGGAGGCAATCTCATTCCAACTCGCACCATTATCAGCGCTGTATTCTAATAAAATGACACCGTCCAAATCCATGGTTTGATCATCAGATGCAGACCATTGAATCATGATTTCTCCATTGAGGACCTCTCCGCCATTCGGAAAGATAACCGTGACTTGTGGTGGAGTTGTATCAATATACCCATCGGGATAAACCCATGGATGATTATCAATATTTATCCCTGATGAATTGACCACATAGGGTGTATCCCAAGTACCGGTTGATGAAATAATATCAGCATTTGGATAGAGTAATCGGTAATTGTCCCAGTAGTTACCTGTCACTCCATCATCCCATATATTGTATGCAGTATCAAAATAGCAGGAGACATGAATGAGATTATTCATAAAATTGTTATGATAAATCTGATTGTTACTCGAATTTGCCAGTTGTATTCCTTTGATGTTATCTTGGATAGAACAGTCAGTAACCAGGAGATTCTGATACTCAGAGATTTCAATACCGCTCGTGGTACAATTTGTAAACGTGCAAGATGATATGGTTGAATTAGTTCCATTATGGATATGAATCCCAGCAGCTGCGTTTCGAATTGTAAGCTGTGATACCGTTATCGAATAATTGCCGTTTATCTCGATGGTATTTAATCCAGCACCATCTAAAATTGTTGTTTGTTGGTTTTCACCAATAATATTCATATGTTTTTCAAGGGAAACAGAGGTGTTCAAATATTCACCTTCATGGATGAAAATAGTACCATTTTCCGCGAGGACCGCAAGTGCATCGCTAATGAACTGCAAGGGATATTCTGCAGTTCCATTCCAAGGACCCTCAGTATTTTGCATGTCTACATGGATGTAATTGAGATATTCTTCGAACACAAGCATATAATACATATCGGATCGGACGGTGTTATTTGATGTGTCTATTGCCCAGATATAAAACGAGTACGTTCCAGAGACCGGAACGATATCCACTTGGTAGTAATAGTCATTGCCACCAATGTTGGACATCGAATCATTTATAGGGGGAAATCCAGCGGGTCCAGAGATATTGATTTTTACATCTGCAACACTGACGTTATCCGTAACGGTACAGGATTGGTAGAGGAAAAAACCTAGATCAGTTCGTACTCCTGCATGAGGTCCATAGGAGACAGATGTGATCACCGGTGGTTCTAAATCATCTGCAATAACTAAGGATACCGGTGTCAAAAAAGCTATAGTAATGCCAATAATTAAACCAATTTTTATTATTTTATGCATAGGATTCCCCCATAACACAACAATTGTACATAGGCGTCATTACTAATAAAACTTTCTATATATTTTTTCCTCCAAATAGATATCCTTAATCTGTTACTTTTTCCTCAATAAAATCGTTTCTGAACAAAGCAAAGGCATCTTGGAAAAAATGACTATTCATTTTTTCCCCGAAAAACGATGAATTTTCTATTTATACATTTTTGCTTAAAAACGTCGTTGTCCCTTGAGGCACAACAAGAACCTTTGATTCTTCACCAGAAATTGCTAACGCTTTTAACAACGCATCATTCGGTGTTTTTTCCGTTATAAATCCAAAGAGTTCTGTGACATCTTCTGTGTCCATTTCTGAGACGAAGATCACCGGATGGTTTTCTACGGTAATTCGATGATAAAAGGCTTTATGGGCACCGATGATGAAATTCTCATGTAACGCCTGTTGAATTTCTTTAGATGTTTTATATTTTTTCAACCAGTCGATATACAGTTGACTCCCCGGTCCTTGCGGACATTCAGCAACAAGGACGATGACTCCACGGGGTTTTACAATCTGACAGGCGGTATGCATTGCTTTCATCGCTTGGTAAAGATTAATATCATGAGGATGTCCGTTTGCAGCGGTTATCACAATATCTGGTGCCTGTGAAATTTCTTTTTTATACATGGTATCGACAAGTTTTACTCCTGCGTCCATGACGGGCTCTGGTTTTCCTGCCCAAGCACCGACGATACGATGATGGGAGTTTTGTACGACACTCAGAGCAAAGTCGCATCCTGCAAGATGCATCGCCTCGTTCATCTCTTGGTTAATCGGATTTTGTTTCAACAACCCCATGCAAGAGTGTTTTTCAAAAAGCAAACTATGGTTCCGTTGAATGGTATTTTTTGAAGAAATCCCCGGCAGGATGCTTTTCCGTGTTCCACCATATCCCGCAAAATAATGGTATTCAATGTCCCCGAGAAGTACTTTGAAATCAGCTTCGACAAATTCCTTGAGAATCTCGATGTCGTTGCCTCGTTTACTTCTGCCGACAGTCACATGATTCCCTTTTATCGCATCATTGGAGATAATCATATAATTCCGGAAGATTTTATCGCCAACAAGTTCTTTTATCACATCCGCAGATGGGGGAGTATGCGTTCCTGTCGCGATGATGATAAGGACGTCTAAATCGTTCACACCTGCGTTTTTCAACTCTTCCAGCACCGGTGGTAATAACATCTTTGTCGGGCAGGGTCGTGTATAATCATCGATAACAATCGCAACAGTATCCCCTGGACCGACCAGGGTAGAAAGTTGTTCAGTTCCTAAGGGATTTTTCAATGCGTCCTGGATCATCAGTTCAGGTTGCATTGGTTGGATGAACTCTTTTGGGACAGCAACTTCAAGAAGGTTTTTCTCAGGAACATCAAGAGGTAATGTTCCCTTCCCATAAGGCAGCTCAATATGCATTTTTTTTCTTTCCGCTTAAGATTTTTTTGAGTAGCTTTTTGTCCAACGTACCCGTCTTGGGATACGACCCAGATTCAACATGTTTTTCTGGCATTTCATTTTACAAAAATACAAAACGGTGCCATCCTTTTTTACAAACAATTTCCCCGTTCCAGGTTCGATATCAGTTCCACAGAATGAACATGTTCTTTTCTCGACCATGCTTGTCTCCCTCTTATCGTGGTCCACCAAGTTTTTTTGCTTCTCGTTGTGTTTCGCTTAACATGAGTATGTCGCCTAGTCGAACCGGCCCCATGACGTTACGGGTGATGATTTTTCCTTTATCTCTCCCATCTAAGACGCGGACTTTCACCTGAGACGCTTCACCAGCCATCCCTGTCCGTTCGATGACTTCAACGACTTCACATGGGGTTCCTTCGATAACCATACTCTTAACCCTGCTTCTTTTCGGTTTCTAGTTTTTTAATGATGTTTTCTACAAGGTCTTTCTCGCGCCCAGGGTTTACAATCGCTATGGCACTGGTGGGAATCCCAAGGCCTGCTGCGTTGCCAAGTTCTTCTTTGCTTGGAACATAGGTATAAGGAATGTTTTTTTCTTCGCAGAGAAGCGGCATATGTGCAAGGATTTCTTCAGGGGTGACGTCTTCAGCCATAATGACGATTTTTGCTTGGCCACGTTCGACATATTTTGTCGCTTCGTTCGCGCCTTTTCCTAGTTTTCCCCCATCTCGAGCCTTTTCTATCAATTCATAGGCTAAATCTTGCAGTTCTTTTGATGCTTGAAATCGTACATACATCGGCATTTTTTTTAGCCTCCTTTAAGAGCTTTCATCGATTCCATTCCTGAGGAAATCGTAAGGTGGGAATGTAGCCCCCATATAAAAACCTTTTTCACAGTGCGGGCAACGGAGTACGTTCTACTTCAAGTCTATCCGCAGTTGGATATTCCTCGATTATGAAACAGCGGTAGCCTTGTTTTGTGAGTTGTGGTTCGATTTCCTCCAGCAGCCATGCTGCGATCTCAATTCGCTCTTTCTCGTAATCGAGATGGAGAAGACGTGAGGGGATCTTCTTTGTTTTTTGTAATAAACAGAGGAGCGATGCTAACGAACGATCTGAAGGATAAATCACACCTTTGATAAGCGTTCCTTCTTTGGTAATCACGTCGTAGGGTGTTGCGATGTGATTCGCTCTGCGGATGATGCGATTCTTCAGTTGGACTCCGTCTTTGAAAGACACGGAACAGTAATGCACTCCAATCGAAAGATTCTCCGTTTGGGATATTTTGAGGATTTTTACTGCGGTCTCCTGACTGCCTTTCACTGCGGCAGAAATTGCATTTTTCACACGATAGCCTCGACGAAGAAACGCATTACAGTTACGCTCAGAGAATTCAAGCTCATTGAGGTTGACCCATCGTATACCTTGTTGATCTGCCCAGGAGACAAGTGAGAAGATTTCTTTTTCTTTTTTGGGGAGAACCGGGATTTCTATGGCGACATTCACGGTGGAATCAATCATGTGTTGTATCGTTTTTTTTATGGGGCTTTTCTCCATGTTTGACCAGGTCTGTGGGAGCGGATGAAATCGGACTTCATCAAGACCAGCTGCCACCAGATCAGGTAGATGCGCTGCGTTTTTCAGAGCAGACGTATAAAGATGGATGTTGAATGATTCTCCAAACGTTTTTTTTAACAAAGTAATATATGTTTTCACTCGTTGCCAGACAACAAGAGGATCGCCACCGGTGATCCCTGCACCGGTTGCATCGATATATTCCGCCTCGCGAATGAGTTTTTCTGTATCATGTTCGTTGTCTAACTCCCATTCGTCAGCAAATATTCTATCGGTCCCACCTTTTTTAAAACTGAGGGGGCAGTAGAAGCATTTTATCGAGCATAACCCGGTGACGAGAACAACCATTTTCGATCCTTTCGCGCACATGCGACAAGCTGGCGAGAGAGGAGCAAGATAGGCACTGTCATGAAGCCAGGGGGTGATTTTTTTCATCGGCCTGTTCCACTATGCTGCAGAGGTATTAAAAGCTGCATGATGAGGAAAAAAGAAGTTATCGATGAAGCGAAGATTCTTTTTTTTGTCGTAAGAGGTTCTTTTCTGCCTTTGTTACATAGATCTTGTCGATTTCAAAACCGACAAAGTCTACTCCAAGTTTTTGACAGGCCAGCGCAGTCGAGCCTGTTCCCATGAATGGGTCAAGCACGAGCATTTCCTTTCGGATTCCATGAAGTCGGATACACATCTCTGGGAGTTTTGTTGGAAAAACAGTGGGGTGAGACCGCGCTATCTGAATCGTCTCATATGGAATGAACCAGGTGTTACCTCTCCCACGGAGGTCCTGTGATGCTTTCTTCCATCGACCGATATTCGTCTTGTCCTGGTATTTCACACCAATCGCGAGTTGGTCGATGGGAACAGTTCCGGTTTTGGTGAAATGAAAAATGTACTCATGGCAGTTGCTGAGATATCGTGTACTGTTCACCGGCTGGTAATGCCCCACAGCTATGTCATCGGTGATTGCTGGATAATTTCCGACATCTGCTTTGGGGATGGCAATGGATTTAATCCAATGAATTGTGTTCTGCAGTGTATAGTGATTGTGGAATCGATTCGCCAGGTCTAATGCGATCCAGGGATCTGTTGGTTTTCCCCCCAGGTTAAGAAAAAACGATCCGTCTTCTTTTAGTTTTGAGAAACATTGTTTTGCTATTGTCTCCATCCAATCAAGATATTCGTCTCGTGGCCGGACATCGTTATATGATCGATAGGGTTTTCCAATGTTGTACGGTGGGGAAGTTACAATCACATCAACGGATGCATCGTGAAGTGTGGGTAATCCTTGAAGACAATCCATACAATAGATTTTGTTAATTTTTATCATCGTTGATCCTTGCTACGACCCTTTGCGTTTTTTTTTTCCTTTTTCGTCTATGTACCTATATACATAAAAAATTTATAATACGTACTGTTTCCAATGTTCGTATGAACCAACAACAGATAAAAAAAGAAATTGAGACACATCATATCAGATGGATCCAGATTCATTTCACAGACCTAATTGGTGGACTGCGGGTCTTTCATGTCCCTGCTGTACGTTTTCTTAAAGAGGATATACTGAGTCAAGGCTCACGGTTCGATGGTTCTTCAGTTGGATTCCGGAAGGTTGAACGATCAGACATGATCGCAGTCCCCGATCCAGAGACATTTTTGATTCTTCCTCACCTCGAAGGAGAAGCACTTGTTAGGGCGAACCTTTGTGATGTCGATTACAACCCGTACCGCGCGGGACCACGACATATTCTGCAGCAAGCAGTGGATAGCACAAAGAATCAAGGATACGACAATATTCTCATTTCCCCCGAAATCGAGTTTTATGCCTTTAATCATAACGAGAGTAAGTTAACTGAAATCAAAGAAAACCAAGGGTACTTTATCGCACCACCGCTTGACAACGCTAAAGACTATCGGAAAAAACTCTCCGATGCTCTGATGGACTGTGGGTATCAGGTGAAATACCATCATCATGAATCAGGGAAATCACAACATGAAATTGAGATATCTGATCTTGATGCAATTCCCGCAGCGGACTTCTGCTGCTTCTTCAAGTATATCGCTCGAGATATCGCAACGATGTATAATTTCGACATTACCTTCATGCCAAAACCATTCTCCAATGAAGCAGGTAGCGGCTTGCATGCCCATATCGCTTTATACAACAAAGGGGAAAACATGTTCGCTGATGAAAATGATCCGTTTGGATTGAATCAGACCGCACGGTACTTCATTGGCGGTATCCTGAATCATTCACGCGGGATCGCCGCGATCGCCAATCCAACTCTTAATTCGTACAAACGATTAATCCCCCATTATGAAGCCCCCATCTATCTTGCCTGGGCACCGCACAACCGTAGCAGTCTCATCCGTATCCCTTCAAAGAAGAATGTCGATGTCGAAGTCCGTAACGCAGACCCCGCAGCAAACCCGTATTTGCTATTCGCAGTCTTGACTCTTGCAGGTCTTGATGGTGTGAAAAAGAAAATCAACTATGAACCGATCACGAAGAACATCTATAAGATGACCGAACAAGAAATCAAAGACAACAACATCCATCGATTGCCGACAAACCTCATGGAAGCCTTAGAGGAATTCAAACAGGATACTGTGTTGATGGATGCGATTGGACGGGATGGCGCTGAGTTGTTTATCGACACAAAAACGCAAGAATGGCATCATTATATGGGTGAGATCACGGACCAGGATTACAAATATTATTTCCATTGTTAAAAACACGCTCATATATATGAAGATTATAATAGGTAATAGAATGTGGTAGAAGAAAACGAGCATCTGATAACCTATTGCGGACTGTATTGCGGTGATTGTTTTGGGCATAAAGGGACCATTGCTGATTTAGCAAGGGATCTGCGAAAAGAACTACGTGATGCACATTTCGATAAAACCGCTGAATCACTCTCAAATATATCGTTTTTTAAGGAATATAAAAATTATAAGGAATGCTATGAAGTGCTTGGTGCCATGGTACGATTCCGCTGCAATAAAGTCTGCAGAGATGGTGGTGGTCCACCATTCTGTAAAATGAGGAAATGCTGCCAGAAGAAAGGAATCAAAGGATGCTGGGAATGCCCTGAATTTGAAACATGCAAAAAACTCGATTTTATAAAAGAATCCCACGGGGACGCACCCAGTAATAACCTAAGATATCTGAAGAAAAAAGGACCTAAGGAGTTTATCAGCGGGAAAAGGCAATGGTATGCCCCACCAAAAAAAAGTAAGAAAGGTGGGCCCGGAGAGA
>Ga0105105_10000023_pt1 | contig 63986 bp, 62 predicted proteins | sample PPLLaktember2015_4_FD_79108 | JGI IMG/M metagenome (GOLD analysis project Ga0105105, IMG submission 79108) | Freshwater sediment microbial communities from Prairie Pothole Lake near Jamestown, North Dakota, USA - PPLs Lake P8 Core (1) Depth... | ecosystem: Environmental > Aquatic > Freshwater >...
CGGCGTCGACCTGCGGATCGTCGGGCGCGGCGTCGATGCGCGCGGCCACCTCGCGCAGCAGCGCGGCCGCCTGCCCGAGCGCGAGGTCGATCCGGCCGAGGGCCAGGCTGCGCAGCACCGCCCGCTCGTCGCGGGGCGCCGCCGCCGCGCCGTCCGCCCCGCGCCGGACGTCGCCGGCGGTGCCGGCGTGCGCTGCCCGGACGGCCGCGTGCAGGGCGAGACCCAGCGCGCGCGCGGCGCCGTACCAGCAGGCGGCCACGCCCGCCCCGCCGTGCCAGAACCCCGGGCGGGACAGGTAGGCGTCGGGTGCGCCCACGGCCCGTGCGCGGACCGCCTCGAAGCGGACCGTCGCGCTCGCCGTGCCGGCCATGCCGACGGCCGCCCAGTCCCCGACCTCCGTCGCGACACCGGGCGCACGCAGCGCGACCGCGCAGAGCTGGCGGCTGCCGTCGGCACGGCGCGCGGTCACCAGCGCGTGCGTGACCCCGGTCGCCGCCGAGCACCAGGCCTTGCTGCCGTCGAGGCGCACGGTGCCGGGCGCCGCGTGCGGCGGTGCGTCCTGCTCCGCGCCGCCGGCGTCGACCCGCAGCACGGCGTCCGGTGCCTCGGCGGCCCAGACCGCCCACAGCGCATCGGCCGACACCGCCTGATCCGCGTCGAGCTCTGCGAGGATCGCGACGGCGTCCGCATGACTCTCGAAGACCTTCGCGACCGAGAGGTCCTCGCCGCCGACCTCCGCGAGGATCCGCCAGCGCGCGAGGGTCGCGCCGCGGCCGGGCAGCGGCAGCGGACCGTGTCGCGCGAGCCGCCGACGCGCGGCGTCGACGACGCGGCCGGGCGTGTCGCGCGGCTCGGGCGCGACGCGGTGAGCGGGGTCGGCCGGCCCGTGCCCGGGGGGCCGCGCAGCCGAACCTGGGGTCGGGTCGATGTTCACGCCGGGCTCGAGGCGCAGGGCTCGTGCAGCTCCGCCTCGAGTCGCGCGAGCAGCGCGCCGAAGCCGCCGGGTGCCCGCGCGTCGCGGCGCGCGCTCGTCGTCACCCGCGGTCGCGCCGACCAGACGACGTGCGCGCCGCTGGCCTCGAGCGCGCGTACCAGTGCCACGTCCTCGCTGCTGCGGTGGGGCCCGAAGCCGCCCGCGCGCAGATAGGCCGCGGCGCTCACGCCGAGGTTCGCGCCGTGCACGTGGCGATGACCGTCGCCGTCGAAGTAGGCCGCGTCGTGACGGGCGCGCACGCGGTCGCCCCGATCGCCCCACTCGCACCACTGGTCGACCTGGACCGTGCCGCACACCACGTCCGCGCGCAGCGCGAGCTGGGCCGCCAGCCAGTCGGCATCGACCTCCGAGTCGGCGTCGGTGAACGCGAGCCAGCGCGCGCCGCAGGCGAGGGCGTGGCGGGCTCCGGCGGCCCGTGCGATGCCGACGTTGCCGCCCGGCGTGTGCACCACGTCCACCCCGGCCGCGCGGGCGATGGACTCGCTCGCATCGGTGCAGCCGTCGAGCGCGACGACGGTCTGCACCCGCTCGCCGCCGAGCGCGCGGTGCGCGGCCGCGGTGCGGATCGCCTCGAGCGCGCGGGGCAGGTGAGCGGCCTCGTTGTGGGCCGGCAGGACGATCGCGATCACGGAGGGCTCCTGTCTCGTGGGGACGGCGGAAGACGGCGGGGGCGCGGCCCTCGGGCGGCCCGTGAACCGCCCGTGGGTGGGTGGCCCGTGACCCGCCTGGAGGGCCGCCCGAGCCCTGGACAGCAAGGCCGATGCCCGTCCGGTGCGCCTGCGTCCGGTCGCCGTCTGTTAACCGGTTCGTTAACATGAGCGGCATGCCCGCCAAGGTCGCCGCCTCTCGCCGCACGAAGTCCGCCGCCCCGCAGACGCGCGACCCGGTCGCCACGCGGGCCGCGATCCTGCGCGCCGCCACCGACGAGTTCGCGCAGCACGGGCTGGGCGGCGCGCGCGTCGACCGGATCGCCGAGAAGGCCGACATCAACAAGCGGATGCTGTACTACTACTTCGGCAACAAGGAGGACCTGTTCCTCGCCGTGCTCGAGGAGGCGTACCGCGACATCCGCGATGCCGAGCAGGCCCTGAACCTGTCGGCGACCGATCCGGTCGAGGGCATCCGCAGGCTGGTGTCGTTCACCTGGACCTACTACCTCGAGCACCCGGAATTCCTGCGGCTGCTCAACAGCGAGAACCTGCACCGTGCCGAGCACCTCGCGCGCAGCCGGGAGATCCGCGCGATGCACTCGCCCTTCGTCGCGATGATCGACGACCTGCTCGAGCGTGGCCGTCGATCCGGCGTGTTCCGGGCCGGCGTCGATCCGGTGCAGCTCTACATCTCGATCGCGTCGCTGTCGTACTTCTACCTGTCGAACCGGCACACGCTGTCGACGATCTTCGGACGCGACCTGCTCGCGCCGCGCGAGCGGGCCGAGCGGCTCGGGCACATGACCGATCTCGTCCTGGGCTACCTGATACGGAACTGAGCCGCGACCGAGCCGCAACCGAGCCGTTCGCGACGCCGCGTGCGGCCTAGTGCAGCGTGACGCCCGCCGGCATCGTGTCGGCGGCAAAGTCGAGCCCCGTGTCACCGACCTCCGCCCCGGTCGCCGCCTCGCCGTCGATGTCGGCGCCGGACTCGATCGCCAGCTCGACCTGCTCCAGGTACATCGCCCAGCGCGCGGCCGAGTTCGCGCAGATGCGGCGCATCCCCTCGGACACGGCCTCGTGGCGACCGATCAGCGTCAGGTTGTCGATCAGCTTCCGGCAGATCGCAGGCTGCGGGCTCTGGTACCAGGTGGTCATCAGCGCGAGCGTGCCCGCGATCAGGCGCTCGAGCTCACCGTGCAGCCGGCCCGCATGTTCATCGTCGTCCACGTGTCCGCTCCCGATCGAAGGCGCCCCGGGTCCGCGGAAGCGGACCGGTCGCCGGTCACGGAAGACAAGCAAGCATCGGTGCAGGGTCGGTGTCCGGCTCCGCCGGCGTCACCGAGACCGGCCGGTCCTCGCACCGACCTCGTCGGACCGGCCGACGCCGGCCGCGATCGCGGCCGCCGGGCCGATGTCGAGCGGGCTGCGGCTCGCCTATACTCGGCGCCCCGTTCCCGGTGCCCCGTCGGTCACGCCTCCGCCATGCCGCTCCGGATCCCTGCCGCCCGCAGCGCCGCGATGACCGCCGTCGCGTTCGCCCTGAGCTGCGCTCCCGCCACGGCGGCGGCCGCGCCACCGCCCGACACGCTCGAGGCGCGCCTGCTCGCCTGCACCGGCTGTCACGGTGACCAGGGCCGCGCCACCGCCGACGGCTACTACCCGCGGATCGCCGGCAAGCCCGCCGGCTATCTCGCCAACCAGCTGCTCAACTTCCGCGACGGCCGGCGCAGCGTGCCGTCGATGACCTGGGTCGTGGGCCACCTGTCGGACGACTACCTCCGCGAGATCGCCGCCCACTTCTCCGAACGTCATCCCCCCTATCCGGCTCCGCCGCCGCCCGCGGTGGCGCCCGAGGTGCTCGAGCGCGGCCGGCGGCTCGTCCTCGAGGGCGATCCGTCGCGCGATCTGCCGGCCTGCACCGCATGCCACGGCGACGCGCTGCTGGGCGCGCAGCCGGCGCTGCCCGGGCTGCTGGGGCTGCCGCGCGACTACCTGAACGCCCAGTTCGGCGCATGGCTCAACGGCACGCGTCGCGCGATGGCGCCCGACTGCATGGCGACGATCGCGCGCCGGCTGCCCCCGAACGACATCGCCGCGGTCACCGCCTGGCTCGCCGCCCAGCCGGTCGCGCCTGGGGCCCGCCCCGCCGCGCGCGCGCCCGCCACGCTGCCGCTCGACTGCGGCGGGCTGGGACGATGAGCCCGCGCGCGCGCCGCACGGCCGGGCTGCTGCTGCTGGCGATCGCGGGCCTCGTGCTGGCCGTGCTGCTCGACCGTCGCGCACCGCCCGGCGCACCGCCCGGCGAAGCGCGCGACGGCGCGATCGTCACGACCGTGACGAATGCGACGAATGCGACGAATGCGACGACCACGGCGAACGGCGCCGGATACGGCGCTGCGACCCCGGCGTCCGCGCCGCGGCCCGATCCGGCCTCGCCGGACCCGGTCGCCCGCGGCGCGTACCTCGCGCTCGCGGGCAACTGCGCCGGCTGTCACACCGCGCGCGGCGGCGTTCCGTACGCGGGCGGTCGCGGGATCGAGACACCCTTCGGCACGATCCACGCATCGAACCTGACCCCCGACGCCGAGACCGGCCTTGGCGCATGGCAGGCCGAGGATTTCAGGCGCGCGCTGCGCGAGGGCCGCTCGCGTGACGGCCGTGCGCTCTACCCCGCCTTCCCGTACACCGAGTACACGCGGGTCTCGGACGCCGACGCCGATGCGCTCTTCGCCTACCTGCGCAGCCTGGAGCCGGCACGCGCGCCGACCCCGCCGCACGCGCTGCGCTTCCCGTGGAACCTGCCGTGGCTGCTCGAAGGCTGGCGGATGCTGTACTTCCGGCCGGCGCGGTTCGAGCCGGACCCCGCGCGCGACGCGGCGTGGAACCGAGGTGCCTACCTCGTCGAGGGCCTCGGCCACTGCGGTGCCTGCCACACCGCGCGCAACCTGCTGGGCGCACAGACGGGCGTGCCGCTCGGCGGCGCGGCCACGCCGCTGCAGGGCTGGCACGTGCCTTCTCTGCTCGACGGGCGCGACGGCGGCGTCGGAGCGTGGACGCAGGCCGAGACCGTCGCGTGGCTGGGGGCGGGCCTGAACGACCGGGCGGTCGCCACCGGCCCCATGGCCCAGGTGGTGGCCAACAGCCTGCAGCACCTCGTTCCCGCCGACCTGGAGGCGATGGCCTCGTACCTGCGGGCGCTGCCGCGCATCGAGGCGCCCGCGCGTCCGGCGCGCGCCGACTACGCGCCGGGCGCGGCGACGCTGGAGCTCGGCGGGCGGCTCTACCGGGAGCGCTGCGCCGACTGTCACGGCGAGCGGGGCGAGGGCGCGCCGCCGCACTGGCCGGCGCTCGCCGGCAACCGCAGCCTGACGATGGCGTCGTCGGTCAACGCCATCCGAACGGTGCTGCACGGCGGCTTCCCGCCCGCCACCCGCGCGAACCCGCGGCCCTACGGCATGCCGCCCGCCGGTCCGGGGCTGGACGACAGCGAGGCGGCGGCGCTGATGAGCTGGTTGCGCAACAGCTGGGGCCACACCGCGCCGGCGACCACGGCGCGCGAGATCAACGCGCTGCGGCCGATCCCGGTCGAGTAGCGGCGCGCCCGAGCCAGCGGCGCAGCCGGGCCGCCACCTCGGGGCGGTCGAGCAGGTCCCAGTGGTTCGCCGACAGGATCACCCGCCTGCGCGCGCGCGGCACGTCGAGGGCGAACGCCGGGTCCGGGTGCTCGCCGAGCGCGCTCGCCAGCGGCACCAGGCCGTCGCCGACCCAGCGGTCGCGCCGGCTGCCGACCTGCGCGGCGGTGGTCGCCGCCACCAGGTAGACCGGAACGCCCGTCGGCAGCGGCGTCGGCACCCGGGTGTCGTGCGCATTCGCGAAGCGATCGTCGCCGGCATGGTCCTCGTCGCGCAGCAGTCCGTGGCGCAGGTCGGTGATGCCTGCGCTGCGGCCGCGGCCGAGGCGCGCGAGCGGCGCGGCGTACGGGCTCGCGCCGAGCGCGCGGTCGACCACATGACCGGCGCGCTCCAGCGGTGCGCCGTGGTGCGGCGTGCCGAGGCAGACCAGCGCCGACAGCACGGTCGGCCAGCGGTGGCCGGCGGCCACGCCCGCATGGCACGCGCTGCGGGCGAGGAGACCGCCCATGCTGTGGCCCATCAGGGCCAGCGAGGTCACCGGCACCGGCCAACGGGTCAGCAGGTCCTCGAGCAGCGCATCGAGCGCGTGGCCGTTGGCGGCCACGTGCAGGCCCGAGTTGTAGTGGACGTGCAGCGTCGTCCAGCCGGCCGACTCGGCGAGCATCGCGCCGTGGTCGTGCCCGTTGCGTCGCCACTGCAGGTCGCTCATGCACAGGCCGTGGACCATCACCAGCAGGCGCCGGCCGTCGCCGCGACCGGCCGCGGGGCCCGCGGCGGGATCGATCACCCGCCCGTCGACCCGCAGCGTCATCGGAATGGCGAGCGGATTGCCGGTGGCGGCGAGGTGGTCGCCCCAGACCCCGTTGAGCGCGGCCAGCAGCGCCTCGCGGCGGGGCGAGGGCGCCGCCTGCGGCGCGGTGCGCTCGGCGATCGCATCGATGCCGCCCAGCACCGAGTCGAGCCCGGCGCCGACGGCCCGCGTGGTGCCGCGCACCGTCCTGTAGACGAAGCCGGTGAGACCGCGCGTGCGCGCCGGGCCCGCGGGCCCGATCGGCCAGGCGGGCCGGGCGATGGCGGCGTGCATCCCTTCGACGACGTCGGTCACGCCGCCCACCGCATCGACGCCGAGGCGTGCCAGGCCGCGCAGGTCGGCCGCCCGCAGCACGGGGCCGGCAGCGGATGCGGAGGTCGTCGGATCGGTCAAGGTCGCAGGCTCGTGGAGGGCGGGGTCCCACCGTGCACCGCCCGCGCCGCGCCTGGCAAGCGCGGGCGTGGAGGACGCCCTCTAGATCCGGCGCCGGGTCAGGCCATGCCGAGCAGCGCGTAGATGCGCCGCGTGTAGACGCCGAAGGCCTCCTGCGTCTTCATGTCGAGCGTGCGCGGATAGGGCAGCTCGATGCGGAAGTTGTCGGCCATCCGCGCGGGACCCGCGGTGAGCACCACCACGCGCGTGCCGAGGAACACCGCCTCCGAGATGCCGTGCGTGACAAACACGATCGTCTTGCCCGATTCGCGCCAGATCCGCAGCAGCTCCAGATTCATCTTCTCGCGGGTCAGCGCATCGAGGGCGCCGAACGGCTCGTCCATCAGCACCAGCTTCGGGTCGTGCACCAGCGCGCGGGCGATCGCCGCGCGCTGCTGCATGCCGCCGGACAGCTCGTACGGATACTTGTCCTCGCTGCCGGCCAGCCCGACCAGCGCGAGCAGCTCGCGCGCCCGCTCGCGCGCCGCCGCCATCGGCAGCCCGAGGATCTCGGCCGGCAGCAGCACGTTGTCGAGGATGCGCCGCCATTTCAGCAGCAGCGGCTGCTGGAACACCATGCCGATGTCGCGGGCCGGATCGAAGGGCGTCGCGACCGAGCCGATGCGGACCTCGCCCCCGTCGTGGGGATGCAGTCCGGAGAGGATCTTGAGCAGCGTCGACTTGCCGCAGCCCGAGGGCCCGACCAGCGAGACCAGCTCGCCCGGCATCACGTCGAAGCTCGCGTCCGAGATCGCGAGGTGCTCGCGTGCGCCGGTCCGATAGACCTTGCGCACGCCGCGCAGGTGGATGAAGGCCTCGGCGGCGTCGCCGCGGACCTCGCTCAAGCGAGCCTCGCGTCGCGCACCACGAGCCAGCGCTCGAGCAGCAGCACCAGGCCGTAGAGCAGCATGCCCAGCATCGTGATCAGGATCACCGCCATGAACATCGCGGGCGTGTCGAGCGTCACCTGCACCTGCAGCATCAGGTAGCCCAGGCCCTTGTCGGAGCCGAGGAACTCGCCGACCACGGCGCCCGCCACCGCCAGGATCGAGGCCACCTTCATGCCTGAGAAGATGTAGGGCAGCGCACCCGGCAGCTGGATCTTCACGAACAGCTGCCAGCGCGAGCCGCGCAGCGAGCGCACCAGGTCGAGCAGTTCGGGCTCGACCTCGCGCAGCCCGCGCGCGGTGGTGAGCAGGATCGGGAACACCGCGATCGAGAACGCCATCAGCGTGTTCGGGAACACGCCGTACTTGAACCACACGATGATCAGCGGGCCGAGCGCGACCTTCGGGATCATGTTGAGCGTGACCAGCAGCGGCAGGAAGATCGCCTCGAGCGGCCGCGACCAGGTGAAGACCAGCGCGAGCAGCACGCCGACCGCGAGCGCGAGGAAGTAGCCGCCGAAGATCTCGGTGGCGGTGACCGCGAGATTCGTGCCCCAGGCGTAGTCGGGCACGAAGAGCGCGGCGAGCGTCGCCTGCGGCGAGGGCATCACGAACTTCGGCACGCGGCCGATCTCGACGAACAGGTACCAGGCGAGCACCAGGCCGGCGTGCGCGAGCACGGCGAAGGTCCAGCGCGCAGCGGGGGTGTCGAGTCGGGTCATCGGTGCTCGGGGGGCGTTCGGTCGGCGTTCAGTCGGCAAGCCAGCGGGCGAGGTTCGCGTGCACGAACCCGTCGTCGCCCAGGTCCGCGTGCTGGCGCAGCACGCGGTCGATCTCGGCCGACTGTCCGGGCGACAGGCCCTCGGCCGGGTCGAGGCACCAGGTGCCCTCGAGCAGCCCCTGGCGGCGCAGCACCTCGTGACAGCCGGCGATGCAGCCGGCGAAGCCGTGGGCGACGTCGAAGAACGCGGCGTTGCAGTCGGTCACGCGCGCATCGAGCGCGAGCAGGTCGTCGTCGAGCCGGTCCTCCTCGATGGCGCGGCCGATGCGCGCGAACAGGTCGACCGCGCCGTGCGTCCACACGCTCCAGTGGCCGAGCAGCCCGCCGCGGATGCGCACCCGGACCTCCTCGACGCCGTCCTCCGTGTCGCGGCGCACGGCCAGCGGCGCGAGCAGGTCGAGCACGATGTGGTCGTCGTTGCCGGTGTAGAGCGTGACCCGCGAGTCGGCACCGGCCGCGACCACGCCGCGGGCGACGTCCAGCGTCGCGTAGCGGTCGAAGGGCGCGACCTTGATCGCGACGACGTTGTCGATCGCGGCGAAGCGCGCCCAGAACGCGGCGGGCAGCGCGATGCCGCCGACCGCCGTCTGGAGGTAGAAGCCGATCAGCGGGATCTCGGCGGCGACCGCCTCGCAGTGCGCGACGAGCGCATCGATCGACTCGCCCTTCAGGGCGGCGAGCGAGAGCATGCCGCAGTGGTAGCCGAGCGCGACCGCGGTCCGCGCCTCGGCCACCGCCTGCGCCGTGCGGCCGGCGAGCCCGGCGATCATGATCACCGGCCGCTGCGTCCAGGCCCGTGCGGTGTCCATCGCCAGGCGCAGCACCGGTTCGTACAGGCCGACGTCGCGGATGGCGAACTGCGTGGCGTGCACGCCGACCGCGAGACCGCCCGCGCCGGCGTCGAGGTAGTAGCGGGTGAGCGCGCGCTGGCGCCGGACGTCGAGCGTGCGCGACGCGTCGAGGGCGAGCGGGTGGGCGGGGATGACCGTGCCGCGGCGCAGCAGCGCGAGCACGTCCTGCGGGAGCGCCGAGCGGTGCAGTGCCATCAGGGCCGTGCTATGGTGCACCGAGGGATGTAACCATCCGGTTAAATTAGCCGATGGGTCCGGCAGCGTCAACGCCCGGACGGCGTTGACACCGTCGAAAGCCGGTCGATACCATCGATCGGCGCCCGTTCGAGGCGGCCTGCATCATCACGACGAGAGGAGACGAGATGGCGTCGAGACATCGGATGACCGCGGGCATCGCCGCGGGGTTCGCGGGGCGAGCGGTCAAGGCGGCCCTCGGCTGCGCCGCACTCTTCGCCGCGGCCACGGCCGGCGCACAGACCCGGGTCGACTTCGTCCTCAACTGGGTGCCGGGCGGCGATCACGCCCCCTACTACTTCGCGAAGAAGCAGGGCTGGTACGTCAAGGAAGGCATCGACCTGAACCTCGAGCCCGGCCGCGGCTCGGCGCTGGCCACGCAGAAGGTCGGCGCGGGCGCGAACCCGATCGGCCTCGCCGACATGGGCGGCGTGCTGGTGGCGCGCGGCAAGGGGGCCGACCTGGTCGCCGTCTTCAACGTCTACGCCAACTCGCCGCAGGGCCTGTACTGGCTCAAGAGCTCGGGCATCACGTCGGTCAAGGACCTCGCCGGCAAGAAGATCGGCAATCCGGCCGGCGACGGCGCGCGCACGATGTGGCCGGCGCTCGCGAAGTCCAACGGCATGGATCCGAAGTCGGTCACCTGGGTCAACATCGACGCCAACGCCAAGCTGTCGGCGCTCAAGGCGAAGTCGATCGACGCGACCACCTCGTTCTTCAACATCCACCACATCTTCCAGCGCGAGCTCGGCGACGACATGGGCTTCCTCGCGTGGAAGGACGCGGGCCTGAACCCCTACGGCAATTCGGTGATCGTGAACGCCGAGTTCCTCGCGAAGAACCGGCCGCTGGTCGATCGCTTCGTGAAGGTCACGCAGCGCGCGTTCGCCGCCTGCGTCGCGCAGCCCGAGCCGTGCGTGCAGGCGCTCATCGAGGCCAACGGCGCGCTCAAGTTCGACAACGAGCTGACCAACTGGAAGCTGGTCGAGACGCTGATGAGCGACCGCCATTCGCGCGGCGTGGCGCTCGGCATCCACGACGACGCGCGCATGAAGGCCGACTACGACCTGGTCGTCGAATACATCGGGCTCGACAAGCCGTTCGACGTGAAGAGCGCGTACACGAACGAGTTCCTGGACCGCAGCGTCCGGATGGCGAAGTAGATGAGCGACGCGCCCGCCTTCGTCGACGTCCAGGTCCGCCGCGACGACCTGCGCACGACCCGCGTCGTCGACGGGCCCGTGCCCGGTGCGACCGGGCTCGAGCCGGGCCAGGCGGTGCTGCGCGTCGAGCGCTTCGCGCTGACGGCGAACAACGTCACCTACGGCGCGTGCGGCGCGGTGCCGGGCCTCGAAAACTGGCGCTTCTTTCCCGCGCCCGACGGCTGGGGCCGCGTGCCGGTGTGGGGCTTCGCGACGGTGGTCGCCTCCGCGAACCCGGGGCTCGCGGTCGGCGATCGCTTCTACGGCTACCTGCCGATGTCCTCGCACCTCGAGGTCGAGCCGGGTCCGGTGGGCGCGCGCGGCTTCGCCGACGTTGTTCCCCATCGGGCCGGCCTCTCGCCGGTCTACAACACCTACCTGCGGGTGCCGGATCGACCCGGCGAGGACGCGGCGTCCCGCGCCGCGCTCGAGGCCGAGCAGATGCTGCTGCGGCCGCTGTTCACCACCGCCTACCTGATCGACGACTTCCTCGCGGACGAAGGCTTCTTCGGTGCGCGGCGCGTGGTGCTGGGCAGCGCCTCGAGCAAGACCGCCTATGCGACCGCATGGCTGCTGTCGCAGCGCCGCGGCGGGCCCGATGCGGTCGAGGTCGTCGGTCTGACCTCGCCGGGCAACGTCGCGTTCGTCGAGGCCCTGGGCTGCTACGACCGCGTGCTGCCCTACGACGCGGCCGCGACGCTCGAGGCGGACGTGCCGACCGTCTACGTCGACATGTCGGGCGATGCCCGCGTGCGCGAGGCGCTGCACCGGCGCCTCGGCGACGCGCTGCGCCACGACTGCGCGGTCGGACTCACCCACTGGGAGCAGGGCGCGCAGCGTCGCTCCGAGGGCGCGCCCGCCGCGCCGCTGCCCGGTCCGAAGCCGACGATGTTCTTCGCGCCCGGGCGCTGGAAGAAGCGCGACGCCGACTGGGGCGCCGCCGAGGTCGAGCGCCGGCTGGCCGCCGCGCGCGACGGCTTCTCGTCGAAGGTGCGCGGCGCCGGCGGCTGGATGACGGTCGTCGAAGGTCGCGGGCCGGTCGACGTGGCGCGGGTCTGGGTCGAACTGGTCGACGGCCGCGGCCGGCCCGAGCAGGGGCACGTGCTGTCGCTCTGACGGGCGTCGTGTACCGGTCCGGGCGCGACCTGTCCGACCCGGCCCGGCGGATGCGACCTGTCCGACGCCGCCCGGTTTGACGGCCGGTCGATCCCGGTGCGACCTTTCGGCGGTGGACCCCGCCGAGCATGAACCGAACCCGATGACGTCGCCGCGAGCGTCGGCGTCGGCGTCGCCGACGACTCCGGCCGACCCGCCGTCCGCCGAGGCGCGCCCGAGGCGTGCGGCGGCGCGCGGCTCCTGGCTCGGTCGTCTCGCGATCGCCGTGCTGCGGCCGGTGCTGCGGCGACTCGTCGCCGTCCAGACGGTGGGCGCCGACGCCCTGGTGGCACGGCTCGACCGCGGCCAGCCGGTCTGCTACGCGCTGCAGTTCCGGACCCTCTCGACACTGGTCGTCCTCGACGAGCAGACCCGTGCGCTCGGCCTGCCGCTGCCGCTGGCACCCCTCGCCGCGGCCGGGGCCGACGGCACGCCGCAGGCGGTCGAGCGGCATTCGTTCTTCTACCTGACGCGATCGGGGCAGCCCTCGCCGCTGCGTGCGCAGCCCTACGCCTACGCACCGCGGCTCGCGCGGCTCGCGGCGGCGGTGCGTGCGGATCCGGCCGTCGACGTGACCATCGTGCCGGTGCACGTGTTCTGGGGCCGGGCGCCGCGCAACCAGGATTCGATCGTCAAGGCGCTGCTCGCCGAAGGCTGGGCCATCCCGGGGACGCTGCGCCAGCTCGCCCGCGTGCTCATCCACGGTCGCCAGACGATGCTCGAGTTCGGCGAGCCGATGTCGCTGCGCGAGATGCTCGAAGGCGCCGACGACGACGCGCTCGCGCTGCGCCGCGCCGCACGTCTGCTGCGCGCGGCCTTCCGCCGCGTGCGCGAGCGGGTCATCGGTCCGGACCTGTCGCACCGCCACGTGCTGATCAACGCGGTGATCGCGGGCGAACCGGTGCAGCGGGCGATCGACGAGGCCGGACAGGCCAAGGGGCAGACGCGCGAGCGCGCCGAGCAGACCGCGCGACGGGCCGCGTGGGAGATCGCGTCGAACTACTCGTATCCGTTCATCCGGGCCTACGACCTGCTCCTGCAGCTGCTGTGGAACCGGCTGTACGACGGCATCTCGGCCAACCGGCTCGACGAGCTGCGCGACATCGCCTCGGACGCCACGGTGGTCTACGTGCCCTGCCACCGCAGCCACATCGACTACCTGCTGCTGTCCTTCCTCATCTACTACCAGGGGCTGCCGCCGCCGCACGTCGCCGCGGGCGCGAACCTGAACCTGCCGGTGGTGGGCGGCCTGCTGCGCCGGGGCGGGGCGTTCTTCCTGCGCCGCAGCTTCCGCGGCGACGCGCTCTACGCGGCGGTGTTCGCCGAATACCTGCACGCGATGATCACGCGCGGGTTCCCGGTCGAGTACTTCGTCGAGGGCGGCCGCAGCCGCACCGGGCGGACGCTGGCGCCGAAGGCCGGCCTGCTCGCCATGACCGTCGACAGCTGGCTGCGCGCGCCGCAGCGGCCGCTGGTCTTCGTGCCGGTCTACATCGGCTACGAGCGCGTGCTCGAGGGCGACACCTACGTGGCCGAGCTGTCGGGGCGTCCCAAGCGCAAGGAGTCGCTGCTCGGGCTGCTGCGCTCGGTCCGTGTGCTGCGCGAGCACTTCGGCCGCGTGCACGTGAATGTCGGCGAGCCGATCCCGCTCGGGCCGTTCCTGGGGGCGCACGGTGCATTGCCCGGGGCCGCTCCCACGACGCCCGCCGGCGCGCCGGATCCGAGCGCGTCCAGGCGGGCCGCCGCGAGCACGAAGGCCGACCTCGATCGCCGCGCGGCGGTGGATGCGCTCGCGCTGGAGATCGTGACCCGGATCAACGACGCGGTGGTCGTCAATCCGGTCAACCTGGTGTCGGTGGCGATGCTGGGCTCGCCCCGCCATGCGATGGACGCCGCGCAGCTCGTGCGCCAGCTCGACCTGCTGCGCGAGCTGCTCGCGCGCGCGCCGTACTCGGCCCGACTGGTCATCACGCCGCTCTCGGGCACCGAGATCGTCGAGCAGGCCGAGCGGACCGGCGTGCTCTGGCGGATCCCGCATCCGCTCGGCGACGTGCTGCAGGTGCATGGCGCGCAGGTCGCGCTGCTGGCCTACTTCCGCAATAACGTGCTGCACGCGTGGGCACTGCCCGCGCTGCTGGCGGCGCTGCTCTCGCAGCATCCGGGCGTGGCGCGCGAGCAGCTGCTGTCGGTCGCGCACCGCGTGTTCCCGCTGCTGCGCGCCGAGCTGTTCCTCTCGTGGGACGCGGCGGCACTGGGCACGAAGGTCGATGCCTGCCTCGATGCGTTCGAGTCGCTCGGCCTGACCGCCGCCGGGCCGGGCACGCGCGGCGACGGCGCGGCCGCGCTGCACACGCTCGCGCAACTGATGCGCCAGCCGCTCGAGCGCTGGTTCATCACGCTCGCCGTCCTGACGGGACAGGGCTCGGGCGCGCTCACGCCGAAGGCGCTCGAGGACCTGTGCTTCCTGCTCGCGCAGCGCATGGCGTTCCTGCACGAGCCCGGCTCGCCGGAGTTCTTCGATCGGGCGTCGTTCCGCGCGATCATCGCCACGCTCGGCGAGCTCGGCTGGGTGCGTGGCATCGACGGCCGACTCGCGTTCGACGGCGCGCTCGTCGAGGCGGCGGCCGACGCGCCGTGGCTGCTGTCGCCGGAGGTGCGGTTCGCGATCGCGCAGGTGACTCGGCTGTCGGACGAGGATGTGGTGAGGGCGGAGGGGTTGTTTTTGGGGGGGCGGAAGCTTTAGTCAGCTGCCTCTCGGCAGATACACGTTCGGGGAGCATCAGGGCGCGGCAAGCATGCCGCGCCCGCTGACGGGGCTCGCCGCGGTGCGGCTCGAAACCTCTGATCAGCCGCCTCTCGGCGGATTCACGTTCTGGGGGCACCAGTGCGCGGCAAGCATGCCGCGCCCGCTGACGGGGCTCGCCGCATGCGGCTCGAAACCCCCCGTCAGCCCCCCGTCAGCCATCCACCGTCACGCGGTTTCTTCCGCCTTGCTTCGACGCGTAGAGCGCACGGTCCGCGCGTGCGATCAGCGACAGCGGGTCCTCGCCGCGCACGTACTGCGCGACGCCGGCCGAGATCGTGATGTTGCCGACCGGCTCGTTGCCGCCCCGCTTGATCGCGCCGCGGGCGATCGCCGCGCGCACGCGGTCGGCGACGTCGCGCGCGCCCGCCGCGGGCGTCTCGGGCAGCAGCAGCGCGAATTCCTCGCCGCCGTAGCGGGCGGCGACGTCCTTGCGCTGGGTCAGCTGCGAGAGCGCCTGCCCGACCGCGCGGATCACCTGGTCGCCGAACGGATGCCCGTAGGTGTCGTTGATCTTCTTGAAGAAGTCGATGTCGACCATCACCAGCGAGAACGCCAGGCCCTGCTCCGAGGCGGCACGGCACAGCCGTGCCAGCTCCATGTCGAAGCCGCGCCGGTTCAGGATCCCCGACAGCGGATCGAGCGAAGCCTCCTCGCGGGCGCGCTTGAGCTCGTTCTGCAGCCGCGAGACCTCCTGGTGGCTCGATTCGAGACGGGTGGTCAGCGTCGACAGCGAGCGGTTCATGCGGTCGACGTCGCTGCGCATCGTGTCGACGTGCTGGCGCATGTCCTCGGGCGACTCCGCCGCCGCGATGCCCTCGCCGAACGCGGCCAACTGGGCGTCGAACTCGGTCGCCTCGGAGCTCGCGGTCTCGACCGAGGTGCGCATCGTGTGCATCAGCTCGAGCAGGCCGGCCCCCGCCTTGCGCACCGAGTCCTCGTTGCGATCCGACAGGTGCTTCTGGTGAAGCTCGAAGGTCAGTTCGTGCGACAGGCGTTCGCAGGCGTTCACCAGCGCGTCGAGCTCGGCCCGCAGCGCGGGATTGCCGCCGCGCACGTACTCGTACCAGAGGGCGTACGAGTCGGGCGCGTAGCCGGCCGCGTGTCGCGACATCAGCGGCAGGGTCCGACGCAGCAGGTCGGCGCTGCCGTCCAGGCTCGTGGGCGCCTGCGGCGATGCGCCGGTGGCGGGCGCGGCGCCGGGTCCGGCGGCGGGGCGTGGCGGCGCGGGCCGGGCGGCGGGCGTCGTGGAGGAGGTCGGTGCGGCCATGAGTGTCGGTCGGTCGGGAGCGCTGTCGGAAAACCCCTACGCGGTGGACGGACGATGCCGCCGACCCGGATGGGCGGATCGCTCGAAGAGAGGCACGAAACCCCCGCTGTTCCGGGGCTCGACGGAGTGCACCGCCTGTGGGCGGAAAGCGACCGCGGATGCCTCGGCCACGGTCCGCGGACCCCCGATCGTGTCGACACCGTGGCGGATCGTCGTCCCGAGACCACTGCATCTGCGGCGCCCGCGCCACGGCGGCTCGGTGCCGCCCTCCGCCCCGGTCCGTTCAGCCCAGTTCGGGCCCCGCGATCAGGCGCAGCGTCGTCGGGTCGCCCGGTGCGCGCACGTCCGCGGCCGCCGCCTCGCCGGGACACACCAGCCGCGTGAACGGACGCTGCACCCGGAAGCCGCGTGCGCCCAGCGCCTCGCGCATCGCCTGCTGCGCATCCGGCACGTCGGCGAACACGCGACCCGGCACCGCCGCGAGGGCCGCGTCGAGCAGCGCGATCCCGACCTCGGCGCGCGAGGCGACGAGCGGCCCGAGCTGCGTCGCATCGCGACCCGGCCGGCCCAGCACGAAGCCACTCACCGACCCGCCGTACGTCGCCACGTGGGCGAGGTCGGGTGCGCGGGCGGCGAGCGCACGCAGAAGGATGTGCCGGTCCGCGCCGAAGGCGGGCGCGTCGAGTGCCAGGATGCCCGGCCAGTGCGCGTCGGCCAGCGGCTCGATGCGTACGCCCGCAGGCGGGGCTGCGACCGATGCCGCGGCCGCGGGCTCGCGCGCGAACCGCGCCAGGCCCCAGGTGTCGACGAACCCCTGGCGGCGGTAGACCGGATGCCCGGCCGGTGTCGCATCGAGCACCGGCACGAGGTGCCGCGCGTCGAGCCAGTCGAGCGCCTCGGCCAGCAGGCGCGATGCGAAGCCGCGCCCGCGGCAGCTCGGCAGCACGAGCACCATGCTGATCCAGGCGAAGCCGCCGCCCATGCTCATGTCGGTGCCCGTGCCCGTGCCGAACCCGCTGCCGTAGGGCAGCACCACCGTCGACGCGACGAGGGTGCCGTCCGCGGCCGACAGGCCCCAGCCGCGGCCGCTCGACAGCATGTGGGCCCAGTCGTCCGCATCCTGGTTCCAGCCGGCCGCGCCCGACAGCGCGAGCAGCCCGCCCAGATGGCGGGCCTCCAGCCCGTGCGCCCGGACCGCGCCCGCCTCGGCCGGATCAGTAGGTGCCATCGCGCGTCTCGAAATGGGTCGGCCGGCCGAGGCTCGCGCCACCTCGGGCCACCCAGTCCGCCACCCAGTCGATCATCGCGGCCAGCGGCACGCGCGGCGTGCCGAACAGGCGCTGCGCCTCGGCGGTGTCGACCAGCCACGCGGTCGACGCCTCGCTGCCGACGAACACCGGCGTGCGCCCGAAGCGCGTGCCGAACTCGAGCGCGAGCGCGCGGATGGACGTGTGCGCGGGCCCGGTCACGTTGATCGGCGAAGCCGGTGTCGTGCAGTGCGCGAGCAGGCGCAGCGCCTGCTCGTTGGCGTCGCCCTGCCAGATCACGTCGGCCCAGCCCATCGACAGGTCGAGCGGGCGCCCGTGGAAGACGGCGTCGGCCACGTCGCGCAGCACGCCGTAGCGCATGTCGATCGCGTACGACAGGCGCACCAGCCGCCCGGGCGTGCCCCAGGTCCGGGAACCGTGCTCGAACATCCGCTCGCGGCCGACGCAGGACCAGGCGTAGTCGCCGGGCGGCGGCACGGCGCCGAGCGATTCGGCCGCACCGGGACCCGCCGTGTCGACGAAGGGGTACACGCAGGCGGTGGAGAAGGCGACGATGCGCCGGTCGCGGAACGCCTCGGCGACCATCGCGGGGACGCCGACGTTCATCGCCCAGGTCAGCGACGGGTTGCCCGAGGCACCGAACTTGTGGCCGGCCATGAACACGACGTTGGTCGCGGTCGGGGTCGCGTCGCGCAGCCGCTCGATCGCCGCCCGATCGAGCAGGTCGCAGGCGAGCGGTTCGATTCCGTGCGCGCGCAGGGTGGCGGGCAGGGTCGGGTCGGTGAAGCGGGCGACGCCGATCACGCGCCGGCCGGGCAGGGCGCGCCGGGCCATCCTCGCCAGCGTCGGCCCCATCTTGCCCCCGACGCCGAGCACCAGGACGTCGCCCGGCGCGCGGTCCAGATCGGCGACGAGCGCCGGCGACGGCGCGGTCATGAACGACTCGAGCGCCTCGACATCGTCGAAGCGCGCGGGCAGGGCGTCGTGGGGCATGGTCTGGCCTCCGGCGCCGGCGGGCGCCTCGCACCGATTGTCGCAGCCCGCGCGGCCCCGTGCCGCGGTCCGGCCGGCCGGGGCAGGCCTCGTCCGCGTGCATCGACCGGTTCGTGCACGCGTCCGGCGCAGCGATGCGTGGCACGCCGCTTGCGTGCCGTCGCGCTCCATGAGCGCTCCCTCCCTACCCGTGATCGACGTGTCGGGCCTGCGGTCCGACGACCCCGATGCCCGCGCGCGCGTGGCCGCCGAACTGCATGCCGCCTGCCTGCGGCACGGCTTCTTCTACATGGCCGGCCACGGCGTGCCGCGTGCGCTGCGCGAGGCGGTGTTCGAGGCGGCGCGCGCCTTCTTCGCGCTGCCCGAGGCGGACAAGCGCCGCGTCGACAAGGCGCGCTCGAGCTGCAACCGCGGCTACGAGGCGCTGCGCGGCCAGACGCTGCAGGCGGGCACGCTGCCGGACCTGAAGGAGGGGTTCTACATCGGGCGCGACCTGCCGCCGGACGATCCGACGGTGCTCGCCGGGCGCTTCAACCACGGCCCGAACCAGTGGCCCGACGCGCCGCCCGGCTTTCGGGACACGATGCAGGCCTACTTCGACGCGATGCTCGCGCTCGGCCGGACGACGATGCGCGGCCTGGCGCTGGCCCTCGCGCTCGACGAGCACCGCTTCGACCGCTTCTGCGATGCGCCGATCGCACTGCTGCGGCCGCTGCACTATCCGCCGCAGCCGCCTTCGGCGCCCGATTCGCAGCTCGGTGCGGGCGCCCACACCGACTTCGGCGGCGTGACGCTGCTGATGCAGGACGAGGTCGGCGGCCTGCAGGTGCTCGACCACGACAGCGGCACCTGGATCGACGCCCCGCCGCTGCCCGACACCTTCGTGGTGAACCTCGGCGACATGATGGCGCGCTGGACCAACGACCGGTACCGCTCGACGCTGCACCGGGTGATCAATCGCTCGGGCCGCGAGCGCTACTCGGTGCCGTTCTTCCTCACCGGCAACCCGGACGAGCTCGTCGAGGCGCTGCCCGGCACGGTCGATGCCGCGAATCCCGCGCGCTATCCGCCCGTGACCGTCGAGGCGCACATCCGGGAGATGTACCGGCGCACCTATGGCTGAGACCGGAGCGCCCGCCCCGATGCGGGTGCCGCATGCGATCCTCGTGCACGGCGCCTGGCAGGGCGCCTGGGTGTGGGAGGGGTTCGCGCCGCTGCTGCGGGCGCGCGGCATGACGGTCGAGGCGATCGACCTGCCCGGGGCGCGCGGCGAGCGCGACGACGTCGGCTTCGACGAGCAGGTCGACGCGCTGGTCGCGCGGGTCGATGCGATGCCCGCCGGGACGCCGGTGCTGCTCGTCGCGCATTCGGGCGGATCGGTCGTCGCCGCGCAGGCCGCCGAACTGCGTGCCCCGCGGATCGCCGCGCTCGCGATGGTCGCCGGCATCATGCTGCCGTCCGGCATCCCGCTCGCCGCGGTGATCGCGTCGATGGTGGCCGAAGGCCACGCCCCCGAGTCGCTCGCCGGCATCCGGCCGCACCTGGCCTGGTCGGCCGACGGCCGCGTCTCCCGGGTACCGCCGCAGGCTGCGATCGATGTCTTCCTGCACGACTGCCCGCCCGAACTCGCACGGGCGGCCGCCGCGCGGCTCGTGCCGCAGTCGGAGACCGCGCGGGCCGGCGTGCCGCGGCTCACCGCGGACGGCTTCGGGCGGGTGCCGAGGCTCTATGTCGAGGCGCTCGGCGACCGCTCCATCGTGCCCGCGCTGCAGCGCAGGCTGCTGGCGCTGTCGCCCGGGGCGCGGGTGCTGTCGATCGATGCGGGGCATGCCCCGCATGTGTCGCGACCGGCCGAGCTCGACGCGCGGCTCGGCCCCGCGCTCGTCGAGGCGGCCTCGCGCTGGTGCGGCGACGCCTCCCCGCGGTGCGCCGATCCCCCGCGGGGCGATGGCACGTGAATTGCACGGTGGGGGCGTCCGTGCGGCCCGTGCCGCGCGCCCGGCCCCCGCCTCCGCCTCCTTTTCCTTCCCCTTTCCCGAGGAACCCACCGATGCGCCGCCTCCCCCTCCTGCGCCTCGCCGCCGCGTCGCTCGCCAGCCTGCTGGTGAGCACCGCGTCCGCCCAGGACAAGCTGACCTTCCTGATCGACTGGCTGCCCGCGGGCGACAAGGCCGTGCCCTACCTGGGCGTCAAGGGCGGCTTCTTCGCGGCAGAGAACCTCGAGGTCACGGTGCAGTCCGCCCGCGGCTCGAGCGAGGTGGTCACGCGGCTGGCCACCGGCGTCGCCGATCTCGGCACCGGCGGCATCGCGGCGCTGTTCCAGGCACGGGCGAGCGGTGCGGTACCCGTCAAGGCGCTGCTGCCGATCTACACCCAGCAGCCCGACGCGATCTTCACCACCAAGGGCAGCGGCATCGAGGCGCTCGGCGACGTCGTCGGCAAGCGCGTGGCGACCGCCTCGGCCTCGTCGTCGAACGTCACCTGGCCGCTGGTGCTGCAGCAGAACAAGATCGACCCGGCGGCCGTCAACCTGCTGCGCGTGGACCCGGGCGCGCTCGCGCCGATGCTCGCCAGCGGTCAGGTCGCCGCGACGATCAACTGGACCACGGTCGCGCCGGGCTTCGAGAAGACGCTCAAGGAGGCCGGCAAGGAGCTGGTCATCATCCCGTGGTCGAAGTACGGCTACGACGGCTACGGCCTGTCGCTGTTCGCCTCGGAGAAGATGCTCAAGGAGCGGCCCGAAGTGGTCCGCCGGTTCGTGCGGGCCTACCAGAAGGCGAGCGAGGCCGCGCTGGCCAACCCGAAGGCGGCCGCCGAGGCGCTCAAGTCGATGGTGCCCGAGGTCGACGTCGCGGTCGCGACCGCGCAGTTCGAGGCCTCCCGATCGCTGATGGTCAACGCGGTCACGCAGAAGGACGGCTTCGGCCGCTTCGAGGCCTCGCGCGTCGCCAAGACCTGGGAGTGGGTGTCGAAGTCGATGAGCCTGCCGCTCGACAAGATCGATCCGGCGGCCGCGATCGACGCCGGCTTCGTGGCGAAGTGAGCGACGCCACGGGCGGCGCGGGCCGCCCGATCGTGTCCGGCGGCGCGGGCCGCCCGGTCGTTCCCGGCGGCGCGGGCCGCCCGGTCGTCCGCTTTGCGGGCGTCTCCCAGCGCTTCGCCGGCGCGCCCGGCACGCCGCCGGTCGTGGCGCTCGAGGACCTGTCGCTCGACGTCGCGCGCCACGAGTTCGTCGCGGTGCTCGGCCCCTCGGGCTGCGGCAAGTCCACGCTGCTGCGGCTGGTCGCGGGTCTGCTCGCGCCCAGCGCGGGCCGCGTCGAGGTGCATGCGATGCCGGTGGTCGAACCGCGCGACGACACCGGCATCGTCTTCCAGCGTCCGACGCTGCTGCCCTGGCACGACGTCCTCGGCAACGTCACCTTTCCCGCCCGCCACAAGACCGGTTCCGTCACGCCCGCGCAGGCGGCGCGGGCCCGCGAACTGCTCGCGCTGGTCGGCCTATCCGACTTCGCGAACCGGCGCCCGGACGAGCTCTCGGGCGGCATGCAGCAGCGGGTCGGCATCGCGCGGGCGCTGCTGCTCGACCCCGACATCCTGCTCATGGACGAGCCCTTCTCGGCGCTCGATGCGCTGACTCGCGACGAGATGAGCTTCGAGCTGCTGCGCATCTGGACCGAACGGCCCAAGACCGTGCTGTTTATCACCCACTCGATCGCCGAAGCCCTGCTGCTCGCGGACCGGATCGTCGTGATGACCGCGCGCCCGGGCCGCATCCGCGAGATCATCGAGGTCGGACTGCCGCGGCCGCGCACGATGGACACGCTCGCGCACCCGCGCTTCCACGAGCTGTCCGCGCACATCCGCGGTCGGCTGTTCAGCCGGCCGGTGCCCGCATGAGTGCGGTCGTCCCCCCGGTCGAAGGCGAGGGCGGTGCCGCGACGCCGCCCGTCCCGTGGGGCGTGACCTCGGTGGCGCCCGGCAGCGGCGCGGCCAGCGAGCCGACCGCGGCCGTCCCGGCCGCGGGCCCGATGGCGGCGCTGCTGCGACTCGCCGATCGCGGCGCGCCGGTGCTGGCCTTCGTCGCGGTGATCCTCGCCTGGGAGCTCGCCTGTCGCCTGGTGCCGATTCCGCCCTTCGTGCTGCCCGCCCCGACCGCGATCGTGCGCGGGTTCGCCGAGATCGGGCTCGCCTCGTGGGCCGGCCACGCCTGGGCGACGCTGCGCGTGGCGCTGATGGGCTATCTGCTCGCGATCGCGGTCTCCGTGCCGCTGGCGATGATGCTCGCCAATTCGCGCCTGCTCACCCGCACGCTGCTGCCGATGCTGATCGTCGTGCAGTCGACGCCGATCGTCGCGATCGCGCCGATCATCGTGGTGACGATGGGCGCGGACGACCTGCCGCGCGTCGTCATCACCTTCCTCATCACGTTCTTCCCGATCGTCGTGTCCACCGTCACCGGGCTGCACGCCACCCCGCCCGAGCTGCTCGAGCTGTCGCGATCGCTGCGCGCGACGCGCTCGCGGCAGATGCTGCACGTGCGGCTGCCCTTCGCGATGCCCTACGTGTTCAGCGCGCTCAAGATCGCGACCACGCTGGCGGTGATCGGCGCGGTCGTGGGCGAGTTCGTCGCCGCCGAGAAGGGGCTGGGCTTCCTCATCCTCTTCTCCACGCAGTTCTTCAAGATCCATCAGGCGTTCGCGGCGCTGATCGTGCTGGTCGCGATCAGCCTCCTGCTGTTCCGCATCGTCGCGACGGCCCAGCGCAGGCTGGTGCCGTGGAGCCTGCCGGCCGAGCGATGAGCGACGCCTTCGGTCCGCCGATCCACCGTCCCGGCACCGTGGCCGAAGCCCGGGCGCTGCGCGCGGCCCATCCGCGTGCGCAGCCGGTCGCCGGTGCGACCGCCGCGCAGCTCGGCTGGCCCGACGGCCGCGCCCCGGCCGCGCTGATCGACCTGAGCGTGCTGACGGACGCGGCGCGCGGGACGCCGGTGCGCGCGGAGGCGGGCGGGCTGGTGCTGTCGGCCTTCGCGACGCTGGAGTCCGTCCGGCTCGATGCCCGCGTGCGCCACGCGCTGCCCGCGCTCGCCGCGCTGATCGGCTCGATCGGCTCTGCGCCGGTCAGGCGGCTCGGCACGCTGGGCGGCAACCTGTGCTGGCCGTCGGGCGATCTGGTGCCGGCGATGCTCGCGCTCGACGCCCGCTACGTCTTCGCGTCGGCCGGCGAGGTGGATGCGCTCGCGCCGGGCGGCATGCCCGCGGACGACCTGCTCGTCGAGATCCGCGTGCCGCTCGATGCACGCCGCGTCGTGCTGGAGAAGGTCGGCCTGCGACAGGCGTTCAGCCCGACCCTGGTCACCGTCGCGATGGTCGACGCGGGGCAAGGCGTGCGCGTGGCGGTCGGCGGCGGCCCGACGCCCGCGCATCGGCTGCCAGGCGTCGAGTCGCTGCTCGCCTGGGGGGCGCCGCCCGCCTCGACGCGGGTGCTGCGCGAGGCCGTGGTCGCGGCGATGCAGGCGCGCGACGATGCCCTCGCGAGCGGTGCCGAGCGCGTCGCCGTCGCGTCGCGGGTGATCTCGGGGCATGCCGCTGCGTTCGTGCGTGCCGCCGACGCCGACGCCGACGCCGCCTCCGACTCGTCCACCAGCGCGGGGCGGCCATGACCGTGCGCGACACCGCCGCGCTGCGCGCCGCGGCCACCTCGCGTGCTCCCGCCGCGCTGCCGCCGCATCGCTTCCTCGGTGATGCGAGCGCGCCGGGCCTGCTGCACGCCGCGGTGCTGCGCAGTCCGCATCCGCACGCCCGCATCCTGTCGGTCTCGCTCGATGCGGCGCGCTGCCTGCCGGGCGTGCACGCCGCGATCGCGGGCACGGACCTGCCGACCGGGCATCGCCTCGGCATCCAGGTCCGCGACCGGCCCGCGCTCGCCGTCGACGTGGTGCGTCACGTCGGCGAGCCGGTGGCCGCCGTGGCGGCCGACACCGTGCAGGCCGCGCGCGCGGCGCTCGCCGCGATCGAGGTCCGCTGGGAGGTGCTGCCCACGGTCGACGATCCCGAGGGCGCGCTCGCCCCCGGCGCGCCCGCGCTCCATGCGGGCGGCAACCTGCTGCATGCGACGCGCTTCGAGCGCGGCGACCTCGAGTCGGCGTTCGCACGCTGCGCACACGTCGTCGAGTCGGTGGTGACCACGCCGCGCCAGGTGCACGCCTACCTCGAGCTCGAGTCGGCGCTCGCCGTGCCCGGCGATGACGGCACGCTGCACGTGCTCGCGCCCTGCCAGGGTCCGCACGCGATCCGGCAGGACCTGGCCGCGCTCCTCGGCTGGTCCCCCGGGCGCATCGAGGTGACCGGCTCGCCGCTCGGCGGCAGCTACGGCGGCAAGGACGACATGCACGCGCAGGCGATCGCGGCCCTGCTCGCGGTGCGCTGCGGACGGCCGGTGCGGCTCGCCTGGTCGCGGGCCGAATCGATGGCCGCGGGCATGAAGCGCCATCCCTTCGTCGTGCGCATGCGCACCGGCTGCACCGCCGACGGTCGCCTGCTCGCGCACGACGTGTCGCTGCTGCTCGACACCGGCGCCTATGCCTCGCACGGCCCCGAGGTGCTCGACACCGCGCACGAGCATGCGCCCGGTGCGTACCGCTGGGAGGCGCTGCGCGTCGCCGGTCGCCTCGCGTACACGAACAACGGCATCGCCGGCGCGTTCCGCGGGTTCGGTGCGCTGCAGACCTCGACCGCGCTGGAACTGCAGATCGACGCGCTCGCGCGCCGTGCCGGCTTGGATCCGATCGCGTTCCGCGCCCGCAACCTGCTGGGGCGCGCCGACCCCGGCCCGCTCGGCCAGCCGATCGCGCCGCTGCCCGACCTGCATGCGGTGCTGGCGCAGGTCGAGGCGGCCCGTGCCGAGTCCGCGGCCAGTCCGTGTGACGCTCGGCCCGAGCGGGCCGGATCGGAGCCCGGCTCCGATCCCGGTCGGACCTCCGACGCCCGCCCCGCTTCCGAATCGGAGCGCTGGGTGCGTGGCCGCGGCTGCGCGCTGGTCGTCAAGAGCGAGGGCTTCGCGATCGGCGGTCCGAATGCCGCCGGCGGGCGGCTGGGGCGGCGGGCCGACGGCGTCGTCGAGCTGCGCGTCGGGCTCTCGGAGATGGGGCAGGGCCTGTCGGGTGCCGCCCGCGAGCTGCTGCGCGCCGCGCTCGACGCGCAGCCCGCGCTGGCCGGCGCGCCGCTGCACACGAGCATCGGGCTGACCGAGCGCACGCCCTCGGCCGGTCCGACCTCGGCCTCGCGGGGCACGCACATCCTCGCGAAGCTGGTGGCCGCGCTGGTGCCGAAGCTCGCGGTGGCCTGTGCAGCGCGCGAGGCGGCCGACGTGTGGGTCGAAGCCGAGGTCGCGATGCCCGAGACCTTCAGCGAGCATGGCCCGGCCCATGCCATCTTCGGCGCCTGCGGCGCCTTCGCCGAGGTGTCGGTCGACCGCTGGACGGGCCGGGTACGGGTGGACCGCGTGACCGTGGTGCCGAGCGTGGGTCCGGTCGTGTCGCCGGCCGGCTACCTGTCGCAGCTCGAGGGCAGCGTGCCGATGGCGGCCGGCTTCGTCGTGCTCGAGGACCTGCCCGCCGAGGCGGGGCGGTTTCGCGCAACCAACCTCGACGGCTACCTGGTGCCCACGCTGGCCGACGCACCGCGGGTCGCGGTCCGCGCGATCGACGCGCCGATCGCCGACGACGATGCGCTGCCGCGCGGCATCGGCGAGAGCGCGCTGAACGCGATCGCGCCCGCGATCGCCAATGCGATCGCCGATGCGGCCGGCGCGATGCCCTCGGTGCTGCCGGTGTCGCCGGCCTGGCTGCGCGACGCGCTGGACGCGACCGCGGAGGGGGCGCCGTGAAGCGCGCCTTCGTCCTCGACGGCCGGCCGGTCGAACTCGTCACGGCGCCGGACACGCGACTGCTCGACGCGCTGCGCGGACCGCTCGAGGCGACCGGGCCGAAGCCCGGCTGCGGGATCGGCCGCTGCGGCGCATGCCTCGTGCTGCTCGACGGCGCGCCGGTGCCCTCGTGCCTGGTGCTGGCCGCGCGCCTGGACGGTGCAGAGGTCACGACCGTGGACGGGCTCGGCGAAGACGGCGCGACGATCCTGCGCGCGCTGGCCGACGCCGGCGCGATCCAGTGCGGCTACTGCAGCGCGGGCATGACGGTGGCGATCGCCGGCGCGCTGCGCACCGTGCCCCGGCCCGGCCCCGACCAGGTGCTGGAACTGCTGGCGGGGCAGCTCTGCCGGTGCGGCGGCTACGAAGGGTTGCGGCGCGCGGTGCAGTCCCTGTTCGGCTGAGAGGTCCGTCGCCCGAGGTTCCGGGGACTTGCACTCGCGATCAACAACGTATACGTTAACGCATGATGCAACGCATGCGACGGCCGGACGCCCGGCTGCGACGGCGTTCCGGGAGGCGGGTGGTGGAGGGTTCGGTCGTGAGCAGGCTGCCGCTGGAGGCGCTGACACCCGTCGGCCAGGACCTGCATCGGCCCGAATGCGTGCTGGCCACCGCGGCGGGCGAGCTGTATGTCGCCGATTGGCGCGGCGGCGTCACGCTGATCCGTCCTGACGGCACGCAGACGCTGTTCGCCGGCCCCGCGCCGGGGGGCCGGCCGCTGCACCCGAACGGCATCGCGCTGCGCGCCGACGGCAGCTTCCTGGTGGCCGAGCTCGGGCCCGACACCGGAGGCGTGTTCTCGCTGGACCGTCAGGGCGCCGTGCGGCCCTTCCTCGAGCGGGTCGACGGGATCGACCTGCCGCCGACCAATTTTGTCGTCGAAGACGCCGAAGGGCGGGTCTGGATCACGGTCAGCACCCGGCGCGTACCCCGTTCGCTCGGCTATTCGCCCGACTGCGACGACGGCTTCGTGGTGCTGGTCGACCGGCGCGGTGCGCGCATCGTGGCGGACGGGCTGGGTTACACGAACGAGATCGCCCCGCATCCGGACGGCCGCTCGATGTGGGTCAACGAGACCTTCGGGCGGCGACTCTCTCGCTTCGAGCTGCGGTCCGACGGTTCGCTCGGCCCGGCCAGCACGGTCACCGAGTTCGGCCACGGCACCTTCCCGGACGGACTGTGCTTCGACGCGCTCGGCGCCGCCTGGGTCACCAGCATCGTGTCCAACCGCGTGCTGCGCGTGCTCGCCGATGGCTCGCAGCAGGTCATTCTCGAAGATGCCGATCCGGCCCACCTCGACGAGGTCGAGGCCGCCTACCTCTCGCGGACCATGGGTCGCCCCCAGCTCGACGCGGTCCGGTCCCGCGTGCTGCGCAACGTGTCGAGTCTCGCATTCGGCGGTCCGGGGCTGCGTACCGCCTGGCTCGGCTGCCTCCTCGGAGACCGTCTGCAGCGCTTCGACGCGCCCGTGGCCGGTCATCCGCCCCCCCACTGGAACGTGTCGCCCCGCCGATGACAGCCTCCCGTACCGCGGCGCACACCGTCGCATCGATGGTCGATCGCGCCTACGAAGCGATCCGCGCCCGCATCCTGGACAACGACTGGCAGCCCGGCCACCAGGCGCTCGAGCAGGAGCTCGCGCTCGCGCTGGGCATGAGTCGGACACCCGTGCGCGAGGCACTGATCCGGCTCCAGAACGAGGGGCTGATCGAAGTGGTGCCACGTCACGGCATGCGCGTGCTGCCGCTGTCGCCCACCGACATGCGGGACATCTACGACGTGCTCACCTCGCTCGAGGCCACCGCCGCAGAACTGGCTGCCGCGCGCCGTCCCGGACCCGCCGAGCTCGAACCGCTCGAGCAGGCCAGCCGGGACATGTCGGCGGCGCTTCGGATCGACGACCTGCATGCATGGGCCGAGGCGGACGAGCGGTTCCACCGCCTGCTCCTCGAACTGTCGGGCAATCGCCTCCTCGTCTCGCTGGTGGAGAACGTCTGGGATCGCGCGCATCGCGCCCGCATGTTCACGCTGAAGCTGCGCAAGAAGCCGGTGCAGTCGACCCGCGAGCACGCGGCGGTGGTGCAGGCGATCCGCAAGGGCGACGCCGCCGCCGCCCGGGAGCTGCACCGCATGCACCGGGAGCGCGGCGGCCAGGAACTCACCGCGCTCCTCGAGCGCTACCAGGTCCGGCAGGTCTGAGCAGCGACTCCGGACGCATCGATACGAGGCCCCCTTGAAGACACCCTCTCCACCCACCGCCTACGAGATCGCCGTGCTGCCCGGCGATGGCATCGGCGTCGAGGTCATCGACGCCACCCTGCCGCTCCTGACGCATCTGGCCAGTCGCTTCGGCTTCACCCTGCGCACGCGTGCCCATCCCGCAGGCGCCCTGCACTTTCGCGATACCGGCGTGGCGCTGCCGGAAGACACCTTCGCGGCCGCGCGGGATGCGCATGCGATCCTGTTCGGAGCGATGGGCTGGCCCGAGGTCCGCTACCCGGACGGCACCGAGATCGCGCCGCAGCTCGACCTGCGCGATCGGCTCGGCCTCTATGCGGGCGTGCGTCCGGCGCGTTCGCTCCCGGGAATGCCGGGCGCGCTCGCCGACCCGCGCGCGTCGGCGATCGACCTGGTGCTGGTGCGGGAATCGACCGAAGGTCTGTTCGCGTCGCGCGGGATCGGCACCGTCGAGAACGATGCGATCGCGCGCGACACGATGGTCATCACGCGCGCGGGCACCGACCGGGTCGCGGACTTCGCCTTCCGGCTCGCCGCGCAGCGCCGCGCTCGCGGCCGTCCGGGGACGGTCACCTGCGTCGACAAGGCCAACGTGTTCCGCTCCATGGCCTTCTTCCGGAAGGTCTTCGACGAGGTCGCGTCCCGGCACCCCGACATCGGCGCGCGTCATCACTACGTCGATGCGACGGCCCTCGACCTCGTACGCCGCCCTTGGGATTTCGACGTGCTGGTCACCGAGAACATGTTCGGCGACATCCTGTCGGACCTCGCCGCCGGCCTGATCGGCGGGATGGGCATGGCCCCTTCGGCCGATGTCGGCGACCACCACGCGCTGTTCCAGCCCTGTCACGGATCGGCGCCCGACATCGCGGGGCGGGGCCGGGCCAACCCGACCGCCACGATCCTGTCGGCCGTGCTGATGCTCGACTGGCTGGCCGACCGGTATGCGGACGCGCGCCTGTCGCAGGCCGCGAGGGCACTCGAATCGGCGGTGGATTCGGCCTTCGCCGGTGGTGCGCTGCGCCCGTTCGAGGTCGGCGGCACGGATGGCACCGTGGCGATCCGCGAAGCCGTCCGCGCCGGCCTCTGAGTCGCGCATGACCGCACCGCTCAGAGTCGCCGTGATGGGCGCAGGCTACTTCAGCAGATTCCATCTGGAATCCTGGCGCAGCCTGCCCGGCGCTGAACTGGTCGGCATCTGCGAGCCCGATCCGGAGCGGCTGTCGCAGGCGCTCGGCGAGCCGCGCGGTGCGGTCGGCTTCGACGACGCCGCGACCATGCTCGCGGCGCTGCAGCCGGACATCGTCGACATCGTGACACCGCCGCCCACGCACCTCGAACTGGTGCGGCTGGCCTGTCGCGCGGCACCGCGCGTGGTGATCTGCCAGAAGGCGCTCGCGCCGACGCCCGCCGAAGCCCTCGCGGTCGTCGAGGTCGCGGAGGCCGCGCGCGTGCCGCTCGTCGTCCACGAGAACTTCCGCTTCGCACCCTGGTACCGCGAGGCCCGTCGCCTGCTGCGTGCCGGACTGCTCGGCGATCCCTACTCGGTATCGTTCCGGCTCCGACCGGGCGACGGCCAGGGACGGGCGGCCTATCTCGATCGTCAGCCCTACTTCCGGACGATGCCCCGCCTGCTGGTCTACGAGACCGCGATCCACTTCATCGACACCTTCCGGTTCCTGCTGGGCGAGGTCGAGGCGGTGACCGCGCGCCTGAGACGGATCAATCCCGACATCGCCGGCGAGGACGCCGGCTACGTCATCTTCGAGTTCGCCGGCGGAACGACGGGTCTGTTCGACGGCAACAGGCTCTCCGGGCATCCCGCCGACGACCTGCGCCGCACGATGGGCGAGATGTGGCTGGAAGGTTCGGGCGGCACGCTGCGACTCGACGGCCAGGCGCGTCTGTGGTTCACGCCGCACGGCGGCACCGAGCGCGAACACGGCTACGACCGCGGACCGGCAGGAGCCTTCGCCGGCGGTGCGGTCGCCGCGCTGCAGTCGCACGTGCTGGCATTCGCGCGAGGCGGGTCGCCTGCGGAGAACACGGGTCGAGAGTACCTGCGGAACATCGACATCCAGGAGGCGATCTATCGATCGCATCGGGAAGGACGGCGGATCGGCCTCGAGCCGACGCCCGACCGCGCGCCTGCGCAGACACCACGAGGAGACATCCGATGAAGCCCATCGTTCGCATCGCCGCGCTCGCGCTCGGCGCCAGCCTGGCCCTGCCGGTCGCCGCCCAGACCGTTCTGAAGTTCAGCCACACCGACCAGCCCGGCGGGTTGCGCCACAAGTCGGCGGAGCTCTTCGGCGAGCGGGTCTCGCAGTACACCCAGGGCCGCTACCGGGTCCAGGTCTACCCGGCCGGCCAGCTCGCCAACGATCCGAAAGGCGTCGAGCAGCTCCAGCTCGGCGGCATCGACTTCACCGTGAGCGGCACCGGAACCTATGCCGCGCACATTCCGACCCTGAACCTGACCGCGCTGCCCTACGTGGTCGAGACGTACGAGCAGGGCTGGAAGCTCTACGACGAGTCGAAGTGGATGCAGGCGCAGTTCGACAAGGCACCGGAGAAGGGTTTCCGCTTCTTGTCGACCTTCGAAGCCGGCTTTCGCTCGATGACGACCCGGGACCCGCTCGCGACGCCCGCCGATGCGAAGGGCAAGAAGCTGCGCACCTTCCCGAACGAGATGATGCGCTGGACGCTCGAGTCGATGGGCTTCGCGGTGCAGATCATGCCGCTGCCCGAGGTGTACCTCGCGATCCAGCAGGGCACGGTGTCCGGCCAGGAGAACCCGGTCGACACGATCCACGCCAACAAGTTCTACGAGGTGGCGCCCCACGTGACGCTGACCCAGCATGTCTACAGTCCGATTCCGCTGACGGTCTCCGAGAAGACGTGGCAGAAGCTCTCGGCCGCCGATCGAGACGCGATCCGAAGGGCTGCGGTCGAGGCCGCCGCCTTCAGCCGCAAGGAAGTGGCCGCAGCCGAGGCGAGCCAGATCGCCGACATGCAGTCGAAGGGCGCGAAGATCGGTCGGCCCGCACTCGGACCGTTTCGCGATGCGGTGCAGACGGCCTACGTGAAGGCACGAGAGAAGTACGGTGCCGACGTCGACGTCCTGCTGGCCGACGCCGAGGCAGTGCGCCGCGCGCTGCCCGGGAAATGAGCGTCGGCCTGCTGCCGCCCGCCCCGCCGGAGCCGCCCGTCGTGCGCCTGATCGGGTCGGCGGTGGACTGGAGCATCGTCCTCATCGGCACGATGATGGTCGGGCTGGTCTTCGCGAACGTGGTGCTCCACCTGTTCGCGCTCGATCTCGCCTGGGTGATCGAGCTCTCGGAGCTGCTCCTCGTCTGGGTGACCTTCCTGGGCGCCGCGGCGGCCACCCGACGGGGCGGCCACATGGCGATCAGCGAGCTGGTGGATCTCTTCGGCGGACGGGCACGGCGCATCCTGCGCGTCGCGATCGCGGTGGCGGTGTGCGGGGTGCTCTGCATGCTGCTGGTCTACGGCGGTCGGCTCGTCTCCGCCAGCTGGGGCAGCGTCCTCACGGTGCTCGACTGGCCGATGGCCGTCCAGTACCTCGCGCTGCCGGTCGGTGCGGCACTCACGCTGGTGTTCGCAGGCTGGGACGTCGTCCAGGCGTGGCGCGGACCGGTCACCGGCGCCTGAGGCGTCCTTCGACATGGCACTCCTGCAGATCTTCGGGCTGTTCTTCGCGATGGCCCTGCTCGGCCTGCCGCTCGTCTACGCGCTGCTCGCGACCACCGTGGGCTTCATCGCCTGGAAGGGGCTCGGACATCCGCTCGAGACGATCTTCCTCACCTACATCGGCGGCGTCGAACCGTTCATCCTGATCGCGGTCCCGCTGTTCGTCGTGGCGGGCGAGCTGCTGTCGCACGGCGGCGTCGGCCGCCGGATCATCGCCTTCGCACGCACGGTGTTCGGCTTCATGCCGGGTGGGCTCGGCATCGTCACCGTCGCCGCCTGCCTGCTGTTCGGCGGCGTCTCGGGCTCCGCGATCGCGGGGGCGGCGGCGGTCGGCAGCGTGATGATCCCGGCGATGGTCGATCGTGGGTATCCGAAGGCATTCGCCGCCGCGCTGGTCGCGACCGCGGGCACGCTCGCGATCATCATTCCGCCCTCGATCCCGATGCTCGTCTACGGCTTCGTGGCCGGGGCTTCGGTACGCGACCTGTTCCTGTCCGGGATCGTCCCCGGATTGCTCTTCGGCATCGCGATGATGCTGATCTGCGTCCATCATGGGCGCAGGTACGGCTGGGACACCGGAGGCGCACGCGCCAGCCGGACGGAGATCTGGACGGCGTTCCGGGAGGCGCTGCCGGCGCTGACGATGCCGCTGCTGATCCTGGGCGGCATCTGGACCGGGATGTTCACGCCGACGGAATCGGCCGCGGTGGCGGTGGTCTACGGCCTGCTCGTCTCGATCGTCGTGTACCGCGACCTGACGTGGCGCGACCTGCCGGGGCTGATGCTCAATGCCTTCGTCACCAGCGCGGTGGTGATGGTGGTGGTCGGCGCGACGGCCGCGCTCGCGTGGCTCATCACCGTCGAGCAGATCCCCGCACAGCTGACGCAGATGGTCCGCGACTTCACCGCGGCCCGATGGTCGTTCCTGCTGCTGGTCAACGGCGTGCTGCTGGTGCTCGGCATCTTCCTCGAGCCGCTGCCCGCGCTGGTGCTGACCGCGCCGGTGCTCGTGCCGCTCGCTCGCGCCTACGGCATCGACCTCGTCCACCTCGGGCTGCTGATGACGTGCAACCTCGCGATCGGCCTGTATTCCCCGCCGGTGGGCGGGACGCTGTTCGTCGCGGGCCGCATCGCCGGCGTCGGCATCGGAGCGATCAGTCGGGCGCTGGTGCCTCTGTTCGCGTCCAGCCTAGTGGTGCTGGTGCTGATCACCTATGTCGAGTGGCTGCCGATGGGGCTGGTCTGGCTGATGCGCAACTGAACGGTCGCTCCCTCAGCCCCCCGCCCGCTCGAACAGGTCCCGCCCCGCCGGCATCGCGCGGATCTTCGCGTCCGCGATCGGCCGCTTGAGCATCCAGAACCCGCAGTCGGGGTGGATGTACGCCACGCGGCCCGCGCCGAGCACCGATTCGGCGCGCTCGATCGCGCGCGCGACCTGCTCCGGGGTCTCGACCTCGTTGGCCTTGATGTCGATCACGCCGAGGCCGAAGCCGATCTTCGGGTCGAGCTCGCGGAACGCGGCCAGCTCCTCGGGCGGGCGATGCGCGACCTCCATCACGATGTGGTCGGCATGCAGCGCGTTCAGGTAGCGCATCAGCCGGTCCCAGGTGCCCTTCTGCACCGACTGCCCGCCGTAGTTGCCGAAGCACAGGTGGACCGCCGCCTTGCCCGGCACCGCGTCGAGCACGCGGTTGATCGCCGCCGCGGCCCACGCCCACTCCTCGGGATGGCCCGGCAGGTTCGCCTCGTCGATCTGCACCACCGCGGCCTCGCAGTGACGCACCTGCTCGGCGAGCGCGTCGCCGATCGCGGCGGCGAGGTCGGGCAGGTTGCCGTAGTGCCGGTCGATCAGCGTCTTGGCCAGCATGTGCGGGCCGGTGACGGTGAACTTCAGCGGCTTCGTGGCGAGCGCCTTCGCGCGCGCGCAGGCCAGCGGCAGGTCGAGCGCGCCGCTGCCGATCGGCCCGATCACCGTGCCCGGCGGGCGCGTGCGGAACCGCATGCCGGAGCTGGCCCGGTAGGCGATCAGGTCCTCGAACGAGAAGCGCTGCGTGATCCCGTCCATCGGACGCACGAAGTACTCGATCATCCCGTTGGTCTCGGGATGGTTGACGTCGAAGCGGTAGAGCTCGCCGTCGCAGACCAGGTCGATGCCGGCCTGCTCCTGGATCCCGATGACGACACGCGTGGCGTCGGCGAGCGCCTGCTCGGACGGCAGCGAGACCAGCCAGTCCGGGACCGGATAGGAGCCGACGACGGTGGTCTGGATGCGGGGCATGGCGCGTCTCCGGGGCTGGCTCGGCGGCCGAGTTAACCGTCTGGTGATGAAGCGATGGTATCGACGCGCTCCGGACCGGGCAAGGGTTGACGCTGGACGCCTCGGATCGGAAAATTATTAACCAACGGGTTACAACCCGGCCTTCACTGCACGCAGGGAGCGTCCCACCGATGAGCACCCGCCGACTCGGCATCGTGATGCACGGCGTCACCGGCCGCATGGGCCTGAACCAGCACCTGATCCGCTCGATCAAGGCGATCCGCGAGCAGGGCGGCGTGCGCCTGTCCGACGGCACCCGCGTGATGCCCGACCCGATCCTCGTCGGCCGCGGCGCCGAGCGCATGCAGGCGCTGGCCGCGCAGCACGGCGGGCTGCGCTGGACCACCGACCTGAAGGCCGCGCTCGCGGATCCGAAGGACGAGGTGTTCTTCGACGCCGCCACCACGCAGATGCGTCCGGCGCTCGTGCTCGAGGCGATCGCCGCGGGCAAGCACGTCTACTGCGAGAAGCCCTCGGCCACCAACCTCGACGAGGCGGTGCAGATCTGGCGCGCCGCCGAGGCGAAGGGCGTGAAGCACGGCGTGGTGCAGGACAAGCTCTGGCTGCCCGGCCTGCTCAAGCTGAAGATGCTGATCGACTCCGGCTACTTCGGCCGGATCCTGTCGGTGCGCGGCGAGTTCGGCTACTGGGTGTTCGAGGGCGACCTGCAGCCCGCGCAGCGCCCGAGCTGGAACTACCGCAAGGAGGACGGCGGCGGCATCATCCTCGACATGCTCTGCCACTGGCGCTACGTGATCGACAACCTGTTCGGCGCGGTGAAGAGCGTCTCGTGCCTGGGGGCCACCCACATCCCGACGCGCATCGACGAGCAGGGCCGGCCCTACTCGGCGACCGCCGACGACGCGGCCTACGCGACCTTCGAGCTCGAGACCGGCGTGGTCGCGCACTTCAACAGTTCGTGGACGACGCGCGTGCGCCGCGACGACCTGCTGACGCTGCACGTCGACGGCACGCACGGCTCGGCGGTCGCCGGCCTGCGCGGCGTGAAGGTGCAGCCGCGCGTGGCCACGCCCAAGCCGGTGTGGAATCCCGACCTGCCGCAGCCGATCGACTTCATGGCAGGCTGGCAGGACGTGCCCGACTACGCGCTGTTCGACAACGCCTTCCGCGCGCAGTGGGAGCTGTTCATCCGGCACGTCGCCGAAGGCACGCCGTTCCCGTGGAACCTGCGCGAGGGCGCCAAGGGCGTGCAGCTCGTCGAGGCCGGCCTGCGCTCCTGGCAGGAGCGCCGCTGGGTCGATGTCGGTACCCTGCCGGCCTGAGCACCGTTCCCGCATCCAGACGACCCCCGACATGCCCACGATCACCCTGCCCGGCCTCGACGGCCGGCTCGCGCCCTTCGCCACCTCCGAGCCGCGCGGCTATCCGGACGTGGCGCAGGGCCCGTTCTCGCGCATCGCCTTCTCCGCGGTGCACGTCGTCGCCGACCCGCTGTCGACGGTCGACCCCTGGGTCGGCTGCGCGGTGGACTGGGACGCGACCATCGCCTATCGCAGCCGGCTCTGGAACCTCGGGCTCGGCGTGGCCGAGGCGATGGACACCGCGCAGCGCGGCATGGGCCTCGACTGGCCGACCTCGCTCGAGCTGATCCGCCGCTCGATCGACGCCTCCAGGGACCATCCGGGTGCGCGCGTCTTCTCCGGCTGCGGCACCGACCACCTCGACCTCGGCGAGCGCCTGACCGTCGCCGACGTGATCGAGGCCTACGAGCACCAGGCCGAGGCCATCGAGGGCCTGGGCGGACGGCTGATCGTGATGGCGAGCCGGGCGCTCGCGGCCTGCGCGCGCTCGCCCGACCAGTACGGCCTCGTCTACGACCGGCTGCTGGCGCAGGTCCGCGAGCCGGTGATCCTGCACTGGCTGGGCGACATGTTCGATCCGGCGCTCGCCGGCTACTGGGGCCACGACGCGCTCGACGAGGCGATGGACGTGGCCGTCGAGGTGATCAACCGCAACGCCGCGAAGATCGACGGCGTGAAGGTGTCCCTGCTCGACAAGGACCGCGAGATCGCGATGCGCCGCCGGCTCGCGCCGGGCGTGCGGATGTACACCGGCGACGACTTCAACTTCGCCGAGCTGATCGCGGGCGACGCGCACGGCCATTCCGACGCGCTGCTCGGCATCTTCGATGCGATCGCGCCGGCCGCATCGGCCGCGCTCACCGCGCTCGCACGCGACGACGTCGCCGGCTTCCACGCGATCCTGGGCCCGACGGTGCCGCTGTCGCGGCACATCTTCTGCGCGCCCACCCGTTTCTACAAGACGGGCGTGGTGTTCATGGCCTGGCTCAACGGCCTGCAGGACCACTTCGTGATGGTCGGCGGCCAGCAGTCGACCCGGCACGTCGTGCACCTGGCCGAACTGTTCCGTCTGGCCGACGCCGCCGGCCTGCTGCGCGACCCCGGCCTGGCCTGCGCGCGGATGCGCGCGCTGCTGGCCACCCACGGCATCGACGCATGAGCGTGCCGGTGGGCGCCGGCGGCACCGGCGAGGGCCCCCATCATCCGGACACGCCCGATCCGCGCCGGCTGTCGCTGAACACCGCGACCGTCAAGCTGCGCTGGGACCTCGCTCGGATGATCGAGGGCTGCGCGCGCCACGGCATCCGCGGCATCGCGCCCTGGCGCGACAAGCTGGCCGAGCTCGGCGTGGCCGAGGCCGCGCGGCGCATCCGCGCGGCCGACCTCACCGTCACCGGGCTGTGCCGCGGCGGGATGTTCCCCGCGGCCGACGATGCCGGGCGGCGCGCCGCGATCGACGACACGCGGCGGGCGGTCGACGACGCCGCCACGCTCGGCGCGCAGTGCCTGGTGCTGGTGGTCGGCGGCCTGCCCGCCGGCTCGAAGGATCTCCAGGGCGCACGCGCCCAGGTGCACGACGGCATCGCCGCCGTGCTGCCGCACGCGCGCGCCGCGGGCGTGCCGCTCGCCATCGAGCCGCTGCACCCGATGTACGCGGCCGATCGCGCCTGCGTGAACACGCTCGCCCAGGCGCTCGACCTGTGCGACGCGCTCGATCCGGGCGGCCCCGGCGTGCATGCGCGCCGTGCGATCGACGGGATGCCCTGGGCGCAGGCCTCGGCGCTCGGCGTCGCGGTCGATGCCTACCACGTGTGGTGGGATCCGGAGCTCGATGCGCAGATCCGGCGGGCCGGGGCCGCGCGCCTGCACGCCTTCCACGTCTGCGACTGGCTCGTGCCCACCCGCGACCTGCTCGAGGACCGCGGCATGATGGGCGACGGCGTGATCGACCTGCGCGGCCTGCGCCGCAAGGTCGAGGCGGCCGGTTTCCGCGGCCTGCACGAATGCGAGATCTTCTCGTCGCGCGACTGGTGGCAGCGCGATCCGGACGAGGTGCTCGACGTCATGAAGGCACGGCACGCCGCGCACTGCTGAGCGGATCCCGGCCGCCGCCGTTCCGCGTGCCGCATCCGCGCGCCCGAGGCCGCCGGCGGGAATGCGATGATGTCGCCCTGCCGATCGGCCGCGCCCGCGTGCCCCGACGAGGAGACGACATGAACGCCAGGCTCGACCCCCATTCCGCCGCCGCCGGTGCCGGCGCCACGCCCGCCGAGGTGCTGGACGTCGTGGTCGTGGGCGCCGGCATCTCCGGCGTCGGCGCCGCGTACCACCTCGCCACCCAGTCCCCGGGCACCCGGTTCCTCGTGCTCGAATCGAAGGACACCTTCGGTGGCACCTGGATCACGCACCGCTATCCGGGCATCCGGTCCGACAGCGACCTCTATACCTTCGGCTACCGCTTCAAGCCGTGGATGGGCGCGCCGATCGCGACCGCGGCCGAGATCCTCAAGTACATGGGCGAGGTGATCGACGAGAACGGGCTGGGCGAGCGGATCCGCTACCGCCATGCGATCGAGCGGGCGAGCTGGTCGTCGACGGACCGTGTCTGGACGCTCGCGGTGCACCGGCTCGACACCGGCGAGCGGCTGACGATCGCGACCCGCTTCCTGTGGATGTGCCAGGGCTACTACCGGCACCAGGCCGGCTACACGCCGCAGTGGCCGGGCATGGAGACGTTCGGCGGGCGCATCGTGCATCCGCAGGCATGGCCCGAGGACTTCGATGCGAGCGGCAAGCGGGTGGTGGTGATCGGCTCGGGTGCCACCGCCGCGACGCTGGTGCCGGCGCTCGCCGGGCACTGCGGGCACGTGACGATGCTGCAGCGCTCGCCGACCTGGTTCGTGACCGGGCGCAACGCCAACGTGCTCGCCGACATGCTGCGCGAGCTCGACCTGCCGCCCGAGTGGATCCACGAGATCGTCCGCCGCAAGATCCTGTTCGACCAGAAGGCGCTGCAGGCGCGGGCGTTCTCGGATCCCGACGGTCTCGCCGCCGACCTGCTGGCCAACGTGCGTGCGCACGTCGGCGACGCCGTCGACGTCGACCGGCACTTCACGCCGCGCTACAAGCCCTGGCGCCAGCGGATCGCGTTCATTCCCGACGCCGACCTGTTCAAGGCGGTCCGCGAGGGACAGGCCTCGGTCGTCACCGACGAGATCGAGCGCTTCACCCCGACCGGGCTGCTGCTGAAGTCGGGCGAGTCGCTCGAGGCGGACGTGATCGTCACCGCCACCGGCTTCGAGCTGAGCGTGCTGGGCGACATCCCGTTCGACATCGACGGCCGTCCGCTGGACTTCGCCGCCACCGTCGGCTGGCGCGGCGCGATGTTCACCGGCGTCCCCAACCTGGTCTGGGTGTTCGGCTACTTCCGCGCGAGCTGGACGCTGCGCGTGGACCTGCTCGGCGACCTCGTCTGCCGCCTGCTCGCGCACATGCGCGAGCGCGGCGCGAGCGTCGTGACGCCGGCGCTGCGTCCGACGGAGGCCGACATGCCGCTGCGTCCGTGGGTCGAGCCGGAGAACTTCAGCCCGGGGTATCTCGCCCGTGGCGGCGCGCTGCTGCCGAAGCAGGGCGACCGCGCGCCGTGGATCCACTCGCAGGACTACGGCTTCGACAAGGACGATCTGCCGGCGGCCGACCTCGACGACGGCTCGCTCGTCTACGAGTGAGCCGGCGCGCCGCGGGCGCGCCTACTGCTGGCTGACCGGCGCCGTCCGCGGCATCGCCGCGGCGGTCGCGACCACCGCGCCCGAGGCGTCGCGCAGTTCCAGCCGTTCGCCCTCGCGGCGCATCGTCGTCGCCGTGCCGATCGAGCGCAGGTAGGCCGTCTCCTGCTCGCGCAGGTCCGCGGGACCGGCACAGGCGGTGTTCGCGGACTGCAGCGGCCCGACGTTCAGACGCCGCTCCGCCATCGCCCACGGCCCCGCATACGGCGAGCAGCCGCCGAAGCCGCGCACGCGGCCGTCGGTGTCGAACTCGACGGTGATCAGGCTGCCCGGCCGCACGCCGACGATCGCCTGCGACGCATCGGCATAGCCGGTCACGCGCCAGACCTTGTCGACGAGACCGGTCGGCTGCGGGGCGAAGGTGGCGAGCGCCGCGCCGCGGGCGTCGAGCAGGACCAGCGAGCCGTCCTCGATGCGCCAGGTGGTGGCTCGGGCGAGGGTGCGGCTGTAGGCGTCGGCGCTGGCGTGGACGGCGTCGCCGCAGATCCGTCGCGAGGCGGCCAGATCGCGCCCGATGCGCAGCGTCGAGCCGGCGGCGTACCAGGTGCCGACGAAGCGGTTGCAGCCGTCGCTGCCGGTGACGAGTTCCGCGGTGAAGCGCAGGGTCGGCAGCGAGGACTCGACGGTCACGCTCTGCGCGCCCATCGCCGACAGCATCCAGGCGCTGCCGTAGAGGGAGCCCGGCCCGGGCCGCAGTCCCGAGCAGGCGGCGAGCGTCGTCGCCGCGAGCACGAGCGCGGCGAGGGCGGGGATGCGCAGCAGGGGGGACGGCACCTTCATCGGACTCTCCTGCGAGCAGTCTCGAAAGGGGTGGCGATGCCGTCAAGGCGTCTGTGTCCCGCCGGACCCGCCGCGCCGACGCGCGGCGGTGGCGGACGTCCGGGTGGTCTCAAGCCCGGGGGCGGGCGCCTGCAGGGGGCGCCTGCAGGGGCGCTGCTGCAGCGGGCCGACCGACGGCCCGCCGCGCCTGCCTCAGCCCTTGGGCGCCGGCTTGACCACCCGCTTCGGCGCCGGCTCGACCGAGATCACGACCGCCTCGGTGATCACCGCCCGCACCTCGTCGCCCATCTTGATCTTGGTCATGTCCACGCCCTCGGGCACCGAGACGCGCACCGTCCGATGAACGCCCCGCAGCGTCGCGGTCCGCGCCTTGCGATCGATGCCCTGGACCACCGCCAGCACCTCGACCCGCTTCACCTCGGAGATGCCCGGCGCCGCGCCCGCCGGTGCCGACCGGACGACGTCGGACTCCGTCATCTCCCGGATGCCGCTGGCGGTGTGCGGCTCGAGCCGGACCGCGACCGCCAGGATGTGCCGGATCAGGACCGTGTCGCCGACCTTCACCTGGTCGAAGTTCTTCACCTCGGGGGGCACGGTGACCGTGGTCACGTTGCCGTTCGGGCCGCGCAGCGTCGCGGTGCGGGACGCCTTGTCGATCTCGACGATGCGTGCCCGCACGTCGACTTCTCCGGCGGCCATCCGGGCGCCGGGCGCGCTGCCGGTGACCGCGGCGGCCGAGACGCCCTGCGCGGACGCGGCGGCGGGCAGCGCGAGGGCGCAGGCGAGGATCAGCGAGGCGGTGCGGTTCATGCGGGGTTCTCCTTCTCTGTAGGGGTGGGCGCGGCCGGCGATGGGCCCGGGGGCGGCCGAGCTTAACGCCACGCCGCGCGCTCGTCGAACCGATACGTGCCACGCACGCGACCGGATGGGCGACCGTCGCGGCCTCGCCGACCCGCAGCGGAGGCTCGGGGGGCTCCCGAAGCGCTGCGACGCCGCTCCGCGGCGTCAGCCGTGCCCGACGCCCCGCGCCCGCGAGGACGGCGACGGCAGCACCGGCGCCGCCAGCCCAGCGCTCATGAACTCGATCAGCCCGCGCACCATCGCGCGGTAGTCGCGCCGGTTGGCGTCGTCGACGCGGCCGTGCGCGGTCACCCAGCGTGCGAACGCATACGCCGTCTCGTGGTGGACGATGGTCACCCGTGCCTCGAAGCTCGCCTGCGGCAGCCCGGGCAGCAGTCGGCGGGCCATCGTGCGGGCCCGGTCGATGCCGCTGCGCAGCGACGGGTCGGTGGTCTCGAGCAGCCGCATGCCCGGGTCGAACAGCGCCTGCGCGAGCACCCGCACGTAGTCGGCGCCCCACGGCGTGCGCCGCACGACCTCGGCCAGCGTCTCGACGGCGGCGCCGATGATCGCGGGGAGTTCGTGCGCGCGACCGGCGGCCTCGACCGCGTCGAGCCGGCGGTGGCGGATGGCGTCGATCGTCCGCATCCGCCGCTCGATCACCGCGCGGATCAGGGACTCCCGCGAGCCGAAGTGGTAGTGGGCCGCCGACAGGTTGCCTTGGCCTGCGGCGGCGACGATCTGGCGCAGCGACACGTTGCCGAGGCCCCGGTCGGCGAACAGGCGCTCGGCGACGTCGAGCAGCGCCGTCGCGGTGGGGGCGAGGCTCGGGGCGTCGTCGGTCGCCAGGTCGTTGTGCATCGCAGCGCGAAGGGCTTCCCCGAAGGGCAATTGACACAGGAAGGCGATCCGACTGTAATTCACGCGAATTACTCGACGCAACCCCCGACGCGGACACGCGAGCAGCGTCGGCGGGCGGACGTCCCGGACGAGGAGACGACGATGAAAGCGGCCGTTCTGCACGCGCCCCGCCAGCCGATGACGATCGAGCAGATCGCCATCGAGAAGCCGAAGCGGCGCGAGGTGCTGGTGCGCACCGCCGCCGCCGGTCTGTGCCACAGCGACCTGCACTTCATCGAGGGTTCGTATCCGACGCCGGTGCCGGTGGTGCTCGGCCACGAGGCGGCCGGCATCGTCGAGGCGGTCGGCGAGGACGTGACGTACGTGAAGCCGGGCGATCGCGTCATCAGCTGCCTGTCGGTGTTCTGCGGCCACTGCGAGTTCTGCCTGAGCGGACGCATGTCGATCTGCCAGGATCCCGAGGTCAAGATGGCCCCGGGCGTGGCGAAGCGCCTCGCCTGGAAGGGCGCCCACCTGAACCAGTTCCTGAACCTGTCGGCCTTCGCCGAGCAGATGGTGGTGCACGAGCACGCGCTGGTGAAGGTGCGCGAGGACATGCCGCTCGACCTCGCCGCGCTGATCGGATGCGGGGTGGTCACGGGTTACGGCGCGGTCGTGCACACCGCACGCGTCGAGCCGGGTTCGACCGTGGCGGTCTTCGGGGCCGGCGGCATCGGGCTGTCGGCGATCAATGCGGCCGTGCTCGCGGGCGCGGCGCGGGTCATCGCCGTCGACCGCGACCCGTTCAAGTTCGATCTGGCGCGTGCCTTCGGCGCGACCGACATCGTCGACGCCTCGGCCGGCGACACCGTCAAGCAGATCCAGGCGCTCACCGGCGGCGGCGTGCAGTACGCGTTCGAGTGCATCGGCCTGAAGGAAACCGCCGAACAGTCGTTCGGCTGCCTGCGTCCGGGCGGCACGGCGACCATCGTCGGCATGATCCCGATCGGCACGAAGATCGAGCTGCATGGCTTCGACTTCCTGCGCGAGCGCCGCATCCAGGGTTCGCTGATGGGCTCGAACCGATTCCGCACCGACATGCCGCGCCTGATCGAGTTCTACCTGCAGGGGCGCCTGAAGCTCGACGAGATGGTCTCGGCGCGCATCCCGCTCGAGCGCATCAACGACGGCTTCGACGCCCTCAAGCGCGGCGGCATCGCCCGCAGCGTGATCGTGTTCGACCACTGACCCTCGCTTTCCGCGGGCCGGCCCGCATCCGAGCCGTCGCACGAACGACGGCCGCAACGACATCACGGAGACAGACCATGACCCGTTACCTCGCGTCGACCGCAGCCGCCCTGGCTGCAACCCTCGGCCTGCTGGCCGCCCCCGCCCCGGCCGCCGCCCAGGGCAAGGGCGAGTCGGTCAAGTTCCAGGACTATCCCGGCCTCGGCAACATGCTGATCAAGGTCGCCATCGCCAAGGGCTACTGCGAGAAGGCGGGCATCAAGTGCGAGCTGCAGGCCATCCCGGCCGCGCCGCTCGGCCTGCAGGCGATGCTCGCCAAGAGCATCGACGCGGCCTTCGGCCCGGCCGACGTGATGAACGGCGCGATCCTGCGCGGGGCGAAGATGAAGATGGTGGTGGGCGGCGCGACGTCCAACGTGCTGACCCTGGTCGCCGGCAACCACATCGAGACGCCGAACGCCGCGAAAGGCTGGCCGGCATTCATGGGCGACCTGAAGGGCAAGAAGATCGGCGTGACCGCGCGCGGCGCGGCCACCGAGGTGTTCTCGCGCTGGATGCTCGCCAAGGCCGGCTTCACCGTCGACGACGCGACCTTCGTCGCGGTCGGCGGACCGAACACCGCCTATGGCGCGCTGGTCTCGAAGCAGGTCGACGCCGTGATGATCTTCGAGCCGACCGGTGCGATGTGCGAGGTCCTGAAGACCTGCAAGGTGCTCTGGCGCGCCGGCCTCGACAAGCAGCCGGCCGAGCTGTACGCGATGAACGGGGGCGGCAACGGGCTGATCTTCTCGCAGGAGTACATCGAGAAGAATCCGCATGTCATCGACGCGGTGATCCGCGCCGTGAAGGAGGCGGATGCGTTCATCAACACGCCGGCCAACTTCCCCGAGGTCTCGAAGATCGCCCAGCAGTTCTTCAAGTTCGACATGCCCAAGGGCGACGAGGTGCTCGAGCGTGCGCTGCGGGTCGCGCTCGACAGCGATACCTACCGCGCTCGGATCGACCGCAAGGCGATCCAGAACGGTCTCGACATCCTGCTCGAGACCAAGCAGATCGAGAAGGCGGCGGCCATCTCCGACATCGTGCTGGACCGAGCCCCGTGAGCGCGGTCGCGCCCGTCGCGCCGGCGGCCGCGGCGGTGGCGGGCGCCGCCGCCATCGCGATCGAGCGTCTCACCGTCCGCTTCGGCGAGGTGGTGGCGGTGGACGACGTGTCGCTGTCGATCGGCGAGGGGGAGTTCGTCTCCATCGTCGGCCCGAGCGGCTGCGGCAAGACCACCGTCCTGAATCTGCTGACCGGGCTGGTGCCGCTCGCCGAAGGGCGGATCACCATGCTCGGCAAGGCTCCGGCGGTCGGCAACCCCGATGTCGCCTACATGCTGGCGCGCGACTGCCTGCTGCCGTGGCGGACCACGCTCGGCAACGCCTGCTATGGCATGGAGGTCCGCGGGGTCGCCGAGGCCGAGCGCGAGACCCGAGCCCGCGAACTGCTCGCCCGCGTCGGCCTGAAGGGCTTCGAGGACAAGTGGCCCAAGCAGCTCTCGCACGGCATGCGCCAGCGCTGCGCGCTCGCGCGCACCTTCAGCCTGGACGCGCCGGTGCTCCTGATGGACGAGCCGTTCGGCGCGCTCGATGCGCAGACCAAGCTGCAGCTCGAGGATCTGCTGCTCGAGCTCTGGAGCGCGCGCCGGCGCACCGTGGTCTTCATCACCCACGACCTCGCCGAGGCGGTGGCCCTGTCCGACCGCGTGGTGGTGATGAGCGCGCGCCCGGGTCGCATCGTGGCCGACGTGCCGATCCCGCTCGCTCGGCCGCGGCACGTCCGCTCGCTGCAGAAGGACCGGCACTTCCTCGATCTCTACGCGCATGTCTGGGAGCAGCTCGAGATCGGGCTCGGTGCGCAGGCGGAGGCGGTGTCGTGAGCGCGGCGGCCGCGTCCCGGCCCGGCATCCGCTGGCGAACGGTCGCCGCGCACGGTGTCGCGATCGTCGCGTTCATCGCGCTCTGGGAGTTCGCGATGCGCCGGGAGTGGCTGTCGGCCGCGTTCTTCGGCCAGCCCTCGGGCATCGTCGCCTTCCTGAGGGACGGTTTCGCGCCGGGGGGCAAGCTCTGGATCGAGCTGGCCTACACGCTGGTGGGCACTGTCGTGTCGTTCGTGCTGGGCAGCGTGCTCGCGCTCGCGCTGGGCCTGGTCTTCGTGATGTTCCCGAAGGTCGAACACGCGATGGATCCGTATCTGACCGTGCTCAACGCGATGCCTCGGCTCGCGCTCGCACCGCTGTTCCTGCTCTGGTTCGGACTCGGCCTGGGCTCGAAGATCGCGGTGGGCACCAGCCTGTCGTTCTTCATCGTGCTGGCCAACACCGTGGCCGGGATCCGGGGCGTCTCGCAGGACCTGATCGTGCTGTCGCGGTCGCTGGGCGCGACGCCGAACCAGATCTTCTTCAAGGTCACGCTGCCGTCGGCGGTTCCGGTGATCTTCTCGGGCTTGCGGCTCGCGCTGATCTACTCGATGCTGGGCGTGGTGGGCGCGGAGCTGATCGCCGCCGAGCACGGCCTCGGCCAGCAGCTCGCCTACCTGCAGGCGACCTTCAACATGAACGGCGTCATGGCGCTGCTGGCGCTGCTCGCGCTGCTCGGCATGATCGTCACGCAGGGCATGACCCGGCTCGAGAAGGCACTCCTCAGATGGCAATGAACCCGCTTCTCGACGGCAAGGTCGCCGTCGTCACCGGCGCCGCGTCGGGCATCGGCCTGGCCACCGTCGAGCGTTTCGTGGAGGAGGGCGCGCGCGTCGTCGCGGCCGACTTCCGCGAGGACGCGGGCCGTGCCCTCGCCGAGCGCTTCCCCGGCGTCGTGCGCTTCGAGCGCTGCGACGTCACGCGACTCGACGAGCTGCGCGCCGCCATCGACGCGGCCGCGATGCATTTCGGCGGGCTCGACATCCTGTTCAGCAACGCCGGTCACGGCGGGTCGCAGGCCGGCGTCGAGTCGTTCGACGCGCAGGGCTGGGACGACACCTTCGCGCTGCTGCTGCGCGCCATCGCGGCCGGTGCCTCCTACGCCGTGCCGCACATGAAGCGCCGCGGCGGCGGCGCGATCGTCAACACCTCGTCGATCTCGGCGCTGCAGGCCGGCTACGCGCCGCTCGCCTATTCGGTGGCCAAGGCCGGCGTGCTGCACTACACGCGGGTCGCCGCGGCGGAGCTGTCGGCGCACCGCATCCGCATCAACGCCGTGGTGCCGGGCTTCATCGCGACCGGCATCTTCGGCCACTCGCTCGGGCTCGGCGAGGACGACGCCCGCCAGCTCGCCGCGAAGGTCGCCGAGCGCAGCGGCGCCGCCAACCCCATCGGCCGCTCGGGGCGCCCGCGCGACATCGCCGATGCGGTCGTCTACCTGTCGTCGGATGCGGCCGGCTTCGTCACCGGCACCCACATCACCGTCGACGGCGGCATCACGATGGGCCCGCGCCACAGCTGGGACCCCGAGACGCCGGGCCCGATCGGCCAGGCCCTCGGCCTGACCCGTGCCGAGATCGAGGCCCGCCGGGCCGCCGCGAAACGCTGATCCCTCCTCCCCAGACCCGACGAGAGCGCTCCCATGCCCAAGGTCATCTTCATCACCCACGCCGGCGCCCGCCACGAGGTCGACGTCGCCGCCGGCGAGTCGCTGATGCGCGCCGCGGTCGACAACGGCGTGCCCGGCATCGACGCCGACTGCGGCGGCATGTGCGCCTGCGCGACCTGCCACGTGTTCGTCGAGCCCGCCTGGTCGGCACGGCTGGCCGCGCCGTCGCAGCAGGAGGAGGAGATGCTGAACTTCACCGCCGAGCGGCGCGAGACCTCGCGTCTCGCCTGTCAGGTCCAGGTCGTCGACGCGCTCGACGGCCTGACCGTGACGATGCCCGAAGGCCAGCACTGAACGCGGCGCACCCGCGCCCGACGAGGAGACCGCCATGACGACCACCGCAGAGATCCAGGCCGCTGCGCGCGACCGCGCGTTCTCGATGCCTCTCGACGAGATCGACCCGAGCGACTCGCTGCTGTTCGCCGACGACACGGTCGGCCACTACCTGGCACGCCTGCGTCGCGACGCGCCGGTCCACCGCACCCACAGTCCGATGTTCGGCGACTTCTGGTCGGTGACCACCTACGACCACATCATGGCCGTCGACACCAACCACCAGGTGTTCTCGTCCGACTGGTCGAACGGCGGCATCGCGATCCAGGACCGCCCGCTGACCGAGCGCCTGCAGATGTTCATCGCGATGGACCCGCCGAAGCACGACGTGCAGCGGCTCGCGGTGAGCCCGATCGTGGCGCCGGGCAATCTCGCGAACATGGAGGGCCTGATCCGCGAGCGCACGCGGCGCGTGCTCGATTCGCTGCCGCGCGGCGAGACCTTCGACTGGGTCGACACGGTCTCGATCGAGCTCACCACGATGATGCTCGCGACGCTGTTCGACTTCCCGTTCGAGGACCGCCGGCTCCTCACCTGGTGGTCGGACATCGCCACCACCAACCCCGACATCGACAAGAGCCGCGTGTCCTCGTGGGAGGAGCGTCAGGCGGAGCTGGTGAAGATGGCGCAGTACTTCACGCGGCTGTGGAACGAGCGCGTCAACGCGCCGCCGAAGACCGACCTGATCTCGATGCTCGCGCACGGACCGGCCACCCGCAACATGCCGCCGCTGGAGTTCCTGGGGAACTTGGTGCTGCTGATCGTGGGCGGCAACGACACGACGCGGAACTCGATGACCGGCGGCCTGCTCGCGCTGTCGCGCTACCCGGAAGAGTGGGCGAAGCTGCGCGCCAACCCGGCGCTCGTCGATTCGATGGTGCCCGAGATCATCCGCTGGCAGACGCCGCTGCCGCACATGCGGCGCACGGCGGTCGCCGACATCGAGCTCGGCGGCCAGACGATCCGCAAGGGCGACAAGGTCATCATGTGGTACCTGTCCGGCAACCGCGACGAGCGGATGATCGCCGACCCGGAGCGGCTGATCATCGACCGGCCGCGGCCCAGGCAGCACCTGTCCTTCGGCTTCGGGATCCACCGCTGCGTGGGCAACCGGCTCGCGGAGCTGCAGCTGAAGATCCTGTGGCAGGAGATCCTCGCGCGCTTCGAGTCGATCGAGGTGCTGGGCGAGCCCACGCGCATCCGCTCGAACTTCGTGCGCGGCTACTCGAAGCTGCCGGTCCGGATACCGGTCTGAGGGCGGCGCGGCGCGCCTGGCCCGTTGCGGGTCAGCGCGCCAGGTAGCCCGAGTCCACCGCCAGCACGTGGCCCGTGATCGAACGCGCCGCGTCGCTGGCCAGGAACAGCACCGCGTCGGCCACGTCCTCGGGCGAGGGCAGGCGGCCGAGCGGCGTGTGCGCCATCACCGCGGCCAGCTTCGCCGGGTCCGAGAAGATCGGCTCGGTCAGCGGCGTGTCGACGTAGTTGGGCGCGACCGCGTTCACCCGCAGCCCGCGCCCCGCCCACTCGAGCGCGAGCGCGCGCGTGAGGTTGACCACCGCGCCCTTGCTCGCCTGGTAGGCGGCGTTCGGGAAGATGCCGCCCGACAGGCCCATCACCGAGGCGAGGTTCACGATCGCGCCGCCCGCGACCATCCGCCGCGCGGCGAGCCGGTTGCAGAAGAACAGGCCGTTGAGGTTCACGTCGACGACCCGCTCGAAGTCGGCGACCGGCACGTCGAGCGCCGGGCCCCGGATGCCCATGCCCGCGTTCGCCACCATCACGTCGAGGCCGCCGAAGGCCGCGGCCACGCGACCGAGCGCGGCGTCGATCGCGTCGTGGTCGGTGACGTCGACGGCGATCGACAGCTCGGGGGCGGCATCGGGTGCGTCGGTCGCGAGGGTCGCGAGCGCGTCGGCGTCGCGGTCGAGCGCGGCCACGCGGGCGCCCGCCTGCACGAATGCCCGCACCATCGCGGCACCCAGGCCGCGTGCCGCGCCGGTGACGACGACGGCGCGTCCTTCGAAGCGCCAGGTGGGGCGCGTGCCGGTCGTGTCGATCATCGTGGAGTCTCCTCGTGCCGGTCGGTGGCCGGCGTCATCGGTGGGTGTCGAGCCAGGTCCGCAGGCGCTGCAGCGCCGGCAGCATCCGGTCGAAGTCGTCGTCGTCGAACGCGTCGCGCAGCTTCGCCACCTCGGGCGCGAGCGCGGCCACGCAGGCATGGCGCATGGCCACGCCCGCCTCGGTGATGGTCACCCGCTTGCCGCGCGCGTCGTCGGGGTCCGCGCGCACGGCCAGCAGGCCGTGGTCGGCGAGCCGGTGCACGAGCTTGCCCATCGCGGGCTTGCTGACCTGGAAGGCGCGCGAGAGCGCGACCAGGCTCGGTTCGCCGCCGAGCCGCACGAAGTGGTTCAGCACGGTGAACTGGGCGACCGACAGGCCATCGGGCAGCACGCGCTCGAAGCGGTTGCGGGCGAGCTGATCGATGATGCCGATCTCGTTGAGCACGCGGAACGCCGCAGGGTCCGCCTGCGGGGCGACCGGGGCGGGCGCTGCACGCGCGGGACGGAGGGCTCTGGCCACAGCCGCATTCTAAGGGCGCGCCGGGCGATGGCGTCCCGGCTCCGCCTCAGGCGCGTATCAGGTCCTGGAGCGCGCGCCGCGGGCTGCGTACCGCCTTGCCGTCCGGGTGCCCGACCCGCACCAGCATCTGCACCTTCTCGCCCGCGCGCTGGCCCACCAGCGTCTTGAACTCGCGCTGCAGCGCGCGCATCTCGGGGTATTCCTGCAGCACCTGGCTCGGCGGCTGTGTCACCAGCCCGAGCGCGGCCGCCTGGAGCTGCAGCCGCACGAAGGCGCGGCCCGCCTCGAGCTGCGGCACGCGTCCGTCGGCAGCCGTGCGCAGCCACAGCCAGGTGCCGGTGGCGGGCGCCCAGGCGCGCACGCGATCGATGCCCGAGGTGAAGTAGGTGGAGTTCGGATCCATCGCCTTCTCCGGCGTCATCTGGCCGGCCAGGCGCAGCAGCTCCATCAGCGGTCCGCCGAGCGAGATGCCGTCGCGGTGCCGCGCGATCTCGGCGGCGCCCACGCGCGTGAGGTCCACGCTCTCCTTCCAGGTGCGTGGCGTGCGCTGCTCGATCTCCCAGGCGCGGACCATGACGTCGTTCAGCGCGGCGACCCGTGCCGGATCCTGCGTGCCGCTGGCGGCGACGCCGGGCCGGGTCGCCGCGGCCTGCAGCGCGGCCAGCGCCTCGGGGGCGACCGCGCGCGCCGCGAACGGCTTCTTCCAGGTCGTCCGTGCGCCGGCCATCGCGAACAGCGGGTCGGGCCGGATGCCGTCGCGCCGCAGCCGCACTCGGGCGATGGGCCGGGCGTCGAGCCGCTCCGGGCCGGGCTCGCCGGCCGGGAAGGGCTCGATCTCGGCGCGCAGCCCCTCGGCGGCGGCCGCCATCGAGAGCAGCTCCAGGAAGGCGCCGTGCCCGATCGTCAGCTGCCGGGACGGCGGGTCGGTCATCGGCAGCGTGCGGGTCGGGTCCGAGAACAGCACGATGCTGCCGTCGGCCGGCAGCTCGACCGTCCAGGGCTGCAGGTTGTGCGGGTTGGGCGCGAGGATCGCCCACGACAGCAGCCGGCGCCGGGTCTCCTCGCCCCGGCCGGCGAGGAACCAGGCTTCGGTCGCCGCGTCGGGCATCGCGCTGCAGCCGGGCAGCGTCGGCACGGCCGCCGCGATCACCGCGCTCGAGCCGATCACGCGGATGAAGCCGCGGCGGGCGGGCGACACCGATGCCGACACGGGGAGGGTGGGGGTGGCGCTCGGACGGGAGTCGTTCATGACGGCCTCGTTGGTAAACAGGTTAACGATAGGCTCATCATGGTTAACGGGTTTACCGTAGTCAACCCGGAACATTCCGATCGAATCGGATATTCCGATCGCCTCGGCCGATATTTCCGGTTGGCCGGCGCCGGCGGCGGCTGCGAGGATCCAGGCATCCCGTCACCGATGCGAAGGAGTCCCCGATGAAGACCGCCACCTACGGAACGATGCACCTCGGCGTCGCGTTCGGCGTCGCCTACGCGCTGACCGGCAGCGTGCGCATGGCCGGCACCATCGCGCTGGTGGAGCCGGCGATCCAGACCGTCGCGTATGCCTTGCACGAACGCGCCTGGCGCGATCCGGCTGCACTGCGCGCCCGTCTGGCTCGTGCGGTCGACGCGATGCGGAGCGTGGTCGTCCCGTCGCTCGCCGCGATCGCTGCGGCGGACCGGCGCTGAAGGCCGACGGCGACTGCCGGCGGCCGGGGCGACGCCGGCTGCCCGGCGCGCGCCGACCGGGGCCTCAGCCGATCGTGACCCGCCCGCCGGGCGTGTCGAAGGTCGCTTCGAGGCCGGACGGGCCCTGCGTCTCCACCCACTCGAGCGGTACCGGAGCGCTCACCTGCGGCCGCCGTTCGATCACCGCCCTCGGGCCGCGGATCGTGAATCCCGCGAGGCGCACGCCCGCATCGGGCAGGCGGGCGGTCGGGTGCTCGTTCATCGGCACGTCCCACTGGATCACCGCGGGCAGCAGGCCGTCGCCCGGCGGATGGCCACCGGTCGGCACCGTGATCCGCCAGCGCAGGGTGCCGCGGGTCATCGGGACCACCGTCCCGGCGAGATACTTCAGCGTGCCGAGCGAGCGGTCGAGGTCGTCGCTGCGCACCAGCCAGTGCACCAGCACCGGTGCCCGCTTCAGCCGGGCGCGCAGCGCCGGGTCGTCGAGCATGAACGGCCGCGGCGTCTTCGGCTCGGGCTGGGACGCGTCCGGGGCGATCAGCTCGAAGTAGACGCCGCCGCCGAGCTGCAGCAGCCGGTTGTGGGTGCCCCAGCCCGGATGCTGGCCGCCCGGCACCAGCGGCACGCCGAAGCGCTCGCGCAGCCAGGCCTCGCCGTCGTCGAGATCGAGGCAGGCGACGACGATGTGATCGAGTTCGAGCATGGCGGCACCGGGTGTGGGTTCGCGGCGATGGTAGCCGACGGCCGGCGGTCGGTCGACGGGGCGCCCCGGTAGAATGCCGCGCCATGCTGACCGAACAGAAACTCCGACTGTCGCAGGCCTTCGAGGCCGCCGCGCGCGCGCTGGCCGAGGCGAGCGGCGACCCCGCCGCCATCGAGACCGCGTCCCGCGTGCGCGCCACGCTCGAGCGTCCGAAGCAGGCCGGCCACGGCGACCTCGCCTGCAGCCTCGCGCTCCAGGTCGCCAAGCCCCTCAAGCGCAATCCGCGCGAGGTCGCGCAGGCGCTCGTCGACGCGGTGCTCGCCTCCGAGGCCGGCAGCCTGGTCGAATCGGCCGAGATCGCCGGGCCCGGCTTCGTGAACCTGCGGATCGCGGCCCCGGCCAAGCGCGAGGTCGTGGCCCGCGTGTTCGCCGCCCGCGAGGCCTTCGGGCGCCAGGCCGACGGCTCGGGCCGCAAGGTGGTGGTCGAGTTCGTGTCGGCGAATCCGACGGGTCCGCTGCACGTCGGCCACGGGCGCCAGGGCGCGCTCGGCGATGCGATCGCCGCGCTGCTCGAGGCCACCGGCTGGCAGGTGCAGCGCGAGTTCTACTACAACGACGCCGGCGCGCAGATCGGCAACCTCGCGCTGTCGGTGCAGGCCCGCGCGCGCGGCATCGCGCCCGACGACGAGCGCTTTCCCAAGGACGGCTACCGCGGCGAGTACATCGCCGACATCGCGCGCGCCTACATGGCCGGCGAGACGGTGTCGGCGCTGCGCGTGGAGCCGGTCACCGGTGCCCGCGACCCGGACGACCTCGACGCGATCCGCGCATTCGCGGTGGCCTCGCTGCGCCACGAGCAGGACCTCGACCTGCAGGCCTTCGGGGTGCGCTTCGACGTCTACTACCTCGAGTCCTCGCTGTACACCGAGGGCCGCGTCGCCGCCGCCGTCGAGGGCCTGACCGCCGCCGGCCGCACCTACGAGCTCGACGGCGCGCTGTGGCTGCGCTCGACCGAGTACGGCGACGACAAGGATCGCGTGATGCGCAAGTCCGACGGCACGTTCACGTATTTCGTGCCGGACGTCGCCTACCACGTGACCAAGTGGCGGCGCGGCTTCGCCAAGGCCATCAACGTGCAGGGCTCGGATCACCACGGCACGATCGCCCGCGTCCGGGCCGGCCTGCAGGGGCTGGGGATCGGCATTCCGCAGGGCTTTCCGGACTACGTGCTGCACAAGATGGTCACGGTGATGCGGGGCGGCGAGGAGGTGAAGATCTCCAAGCGAGCGGGCAGCTACGTCACGCTGCGCGACCTGATCGAATGGTCGGGCGGCATCGCCGCCGACGGCTCGCCGCCGGAGGGCCTCGGTCGCGAGGACGCGCTGCGGCGCGGCCGCGACGCGGTGCGCTTCTTCCTCATCTCGCGCAAGGCCGACTCGGAGTTCGTCTTCGACGTCGACCTCGCGCTGTCGCGCTCGGACGAGAACCCGGTCTACTACGTGCAGTACGCGCATGCGCGCATCTGCTCGGTGCTCGCGCAGTGGGCGGCCGGCGAGCCGGGCTCCGATCCCGCCGTGCTCGAGGGCGTCGACCTGTCGCCGCTGTCGGGTCCGCGCGAGTTCGCGCTGATGGCGCGGCTGGCCGAGTATCCGGACGTGCTGAAGGCGGCCGCCGACGATCTGGCGCCGCATGCGCTGGCCTTCTGGCTGAAGGACTTGGCCGCGGAGTTTCACGGTTACTATAACGCCGAGCGGTTCCTGGTCGACGATGCGCCGCTGCGCTCGGCGCGTCTCGCGCTGCTGCTCGCGACGCGACAGGTACTGCGCAACGGCCTCGCGCTGATCGGCGTGTCGGCCCCGGAACGCATGTGAGGCGCGGGCGATCCCGATGAGCACGAAGCGCAAGAAGCGGCGGTCACGCAGCAGCGGCGGCACGCTGCTCGGCATCCTGGTGGGGCTGCTGGTCGGTCTCGCGATCGCGGTCGCGGCCGCGCTCTACATGACGAAATCGGCGGTCCCGTTCGTCGACCGGGTCAAGCGCCCGCCCGACCGGCCGCTGGCCGATCCGTCCAAGGGCGGCGAGCTCCCCGATCCGAACCGCACGTCGCAGAAAGGAAAGGCCGGCAACGGCGACCCACCTGCCGCCGTGGCCGCGCCCGGCACGCCGGCGCCCGGTGTGCCGCCGGTCGCGACGCCGGCCGCGCCCACCCCGCCGCCCGCCGGCGCCGGCGCGCAGCCGCCGGTCGCGGCCGCACCGCCGAGCGCGCCGCCGTCCGATCCGGCGCCCGCGTCGGACAAGGCCGCGTACCTGCTCCAGGCGGGTGCGTTCAAGGGGCAGGAGGATGCCGACAGCATGAAGGTCAAGCTCGCGCTCATCGGCTTCGAGGCGCGGATCGTGACGGCCGAGGTCAACGGCGTGACGTTCTATCGCGTTCGGGTGGGGCCCTACGCGCAGATCGAAGACATGAACCGGGCACGCGGTCGCCTCGCCGAGAACGGCATCGAGGCATCGGTCGTGCGCCAGCGATGAGGACAACGCCATGAAACGCATCACACGTCGGGAATTCGTCGCAGCGGTCGGCGTCGCCGGCCTCACCTCCGGCGCGCACGCCCAGCAGGGCACCGGCGAGGGTCACGAGTTCCGCTCGGTCAAGCCGCCGGCCCCGTCCGACGCGCCCGCGGGCAAGGTCGAGGTCATCGAGTTCTTCTGGTACGGCTGCCCGCACTGCTACGCCCTCGAGCCGGTGATCAAGGACTGGCTCAAGCGGCTGCCGCCCGAGATCGCGTTCCGCAAGGTGCACGTGCCCTGGCAGGTGCAGGCGCACCAGCAGCTGTTCTTCACGCTCGAGACGATGGACCGTGCCCAGGCCCTCGACGACAAGGTCTTCGCCGCGATCCATGCCGATCGCAACAAGCTCGACACCCCCGACGCGATGGCCGACCTGATGGCGAAGAACGGGGTCGACCGCAAGCAGTTCCTCGACACCTACGGCTCGTTCGGCGTGCGCACCCGCATGCAGCGCGCCACGCAGCTCGCCGCCGCCTACCAGATCGACGGCGTGCCGACCCTCGGCGTCGGCGGGCGCTTCGTGACCGCGCCGTCCATGACCGGCTCGAATCCCGGCGCGCTCAAGGTCGTCGAGCAGCTCGTCGCCCGCATCCGCAAGGGCGCCTGACGCCGCGGCGCCCGCGCGCGGTCGGCAGGGCATGCGCGTCTTCGTCACCGGCGCCTCGAGCGGCCTGGGCGAGGCGATCGCGGTCGAGTACGCACGGCGCGCACCCGGGGCCGTCATCGGACTCGCCGCCCGCCGCCGCGATGCGCTCGACGCGCTCGCCCAGCGCCTGACCGGCGTCACCGCCGTCCCCTATCCGCTCGACGTCACCGATCGCGCGGCGCTGCAGGCCGCCGGCCGCGATTTCATCGCGCGCTACGGAGCGCCCGACGTCGTCGTCGCCAACGCCGGCATCAACGGGCCGACGCTGACCGGAACCCCCGGCGACGACGAGAGCTTCGAGCGCATCCTGCGCACCAACGTCGTCGGCGTCTTCGACACCTTCGCGCCCTTCGTCGATGCGATGCGCGCGCGCGGCTCGGGCACGCTGGTGGGCATCGCGAGCGTCGCGGGCATCCGCGGCATGCCCTCGCTCGGCGGCTACTGCGCCTCGAAGGCGGCGACCATCGCCTACCTCGAGAGCCTGCGGCTCGAGCTGCGCCCGAGCGGCGTGCGCGTGGTGACGATCGCACCCGGCTACATCCGCACGCCGATGACCGCGCGCAACCGCTATCCGATGCCCTTCCTGACCGACGCCGACGTCTTCGCCGCCCGGGCCGCCGACGCGATCGCGCGGGGCCGCAGCTTCGCGGTGATCCCGTGGCAGATGGGCTGGGTCGCGCGCGTGCTGCGCGTGCTGCCGGACGCGCTGTTCGACGCGGCCTTCGCGCGCGCACCGCACAAGCCGCGCAACCCGCCCTCGTGAGCGGTCCGCCGCGCATCGTCAGCCTCGTCCCGAGTCTCACCGAGCTGCTCTTCGCGCTGGACCTCGGGCCCCAGGTGGTCGGACGCACCGGGTTCTGCGTCCATCCGCGCGACGCGGTGCGCGCGGTGCCGAAGGTCGGCGGCACCAAGACCGTGGACGTCGAGAAGATCCTCGCCCTGCGGCCCACGCACCTCGTGGTCAACGTCGACGAGAACGAGAAGCCCACGGTGGAGCGCCTGGCCGCGCAGATCCCGAACGTCATCGTCACCCATCCGCTGCGCGCGGCGGACAGCCTCGACCTCTTCGAGCGGTTCGGCCGGGCCTTCGATCGCATGCCGCAGGCCGCCCGTCTGACTTCGGCCTGGCAGGCCGCCCGCTCGGAAGCGCGAGCGCGACAATGGCGCGCACTCAGGGTGGTGTACCTGATCTGGAAGGAGCCGTGGATGACGGTCTCGCGCGACACCTACATCGCCGACATGCTCGCGCAGGTCGGACTCGACGTCGTCGTGCCGGCGTCGACGCGCCGCTACCCCGAGGTCGACTGGACCACGCTGCCGCCGGGCGACGTGGACCTGATCCTCTTCTCGAGCGAACCCTTCCGGTTCCGCGATCGCGACACCCGCGCGTTCGCCGACGCGCACGGCCTGGACCCGCGGCGCTGCCTCACGATCGACGGCGAGATGACCTCGTGGTACGGACCCCGCGCGATCGACGGCCTGCGCTACCTCGGCCGACTGCGCGAGTCGCTCGAGGAGCGCCTGGCATGAGCCCCGACGGCTGCAGTTCGATGCGCCGCCTGCTCGGCGGCGCGACGCTCCTCGTGATGGCGCTGGTCGCCGGCTGCAGCACGGTGCCGGTCGAGCCGTCCCTGCCCGTCCACCTGCCCGATGTCCCCCCGATCGTCGAGGCACCGCCGGCACCGGTCGCGGAGCCGCCTGCGCCCGCCGCTCCCAAGCCCAAGGTCGCCAAGCCCGTGCGTCCGAAGCCCGCCCCGCGGGCCTCGCGCGGCGGGGCGTACTACCAGGACGACGGCCCCGGCGACAACCCGCCCGACATGGCCTCGATCCTGGACGCCGTGCCGCGGGCCGAGCCGCTGCATCCGGTCGCGAACCGGCCCTACACCGTCTTCGGCAAGCGCTACGTGCCCAAGCTCGACGCGGTGCCCCTGCGCGAGCGCGGACACGCCTCCTGGTACGGGCGCAAGTTCCACGGCCGCAAGACCTCGAGCGGCGAGCGCTACGACATGTACGGGATGACCGCCGCGCATCCGACTGCACCCATCCCGAGCTACATGAAGGTGACCAACGTGCGCAACGGCCGCACGGTGGTCGTGCGCGTCAACGACCGGGGCCCGTTCCTGAACCGGCGCGTGATCGACCTGACCTACACGGCGGCCTACAAGCTCGGCTTCGCCGAGGCCGGCAGCGCCGAGGTCGAGGTCGAGATGCTGACGCCGATGGGGCCGCCGGTCAGGCCGCTGCAGACCGCGGTGCGCGCCGACGTGGCCGCGCGCGACGCCGACGCGATCGCCCGGGTGACCTCGATGCCGATGCCGATGCTCGCGGAGGCGGCCTCCGAGCGGCTCGCGATCGAGACGGAGGTCGACGACACGCCGGTGCCGGGCGACGCGAGCGGCACGTGGCTGCAGTTCGGTGCCTTCGCATCGCGCGTCAACGCCGAGGCGACCCGCGCCAGGATCCTGCGTGACCTGCCGTGGTTCGGAGCGCCGGTCGAGCTGGTGCCGCACGGCGAGCTCTGGCGGGTGCAGGCCGGGCCCTGGCCGCGTCGCGACGACGCGGCGACGGCGGCCGAGCGGGTGAGCGCGGCCAGCGCGTTCAGGCCGATCCCGGTGGTCCGCTGACCGCGGGCGCTTTCCCGGCCTCGTCTGCGGTGGCTTCTCCGTCGTCGTCCCCCGAGGCGTCGCCCGGATCCTCCGCGGCGTCGTCCTCGCGACCCGCGCGCAGCGCGAGCGCGCGCCGGTAGAGGTCGTTCGCGCGCAGCCCGGTGGCACGCGCCGCGATGCGGGCCGCCTGGCGCACCGGCAGCTCGGTGCACAGCGCCTCGAGCAGCGTGTCGGCGAGCTGGGTGTCGGAGATCTCGGGCGGCGCGGCGTCGAACGCCAGCACGAACTCGCCGCGCCGATGGTCCGCATCGGCCGCGAGCCATCCGGGCAGCTCGGCCGCCGTGCAGCGATGCAGCTGCTCGAAGCGCTTGGTCAGCTCGCGGCCCACCATCACCGTGCGGTCGGGATCGAGCGCGGCGGCGAGGTCGTCCGCGGTCTCGACGATCCGGTGCGGCGACTCGTAGAGCACGACGACCGCGTCGCTGCGCGCGAGCTGCGCGAGCCGATCGCGGCGCGCCTTCGGGCGAGCCGGCAGGAAGCCCTCGAAGCGGAAGCGCGGCTCGGCGAAGCCCGCGACCGACAGCAGCGCCGTGACCGCGGCCGGGCCCGGCACCGGAACGACCGGCAGGCCGGCCGCGTGCACGGCGGCGACGACGCGGGCGCCCGGGTCGCTGATGCCCGGGGTGCCGGCGTCGCTGATCAGCGCGACCGACTGTCCGGCCCGCACACGCTCGACGATCGCCTGCGCGGCGCGGGCCTCGTTGTGCTCGTGGCTCGCGATCAGGGTCGGACGCGCGCCGATGTGGTCGAGCAGGACGCGCGAGGTCCGGGTGTCCTCGGCCGCGACCACGTCGACGCCGCGCAGTACGTCGGAGGCCCTATGTCCGAGGTCCGAGAGCCGGCCGATCGGAGTGCCCACCACGTACAATCCGGGCTTCAGCCGCTCCGCATCGGGGCCGCGCCGCTCGGGGTCTTCCAGGTTCATGCCGTCTCGTCGCGCCGTCGTTCGTGTCGTGCTGCTCGGGGGTGTCGCCGCGCCATTGTGGGTGCGCGCGCAGGGCAGGGCAAACGAGCCCGCGCCGGCCGCGCCGCCGCCGGCCCCGCCGGGCGATCCGTCCGCGCCGCGGCCGAGGGTGCGCTTCGGCGAGGGCAACGTCCTCGTCGGGCTGCTGCTGCCGCGGCAGGACGGACCGTTCTCGCGGGCCGCGGCCTCGCTGCTCGCGGGCGTTCGGGCCGCGCACGGCCGTGACGGCGCCGGCGTGGTGGTCGAGGCGATCGAGATCGACGACCAGGCCGACGAGCTCGCCGTCGTCATGGCGGAGCTTCGCGACCGCAACGCCGCGCTCGTGCTCGGCCCGGTCACGCGAAACGGCGCGGCCGCGCTCATCGAGCTCGGCGGCATCGCCATCCCCACGCTCGCGCTCAACCTGCCCGACGGCAACCCGCCCGTTCCCGCGCGGCTGACGTTCTTCGGCCTCGCGATCGAGACCGAGGCGCGTCAGGTCGCGTCGATCGCCTTCGCGCAGGTGCGCGATCGCGCCGGCACGCGCAGGCCGCGGGCGGTCGGCGTCACCGTCGCGTCGCCGCTCGCGCGCCGAGGTGCGGTGGCCTTCCGCGATGCCTGGCTCTCGCTCGGCGGAGAGATGCGCGAGCTGGTCGAGTTCACCGGGCCGCGCCCCTCGCGCGACCTGCGTGCGCGCCTCGTGCAGCCGGTGCCCGACGTCGCGTTCCTGTCGATGGGCGCCGAGCAGGCCCGCGTGCTGCGGGGCGCGCTGGGGGCCGAGACGGCGGTATGGAGCACGTCGCTGGCGAGCATCGGCAGCGGCTCGACGCTGCGGCTGCCCGAGCTCGACGGTCTTCGCCTGCTCGAGATGCCCTGGCTCATCGAGCCGGACAATCCGGCAGTGATGGCCTACGCGAAGGTCCCCACCGGCTACAACGTCGAGATGCAGCGCCTCTACGCGCTCGGCATCGATGCCTTCCGGATCGGTCGCCAGATGCTCGCCGGCGACACCGCCTTCGAGCTCGACGGCGTCACCGGGCGCCTGCGCTACGACCGCACGGCGAGCCCGCGCATCGAGCGTCTGGCGGTCCAGGCCGAGTATCGGGCCGGCGTTCCGGCCGCGCTGACGCCGCCCTGAGTCGCCATGGTCGCGCCGCGCCAGCGCGAGGGCTTCGACGCCGAGGCGCGGGCCGAGGCCTACCTGGGCGAACGCGGGCTGGTGACGATCGAGCGCAACGTCCGCTTTCGCGGCGGCGAGATCGACCTGGTGATGCGTGACGGCTCGAACTGGGTCTTCGTCGAGGTCCGGTCCCGCCGCGACGCACGCTTCGGCGGGGCCGCCGCGAGCGTCGACCGGCGCAAGCAGCAGCGGCTCGCGCTGGCCGCGCAGCTCTATCTGCTGCGTCGGTTCGGACAGCGCGGCTGGCCGGCCTGCCGGTTCGACGTCGTCGCCTTCGAGGCGGGCGAGCCGCGGTGGATCCGCGGGGCGTTCGAGGCGGCCTGATGCACCGACCGCGGGACGGTGCGGCGCGGCCGATATAATCGCGCCGGTCCCGGCGGCAGGCAGCTCGCCCGCCGCGGGATGCGCGAGGAGAATGCTCATGCACCCGATCCGTAGGCTCGCCGTGGTCACCGCCCTGCTCGGCTCGACGCTCGCCGCGAGCGGCTGCCTCCCCCTCGCGGCCACCGGCATGGCCGTCGGCGCGATGGCCGCGCTCGACCGCCGCACGGTGGGCGCGCAGACCGAGGACACCGAGATCGAGCTGCGCGCGGGCAACCGCATGCCCGACGCGATCAAGGGTGCCCGCGGCGTCGCGATCACCAGCTACAACCGCCGGGTGCTGCTGACCGGACAGGTGCCCGACGAGGCGTCCAAGGTCGATGCGGAACGCGCGGTGCGTCAGGTTCCGGGCGTGCGCGAGGTGTTCAACGAGCTCGAGCTCGGCAATCGCGTGACCTTCTCCACCGCCGCCAACGACAGCGCCATCACTGCGCGCATCAAGGCCGGCTTCGTCGAGCAGAAGGCGCTCAACTCGAACGCGGTCAAGGTGGTCACCGAGAACGGCGTCGTGTACCTGATGGGCCTGCTCAGCCAGCGCGAGGGGCCCGCCTATGCCACCGTCGCGAGCCGCGTGACGGGCGTGCGGCGCGTGGTCACGCTCTACGAGTACGTGACCGAAGAGGAGCTCGCGCGGATCACCGCGCGCTGAGCCACGGCCCCGGCGGCGCCTCGCTTCGGTCGGCGACGACCGTCAATCGGAACGGGCGCGTGACCGTGTGTGAACTCGCTAGTCTTGGACCCCGATGCGCCTCTTCGCGCCCCGGGAATCCGAGATGTCCGCCGGTCTGCTGTCCCTCCTGCTGCTCGTCGCCGTTCCCCTGGTGTGGGTCGCGCTCGCCTACAACCGGCTGGTCGGCCTGCGCAACGCGCTTCGCAACGGATTCGCGCAGATCGACGTCCAGCTCAAGCGCCGGCACGACCTGGTGCCCGGTCTCGTCGACGTCGCCCGCGCCTACCTCACCCATGAGCGCCAGACGCTCGAGTCCGTCGTCGCCGCCCGTCAGGGCGCGGCCTCGGCGCGCGCCTCGGCCGCGGCCCGCTGGTCGGACGCCCAGGCGATCGAGAAGCTCGATGCCGCCGAGTCGGTGCTGTCCGGCGCCGTCGGCCGGCTCTTCGCCGTCGTCGAGGCCCATCCCGAGCTGAAGGCCGACGCGACGCTCGAGCGTCTGACCGAGGAACTGGTCTCGACCGAGAATCGGATCGGCTTCGCGCGTCAGGCCTACAACGACTCGGTCACCGACTACAACAACGGGGTCGAGCGCTTCCCCGAGAACCTGGTCGCCTCCGCGTTCGCCTTCAAGCCGGCCACCCTGCTGCATTCGACCCGCAGCGTCGCGGAACGCGAGCCGGTGGCGGTGACCCTCTAGTGTCGACCCGGCTCGCGGCGGTCGTGCGCCCGGGGCGCCGCCGATGAACTTCGCCCGACAGCAGGAGCAGGCCGAGCGCACCGCGCGGCGGCTGATCTGGCTGCACGCGTTCGCGAGCACCGCGGTGGTGATCGGCGTCGATGCCATCGCCACCCTGGTCTGGCATCTGCTGTTCGGCGCGGCGGTCGATCCGCCGCACGGTTTCCATCTGGTCAACGTCGGAGGCGTGCTCGCGCTGATCGTCGGCGGCGCGGTGCTCGAGACCGCGCGCCTTCGCGAGGACGGCGCGCTGATCGCGCGGCGGCTCGGCGCCGTGCCGGTGGACACGATCGGCGATCCGCTGCACCGGCGGCTGCAGAACCTGCTCGAGGAGCTCGCGATCGCCGCACGCATCGGCGTGCCCCGGGCCTTCGTGCTCGAGGACGAGCCGATGATCAACGCGCTGACCGCCGGCATGGACCGCAACCGGTCGGTGGTGGTGGTCACCCGCGGCGCGCTGGTCCGGCTGACCCGCGACGAGCTGCAGGGCGTGCTCGCGCACGAGGTCTCGCACATCGTCAACGGCGACGTGCGCCTCAACACGCGGCTGGTCGGCATGAACCACGGCCTGCAGTGGGTGGGGCTGTTCGGCCGATCGATGCTGTCGCGCGCGGTCAAGGGGGCCGCCTCGATGCGCGTGCTCGAGATGGCCATGGCCGTGCCGCTGGCGGTGATGGGCGTGATCGTCTCGGTGGTCGGCGCGATCGGCGAGCTGGGTGCGCTGGCGATCCAGGCGGGGGTCGGGCGTCAGCGCGAGTACTTCGCCGACGCGCAGGCGGTGGCCTTCACCCGCCAGCGCGATGGGCTGGGGGGCGCGCTGCGCAAGGTCGCCGGACTGCCCGCCGTGCTGGCCCGCGAGGCGACGGCAGCGGGCTCGGCGCCGCACGACCCGCGGGCCGCGGCCGCGCGCCGCCATCCGTACTGGCAGAACGTCGCGCACCTGCTGCTCGTGGGGCGCGTCGCATCGGGTCGCTGGTTCGAGACGCATCCGCCGCTGCGCGACCGCGTGCATCGGCTCTACGGGCGCGACATGGCGCCGATCGAGCCCGCCGTGCTGAAGGATGCCGAGCGCCGCGAACCCGAGCTGCCGGCGCTGTCGCTGGCGGTGTCCGCAGGGGCCGCCTTCGACGACGACGAGGCGCCGATGCCGGAGCCGATGGCGGGGCGGATGCCCGGGCTGGCGTCGGCCCGGTTCGCCGGATCCCGGGATCGCACCGCGCCGATCGCGCTGGCCCGGCTGCGTGCGGCCGATGGGCCGGCGCCGGCCGCGCTGTGGGCGGACACGATGCCGGCCTTCGGCGAGGGTGCCCCCGCGCCCGGCGAGGTGGTCGCGGTCACGCAGGTCGACGGCGCCGCCCGGTCCTGCGCCGCCTCCGAGTCCGCGATCGCCGCGGCGGCGGATCGACTGGTCCAGGCCACCCGCGAGCCGGCCGGCGCGGCGGCCCTGGTGGCGGCGCTGATCGGCACGCCCGGGCAGCCCGCCCCTCGCTGGGGCGAGGGCTGGGAGTGCGCGGCGCAGCGCCACGGCGCACTGCGCGCCGCGGTCGCCGCGGTGCCGGGCGAGACCCTGCGGGCCCTGCGCTGGCCGCTGATGGAACTCGCGGTGGCGCGCCTGCAGCCGATGTCGCGCCCGGCCCGCGAGTCGCTGCTGGCGACGGTGCGCGGCATCGTCGACCAGGACGCCCGGCTGACGCTGCCCGAGTGGATCTACGTGGCATTGCTGCGGCTGCGCCTGCGGCTCGAGCCCCGCCCGACCGGACTGCGTCGCGCGGCGCCCGGAGATCTGCTCGACGCCCGTGGCATCCGCGTGCTGTTCGCGCTCGTCGCCCACTGCGCGCACGTGAGCGAAGCCAAGGCCGACCGCGCCGCCAACGCCGCGATCCGCACCCTCGACCTCGCCCCGATCGGCGGCTCGGCCGGCCCGCTCACCATCGAGTCGCTCGAGCAGGCGATGCGCGGCGCCACCCACCTGCCGCCGCTGGCGCGCCCGCTTCTGGTGCGTCAGCTGGTCTCGCTGCTGCCCGCGGACGCCGGCCACGAGGCGCGCGACTTCCTGCGCCTGCTGTGCGTGGCGATCGACTGCCCGCCGCCGCGACTGCCTCCCCACGGCTTCGGCTGGGGCGCGACGGGCACCGCCCGGGGGGTCTCGAGCGACGACCAGGACGACGAGGTCCTGGCGAGCGCCGACGTCTGAGCGACGCCGCCCGGTACACTCCCGGCGACGACCCGGCCCCCGGTGCCGGGGTCCGGAACCGCTCTCCTGCAATGCCCTCCTCGCCGTCGCAC
>Ga0105105_10000024_pt1 | contig 63898 bp, 60 predicted proteins | sample PPLLaktember2015_4_FD_79108 | JGI IMG/M metagenome (GOLD analysis project Ga0105105, IMG submission 79108) | Freshwater sediment microbial communities from Prairie Pothole Lake near Jamestown, North Dakota, USA - PPLs Lake P8 Core (1) Depth... | ecosystem: Environmental > Aquatic > Freshwater >...
TAATTCCCAACAGTCCCATTATCCCATTGATTACTCCCTTGTTCCCGAGCATTGATATTATTGTCAATAAAATGATTCAGATAGATGATATTATTACTACTCGACTGAGTAGCAGTCAGGGCTGTCGAGCTTATGTTTTGAAACGAATTATTACTAATCTGGCATCCTGTTCTTTGCAGAATCAATCCAACTTGACCATAATTAAATATATTTTCTGTTACGATGCAATCAGATGAATCAAGGGTGAAACCACTCGCCGTGTTATTTTCAAAATAATTTTCTCGAACAATATCAGTTGAGCCTCCAGTCAAATAGATACCATGAAAAACATTTTTTGCAAACGTGTTCTGGGTGATATTCGTATTCGAACAATCTTTTAAGTAAATTCCATAGATGTTCAAGGTAAAATAGTTATCATAGAGAATATTTCTCATTGATGAACGAAGATTCATCCCTGCATCACTTGAATTGGAGATGTTATTATTTGAAAACACATTATTATTTGAGGAGGAAGCAAACACTCCTTTGGTATCATTGATTATATTGCCACTAATCATATTGTCATCAGAGGAATCAAGATAAACTCCCCAAAGGTCACATTGTGAGATATTGTTCTGTTGCAATACGACATTATTTGATGTCACATGGATAAGTGCACCAAATTGGGAAGAAATAAAACGTTCCGGGTCTCTTATAACAAAGTTTTCTACTGTTACGAAATCAGCAGTGATCTCGATAAGATATTTGTGTTCTGCTCCACGAGAGATATTACTTGGTTTATCGTCGATTCCGCCGATAAGAGAAATACGTTTATTGATCACCAAACTTTCATTGTAATTCCCACTGAAAACATACACGGTATCACCATCAGTTGCTAGATTAATCGCCTCAGTGATTGTCCGAAACGGATGTTCCGCGGACCCATCTCTATCAAGTGAGAAACTATCATCAACGAAGATCTCCCGAACCGTTGCGTTCGCATGTTCTGTAAGATACAATATCGAAAGACCGTTCAATAATAAAAAACCGAGGCTTACCACAAGAAAAATCGAACGTTTTGTACCCATAATCCCATCCTTTTTAGTCAAAGATGCATCATGTCACAGAATTAAATAGTTTTCCAACCACATACTTTTAAAGATGCTTATATTATTGATATTTGCATGAAGGTATGTCTTGGCGGGACGTTTCATCCATTGCATAAAGGACATAAGGAACTTCTGAGAAAAGCGTTTCAAGTCGCAGGAACACAAGGTACTGTCTTTATTGGTGTGACATCACAAACAATGATAAAAAAGAAAGGAAAACTCGCTTCATTTGAGAAGAGGAAACAATCGATAATGCAGTTCTTGGCTAAGGAGAACCTTCTTCAAAAGACTACTATTCAACCTCTCTTCGATAAATTTGGTCCTACGATAGAAAGGGATTTTGATGCCATCGTGGTTTCTCCAGAGACAGAACCGACTGCCGAAGAAATCAACCGGAAGCGAACCTCTCTTGGAAAACCACCACTGCAGATCATCGTGATTCCCTTTGTGCTCTCAGAGGATGGAACACCAATTAGCTCATCAAGGATACGACGGAAGGAAATCGATGAAAATGGAACGATGCTACTGCAGGATTAGATTTATATAGAATAATTATATCCGCAAAAGCAGGGTGACTGTACATGGCCTATGTGATCTTTGAAGTGAAATCAGCAGAAGCAGGGAAAATCCAAACCATGCTTCAAGATGAAATTGTCAACAGACAAAGCATCGTGATACGTGATGCAAATTCCTTGGATGTTAAAGGATCAGTATCGTTTTTAAAAGTTGAGGGAAGTGTCGAAGGACTGAAGCGTGCGGAAGAGCTTGCCAAGGAACTTGGGATGAAAAAACTCCCAGATAAAAAAGCAAAAAAAATCGAAGATAAAATCAAAGAACAAGAGGATTCTGCCGCCACTGGCATGGGCATGATCTTTGATTAAACGCTTTACAGTTCCCAATAATCCCCTAATTCTTTTTTCATAGAAGCGATGACGGATGCGACGTCATCATTTCCTTTGATGTTGTCATCAAACTGAAGGGGATGGGACATCATCTGCCCGAGTTGAGACAAAAAGCATTTACCGATCCATTGGAGATTATATCCTCCCTCCAAGGTACAAACGATCTTTGGTTGTATAGTCTGGAATCGTTTAATCATTTCACCGAAGAAATTTGCGGAAAGTTTCAGTCCACCGAGTTGATCAGCATGGTGCGAATCATACCCTGCTGAGATAATGATGAGATGCGGTTTGTATTGTCGGATGATCGGGAGAAATATCTCATCAAAAAGCTGTGACACCGCGCGGTCATCATGGCCAAATCCAAGTGGGGCGTTTATCGTATAGCCTTTCCCAGCACCGTCACCAATCTCACAAACAGCTCCGGTTCCTGGGTAATGGGGTGATAAATGAAAGGACTGATACATCACATCGTTACGTGAATAGAAAATCGATTGCGTCCCATTCCCATGATGTACATCATGATCAAAGATAAGAACCCGTTTTCCTTTTTTCGATAGTTCATGAGCAGCGATCCCTGCGTTGTTAAACAAACAAAATCCCATGGAACGTTCCGCAGAAGCATGATGGCCAGGTGGTCGGACTAACGCATAGGCGTTCTGAGCATCTCCCTCAACAACATTTCTGCAGACCTGAGCGACGCCTCCCGCAGCCAGACGTGCCGTCTCATAATCTGATTTACAGACATACGTATCTAAATCGATCCACGAGTCCCCATGTTCACTGATGTCTTTGATGCGTTGAATCATCTCTGCGGAATGTACTTCATAAAGCTGTTTCTCAGGCAGCATTTCCGGTTCTACGAATTGTAATTGTTTGTAAAATGACGCCTGTTCAAGAGCATCAAGCATCACGTAGAGACGGTCCGCGTTCTCCGGGTGGTCCGCAGTATCATGCTGGTTAAATCTATCAGAAAACACTATGGGGGTTTTCATAGAATCACAACTTCATATCTTGTCTCTATATTATAACATTAGTTCATAGCTTTAAGTACATCCAATGTGTTAAGGGTAAAAAAAGGACGATTTTGGGGGAACATGAGGTAATGATTGACGTATTGCTTGGGATATCACCGAATTATCTTTATTTTCAGGGAAAACCACCTCAACTTGTCTCCGAGCTGCACCACCCCTATTTTCTCGCATTCCCTCCTACAACAACCGATGCAACAACCGCTCGGAAAAAGCTTTTTGATCAATGGAACCAAAACAAAGTAGACCATCCGAAACTATCGAAAATCACGGGAATTGGAGAGCTTGAGAAATACCGGAGTTTTTGTGATTTTACGAAAAAACGAAATGTGTTCAAAGTCTATACAAAAGAGTCATACTTGGTACCAGAGATCAGTGATTATTTGTTTTTCGAACATGAGTTATTCACCGCTGAGCATGATATCCCATACCAACAACGTGCGTTAGTTGACCTTGCTGCAGAAGGCAAAACATGGTTGTTTGATACCAAGGGGGAGAAGAAAAAACTAAAGGTACTCATCTATGATATCGAGACGACACAGTTTGAAGAAGGAAAGCCACAGATTCCCATTGATATCCTGGGGTATGCTTGTTTTGATATTGCTATCGAATCAGAGAAGAACCTGGACACAGAAGAGTTCAGCTTTGAGATTCGCGACAACCCAGCACATTGGAAGGATGTGGAGGTTCTGCAACATCTCTCCAGGTCCGTCGACGAGGAGATAGCGAATCTTTTGATTTTCTGCAAAATAGCGAAAGACGCTGATATCATCTCAGGTCATAACATCCTTGGCTTTGATAACGTCCATGTTCATGGACGGATAAACTGGTTGTTAAAAAATAAACAAGATCAGCTTTCAGCTGATGAGAAAAAGACTTTTCAGAATTTCAGTTCTTTGTATTGTCGGGAAGATAAATCATTCCATTTTGGCATCATGGGTGCTGATATCGTACAGATGTATCCCTGTAGTTTTGATACCTATCTTGCTGCACGGAAGTTTTACCCATGGCTGGATGACTATCGATTAAAATCCTTAGCGCCATTTCTGAATATTATTGTTGAGAATCGAGTGTATTTAGCCCCGTCTCAAATCAAACTTGATGATCGGACAATGACTTATAACAAGCAGGATGTCCAAGAGCAGATCGGGGTTTCGTTACATTTTCTCCAACAAGCCTTGCCGTTGTCATTTACCACCTGTATGCCATTTGATATGTTGCTTTCATCGGGGGCGGTGAACATGTGGGATCATATGGCGTTGCTCCGTGGGGCTGTACATAAAAAAATCGTCCCACCGATCTGCCGGGTGAAATCCATTGCGCAAATGTTAGCCAGAGATTTTGGAAGTCAAAACACAAAAGAAAAGATCATCCGGCTTGCAAAGCAACGACGGGAGCAATTATCAAAGGATTTTATCCGGGTGTTGAAATACGGTGAGGAGATGCCTGACTGGGTGCTGTACCCACAAGTAATCTACAAAGAACAGGTGAGTGCTGATGATGAAGAGGAGGTCGTCAATTACCATATGCCTGGCGGGATGACCATCAAACCAGACAAAGATGCACATTCTCATTTCATCCCCTGGTATCATGTGGTAGTCGCTGATGTTGGTGCGATGTATCCGACGATCCTTAAGGCGATGAACATCGGAGCGGACACCGTTCGACTTGCGACCAGAGATGAAAAACCAGATGCTTGGGTGTGGCTCAAGAAACTTCCTGAGCAGTTCTTTAAGAACAGGGATGTGAACTGGCGAGAGATCACCAAGCAGGACACATACGCGGATAAAGGATATATGATCGGAGTGCGCATCGATACGAACCCTGGGGTCGTTAACTGTGCGATGACCGGTATTATGAACATCATCGGGAAGATAAAAAAAGAATTGAAAGTCGCAAAAAGCAAAGTAAAGACATCTGAGTTAGATAGTCTGAAGATGATGTATCAAAGCATGAAAGGTGCCCGGAATGCTGGTACCCATGGGATCCTGGCAGCTCCGACGGTGACTGGAAGACAGTTTAACCTCTGGGGTGCTGCTGCTATTACCACAAAAGGGCAGATGATCCTTGCAGATACACTAGATCAGCTCAATAAGCAGGACATCCGGGTGGTCTATGGTGATACCGATGGGATATACATGGGTTGTTCCCGCTCGATGGGGAACCTCCCGGGATTTTCTAAAGCATTAGGTGTCACACTTTCCCCTGAAGAAAGCAAATGGATTACAAAACCTGATGTTGCGAATGCAGCGATCAAACAATGCAACGAGAAATGGCAAAAAGAGTTGAAATATCCTGATTTTGAGTTAGAAGCAGAGCAGCATGACAGCATGATTTTTATCAAACATAAAAACTATCTTATCTTTGATGAAAAGAATGGGAAAATCGAGATGGCGACGAAAGGAAATAACTTTAAAGGATCTGATAAAGCCAACATCGCACGGAAGGTTTTAGCAGAAATCATGATGAGGGTACTTCAGGAGAACCCGTGTTGGGAAAAAGAAGAGGATGCGCGAGCTGCAGTCAAGGAGAGCATCAAGAACATCACCAGAGAAATCGTCTCCAAGCTTGATCTTGCGAGCGTTGATTTGAATGATCTGACACTTGTGCAATCGGTTCAGCCGGAGAAGCGGTATAAGTTGAACCAGGATGGCTCTTCATCGACGTTTGGAAAGCGATCTGAGGCTCTTGAGAAACTGCTCGGTCATCCGATTCGAAGCAGAGTGAAGATGAAGTTTGTGATAACAAAAAGACCACTCCCTGGTATCGCAAAACCTTCGAAAAGCGGGGTAAAACCTATCGATTACATGTATCCGGTTGACCTGGTGAAGGATCGAAAAGAAATCGATCTTGACTGGTATAAAAAAATGGTCGAGAACTATGTGCAGGGCGCATTCGGATTATCAGATATTGCCTCGACAGAACAGAAAGGACTGGATGCTTGGATGTAGTAGTATTTCCTTTTTTTATTTGTTATAGTTCTGAGACCTGGTATCAGTTGTACAACAAACCCTTTAAAAGAAGAAGACAACACTACTGATTGAGGACTATGTTAATCGTCGGACAAGTATCAAGCAAAGAAGAGGCAAACGAAATCACCTTTATCGCAAAGCTTTTTATTGTTGGTCAACGGGCACGGTTCCTTGCGTCAAATCCACAAGCTGCTTGTGCAGAAGATGACGAAGACACCAAGGACGAAGAAGAAGAGTAAGGGTTTTTTCAGGATAACAAAGTACCTGTTATCCTTTGGTTCTTTTCATTTTCCATCTGTTTCCTGGAGTATATCATCGTAACAGCGTTGGACTAACTTGTCAATCGGTTGTGTCGCATCCAGATGGAGAAACCGTTTTCCTTTTGAAACCTTGAGATAATTTGTATGGACTTTTTCTAAAAATGCAAGTCGTTCAAAGGGGATTAATTCTGTCCGATGCTGAATGCGTGCAAGGGATATTTTCGGGTCGATCACAAACAAGAATGTTCGATCCGGCAGAAGAATTCTATCTTTTGAAAGTTCCTGGAGCCATTTCAAGGGGTTCTTCAATTCAGATTCCAGTTGAGCTGCTTGATAAGCATAGGTCGATTCGGCGTACCGGTCGCATAAGACGATTTTTCCTTCATCTAACCTTTGCTGTATTTGTTTGCAGTGGAGGATGCGATCTGCGATAAAGGTAAACGAGGTGATAAATGGATCAGATTGCGATTTGATGCATTCTTGGACATATTTTCCCACGGTTGAGTCGGTTGGTTCATATGTCCAGATGGTGTCGTACCCCGCAGCTTGTAATTTCTCTGAGACTAACTTAGATATGGTGGATTTTCCTGAGCCGTCAATGCCTTCGAATGTCACAAATTTTTTCATGGTTTCTGTTTCTCCTGTTTCCATTTATTGCTATAGTAACTGAGTGGATGATGTATTTTTTTACAGAGTTCATCCATTTTATCGACCGGGCAAATCCCATAGGTACGCATCTTTTCGCACCCTGGGCATTTATACTCTGTCGATGACGATGCACCCGTGATATGCTCTACCTGATATCTGGTTTTATCCTCCTGATAGTCTGGGGCGGTGCTGAAGAGCTTCAAGATGTCATTGGTGCTGAGTTTCAATGAACTTAAGAACGCGACTAAAGCAAACCTGCCCATATGTGGCACGTTTTCTCCAGACTGGATCGCTGATAAAATATCTTTCATACAAGCAGGGAGTTTCTCGATACTAACCTTGCCAACGGGTGTTGCATCTAATTTTTTCTTTTGCAAGGCAAGCATGTTCTGAAACCGCTGGACATCTGAGGAAAAGACGTCAAAGACGCTTTTGTCACATTCTCTGCTGAGGAGTTCTGTGTTGATTCGTTCGCGTAGTGCTTCTAAAAGGATTCTTGCGAGGTCTTTCTGGGTTATGCTCAGAAATCCAGCGCTGACCCCACGATTGACCATTTTCCATTCTTTGTATCTTGTTGGTGCGTTTCTAAGATAATCTTTGAAAAAGATTTTAATGATGCTTGTCTCTGGGTTATGTTGAACGGTTATTTCAAGTTCCTGGGCGACTGTGAGAAGAAAAGGGGTAGACTCGTTGAGGAGATATCTATATGCGTGAGATGCTTCCCCCAGGGCGTATCGTTTTTTGAAAAAGGAATCATCGATACAAACAGCGACCATGCGTGCTAATGGGTAGGATAAGATTTCCATGATGCAGTCGGATTCACTGGCAAGACTTCGTTTGCCTACATCTCGGTTTTTCAAGGCATTGTCTAATCGTTCGATGCAGATGGTCCGTGCTCTCTCATAGGGGGGATCATGAAGTAATTCACCAATCGATGGTCCATTCTCTTTGATGAACTGTCTTGTGTCTTGTAAGAATGGATATTTGGCTAATGTCACTAGCTCCCGCATGACAGACACCGATATTTCTCTTCATTAAAGAATCTTCCTCTTTGTCGATATCTCTAAATTTTAAGTAGTAGTACATTGATAGGGGCTGGAACAAGACCTGGGCTCGTAGCTTAGACCGGTGGAGCGACTGGCTCATAACCAGTTGGTCGTCGGTTCAAATCCGACCGGGCCCATACCATTGATTTAATTGAACTAATGGTACTTGCAGAATCCGTAATCGAATCAATTTTTCAGAAATTGGAACATAGGTGTTTTTTTATTTGTATCAAGCATCTTTATATAGAGCCACTTTATATAATTTTGATTATTTAATATTCATTGAGGGATAAAAATATGAGACAGAAAAAAAATCTACAAAAAATAACATGCATGGGACTTATCGTCATGCTCGTAGGCATCGTTGCTGCTTCCAGTACCGCAGCAGCACTAGATCAAACAACTCTTGAGATCACCGCGGTGAAAGGAGGGGTTGGTAAAGTATCGGTAACAGTAAAAAACATCGGTACTGAAACAGCTGAAGAGATCACCATGATTATCTCTGTGAAAGGGGGTATTTTGGGCAGGGTCAACCTGACAAAAATTTGTAGCGGATGTGGAAACTGTACAAATTCCATTTTACCAAACGCAACCAAAACAGAAAGCACTGCTGAAGCAGGAAAAATCATAGGATTTGGGCCTGTTGTCATCTCAGCTTCCGCTGAGGCATCTAACGCAGCAAAGGTTGAAAAAACCTATAACGGATTTGTCCTGGGTCTCTTTGTGATTGTGACTCAATAATTACTGTTAGTTCACAGAGCATTTCACCTGCTCTATTCTACCTTTTTTTCCTTTTTTCTCTCATAAAACAGCGTTGTTTTTAAAAAAAGATAGGTTGTGAGGATAAATACCAAATTTTAAAATAAGAGAACTGATTACAGGCACGGGGCATTTTTATGGTAGTTAATTACGACCGTTTATTCTCAGCACGATCAAAATCCCTGAAATCCTCGGAGATACGGGAGTTATTGAAACTGACGCAGAGCCCAGGGTTCATCTCTCTTGCAGGAGGTTTACCGAATCCTCAGGCGTTCCCTATCGACGTCATTCACGAATGCATCGAGAAGGTGTTTAAGACTAACATCCATAACGCCCTTCAATATGGAACAACTGAGGGATTACCGCTTCTCAGGAATGTTCTTGCGCAGAGGATGAGAGAAAAAAAAGGAATTGACTGTGAACTGCATGATATCCTGATTACCGGTGGTGCTCAGCAAGCGCTGTCGTTTGTCGCGTTTAACTTATTGGACCCGGGGGACACCTATATCACAAGTGCACCAACGTATCTTGGTGCCCTGCAGGCGTTTCATGCCTACCAAGGGAATTGTGAATGCATCCCGATGAATGACGAAGGAATCGATATCGATTCGCTGCGCAGAAACCTCAAACGTCTTCATCGAACCGGTATTACCCCGAAGTTTCTCTACGCGGTTGCGACATTCCAGAATCCATCTGGAGAAAGCATCTCGTTGGAGCATCGGAAGGAGCTTATCGAAATCGCTTCAGAGTATGATTTTTTAATCGTCGAGGATGATCCGTATGGCGAGTTGGTCTTTGAAGGAGAAGATATCCCATCGATTAAATCACTAGATACGAAAGGTCGCGTTATCTATATTGGGACATTTTCAAAGGTGCTTGCTCCGGGGTTCCGACTTGCTTGGGTAATCGCTTCTGAAGAGGTCATCAATAAATTCGCTCTTACAAAACAATCCAGTGATCTCTGTTCAAATATGTTCGTTCAATACATCGCCTATGAATATATCAAAGGCGGGTACCTGGATATACAGATAAAACATATCAAACAACTCTATCGACATAAACGGGATGTGATGATAAAAGCGTTGAAGGAATTTTTCCCAAAAGAAGCGAAATGGACAGTCCCGGGTGGTGGTATGTTCCTTTGGGTCACCTTGCCGAAAAACGTCAACACGCGTCTGATGTTTAAACGAGCGGTCGCAAAGCAGGTCGCATATGTCGTCGGTGATGCGTTCTATCCTGATAGTAGCAATTATAACTCCATGAGACTGAATTTTTCGTATTCTGAAGATGATGTGATTCGGGAAGGAATTAAACGTCTTGCAGATGTCATTAACGAAGAAATGGCCACCCCATATGATAAAGATGAGTACGTGGGCGGAGTGTAAACTTCTTTTTCCATTTTTCTTTTTTTTAATAAAAATATCATAGAATTTGGAAAAGAATCAAGAATTCTTCCTCGCACTAACTTTAAATAACAAAACACTATTCCGGACCTCTATATCTAAAGGGTGATTAACCTGGGCAACATACGACAGACACATATCAAGAGTACTGCGATTGATTTAGTGAAGAAGTATCCAGAACATTTTAATGGTGATTTTCAGAATAATAAAGAAAAGGTTGACCTGCTAGTGACTGTGAGTAGTAACCTTCTGAGAAATAGGATAGCTGGATATATTACTCGTTATGTAGTTTCTCGGAGTAAATCAAAACCAAGTCGACCCATTTCTGAGTAACATCCCAATATTTATTTTATCCTGTGAAATGTTCCTCACAGGTGAATTCTTATTTCCATACAGAATGCTATTGAATCCCTGCAAAAGGGACAGTTTATTCTCATCTATGATAATGAATCAAGAGAAAGCGAAACAGATCTTGTCATCGCATCCCAGTTCGTAACCCCGGAATCGATCAAACGCATGCGAAAAGACGGCGGCGGGCTGATCTTCCTTATGATTTCTCATCCTGCAGCACAGAAACTACAGCTCCCGTTCCTCTCCGACCTCTTTTCTCATATTAGTACCGAGTATCCGGTCCTCAACGCACTCGTTCCAAATGACATCCCCTACGACACGAAATCCTCTTTCTCCCTTTATATAAATCATCGGGAGACATTTACTGGCATCACCGATAACGACCGCAGCCTGACCATGAAGAAATTCGCAGAACTCGTAAAGAGAATAAAAAACAAGGAAAGCAAAACCGCAGTACAAGAACTAGGAGAAGAATTCCGGTCTCCTGGACACATCCCTATCTGTATCGCCTCAGAAAAACTTCTCAACGAACGAAAAGGTCATACGGAGCTTGTGATATCATTACTAGAGATGGCAGGGCTCACCCCTGTCGGAAGCGGCTGTGAGATAATGGGAGAACAAGGAAAAGCATTACCAAAAGAAGACGCGAAGAAATACGCTGAAAAAAATAACCTTGTGTTCTTAGAAGGAAACGATATCATCAAGGCGTGGAAACAATGGTCAAAGTAATGGCAACCGGGACCTTTGATTTACTTCACATGGGACATATCTACTATCTGAAAGAAGCAAAAAAACTAGGAGACATCCTCGCTGTTGTCGTCGCAACAGATGCAACCGTACGAAAACTCAAACATGACCCCATCACCCCCCAAGAAATACGAGTCAACCTCATCAAAGAACTCAAAATCGTCGATGAAGCCTACCTTGGTCACGAAGAGGACATGTATGCAATCGTCGGAGAAATAAAACCAGATATCATCGCCCTTGGTTTTGACCAGATCCACGATGCAACGACTATTAAGAATGAGCTGAAAAAAAGAAAACTCAACGTAAAAGTCGTCCGCCTCTCGAAATACCAAGGGGAAAGCGACCTTGAGGGGACCCGCCTGATTATTCAAAAAGTCATAGCAGCCCACGAGTTTCAAAAGAAGATGCAACGCATCGAAGGAGAACCATGAAACGGATCGGCATCGCAGACACCACCTTTGCTCGCTACGATATGGCAAAGGCAGCGATTGATGAACTCCATGCCCTCTCCACAGGATATACCATCATACGATATACAGTACCCGGGATAAAGGATCTCCCTGTGGCATGTAAAAAATTATTCGAGGAACAATCCTGCGATATCGTCATGGCACTCGGTATGCCTGGCCCAAAACCTATCGATAAACAATGCGCCCATGAAGCAAGCACCGGACTGATCCGTGCTCAATTGATGGTTAACAAGCATATCATAGAAGTCTTTGTCTATGAGGATGAAGCACAGACCAGAAAAGAACTCGCATCGCTAGCAGACCAACGAACACGGGAGCATGCGCGAAATGTCATTGACCTGCTGTTCCATCCAAAGAATCTAACAAAACACGCTGGTCAGGGTCTTCGTGAAGGATTTGAAGACGCAGGACCAGTACAATAAAAAAAAGGAGGCAAAAATAAAAAATGGCGAAAGAAACAATACGAATCGGAGCGGTCGTCTCTGAATTCAACTATGACATCACTATGATGATGTTCGAAAGAGCAAAAGAACACGCGGAGTTTTTAGGCGCTGAAATTACCAAAGTAGTGAAAGTCCCAGGAGTCTTCGACATGGGTCTTGCCGTCAAAAAATTACTGACAAGAAAGGATATCGACGGTGTCATCACCATCGGAGCAGTCATAGAGGGAGAAACCGAGCATGATGACTTAGTCATCCAACATGCTACGAGAAAAATCGCTGACCTGGCGTTAGAATACAACAAACCAGTCGGCCTTGGTATTTCTGGGCCAGGGATGACAAGACTACAGGCAGAAGACCGTATCGAACGAGGAAAAGCAGCGGTCGAAGCAGTCGTCAAACTCCATCAGCGATTACAAAAAATCTAAAAAAAAATTTTATTCTTTATCTTTCTTCTTTTTCAAAAGGTACCACTGTGATTGTTAAGCGCTCGAGCTCTGAAATTTTCTCCGTTGAAATCCTAATAATCTCTAATTGTATTTGATTGAGCTCGGACACCGTCATTTCACCAGGAACCATTATCTCAAGCTCACCTTGAATCACAGGACCGGTTCTTCGCAGTCGAACAACCTGAGCAGACTGGACGCCCTTCACACGTTCTGCATATGTTTTAATGAGTACACCATACATCAGGCAATCCCCATCACACGCATCAATGAGCATATATCCTGCTTCTTTGATAGCGGCAAATCCAATCGTAACGATAAGACCAGCGATGATAAATCCAATAATCGAATCTGCTATCGTATAACCATATGATGAAAGAAGCAAAGCAACAACAGTAAGAAACGATGTTGTACCATCTTTGATAGTATTAAACGCATCAAGTTTCACAGAACTCATACCCAAGGTTTTACATTTCATGATTTTATATGCACCAAGACTGATGGCGATTAACCCAGCAATAAATGCCACGACTGCGCCAATGAACGGAAGCTGAACATCCTCTGGATTGACAAGCTGATTATAGGATCGAAAAATAATATATCCTGCTAACAAAAACATGACAATTGTCGCAGCAATAGAGGCGAGATTCTCAAGCTTATAATACCCGAAATGGAACCGCTGATCCGCTGGTTTTTTGAAGAATCGAAGTCCACCCCAGACGATTCCTGAGACAAAACCATCTCCGATGCAGTCGAAACCATTTGCGATAAGCGAAACACTACGAGAGATGGTTTCCCCTAGAATAATCTGGATTATACCAAGACTCACCAATGATACTGTTGTTACCAGAGCGATAGTTTCGGTACGATTGACAACAGATTCTTTGGTGAGGGCCATTACATAAGGAAAGGAACAACATATTATTAAGAATTATTATTTAAAAAACAAAAGATCAAAAGCAGGGGATGATTTTCTGTTCTTTGCAGAGAGATGATATAAGAAAATCATGTGATGAAAAAGTATTTAAGTGGTGGTTTTCATGGCAGAACATTCATATAAAAAATATGTTATCAAAGGGAGAATAAAAAAAACGAGGGAGTAACATGGTAAAAATCAACATTACAATTGAAGGAGAAGATGTTTCAGAAATAATCGATGAACTTTTGCGTGTTGGTATTGGATTATTAAAGACAAATAGAAAAGAAATTCGAGAAGTTTTAAAGATTCTTGCTGAAGAATCCCTAGAGATACTAAATGAGAAAAAGACCTTGGAGAAAGGTGCAGAGCTATACCGGAAAATTAACTCTGAGATTAACTGGACATACAAACGAGATAAAGAACAATAACCATCTAATCTCCTATTCTAATTCCAAAAAATCACGTGAGCTTTTTGTAAGAAGCTCCAGTCCATCTTTTTTTACCAGAACATCATCTTCAATACGGACTCCACCAAATCCTGGTTGATACACCCCAGGTTCAACCGTGAGGACCATGTTTTCTTTCAGTTCCATGACGTTATCTGGGGAAAGCCCTGGACCATCATGGACAGCAAGACCAAGGCCATGACCCGTCGAATGAATGAATTTTCCTTTGAATTTTGTCGATTCGATAAACGAATGAACAGCATGATGAACATCGCATGCGCGCACCCCGGGTTTTATCGCCTGGAAGGCGATCTGTTGAGCTTGAAGGACCGTTTCGTACATCTCTATGTGATTTCCAGTGGCTTTTCCAAATACAAACGTGCGGGTGATATCAGAATTATATCGCTTATAACATGCGCCAAAATCACAGAGAACAAAGGATCCGTTCTCGAGTTTCACATCACCATGACCGTAATGCGGTTCTGCTGAGTTTTTCCCAAAGGACGAGATGGTATCAAACGCTGGCTTGTCCGCACCAAGGCATTGAAGTGAAAAGTTTATTTCTGCAGCAAGCTCATCTTCACTCATCCCTTCAGCAACGATATCAGGGATTGTTGCCATTGTCGCATCAGCGATTTCACATGCTTTTTTGATACGCTGAATTTCTTGTTCGTCTTTGGTGAGCCGTGCTTTGATAAATCCATCAGATACATCAACGAACTTTTTATTCGGTACTAGATCAGATAACTTGTTGAACTCCAGATAGGATAGACCATTTGCGTTCACACCTATCGTCGAAAAAGAAGAAAGAAAGCGCTTCAGTGCTGTACAATATTCATCTTTTGTTTTATACACGGTGAGATGAGCGTTGGATTTTCGTGCACTTTCTGCTTCAAGTTCTGAAACCAACATATCAAGTGTACCATCGGAATAAAGGATTGCACAAGACCCTTCGAAGAGTCCTTGGTCGAGATTTGTGACGTAGAAGAAGTTATCATCGACAAAGGGGTAGGCAGCATTTTTAAGTAAAATACAATCGACAGTTTGGTCGGTGTTAAGAAAAATACTTTTTACTCTCTGTATCACGTACGAATCACCCTACGTTCTAAAACGCTCTCCTCACGTAAGTCGGTTAAGAAGAAGAGAGGGAAATTGTTTGCTGAAGACTATTTTTCGAATGACGTAATAAGGTTGTGGAGTTGGTCTAGGTCGGTTCTGATATTCTCTACTTCTTGCATCTTTTCTTTTTCGAAGCTTTTCAGAATAGATGGCAGGTCAGCGGTAAGCTTGTAGAGGTGAACCGGTCTTCCTTTCCCTTTCTTTTTTTCATCGCGTTTCTTTGCCCAGCCTCTCCGACGGAGTTCTTGCATAGCGACGCTAACTTCAGGTTGTCGAAGATCTGCTCCTTGCTCAACGTCTGCAGAGCGACATTCATCCACCTGAGAAATGTAGAGTAACGTCTTTGCGAGATTCTTAGGCATCCCAAGTTCTGAGAACAACTGGACTGCTTTATTTTCATTATCATCCAATACCATTGACTTTTTCCGTTTCATACATTCTCCTCGCAGAATAAATCAATTCTGAAGTATATATATTTTTCCAATTTTTTCACTTAAATTTTTATATCTTATTCTATTATTTAAATCTTTTTATTTTTAAAGTACTTTCACTCATCATTTGTTTCGCAAGCCCATCAGGATACTCCCCGGCATAGATAATTTCAGTGACACCAGCGTTGATCAACATCTTCACACAAACGACACAGGGGGTATTTGTACAATACAGGACAGACCCTTTGATTGACACGCCAAACACCGCTGCTTGGATAATCGCATTCTGTTCTGCATGTAATCCTCGACAGAGTTCATGCCGCTCCCCAGAAGGGATGTTCTGATCCTGTCGAAGACACCCGGTTTCAGAACAATGTTTAAGTCCTTTTGGTGCTCCGTTATATCCAGTACTCAGGATATGTTTTTCTTTTACAAGAATGGCACCAACTTTCCGACGTAAACACGTACTTCGTTTTGCGACCACATAAGCCATTTCCATAAAATATTCATCGTAGGACGGTCTTGGTTCCATAAAAATCCAACATAAGAATGATTGTGCAGCTTAATAAAATTATGATTTCGCACTGCTTTGAGATTCATCGTTTCGCATGAAAAATAAACGATCACCCATAACTGCCCGGAATATTGTCGTAAGCAGGGAGAAACCAAGGATAATACCCCAGATGATTGGATCAAACACAGGAGCAGTGGTAAAGAGAGTATTCAACCCAGGGACATAAATAATGGCAAGAATCATGAGCAATGTAAAAACAAAAAAAGATTTCAACAGCATATTTTTTCGTTTGAACTTCTCGATGATCGTTCCCTCTCGTAAGATGAACACATAGATCTGAGGTGACAGTAACGTAATAGCAAATGCGACCGTACCAGCCATCAGTCCTGCTTGTTCAATACCAATCCCATGAGCTTTTAGATATTCAAAAGAAAGAATGTACCCTGCAGTGATGGACAAACCAAAGATAATCCCATCGAGAATCATAATCAACCGATGTTTGCGAGAAATAATCGGCTCGGACATCTTCGAGGGATTTCGTTTCATTAGATCCTTATCACCAGAATCCGTACTCACACCGATGCTTGGGAATGATTCCATAATCACATTCGACCACAGCAATTGTAACGGCATTAACGGCACTGGATACCCAAAGAGTGGTGTCACAAGAATACCGACAACCTTTCCGATATTGTTCGTAATAAGGTACCGGATAAGTTTCTTCAGATTCTGATACACCCGTCGTCCTTCCTCAACAGCCTTGACAATGACAGAAAAATTATCATCAGTCAGGATGATGTTTGCCGCCTCTTGCGACACCTGCGTCCCAGCCCGGCCCATGGCGATGCCGACATCAGCTTTCTTCAACGCTGGAGCATCGTTGACACCATCACCAGTCATAGCGACGATATGGTTTTTCGCCCGTAGTTTTTCCACAATCTTTAATTTATCAAGCGGTGCGACACGAGAATACACCCGAATCTGCTCAACACGATTTTCGAATTCCTCATCAGACATCTGCTCAAGGTCTTTTCCTTCGATTGCCTGGTTTATATCAGAGGCAATACCAACACTTTCGGCTATTGAAAATCCGGTCTTAATACTGTCACCGGTAATCATCACTACGTTGATGTTCGCATCTTTTGTCTCCTGAATCATCTGTTTTACTTCATCCTTAGGAGGATCGTAGATAGCAGCGGTGGCAAGGAACGTAAAACCCGTAAGATCATTCACATCAATCTTCTGTATGTCACCAACGTTTGATTTTTTCACAAAACCAATGAGGCGAAATCCTTTCTCAGACCGCGAGCTTAGCTCTTTTCCGATATGTTGCCGGTGATGATCATCCAATGTCTGAACCTTCCCATCGAGATAATACGAGGTGCAAAACATAAGGATTTTTTCAGGGGCACCCTTCATATAGATATCATGTTTCCCGATACTGTCTTTGGTAAGAATCGCTGAAAACATCAGTTCAGAGGAGAAGGGAACGCTATCGATAATGTTGTACGAATTAAACTGATCTGGTTTAAAACCATTCAAAATCGACGCTTTTATCAATGCAATCTCAGTAGGGTCTCCTAACTCTTTGATGATGTTTCCATCCTGTTCGACGACCTGGGCAGTAGAGCATTTTACAGATGTCAAAAAAAGATCGTGCAGAAGCGCTGATTTTCCTTCCGCGATCATCTTAAACACATCAGCCATCACGTAGAACTTTGTACCAATGAAGAATTCCTTCACTGTCATATCATGCTTTGTGATAGTACCTGTTTTATCAGTGCAGATATAATCGACATTCCCAAGGGTCTCAACCGATGAAAGCTGTTTGATGATGACTGAGTTTTTCGCGAGCCGCTCCATCGCAAGCGATAACGCGATGGTCATGGAGGCAGGTAAGCCTTCTGGAAAGACTGCAACCAATATGCTAATCGCAAGTAAAATTGAAAAACCAAGGTCAGTCCCTCGCATATATCCCATGACTAAAACAAGGACGAGGGCAACGATTGCTAGTGCGACCAATGATTTAACTTCAACATCCATTTTCTTCTGAAGAGGTGTACGTTCCTCTTCAGTCTCTTGAATATTAATCGCGATTTTGCCTATCTCAGTGACATTCCCTGTTTTCACAACAAGTGCTTTTGCATGACCGTTGAGGACTTTACTCCCAGCAAAAACAATATTTTTCATCTCGTAAAGTTTAGGGTTTTTTTCAAGGATAGGTTGTACATTTTTCTGAACAGGTTCGCTTTCACCAGTGAGATGTGCCTCATCAACAAGTACATCTGCTGCTTCGATAAGTCGCGCGTCACTAGGGATAATATCGCCGGCTTCAAAAACGATGATATCCCCAGGTACTAAAAATTTCGATGCGATGACATCAACGTTTCCATCACGAATGACTTTACATTGGGGAGAAAGAATTTTCTTCAGCTCTTCCGCTGCTTTTTCTGCTTTTCCTTCCTGGATCAGACCAATAATGGTATTGATGAGGACAACAGCCACAATCGCAATAGCCTCAAGTGCATCATTGATGATAAAAAACGACAGAAGAGCTGCGATAATCAGTATAAGAGCCATGGGCTCGATGAGTGCCTCAATGATCTTTCGAAAAATGGTTTTCTTTTTTATCTTTGTGAATTCATTTGTTCCATAGATGCGTAACCGTTCCTCTGCCACTGCTTCAGGAAGACCTTGAGGTGAGGTCTGAAATATACTAAATAAATCTTCTTTTGATTGGCTTGAGAAAGTTCCAGAGAGATCGATTCTTTGAGATTCCATTGTGTTTTTCCCTTTGTTTGTCCACCTGAAATCATGTCTTCTTTTAATTAGTTTTCATTTGAGGAAAAATTGTATAGTATATGAAATAAAAACCATACATTATTAAAGAGTTGAAAGATAGGGAATTTCAACACGATATCATCGAGGGGGAAGCATGAAAAAAATCGGTATCTTAACCGGTGGCGGTGATTGTCCAGGGTTAAACGCAGTTATACGTGCAGTGGTCAAAAAATCATTGAAATATCATTGGGAAGTCATTGGAATTTTAGATGGATGGAAAGGCCTTATCGAAGGAAATATCCTCCCACTCACCAATCAGCATATCTCTGGAATTTTACCAAAGGGTGGCACAATCCTTGGGACGTCTCGCACGAACCCATTTAAGGATCAGAAAAATGTTGATAAACTCCTCTCAAATATGAAGAAATTCAAAATCGATGCTCTCATTGCTATTGGTGGAGAAGATACTCTTGGAGTTGCCTTGAAATTACATAAAATGGGAGTTCCAGTAGTCGGTGTTCCAAAGACGATTGATAATGACATCTCAGGAACAGATTACACGTTTGGGTTCGACACCGCAGTCTCAATAGTTACTGATGCGATAGACCGTCTTCATACCACCGCAGAATCTCATCATCGGATCATGGTGCTTGAGGTGATGGGACGACATGCTGGATGGATCGCGACAGTCTCAGGGATTGCTGGTGGTGCAGATGAAATATTAATCCCTGAAATCCCTTTCCATATCGAGGATGTCTGTAAGAACCTCAAAGCGCGGCATGACAGTGGGAAAAGATTCAGCATCGTTGTCGCCTCTGAAGGAGCAAAACCAATCGATAACGATCATTTTGAGACATTATCTGAAGAAAAAGATGAGTTTGGCCATGTGCGTCTTGGTGGTATCGGGCAGCGTCTTGCAATGGAAATCGAGAAACGGCTTGGTGTGGAGACTCGGTTCACCGTTCTTGGACACGTGCAACGTGGCGGATCTCCTACCGCATATGACCGGGTTCTTGCGACGCGATATGGCGTGGTTGCTGTTGAACTGGTAAAAGAAGGGCATTTTGGGAAGATGGTCGCCTTGCGAGGCTATAAAATCGTTCCTGTGGATCTAACAGAATCTGTTACAAAACTCAGGACGGTTGATATGGATCTTTATAATATTGCGACAACCTTCTTTGCAAAACCACATAATGAATGAAGAAAGCATTATCCCTTGATTTATTTTTTTAACTTCACTTCAACTTCCTGAAAATCCTTTGGGACGTACGAATGTGGAAACACACTGCGTGCTTCATCCTCAAGTACATGAAAATCAAGATAGCGGGGACTGATATGTACCAAAAACAGTTTTTCGACACCTGCTTTTTTCGCTATCTCTGCTGCTTGAGCAGCGGTCGTATGCCCATACTCCTTTGCGATATCCTGAAGTCTTGTATCAAAGGTGCCCTCATGAATGAGAATATCAGCATCCTCTGAAAATCCGATCATCTGATCACACGGTTTGGTGTCACCAGAAATCACAATCTTCCTGCCTTTTCTTGAAGGTCCTAGTATCATGTCTGGTGTGACTTTCTCTCCATTCGCAAGCGCGATGGTTTGCCCTTTTTGTAATTTACTAAATAACGGTCCTTCGGGAATCCCCATTTTTAACGCCTTGGCTTTGTTAAACTTCCCTGGACGTTGAAACTCTTTGACACAATAGGCAAGAGCAGGTACATTATGGCTGACTTTCAACGCTGAAATACTGTAATCTTCAAATTTTATCTCCTGCCCATCGGTGACCTCATGGGATATAATTCGGTAGGATGGACGGAAATATCCAAGTGTCAAGAGCTGATTGGTAAGCTCTACTATGCCTTTCGGACCGTAAATGTGCAGTGGTTTCTCTCGATCATTCAACTGCATCGTTTGAATCAAACCAGGGATCCCAAGAAAATGGTCACCATGAAAATGGGTGATGAAGATCTTTGATATCTGCATATAGCTCAAATTGGATTGCTGGAACTGTCGTTGAGTTCCTTCCCCGCAATCAAAAACGATGATCTCACTGCCTCTTTTCACTGCTATAGACGATACATTCCTTTTCACGGTTGGCCAGCTTCCACCCGTCCCTAGAAAGATGATTCGTAATTGGGTCATGAACAAGACAGATACTCCCTATGGGGCTAAAAGCGTTTTGGTCTAAGTTATCGTGTCAAAGAAGAAAAAGATGAGGGAAAAAAAATTCCCTTCGTTATTTGAGGCGTTACATCTTTATATAGAACAAAAAGAGTTTGGCTGTTGTTTTTTCAACAATAGGTACGGCTTCAGCATTTTGGAGACTGACTGTTATTTCGACATCACCAAACCCAAGGATTAACCCAGATGAGAGTTTCCGTTCTTCACCGATACGCAGACCCGGTATTTTCCCCGTTGTCTCCTTTCCAAGGAGGACGAGACCGTTTCCACTCAGGGCGATTCTCCATTCGATGCCAGTAGCATTCGCTGTACCAGTATTTGTAATAATTGCATTTATTCGGAATAATCCCCCCGAGATATTTTCTATTTCAATCTTGGGTGTTGTTCCAATAATCACCCAGAGAACGAACACTTTGTTTCCAGCGTTGGATTCGATATCGATGTAACATTCTTGAGTGGAACCAAAGGGAAGACCTGTCGTATCTATAGTGACGGTTATAAGATCATGTTCACCGGTGGAAGTACCACTGGTTGGAGAGACGGTCACCCAGCTTTCATCCCATGATAAAGAATAGGTAACAGTTCCTGTCCCGCTGTTCCAGATTTCAAAGGTGGTTTCATCAGTCACTCCTTCCATTACAATCCCAAAGTAATGTGACTGTGGGTAGAATGCTAATGCGGGATAGGTATATGAGATGATATTTACCGTAACGTTAAATACTCCATCGCCACCACCATTTGTTGTGATTTGTATATCACAACCGTAAAGACCTTGGTCTAAGCCTGTTGTGTCAATAGTAACAGTGATAGGAATATGTTCCCCATTGGTCACACCACTGGTTGGGAATACCGTGATCCAGGGACAATCCCATGTGAGATTAAAGATGAGTTCACAACAACCCCCACTTGTCCATATATCAAAAATAGTGGTATTGGTTTCTCCTTCAAACATATCTCCGAAATCATGGGATTTTGGTTCGTATTCTAATATGCCAAGTGGTTGAGGATCATTAGGCTGAGAAAGTAATCCTATGGATCCAACGTTTGTGACGAGTAATATAAATAAAACCCCGGCTCCAAATATCTTTTTTCCATCGTATTTCATAATTAGTCCTCCGTATTTAATTTTTTAATCTGGTTCATGGTATTTATATTTATCTATGAAATTCTCCTAATAAGGACTTGCTCGCGGGGACCAGTCTATATTAAACCACATTAGTGAAAAATTGCCTAATCTGATTTTCCCGTGGATAAGATATGGGAGATACCGTGGTTCCTCCCAGTAATTGTTATACCAGTGATGACGTCCATGGGCAAGCGCTGTTCCAAAATAAAAGGTGTTTATTTTAAAGCTGAAAAAGTTATTAGACGAAATCGTCACATCTGTGCTTGAAAAGATCCGTAGCCCATAAACATTCTCTAAAAATGTATTCTTAGAAATAGTGATAAAATGACAGTCATTCTGCACTGATACGCCATGTAGCCCGCTCCCAATATCATTTTCAGTGATGTTCACATAGGAAGAATGATTAACCAGGATGTTGAAATGGCCATTTTGAATGCCAAAATCAATGACCGCTACATAATCAGCAAAAATTGTTATGATGTCTCTCGTTCCGTTTCCCTCAAGAATAGTTGTTGTTTTATTCTCACCGATTAATTTTAGAGACTTGTTGATTAGAACAGTTTCGTAATACGTTCCATTGAATACATAGATGGTATCATTAGAGTGCGCAGCGTTGATTGCTGTCTGAATGGAGCTGTAATTGTTCGGTCCATTTCCTCCAACATAGAAGATAGATCCTTCGTTTGCGAGTTTTTTTATAGTACTAGACTGAGGAGGTTGCTGGAGAGGAGCCCAATCAATATTTATCCAAGAAATCGTGATTTTCTCCAGTTTAATATACCCGAGGACCGGGTAAGGAAGTAATCGTGCTCGTTCCCAGTAGTTCATCTCCCAGATGTTTCGTCGATGGATAAGCGTATGAGCTACGAAGCATCCATTGACTTTATCATTCCGTAGATTATTTTTCTGGATGATGTTACCTGCAGAATCCTTCAGATAGATGCCATTGTCATTATCCCATATGAGATTATTAACGACAGTCGTATCAAAAGAAGATTCAAGAAATAAACCGACATCAATGTTGTTCACGATAGTGTTACCATTTATCATATTATCATTACAGTCTTTGGTCCAAAGACCGTACCAGCTGTTCCAACCTATCGTGTTGTTTGAAAAGGAAATCTCTGACGAGTTAAACGCATAGACTCCATTTGCGTTATTGACAACCCAATTTCCAAAGATTACGACATTATAAGTGCTTTCTAGATGAATACCAAGTCCTTTATTTGCAATTGTGTTGTTCACAAGCGCTGAAGCATAGGAACCAACAACATACACACCTTCCCCATTATTGCTAATATCATTTGCTAAAACGAGGGTTTGTGGAGAGTCGAAGAGGTAGACCCCGTAGGAATTGTTTCGAATAGTATTACGCATGATCTTTACAGCTGATGTATCAGGTCCTTGGAGAAAGATGCCGAGTCCCCTATTATTCTGGATGATATTTTCCACAATATACACATTATCTGCAATCGTAATTTCTACTCCTGCAGAATTGATATCGTCCTTCGCGTTTTGGATAGTAAATCCTTGTATTATCGTGTCGTCAGCTGAGATGGAAACGACAGCATCAGACATTCCGCCATCAATTATCGTTGTACTGTTCCCCGCACCAATTAATTGGATTGACGTCGTGATACGTATGTTTTCTTCGTAAAAACCACTATAGACGAATACGATGTCCCCCTCAGATGCATTATCTATTGCATCTTGGATTTTACTAAAATTCCCAGGGCCAGAGCCGCCGACATACAGAATAGTGCCATTTATCAATAACGGATGAGGCACTGGTTCATGACTGGCTAATGACATAGTAGAAACCAGGGATAATAGGAAAAGAGAGATCAGAATAATCGAACCAATCTTGAGAAAAATGGTCTTCACCGAACCTCACCATCCATAAGGGGGATTTCATATGGTTTTTGCGCTGGGAACCAATCAATATTAATCCAGTGAATCACAATCGTTTTATTCCAGGGGATTCTCATGAGTCCTTTGATACATTTAGGCCATATCCCGTGATGGTCATCCCAGTAGTTCTGCTTCCAGCGATTGAAGGATGAATTCTCAAAAACTGCATTGATGTTATTATCGATGAAATTATTGAATTTGATCATGGTTGTATTCGACATGATGAGGCGGATTCCTTCATTGCTTCCCCAGATGGTGTTATTCGCGATGATGTTTCCCTCTGCACAGGTAATGATAAACCCATAGAGAGAATTATTGCTTAGGTAATTATGATGAATAGAATTGTTATTAGCCCCAGGCCAAATACCCACCCCACTATATTCTTGGTTCCGCATGAGGTTCCAAGCGATCTCATTATCTATTGCTCCTTGCCAGAGACTTACGGTCGCATAGTTTTCATACATGGTGTTTTGAACGATAACATTTCTGCTGGAATCTGAAATAATAACAGCACAATGACCATTTCTGGTAAATATATTATTTTTTATGGTACAATTAAAAGAATCCTGCAGAAAGACACCTTCGTTTCCATTCTCTGAGATAAAATTTTCTGTTACAACAGTATCTGATGATCCGTTTAGCAGAATACCAATAGCGTATCGACCATTCTGAATAACCCTGTTACCCGTGATTACATTTCTATTGGAGCGGGTTTCGATCCCGGCGTCCACTTTTGGGGTATCCCCACTATGCTGAACCGTAAAGCCAGCCATTGTGATATCATCAGCATTGAAAATAACAACATCCCCTTGGTTCTCCCCGTCGATTATAGTCGTTGTCGTATTTTCACCTATGAGTTGAATTGATACGTTAATTATGAGATGTTCAAAATAGGGAGAAGATTCGTCAAAGACAAAAACAGCGTCTCCATTGGATGCATTGCTGATCGCCTGTTGGATTGTTGTATAATTATTCGGTCCATCTCCCCCGACATAATGTGTACTACCAAAGTAAGTCGGAGACTGAAAACCTATTTTTACAATCATTCCATGCGTGGGAATCGAAAGTATTATCACTAGGAGGAATGTTATTCCCAGCAGCAATCTTTTTTTCATAAGATGAATTTCGCCTTCGTATTTATATAAGATTATATGTTATATAAAATTATTGCCATTTACGTTCCAACAGATGACAGGAGGAGCATCAGTTATATATGCAGCAGGTTTTTAGAAGAAGGTTTTAAGCTTTTTTGATTCTGATTTCATCTACGTTGATACACCACAAAATACCGTGTCAGGCTCCGATGGGATTTCACCGGATACGTTGCGACGACAGTGAGATACTGTTCCCCAATACCTCGTATATCTTCATTTGAGAGTCCGATGACAGCATATCTATTTTTCTTAAGAATTTGTGATATGGTTTCAAATGCACGGTTGTACAAATGTGTGAGTTTTTCTCCTTTTGTGGTGGTTGCCCGAGCATAAGGAAAATCAGTCGCTATCGCATCAACTGAAGGAGCATATCCTGCGATATCACCGATATCTGCGCAAAATAATTGAAAGTTTTTCAGCTGGTAAAATTCGAGGTTTTTTTGACTGCCTTCAATCATTTTCTGTTCGATATCACTGCCGATGATTTGGGCTCCAATGAGTCCTGCTTCAAGCAGGATCCCCCCGGTACCGCAGAACGGGTCAAGCAATGTTTGCTGTTTTTTCACTTGGGAGAGATTAACCATTGCGCGTGCGATTTTCGGATGAAGAGTAATAGGGGAGAGGAACGGACGTAAATGACCTCGTCGTTGTTGAAAATGGCTTGTTTCTAGACCTGCTTTTTTCACCCCAAGATACGCAGTGCTCTCTGTCACGACTGCTCGAACCTCTATATCAGGATTGGTCAGATTGACTCTCCTGTTTTTCGTGTAGACATCTCCCAATCGGTCGATTAGTTGTTCTGAAAAAATATGAGCGGAGCGATTTTTGCATCTGATCGCAATCGATCCCTCACGGGGTAGTGGGTGTTTCTTAGCGTTTTTGATAATGTCATCTACTGTGGCTGGACATGAAAACAGAAGCTCATCGATCATAAATGTAAAAGCAAGTCGTTCTGCCAATCGTCTGATACCAGCATTCTTTGGTTTGGTCTCAACGATGAGGACATCTTCATTGGAACTGATGAAGATAGGATCCATATGTTCAGCGTTTAATGTTGCCAGTACTTCTGCGCAGGGTAATGTAGCATGTTCTTTTGAAAGTTCAAACAGTAACTTCATAGAGAATCATATAATCCAAATGCTCTGAATACAGAACTGCTAATAAAAGAATGGGTCACCGGGAGCGAAGAACAAATCGACTTAATCGACAGAATCCCCGTTGACTTTTTTCTTCTTTAAATTTTTCTTTAACGCCTCATCGACCTTGGATTTGGTATCCTGTTCGCCTTCGAACCATTTCCCATCTGTTTTTTGATCGATTTTACCTGTCAGCTCATCGATCTTGTATCTCATATAATCTTGGCCTTTAAACCAGTCATCAGAGTGCTTGTTTTCATCCTCCCGGACTTGTTCATCGTTTTGTTCCTCAGGTATGATGGTTGTCTCCTTCTTTTTCGCTTGGACTGGGATTCGTATCTCTTCAACTCTTGATTCAGAGGCTGAACTTGAGAAGCCTCTTTTCTCCCGGTCAGGATATCTTGCTGATTCGCTTTCGGATCGTCGTTGTTTTTCTTTGTAATCTGATCGAGGTTCATCTGGTGATTTTGTGTTTTTAATCTGATGTGATTTTGTTGTATCTTTTCTTTTTCTTAAGAGAACGTATAATACTGAGACGATAACAACGAGAACAGCCAGAAAAATTGGGAGAATCTGAAGAAATTTCGATTCAGTTAGATTGAAGAAGGACCCTTCTACATTTTCTACGCGGATTGTTTTTGAACCAGGCAGATATCCGCTCTTAAATGCTTGGACCGTTGTTGTGGTAAAAGTCTCTATTTCTGGAGCTTGTGCTATTACTTTTCCATATTGGTTCGTCTGTACCGGAGAAGCATCTTCTGTGACATAGACAAGAGCGTCTTGGACAGGGTCGTTGTTTTGATCTGTCACGGTGACTTGAAACTCTGTGTTTTCTTCAACAACAGCACGATCGGCCTCTAGTGTTAATTCTCCTTTAAGGACCGCTAGTTCGATTGTACCTGACTGATAGCCTTCTTTAGTTGCGGTGATGAGAAACGAGTCGGATTCATCGAACGATGGAGCTTCTATGGTGATATAAGGTTCTGAGAGACTCGTAAGATAGGTTGTTCCAAGAACGGTGATATTTACACCAAGTATCACCGAGTCGTTTTCCGTGCTGATCGTGATGTCGTAATTTATTCCTTCAAAGACGATAGATCCTGTACTTTCATTCCAGTCGTTTGAATCATAGATTTCAATAATTAGTTCGGGTTCGTTTTGCGAACAAACTGTAAGAGAAAAGAGCATATTCACTAACAACATCAGAAGAAATAGACTAAGAAAATTTATGAGAGTTTTTTTGTACACACGAATCCTCATCAACAGCCTTTGAGTGCTACATGCGAAGATACGGTAATACATATTTATGTTTTTTGAAGAACGGAATGAGAATGCCCCGCAAGGTTTATTTTTCTGCGAGGCGTTTTTTTAGCTCCGTGATGATATCAACCGGACTTGGATCGATTCCGCGTAACACAGCAAGATAACAACTTGTGAAATCACCAAGGCACATGAGATACATCATTTTCGCAAGCTGACTTTTCCCCTTTGGTTGGATCTCAATGACGGTTCTTGCGGTGTTTTGAAAGAGGTCACGCATGAAATTCAACCGGGTCGTCATATCGAGAGACTCCTCATCCTTATCTCGAATCATGATACACGAAAATTGTTTTGATATGTCAGGGTTCTGCGACCAACCGACAATATCATTATGGTTGCATTCTGGAGCGATATCTGTACGTGCGATCACCTTACTGTTCTCGTTGAGCTGATGACGCCATCGTATCGCGATCGGTGTGTAGATGCCCCATCCGTAGATCTGTGGGATCGTGTTATAGATTTTTTTCGCTATCTGCTTTGCCGGGTTGTTTTCCTCAGGCACTGTCTTGTTATTCATCGTGACAAAATCCTGGGTCACCACGATGGTTTCTTCGATGTCCGCTTCAATCGTTGTTTTCAGTAGACCAATTTTTTTTAGGAAAATAATCGACGGGAACAACAGATACGCGGTCGCTGCGCGCGGTTGAATCCCGGAAGGTATTTTCACAAACGGGACCTCTCGTTTTTCCGCTAACTCCTGAAGCTTACCCCCTGTGGAGATACAGATGATCTTGCATTTTTTCTGATACGCTATTTTAAAAGAGCTAAGGGTCTCATCAGTGTTTCCTGAGTAACTGATGCAGATGACAAGGGTGTCTTTGTTGACCCATTTCGGGAGATCATATTCCCGGTTGACGACCAAGGGAACGTCCAGTTTATCCCGGAACAAGCTTGCCATGATATCCCCAGAAATCGCAGAGGCTCCCATTCCAGCGATCACCACATTATCTATTTTCAGGATGCTGAACCGTTCTGCTGCTTCAGCAATCGTTAAAGATTCTTTGATTTGCTCAGGGAATCGGGCAAGACCTCCAAGCATGTTTGATTTATCGACTAATCCGATACTCTCACTATCATTTACCATCATTTTTTACCATCTCGTCTCCCTTCACCATTCTTGTAATGTTCTCTACATTTTGTATGCTTCGAAGCAATGAAGAGAGGAAGAGAAATCATCGGGGGTATTCAAAAATATTTCTATTGTCGCTCAATAGCAGCTGTCGTCTGGGTTAAAAAAGAGTTAAAAACTCCTGTTTCTTACATTGATGCACATGGATTACATTTACGGTGAGATTCTTACAAAAGATGGTTTCATCATCGGGCATCTTGGCTTCAAGGACGATGAACAGGTTTGTGAGATGGGAAAAGGAGTCCCACCGAAAAAACCGATAGCAAAAGGATTCATCATCCCAACATGTGTCAACGCCCATACCCATCTGGGCGATTCATTCATTCGGTTTCAACATCTTTCGCTCCCACGCAATGTCAAAGACCTCGTCGCTCCACCTGTTGGTTTGAAACATCGGTTATTAAAGCAAGCATCAGAACAGGAGATCCTTGAGGGGATAGAAAAGTCTCTTGTGGAGATGTCTACTGCAGGCACCTCATGTTTTTGTGATTTCCGGGAAGGAGGATTACTTGGAGTGTACCAGCTAAGAAAAGCGATGAAACACTGCAGTATAAATTCAGTGATTCTCTCACGTCCTTCACAGATGACCTATACGAAAGAGGAGCTTGATCATCTCTTGGATAACTCCGATGGGATCGGTCTGAGCAGCATCTCTGATTGGGAGCCTTCTGAAATCGAAAAACTTGCAGCCCATGTCCGAAAAAAGAAAAAACTGTTTGCGCTGCATGCGAGTGAAGTGGACCGTGAAGATATTGACCGTGTGTTGGATTTACGCCCAAATCTCTTAGTGCATATGATTGCTGCGACAAAGGCCGACCTTGAGAAAGTCAACGAGGCATCCATACCGATTGTCGTCTGCCCTAGAGCATACCTGTTTTTTCGTCTGAAACACAACCTGGAACTTATGAAAAAGACCGGTGTGACGCTGATGCTAGGTACGGATAATGCAATGATTAACAACCCTGATGTTCTTGAAGAGGTAAAAGTGTTACAAAAAACCGGTTTCTTCTCACTTGAAGAATTGTTGACAACTGTCACGTACACTCCCAGGAAAGCTTTAAATTTAGATGACTGCATTCAGGGTCGCGACCTATCAGAAAAATACATCGTTTTAGAGAGAGACTCTTTAAAACAACTATATGCTTCAAAATAGGTAGGGACGAGAGGGACAACAATGATGAAAGTAGAAAACGCGATGTCAAAAGATTTAATCGTAGGATACGTGCCAGGTACCATCCGAGAAGCATTAAAGATTCTTGCGAAACATAATGTCTCCGGGATGCCGATCCTGAAGAAAGACACAAAGAAAGTCGCTGGTGTTCTGACTCGTTCTGATATTTTCAAAAACCCAGATGAGGAACAGATCGCGTTGATCATGAGTACAAAACCATTCACGGTCATGAAAGACGACGACTTATCCACAGCAGCAAAAATTCTGTATGAGAACCGGATCCATGGTCTTCCTGTAATCGACAAACGAAAGAATCTAGTCGGCATTCTCAGCCCCACTGACGTCCTGAAAGCCCTGGATGATTCTTATGACGATATCGTGGATAATTATTTCACAAGAAACCTTGTCCCAGTGTACCAAGAAACGCCTATTACCATAATTATGGAGATCATTAACGTCACCAGCGAAACCGCTCTCCCAATCCTCAATAAAGAAGCTGAGCTTGGTGGTATCGTCAGCGAAGGTGATCTGTTCAAACTCAGTCATATAAAAGAAAGTGTGTCGCAGACGAACCTTGGCATGGGTGGCGATGAGGATGAATGGACATGGGAAGGAATCAGGGACACGATCCGCCTGTATTACTCGACAACAAAAGTCGATCTCCCACCAGTCGCTGTCAAAGAAATCATGATTACAAATGTCATTAAAGCATACAAGAACGACCCGATTTCTGAGATCGCACGCAAGATGATAAAAAACAAGATCAGCCATGTCCCTGTGGTCAGTCCTGAAAACAGACTACTTGGAATGGTAACTGATATCGATCTGATGGCATGCATGTTTAAATCCTCCAAATGAATTCCTTTTTTCTAACGTAGGAGATTTCCGCTCATGCCTCAAGATATCTACGATAAAATAATGATGGTAGCCAAACGCAGAGGATTTATCTATCCATCATTTGAAATCTATGGGGGTATCGCAGGATTCTATGATTACGGACCACTAGGGTCTCAACTGAAAAACAATGTCGAGAACCTCTGGAGACGTTTCTATCTCTTGCAGGATCATTGCGTTGAGATTAGTACACCGACAATAACCTTATATGAGGTGCTCAAAGCATCCGGACATGTTGAGGAATTTACCGATCTTACTGTTGATTGTGCTCGCTGTAAACGATCCTATAAGGTCGAAGACATCATCGAGAAAGGAACGTCTGTCGAACAAGCAGTGAAAGAAAACCATATCATCTGTCCGACATGCAAATCTGAATTACATGATGCTCATCCGGTTAACCTGATGTTTTCGACGACCATCGGTATCGGCGAAGGAAGAAAAGCGTTCCTTCGACCGGAGACCGCACAAGGGATTTTTACCAATTTCCATCTGCTCTACCAGTATAGCCGGAAGAAACTACCGTTTGGGGTCGTCCAGATCGGTAGAGGATATCGGAATGAGATCTCACCGCGACAAGGGACACTTCGTCAGAGAGAGTTCTCTATGGCCGAAGCAGAGGTGTTCTTCGACCCTAAGGATAAAACCCATCCGTATTTTGACACGATCAAAGAAAAAGAATTGTTCCTTTTTGATAATGAAAAAGAACTGAAAGTCTCAGTCGCCGATGCGGTGAAAAAGAAAATCATCAACAACCAGGCGTTAGCATACTATATGTATCTAACACAAGATTTTCTTTTAACTGCCGGGGTGGACCCGAAAAAATTCCGATTCAGGAAACATGCGGCAAACGAGCTTGCACATTACGCTGCCGAATGCTGGGATGCAGAACTCTTTAGTGAACGGTTCGGATGGGTGGAATGTGTCGGAATCGCAGACCGGTCCGCCTATGATCTCAACGCACATATCGTCTCCTCAAGCGTGGATATGTACGCATCACGAGCGTTCGAAGAACCACGAGAAGTAGTAATGAAAAAAGTAGTTCCTAAGATGAACATCCTTGGTCCACGGTTCGGTGGGAAAGCAGGAAAAATCAAGGATCAATTGGAACAGATGGATGCTGCGACAGTAAAAAAGATCATAGTCACCATTGATGGTGAATCCATCGATATCCCAACGGATTGCTATGAGATTGTCGAGTTGAAAGAAAAACAGAGTGGTGAGAAATTCGTCCCTCATGTTATTGAACCATCGTATGGGATTGATCGGATCCTGTATTTCCTCCTTGAACATAACTATGTCGAGGGTAAGAAGAAGGAGGAGGAATACACGATTTTGAAATTAAATCCACGGGTCGCGCCTATCAAAGTCGGGATCTTTCCGTTGATAGGTGATGATGCACTCATAAAAATTGCACGATCAATAGATAATGATTTGAGAAAAGCAGGCATCAGCACGTTCTATGATGAAAGCGGGACGATCGGGCGTCGGTACGCACGCATGGATGAGATCGGGACACCGTTTTGCATCACAGTTGACCATGACTCATTACACGATAAACAAGTCACCGTCCGAGACCGAGACACAACAAAACAAGAAAGGATAAACATACAGGATATCATCTCCAATATGAAGGAAAAGATATCCATATGATTTTTTAGAACGCTTTGACTGTTTTTTCGACTATTTCTAAAGTCTCGTCAATTTCTTCAGAAGTAATGTTCAAAGGTGGTCGGAATCTGATGGTGACAGACCCGCAGGTCAGAACGAGAAGACCATTGGAATAGAGTTTACCCTGAAGTGTATCTCGCTGCTCAGGGGTCGGTAAATCAAAGGCGCACATCAGACCTTTTCCGCGTGTATTGGAGATCTTCTGTGAGTATTTCTTCTCGATTGCTTCCAATCCCTGAAGTAAGCGTTTTCCTTGGATCTCCGCGTTTTTCACCAGGTGTTCCTCCTCGATGATCTCAAGGTATTTCTGGCAGCGGACCATGTCGATAAGATTACCACCCCAGGTGGAGTTCAATCTGCTGGGGACTGCGAAGACGTTTTCTTTTACTTCATCAACTCGATCACTGACCATGATGCCGCAGATCTGTGTCTTTTTTCCGAACGCAAGGATATCTGGTTCGAAATCAAAATGCTGATACGCCCACATCCTCCCTGTCAGTCCGACACCGCTTTGTACCTCATCGACGATGAACATCATCTCATGCTCATCACAGAGTTGTCGTAATTTTTGGAAGAATTCTTTCCGGAAGTGGTTATCCCCACCTTCACCCTGGATCGGTTCTATGATTAGAGCAGCAATATCATCAGGGTTCTGCGCCACGGCGTCCTGTATCTGAGCGACTGCATGTCGTTCTCGTTCCTGTACATCCTTGAGGTTTGCGTCGGTGAGCGGGAATCGAATCATCGGATTATCGATCCGTGGCCAGTTGAATTTCGTGAAATATTTTGTTTTGTTCATATTATAGGTATTAGTCATGGAAAGAGTATACCCGGTTCTCCCGTGAAATGCATCTTTGAAATGGATGACTTGTCTTCCTTTCTTTCCAATTCCTCGGTCCAAGTTTTTTCGTATCTTCCAGTCAAACGCTGTTTTTACTCCGTTTTCTATCGCCAGGGCGCCCCCAGCGATGAAGAAGAGATGGCGAAAATGTTTTGGCATGGCATGTTTGGCAAAACTGTCAACAAACTCGGCCATTTCAACAGTGTACACATCAGAGTTTGTCGGGTTGTTGACTGCGAGCTCCCCCATTTTTTTTATAAAATCCGGTGTGGTCATCGCAGGATGGTTAGATCCAAGGGGCGCAGTAGCGAAAAACGAGAAACCGTCAAGGTAATATTTTCCAGTCCGAGAGTCATAGATCCTGCATCCTTTGCTTTTTTTAAGATCTAAGACAAGCTCGAATCCGTCGGCAAGCATGTATTTTCCAAGTGTTGCGTGGACATCTGTTGGTTTCATCGTCATATTATCAGTACCCCTTTAGAATAGGATTGTTCTCTGTTTGAGCGGAATCTTTCCTTGTTATAAAATGATATCGGTTGGCTTTAAAAATACTATCATCTTTGTAATCGCTCTGTTTTTTCCTTGAATGTGATACCTATTTCTTCGAGTTCATCTAAGATCGGGTTATAAATCTCTGGGACGACTGGGATATGAACACCGGTCAAGGTTATTTGTTTATTTAAGACCATTTTTACCGCAATTGCGGCAGGCAGTGCAACAGTACGCGCGACAGAAGTGTCACCATCAGGGATACCATAATCGACCAACGTCGAGGTGACATACTCCTTTTTCGAGGGGTATTCTGCGATGAACTCATGATGCATGACAACCATGTCTCGCTCGTGCTGGCCCATTGACATTTTCTGCAAGGTCAGTACGTTGAGATAATCTAAGGGATTATTCTTATCCGAGGGAAGTGGTTCATTTCCAAAAAGGCCGAGCCATTCAAGTCGTTTGATGATTGCTGCATACGGTTTGATACCCAGATACTGTGCGGTCGCTGCAGGGAGAATATCCTTTGGCTTCGCTCCGATGAGATGTCTGGTGAGGTCCCCATACGTTTTCCCAGCGAAACCTTTTGGTGGTTCTTCGCTTAACCAGCCAAGTGCAACGATAGCCCGGATGGTTTCACACCAACCGGTCATCCGGAAGGTCCCACGGTACACGGTTTTTGCGTGCTTCAAACCGTATATTTCTTTGTAGGGTACGGAATTACGGTTAGGATAGTTTTCAAACGCCCCGGTTCCTTTGACATCTTGTATATAATAATTTTCAAATAGTTGTTCGCCAGGGATGGAGACTTCTTTGTCGTTCTCAAGCCATTTGGCTGCATTCCGAGATGCGAGAAGAACACCACGTGGTGACCATGAGAACTTGTACCCGAACGGGTTGTTGTTCGCCTCATGGGCTGGCAGTGCTCCCGTGGTTGATTTAAAGCTGACTACTTTTCCTTTGTTTTTTTCGATAGTATGGATGATTCGCATCGCTGACATATGGTCAATTCCTGGGTCAAGACCACATTCATTCAAAATAAGAATCCCTGCGGTCTTTGCTTTCATGTCAAGCGCTCGCATCGCATCGCTGACATAGGATGTAGTTATCATCTGTTTCTGATGTTGTATACACATCTCTGCGACCTTCACATGATACGTATAGGGCAGGAGACTGACTACGACGTCTGCTTTGGAGATAAGGTCCTCTACTTTTTTATCGTCGTTGACGTCGAGGGAAATCGCTTTTCCCTGAGGATGTCCATCGATCATCTGCTCTGCTTTGCTAACGGTTCTGCTCGCCATTATCACATGATAATCAGGCTGATCTAAAAGGTACTGAATCATCGGTCGTGATACCATGCCTGCGCCTAGGACAAGTATTGTTTTCATCTTTTCTGCCTCCAAGATTGGAAAAGGTCACAGCAGCGAAACTAATGACCTTATAAATATTTGTTGATGTACTGATATCCTGGCGTAAGCTTCCCCTTATAGAGAATCACTGCGTTTTTTATCTCAATGGGTAGAGCAACTGAATTTATATCTGGTGCAGTGAAATCAGCATCCATGATTTCAGGGACAAATCGTAAGAGGATTTCGCTAAACGACTCTGAGGATTCCTTCGGGAGTTCACAGGGGAGGTTATCCACCGCCATCACAACGATACCTTCACCTTCATATCCATCCGTTATAGTATCAGTGAGAGGGTTGTACACAAAGACAGGGTTCTCAGGTGATGTTGTCGTCTCAGTGAACTCAATTGCACCATTCACATCAGCACTGATATCACCAATCACCTTCAGACGTGGTTTTTTTTTCTTGATAAATATTTTTTTTGTATACGATTTTGTAACAAAGCGGGGGTATTGAGCACTCCAGAAGATGCAATTCATCAGGATGGAAAGCGAAGGGATATACTGTTCGAAGGTTGAACGATACATCGCAGGATGGGTGTAGTACTCTTGTAAATCGAATTTCTTTCCAGACGTTGTTGGTTCTACCATGTGTTCTTCTTTGAACACGACCTTATAGATGACTGTATTCGAGGGGTTCTTACAAATTGATTCGATGTCTTTTGGTTGTATCTCTTTCACAGGTAGGACATCTAAGATTTCTTGCGCACCGACTGAGACGTGACCATATCCAGTAAATCCGATAATCAAAGGTGTCAACGAAGATGGTAGACCCTTGGTTTTGATTTCTTTTCCTACCCCGGCGAGGTGCTTTTTTATGTCAGCTAAATCGTTGTAATGAATGGTCTGTTTAATGGTATTGAACGGGGTGTCTATCTGCTCTGAATGTAAACGTCGTCCAAATGTCCATAACGTGTCAACCATGCCAGCAAGACCAGCGTATCTTCCGAAAAACACCAGTCTGTTTCCTTTTGCATCGACGATCCGTTCATAGTCGATCAAAGTACATCCCATCTCCATCATTTTTTTCAGCATCGGCATGTTATGTTTTTGGCCTTTGATGGTATGGGAGAAGAACACGTAGGTCTTGTTATTCTCAAAATAGGCAAGAGGGATTTCTTTTACCGCAAAAACAACAGAGCTTGGCGAAAGGTTTTCTTGAACCAGGGCGCCGACCTTCCGATAATCGGTATCTGGGAAGACTCGGATAGTCGAGGGTTGAACAACGGTTTTAATCCCGTGTTTTTTTTGTAATTCGAAGATATGCTCAGGAATCAGGGGTACTCGTTGCTCCCAGCGGTTTTTATCTTCTCGTCGTATCCCAAGTGTCGTCGTCATGTGGTACACCCAGGACACCCTCATCCGTTGTCATTTAATAGGTTTTCCGGAGATCTTGTATCGAGTAATCACTACTGAAGACTCATTCTTTAAAAAAATAAAAAAGAAAGGTGAGGAGAGAGGGAAGAAGGGAGGAGAAGGAGGAAAGGAAGGGAGGCTTCCCTCTCTCATCTGCGCTTCAGTATGAACTACGACAGGCTGATGCTGGATAATTCGCTGAGATCCTGAAGGTTGTTCATCTTGACCATCGAGTCGGAGACTGTATACAGGACATCACCGATGAACATGGTTCTGGTGATATCGGTGCTGGAGGATCCCCAGTACCAATAGTAGTCTTCCGAATGTTGCATCTGTTCAGAGGTCTGATGGGTGATTCGTCCTTGATATTCAAAGCCGTCCTCGAGGCTGAGTCTGTACACGTACGCTCCCTGGAAAGTGTATTCTCCCCAGAGGTCTTCGGTTCCCTCGCTTTCGATGTATCTGTCTTTTACATCCTGGGTGATCTCATAGAGGCTGACCGGGATGACAAGCAGTTGTTTTTCTCTGTCGAAGAGGAACGCCTTGTGGTCGTAGAGGGCAGGACTGTCGGTGCCACGGTCGCCGATGACGATCTTTGCTTGTTCGACGGGGTGTTCGATGTCACTGACATCAAATAACGCTATCTTCAAGCCTAGGACCGCGGTGTAGTAGATTGCACCAGGTGTGTGTACCAAATCAGCTCCGATGCTCGGGTCGACTTCTTTTCCGATCCCGATGATATGGGTCTCATCATAGGGATGCAGGTATTCGGAGTACCCAGGGATCTTCAGCTCACCTAGGATACGTGGGTTATATGGGTCTGATAAATCAATGGTGAAGAGAGGATCGACTTGGACGAAGGTGACGAGGTACGCACGGTCCCCAAGGAACCGAGCTGCGTAGATGGATTCCCCTGGTGCGATGTTCTCAATCTTTGAGATCTGTTGGAGAGTGTCGTCAAGGATGTAGATGTTGTTGCTCGTCTGGGAACCTTCCATCCAGTTGTTCCCTGAGGTGGTTGCAATCCGGAAAAAGCCGTTGTGCTCATCCATGGAGAACTGGTTCAGGATATGACCAGGGACTTCACCTTGAGCGATGTAGGTCACAGCACCGGTGTCAATGGAGATCTTATGCAGGATGGTTGTCTCTTGGTCATCTGCTGAGCTGCTTTCGGCACCCGTTCTGTAAAGAAGAGGGTAGTAGGGGTAATGGAGTGATGCGAGGAAGATGTTGTTTCGTGACACATACATCGTCTGGGAGCTGCCTAGCATGAAGCTTTTCTCCACCACATCATTGGTATCAAGGTTCAATGATATCACATGAGTCATAGTGTCGGAAAGCTCTGGGACATCAACATAGTAAATGTCCTCTGCAGAGATGCTTTGGGTTTCGTTATCAATACTGATCTGAGGAACGTTTAGGGTATAGTTCGTATCATCAACAGCATAGAGAATATTATAGGTGTATTCGGTTGCGACCAGGTAGACATATTCATCGATCAAACGTGCATCGAAGTAGCCACCGTCGATCCTGATCTCCTTGACCAGAACTGGGGCTGCTCGTTCGCTGAGGTCGTAGACGTTGACAGCGGTCTGTGAGATACCACCCCACCACATATCCTGGCTGATGGCACTCACTTTCATATCACGTTCGAGAAGAGGATAGCCGTAATAACCACCAGTGTTTCCAAAGACCACCAAGCGGTCACCACGGATGAAAATATTGCTGATACTGACATTTGTGATTCTAATTTGGGCCAGAATCGTTGCTTCGAATACCGGGTACGCTCTGATGATATAAACCGTCTGATTTGCGACCACATATAAGTAGGTTCCATCGGTCTTCACAATATCAGGCTCATCAACACCAACAACCTGCACATTCGTTGTTGAATAGGAAGGAGGCGCCTCACCACCTAAGGCTGATGCATCATTCCCCGCTGATTCTTTTGAAAACATAACATTTGGTGAGTCATATAAGCGTCCTTGGCTCCCCCCGGCAGTAAAACGTTTCTCCAGGAAAGAACGGAGGTCGTCATACGATTCAAATGTGTTTAATTTATAGGTGTAGGCTCCTTTGTCCAGCGGCGAAAGAGTGATGACTGCCACAAGACTTGCGCACACCAGCAGACTTACAATCAATATTCCTGTTAGTTGAGTGGTTTTCTTTTCCATAACGATCACATCTTAGTATAATTCTGGTTATATCTGTCAGTCCTTATATAGTGTCTGAAAACGTTTGGGAAAAACCAAACAACCCCGCCGTATTGTTTCAGCCATCCCCCATATAGCTATAAATAGCGACATCCCATCATTGAGACGCGATGGGAAAACAAAAGGTGCTTAAGAAATCCGATGTGTTAACCGCATCTGAGATCGGCCAGTACCACTATTGTTCGTATGCCTGGTTGTTGCAACGTTGCGGCTATGAACCAGAGTCACCGTATCTCGAATCAGGAAAACAAATCCATGTTACACTGGGTGACACCATCGATGGTCTTGAGACAAAGATCCACTTCGCACGATGGTACGCGATCCTTGGTTTGCTAGTGTTGTGTATCGCGATTCTGCTTATAGTTATGGAGGCGATCCTATAGATTTCCTGTTTGTCAGCATTATTCTGATGATTGGGGCGATTCTTCTGATTACGTTCGCAGCATGGACACGATGGTCTGTCCGGACGAAAAAAAAATCCCATGGAATTCCCGAGGGGTTGATCCTGTATTCTGATCTCAATGTCCCAGCTGCACCTCTCTTCTCAAGACGTTTTCGTCTCACAGGCAAACCAGATTATATCGTAAGAAAAGAAAACCAGTGTATTCCCGTTGAAGTCAAATCAGGAAAAGGACAGCACCCACATCAGAGTCAAGTGTTTCAGCTTGCTGCCTATTGCCAGATCCTTGAGGACACATCAGGGGTATTTGTCCCGGAGGGGATCCTTGTGTACAATAATGTACCGTATACAATCCGTTTTGACCCGAAATTACGTTTTGAACTCGAATCAGTCATGAAAACCATGCGAGCGTCACTACGGAGCGGCGTTGTAAAACGGAATCATCACGAGCCAGGACGATGCCGCCAGTGTTCGATGAAACAGTATTGTACTGATAGTATTACAGATACTTCCTAATTCCATAAAAATAATATACTTATCTTGTATTGTAACCAATCCATCTGAGAACGCTATGGGATATTGTATGAAGAAAGGTCATGGCATCGGTTTCGGTAAGGCTATTTTGTTTAATGAACACTTTGTCGTATATGGAATTCCATCTATTGTGTCTGCGATTGGGAATTATACCGCAGCGAAGGTCGAGTCGTACGACAAACCAGGTTTTCTTCTTTCAGATAAGCGTCCTGCAACGCCGAAATACAAAGAAGATAAGCTTTCGCAACAGAAGGAATCCTTTGAGTTAATGCTAAAAAAAATGGGTTTGGATCTTTCCAAGAACGGAGTGAGTATCACCCTTGAGGGAAATCTTTATGCCGCAAGCGGCATTGGTGCGTCCGCCGCGTCTTGCGTCGCGGTTGCTCGTGCACTTGCAGAATATTTTGAAATGAATCTTTCTGACGAGCAGATTAATGAGATCGCCTATGAAGGCGAAAAAGGATATCATGGGACACCGTCTGGTGTGGATAACACCGCATCGACCTATGGCGGGTTGATCTGGTTCCAGAAAGCTGAGAAGAACGTCATCGATAGAATTGCGCTATCTAATCCTGTCGAGATCGTCATCGGGAACACCGGGAAGGTGACTGATACGAAGGTAGCAGTCGAAGGAGTCAAACAACGCAAAGAGAAAAATGCGAAGAAATATCAGGAAGTTTTCGATCGAGCGGAAAATATTGCTTACCTGGCGAAACGGGCGATTCATGACGGATCATTACAGGATGTTGGAAAACTCATGAATGAGAATCATAAACTCTTACAACAAATCGAGGTTTCCTCACGAGAATTAGATTTTCTGGTCAGTGTCGCGCGTGAGTCTGGAGCATTTGGTGCGAAGTTGACCGGTGGTGGTTTAGGCGGCAATATGATTGCCTTAACCCCCGGAAAAGAATTGCAAAATAAGGTTGCAAACGCGATTGAGAAAGAAGGGTTCCAAACCGTCAAAACCGTGATCGGTGCGTCTCGGGAGAATGTGGATTAGATATGTATCTGCGTCCGTTTCTAAAACAATTAGAAGAACAGGAGAAACTTGTCCGTATCAAAAAAGAAGTCTCTGTGGAATATGAGATTGCCAATATTATGTACTCTTTGAATGAAAAACCTGTCATCTTTGATCATGTAAAAGGATATCCGTTCCCTGTTTTCGGCGGTATCACCTCTGATCGCGATATCATCGCGCAGGGTCTAGGGACGACAAAGGAAAAGCTGCTCATAAAACTGGTGGATTCACTGCGTCATCCAACGGCCCCAGAAATCGTTGATAAGGGTCCGTGTCAGGAGGTTGTGATAAAAAATCCTGATCTTGCTAAACTCCCATTGTTATTTCATTTACCTGGTGACGGTGGACGGTATGCGACTGCGACGGTTGCGACCATCAAAGACCCAAAGACCGGTCGGAACGTATCATATCATCGACTGATGGAACGAGGACCGAATCGGTTCACTGCTCGTTTGATAAAAGGACGACAAACACGAACCACCTACGACAGGACTGCTGGCGATCTTGAGATGGCGGTCTGCATCGGCAATTCTGTATCAGTGATGATCGCTGCATCGCTTGGCCCTCCATCGGGTGTCGATGAGTTTTCTATTGCGAATGCGCTTTATCCAATGAAGATGGTGAAATGCAAAACCAAGGACCTTGAGGTTCCTGCAGAGTCTGAATTCGTCATCGAAGGACGACTGACAAAGGAGGTCGACCGGGAGGGTCCGTTCGTAGATCTGACCGAGACCCGTGATTTCGAACGAAAAGAACCAGTGTTTGTCGTGGATTGTATCACGCATCGGAAAGACGCGATGTATCAAGCTTTAATCCCTGGTCGTCTGGAACATAAGATCTTGATGGGGATGCCAAAAGAGCCGACAATCTATGACGAGGTCAGCAAAGTAGCTGCTTGTAAGAACGTGCTTGTGAGCATGGGTGGTGGTTCTTGGCTGCATGGGATTGTTCAGATACAGAAGAAGAACCCTGATGATGGGAAAAAAGCAATCGAGGCAGCGTTCATTGGTCATAAGAGCATGAAACATGTAGTGATCATCGATGATGATGTTGATATCTACAGTCCGAACGCGGTTGAATGGGCAATAGCAACCAGGTTCCAGGCGGGAAAGGATCTAGTAGTGAAGCTGGACCAACCCGGTAGTTCCCTTGACCCATCTTCGAAACAAGAGGAAGGTAAAAAGGCACTCACCGATAAGGTCGGGGTGGATGCAACAATCCCGTTTGATGTTGATAAAAACAAGTACGAGATCGTGAAATACAAAAAAGTGACGCTTGATGATTACATCCGGTAGCGGAAAGTACAAGGTCTGGCTCCAACGCCACGATATCTCTGATGACATCGTTTTTTTTCTTGGTGGCGGGGAACGTTCTCATATCGGTGGTGTCGTGATCGCAGAACCAGGAAAAAAAATAAAAGCGATTCGGCTGACCGGTCATTATGATGATATCGTTTTACAGCCAATCGCGGAAGCTGCATGCAAGAAATACAAGAAAAAAGTAGTTGCGGTCGGCGGGGTGCATGTCGATCACGCAACCAAACAAGAAATTGATATCCTTGTAGAGAACTGTAAGAAATTGGTTAAGAAAATCTGATTTTAATGGCCAAATAATCTTTTGGTTACGACCGTCGCATAGCTTCCTTTCGATAATGAAAAAGAAATTTGGATTTTAAATCGTTCTAGGTTTGTTTTACTATTGATTTCGTCTCTCTCCGGCGTAGCAATCAAAAAATTTTCAGCGTTTAGCAGAACAGGCCGTGCTCGGGTTTTGAAGAAACTCCCGGTCTCAGATTCGATTGTATAATCAGCAAGTTTTAATCTTTCTTTAAGAAGGATTCGATCAATAATCTGTCGCTCATCATCAGTGGCTGTCATCTGGTCGCTGATCGTCTGAAACGTCTGTGGAATCTTTTCACGCTCTTGCTCTGATAAATCGGTAAAGAATAAAAGTGATCCGACCGCGTAATCCACCGAGTATAACTTTTTTTTCTCAACAGAGTTCCTTAGAATTTCTTTGACACATTCGTTCCACAAATAGCTTTGGTACGCATTCACATACATTTCTCGCAGATGCGCTGGGATCTTCCGGTACGCAGCACGCCAGTCCTTCGTTTTTACATATTCTTTCATCACCACTGCAAACGTTTTATTCGATGTCCGAACAGTAGAAAGATCGTTCCATTGGGCAAGAATCCTTCGCTTCTCATTCTTTATCTTCTTCGGCTCGGATTTCTGATACGCAGTCAGATATTGTTTCACTGATTTTTCATAATTTTTCAGCACCACTTCTTTTCCAATAAAAATTTTTTCGATGACGCTGCCGAACCGCTGTGAATCAAAATAATTCGGTACACCAGATGTTGCGATACTCTTAGCTCTTAGAGCGATTGATGCAAGCTCATCTCTTTGTATATCACGAGCAGTGATTATGAACTGATTCCCGGTAAGATCACCGATCTTGATTTTTTTTTGAGAATACCCGACAAATGTCAACTCAACAGAATCCATCTTCAGACTTTGCACGTTATATTTTGTTGGAATTGAAACGTACTGACGAGCAAGTGCATGCTTATCTTTCAACCCTGCGTACCCGATCTCGAAGAGTGAGATACGAAGTCGCTGTGCGATCCGACGGATTGCATCGAATGTATCGACCTCCTGTTTCTGTAGTAAAAATATTGTATGTTGGTCCTTCTGCGGCGACACGGTAAAATCAGGGATTTCCTCGACAATGAAATCAGTAGGAAGTTGCTTCAGTTTCATACGCAAAACGCAAACACTAAAATAATCCGAGCATATAACCCTGTCCATACGGGGTTGTAACAGTATGTATCTTTCAAAAGAGGAAGAAAATATTCTTCATGGGGGACATGGTGAAGTCCCGGAACGCATGTTACGCTTACTTGTCCAGCTTGGTGACATCTACGGTGCAGATAAAATGATCCCTGTTGGATCAGTTCAGGTCGCTGGTGTTTCATACAAATCCATCGGAGATCCTGGAACTGAGTTTCTTGAGGATCTCGCAGGGAAAGGAGCAAAGGTAAAAGTTCTGACGTTTTTGAACCCAGCGGGTATGGACCTTGAGGACTGGGAGACCTTGAAATTCCCAAAAGAGTTTGCGAAAAACCAGCTTCGCATCATGGATGCGTTCAAAAGCATGGGTATTGTGACCACCGCAACCTGCACGCCCTATCTTGCGGGAAACCTCCCAAGGTTCCGTGAACATATCGCCTGGTCAGAATCCTCAGCAATCTCATTTTCCAACTCAGTGATCGGTGCACGGACCAACAGAGAAGGAGGACCCTCTGCTCTTGCCGCAGCAATTCTTGGAAAGACACCGAACTACGGGTTCCACCTTTGGGAAAACAGACAACCAACCATTAAGGTAAAGATAGAGACAGATCTGACCTTTGATGCAGACTTTGGCGCACTTGGTTATCATGTCGGCAAACAAGTCAAAAACAAGATCCCTTACTTTACAGGTATTAAAAATGCAGATACCGACCAGCTCAAGTCACTCGGTGCGGCTATGGCTGCCTCAGGTGCTGTCGCTTTATACCATGTTGAAGGGCTCACCCCAGAAGCAGACCTTGTGAAAAAAGATAACCTTGAAACCATCACGGTAACAAAAAAAGAACTAGACGAAGCATACGAGAAACTCAACACTGGGAAAGAACCAGACATCGTCATCCTTGGTTGCCCACATGCCTCCTTACGAGAGATCTCTGCAATTGCTGAGAAACTCAAAGGAAAACATCTCAGAAGACCAGTCTGGGTGTGTACCTCTAGGATGATGAAAGAAGCAGCTGAGCGCATGGGATATTCAGATATCATCGAAAAAGCAGGAGGCCATATCGTCGCTGACACCTGCATGGTCGTCTCACCCATCGAAGAGATGGGGTATAAAACCACTGGAGTCAATTCTGGGAAAGCAGGAAATTATCTGCCTGGCTTCTGCAAACAAAACGTGTATTTCGCAAACCTCGATAAACTCCTGGAGGCTGCATTATGATGAAAGGACGAACCATCTCACCAGGAAAAGCAAAAGGCATCGCTTTGGTTTCCAAAGAACCGATCGGGTTCTATGGCGGTATTAACATTAAAACCGGCATCGTCATCGAAAAAGGCCATCCACTTGAGGGAAAGACCGTCACAGGCAAGATCCTTGTCTTCCCCTGCGGGAAAGGCTCCACCGTCGGTTCTTACGTCATCTACGGGTTACAAAAAAACGGTGTCGCCCCGAAAGGGATCATCAACAAAGAGACAGAGACCATTGTTGCAACCGGCGTCATCCTCGCAGGAATCCCCTGTGTGGATAAGATCGACATCGACCAGATCAAAGACGGCGATACCGTGGTTTTAAATGCGGATAATGCGACTGTCGAAGTAGCAAAATAAAATCAATTTTTTCCTTTCTACGAGAGAACCTATGTGTTCTTTCTCTTATTATAAAGACTTATTACAAAATAGGATATCCCAGTCAGACCAGTACCAATGAGGAACGCTCCCATGATAATCTGACTGAGTGGAATATAATGAATGTTAAATGTTGGGTTACAAGCTTCAGCGAAGGTTACTGATGTACGTGAGGATGGAGAAATCGTATCCCATGGACCATGAGGATAGATCACCATTGATAACAACAAACCAATAAGTGTTGTGATGATGATCGAAGTGATCATAGCCAAACAAAGTGTTTTCCAATCAATTTTCATATACCAGTACCCAAAGATTCTTTGTTATATTAATATTTTTTAAATCAAAAGAGAATACAATTCTACCATTTTTCATAAAAATCTATAGCAGTGCACGCATATTCCACGATACACCAATACCATGGATCGGTACTTGATGATCACCGTCATCATCAGACCAGGAGACCGTCCCATCAATGACACAATATCCGATCTTCATCCCCATATAAGTAGGGAACTTCCAGATCTGGTTCGTCGCGTGGGTAATGGAAATATCTGCACTCAATGTTGTTTTGGTGCCATACAAGAGTGATTGACTGATCAGATACAATGGATTGATACTGGGGTCAGCCTTTATGCTGAACTCTGATGGGAGTCGCACCAAGGGGAACACCTTTTCATCCTTCTGCGTGATTTTCAGGTTCACATCCTTCAGTTCAGTAATGCTCTCCCCACGATCAGTGGTGATCAAAAGCGTTCCAAACGGATCTAGAGACGACAGAGCACCAGAGATCGCCTGCGGACTTGGCAGATAGTTTGTTGCGTAGATGTTCCAGCCGTTATCTAGCGTCAATGAGAACCAATCCCAGCCACCAATAAACAATCTTCGGATCGCATTCGGAGTCCAGGAATGCTCATGAGAACCAGTTCCTTTTACCGTGTAACTCTCACCATCGATCGTGACAGTCCCAGACACGGAACAGCCAAGAACCACATAGTTGGCAACTTCGCTGTCTGATTTCTCAATCACATGTGACCCAAGAGCCCAGATGGGAAGTGATTTTGCGGTGAAATCGAGATCTATAATAATCTCATGTGCCGCGTCGACATCAGTATTCTGGACATGAACGTGCCACCGTGGATATGATCCTTCAGCCCAGCAATCCTCAAATTCAACTTTTACACCAGGAGAACCAGCAATCAGGGTCCCGTCCTTCAGGATCCCAAGATGATGCTCCTTGTTGATCATCCCGCCATAGGTTTCACTTTTGTTACCAAGGATGCTGACGACCAGCAGATCAGGTTTATTGGTCCCAAGTAAATCACCCCGAGCCATATGGTTGAAGCTCACTGCAACAGCCCAATCTTTTAGTTGGCTAGAACCATCGGTAAATACAGCATTGAAATACCACCATTCCCTGGAGATACGTAGCTCGTTGAAATGCACTCCTTCATCGTCAGGGGAGACATCCCGACGATACGCAGGAACAAGAGAAGTTGGTGGAACTAAAACCTGTTTTGGCGGTAGAGGAGTGACCGTGGTGTTATTCTTCCCAGGAGGAGAAGTATGAACATTTGGGAGAATCATGCTGATATAATCAGCCTTGGCTAAAAAAAGTGTCGTAGTGACAATGAGTACGACGATGATGATCGTATCAATTTTTTTGAATTTCATTCTCCACCAAACGATACCGTTACAATCTGATTCTGACAGGAGGATATTAATAGTTTCTTGTACAAATGGTACCCGTTTACTGCACGCGCATATTTTTATTAATACAGTGAACAATTACCCTCAACTACGTGCGGAGGCTTTGATATGATAGAACGACATGATATTGAGAGTTATTTTACAGAACTAGCTTGGATACAGGATAAGGATTTGCGGAAAAAGGTCGTTGATGTGTGGAAAACTGCTGCAGATCGCGGTGGATGGAAACAACTCCAGGAAATCCCTTTTACACTTCTCTTTGAGGGATCAGGACTGCTGGTCGACCATACGAAACGGATAACAACCCTTGCATGGAACGTTGTCAACGTAAGAGAAGAACCATTGAATAAGGATCATCTGATCGCAGGTGCATTGCTACATGATGTCGGTAAACTCCTGGAATATGAGATGAAAGCAGGAAAAATCATCAAAAGCGCATTTGGAGAAAAGACCCGCCATCCCGCAGCTGGTGCTCAACTAGCTGAAGAATGCAAGCTCCCCAAGGACGTTGTCCATATCATCGCAGCACATAGTCATGAGGGGGATACTATGAACCGGACGCCCGAGGCAATCATTGTGCATCATTGTGATTTTATCGACTTTGAGATCAAAAAAAGGAAATGAGATAATGAAAGTCATAAATGATGTTGGCAGAACGGTAGAAACGACGATTGCGGGCGTCTCGTTCAAACCATTTTCAGGGGCACGTAAATACGGGTTTGCATCCAAACTCACAACAATGGAAAAAGCCTTGAAGGCATGTCAGTTGAAAAACGGAATGACCGTGTCGTTTCATCATCAGCTTCGCAATGGTGATTTCATCGTCAACCAGACACTTGCGGCCATACGAGAATTGGGTGTAAATGACATCCGTCTGGCACAGACAGCGTTATTCACGGTCCATCAACCAGTCATTGACTATATCAAAGAAGGGGTCGTCAGCCGAATCGAAGGAAGTCTGAACGATACCGTCGGAGATTATGTCTCAAAGCATCCATTAAAAAGCCCTGTGATCCTCCGTTCACATGGGGGACGATGGGGCGCGGTAAAAACTGGAGAGCTCTCGATTGATATCGCAGTCATCGCTGCATCTACCTCTGATGAACAAGGCAATTGTACGGGTCTTGTTGGAGACAGTGCGTTTGGTCCAATTTCGTATTCACAGATTGATGCAATGAAGGCAGAGCACGTCATCGTCGTCACAGACACAATTGTTGAGTACCCATGCAAACCACAAGAAATCCAGGAGCGATATGTCGACTGTGTTGTGCAAGTTGACCGGATTGGTGATCCAAAACAAATCGTGTCAGGATCCCTGAAGATCACCGATGACTCTGAGAAACTCAATATCGCGCGACAATGTGTTGATCTTATGGATGCCGCAGGTCTAATCAAAGACGGCATGGTCTTCCAATCAGGCGCGGGAGGCATTTCTCTTGCTGCAGTCAAATACCTGGGGGAACGGCTTGAGGAGAAAAACGTAGTCGCTGCCTGCGCCACCGGCGGACTGACGAAATACATCATCGACATTTACAAAGCAGGTCGTGTTAAGAAGATGTATTATTCGCAAGTATTTGACACAGAATCAATCAAGTTTATCCAAAACGACCCAAGTCTCCCAGCAGATATCGGTCATTATGCAGACCCGACATCGAAAGGTCGAACCGCGGACAGTCTTGATGCAGTCGTGCTCGGGGCAACCGAGGTCGACATCAAGTACAACGTCAACGTTAACACTCATAGTGACGGAAGGCTGCTCCATGGGATAGGAGGTCACCAGGACACGGCAGCAGGATCTGATTTAACAATCATCACCACACCGATTTTCCGAAAAACAAACCCAATCGTCCGGGAAAATGTCACAACCATTACCACACCAGGTTCTGTGATCGACGCGATAGTGACCAACCGAGGGATCGCAATTAATCCGATACGAAAAGACCTTCTGAAAAAAATAAAAGGAACGATTCAGACACTGCCTATTGAAGACCTCAAGACCATGGCGTACGATGCCACCGGGACACCACAACAGCCTCTTCTGGGTGATGAGATCATCGGGATCATCAAATGGTTTGATGGGACCGTCATTGATATGGTACGTGTCGTCAAAGAGGAAAAACCATGAAATGGAAAACATCGATTTCTAAGATAGAACCAAATCATATCATCACGAAAGGATACCGTCAGGAGGACCTCATCGGGAACGTCCCGTTTGCTTCTGTTGTCTACTTGCTGTTACGAGGAATACTGCCATCCCAAGAGTATGGGAAGATGATGGATGCTATCCTAACGTCCTGTATCGATCATGGTGTCACCCCACCTTCATCGATTGCTTCACGGACGGTTGCTTCCGGGGGTGTGCCGTTACCAACTGCGGTCGCTGCAGGGATCCTTTCGATAGGTGATGCGCATGGTGGCGCGATAGAAAAAGGAGCGAAAATCCTCCAAGAAGGCGTCCTTCAGATGAAAAAAGAAGGTAAAACAGTGGAGACGATTGCAACTCTGCTCGTCAATGAAAGCAATGAGAAGAAGAAACGCATCCCAGGGTTTGGCCATCGGATACACACCGCGGATCCACGGACCAAACGACTATTTGAACTTGCTGAACAGCTCAAGATCGCAAAAGATCATGTGGCTCTCTCCAGGGCTATTGAAACAGCGTTAGAAAAAACCCAGGGGAAGAAACTCCCGATTAACGTCGATGGTGCCATTGCGGCGATCATCTCTGATATGGGATTTGACTGGCGCTTGGGAAAAGCGTTCTTTTTGCTTGGAAGGGTCGCTGGGTTAACCGCGCATGTCTACGAAGAGCAGACCCAGGAAAAACCGATGCGTGAGATGTTTACCATCGACTACGAATACACCGGCCCAGAAGAACAAGACTTATGATACACACTTGTATCAACAGCAAAGAGTAAATATTATAACAGCTTTTAGTTATCCAGTGCAGGCATCATGAAGATTCTACTAGTGTTTCCACGTATCGAGCATGGGGCAACTACCTATTCTGATAAAGGATCTTGGAGCTCGATTCTATTTGGGTATCCTATCATTACCTTACCGCATCTTGCTGGAATCACGCCACGGCAGCATACCGTGAAAATTGTTAACGAGAACTATGAGGATATTAATTTTGATGAACCAGCGGACCTCGTAGGTATCACGAGTTATACGATGACCGCGCCACGGGTCTATGAGCTTGCTGATGAGTTTCGCAGACGAGGAAAAAAAGTAGTGTTAGGCGGGTATCATCCGACTGCGATGCCACAGGAAGCTATACAACATGCTGATAGTGTCGTTCTTGGTGAAGCTGAATTGACCTGGCCTGAACTGATTCATGACATGGAAAAAGGGGTGTTGAAACAATTCTATGGGCCGAACCCTGATTTTGATATGGCTGCGATCCCTCCCATCAGACGTGATCTTATCCGTCAGAACCCGCTGATTGGTGCGGTGCAGTCGACGAGAGGATGTCCTAATCAATGTGAGTTTTGTGCTATCGCAAGTTTCTGTAAGCATGAGGTGAAACATCGTCCGGTGAAAAATGTTGTTGAGGAAATCAAGCAGATGCCGAATCGGATCTATGTCATTCATGATCCAAGTCTGACGGTGAATCCATCGTATTCACGGGAGCTTTTCAAGGAGCTTATCAGACAAAAAATACACAAAGGATGGGTATCAAACGGTAATTCAAATGTGCTTGGGAAAATCGATGATGAATTCTTGGATCTTGCAAAAAAATCTGGGTGTGTCGAATGGTTCATCGGATTTGAATCTGTCAGCCAGGAAGCGTTAAACGGGATTAAAAAAACAGTCAATAAGGTTGAAGATTTCAAGAAAACTATTAAACGATTACATAAACATGGGATGGCTGTTCAGGGAGGCATCATTTTTGGTTTCGACCAGGATACCCCTGAAATCTTTGATCTGACCTTGGAGAAGATGAATGAATGGGAGTTGGATGCTGTTGAAATCAATATTCTGACACCGTTTCCTGGGACACCGTTGTATGATCGGCTGGAGCGTGAAGGACGAATCATCAGTAAAGATTGGAAGCGGTACAATCAAGTCGACGTGGTGTTCAAACCGAAACATATGACAGAAAAAGAACTCTTTGAAGGGAGCCGAAGAGTAGCAAAACAATACTATAGCATGCCGAATGTCATCATGCGTGCTCTTCGGACATTCGCGATCGTACGGAATCTCCCTGCGGTCCTGCCAGCGGGTACGAATTATACGTTCCGACGGTATTACAAAAGAGATTTTAATTTCTGATAGATTTCGAACGTTGAGTGATTCTCTCAGATATATTGTTCTTTTTTTAACCACTTTGCTGTGCGTTTCATTCCTTCAGTGTAGTCAACGACAGGAGAATACCTGAGGAGTTGGTGCGCTTTTTCAATTGATACCGTCCGGTGATTCGTGAAGAGATGAACTGCTGTTGGTGTGAGTAGAGGGGGCTTATGGAAGAGATTGTATCGAATCATCATAATGTGACTGATCAGAGAAGCAGTGGTTTTTGTCATATTTCGTGTGATTGGTGGTTTTCCAGCAAGGGTGGCAAGGTCGTTGAGGTAGGTTTTCCAGGTTGTGGTGTTATCCCCATCTGTGATTTCAATGACTTCTCCGTCGATATGTGACGCTGTGAGGACAGAAAGGAGACCATCGAGAAGGTTCTCAATATAGGTATGAAGAAAGAAACCCGAACCATGGTCGATTAGGGCGATGCGATCCTGTTGGATTGCTTGGAGCGGACGAAGGCACCAGGTGATCGCCCCAGGGCCATAGACACTGCCGGGTTTGATGATAACGACAGGGAATTGGTTGTTCTGATGTTGTTGTAAAAGATATCGTTCCGCGAGTGCTTTTGAGGAGCTGTACGCGCCAATTTTTTTTGGTGATATGGTGTGAAGATGACTTAAAAATATGAATCGGTGAATCTTGTTACTGCATGCTTGAACTAGATGCTGGGTTCCCTTCAGATTTACCTTCATTATTTCTTTTTTCGATCCGAAATCCTTTACAAGCGCTGCACAATGGAAAACAGTGTCAATATCAGAGAATAAGGGTGATAACGATGCAGGATCGAGGAGATCAGCGATAACGTATTCGACCTGTGCCTCTCGTTGCAGCGGGGAGGTTTTATGGAGAACCGCTCGTACACGATGACCGTTTTGGACGAGTCGTTTGACCAGTGCGGATCCTATGAAGCCAGAGGCTCCTGTGACTAAACAGTTCATGATCTCTACGTTAACTCGTATCGTTCTCTGAGGAGGTGCTGGGCGAGAAGCGTTGTAACCAGGGAGACGATACATACGGAAAATGAAAGTAGGTGAGACGAGGCTATTCCGACAATAAATGCGGAGGAGAAGATAATGCGTTCTGCGACAAATAACTCATGGGCATACAGTGATTGTTTTCGGGTAAGGCTATTGACAGATGTGAATAAAATCAGATACATCATACAGAGAATAAGAATCCCTATCGAAAATAACAAGAGGAAATAGGTTGGATACAAAACCAGTGGAGAGAAGGATATAATCCCTGTCGTAAGCAGCAGGTAGATACTGCTAAGGGTAACGGAGATGAGGAGGGTGAGTCGAATCCCGTATTTCACAGGGGTGGTTGCATACCCACCGGTCTTATCCCCATGGACATCTCTGATAGCTCCGATGATGTTACTGTTAGTGTCATGGAAGAAAAACACCAATGAAAGTAACCAGAGTGAAACCGGTATTTGGGATGTTGTAGTAATGGAAAAAACCCCAAACAGAAAGGTTACCACGGTCATCGCCCCTCGGTTGAAATTGCCAAGCAGTCCTTGTGCTTTTGTAAGTTTCGCATAACTTAAGACCAGAATACCTGCAATGAAGACCAATACGATATTGATAGGGGGAAGGAGTAAGGAGAGTCCAAACCCAATTATTGCGTAAGAACCACCAACAATCAAAGCCTCACGAGCGGAAATCCTTCCTGAGGGGATCGGACGATGAGGTTTCTGGATTGCATCTAACGTTCTATCATAGTAATCTGCAAGGTATAGACCAGCGATCCAGCCTAAGATCGGGATGAAAAAGACAAGAAGGGAGATTCGTAACGGAGGGATGTCACCATATCGGAGGCAGGCACCAACGAGGCTGACCAGACCACACCAGAGAAGCGTGTATGGCCGCATGGTTTCCAAATGCGCAAACAATTTCTGTAGCATAGTCAATGCAGTTGAGCTGGTGTTACTCATCTTTGCTCAGCTGTTCTTTCTAGGAATTGAACTACCGCATTTAAACCTTTAAGACCTAGGTCCTTAAAAAAGGTTATAATTCCCTGATGGATTGCTTTGAGGTACATTCGCAGATGAGACAAAGATAGGTTTGAGATATGACAACAGAGGATCCAACGAACCCCTGGACTCCAGACGAAGAAGGAGACCATGACCCGGTGATGAGAGAATGGTGGACCTGTGAACTGCTCTTTCAGACACGGGAGGATCGACGACGTTGGAATCTTATGACCTCGTTTGCCTATGAGAAGGAATCCCCCTCCTGTTTTTTCCAGTACGTGCTTTTTGACATCACCGCAAAAAAATGGGTGGCGCATAAAGATCTCAATGATGATATTACGAAATTCTCTCATGTGAAAAACAGACTAGATCTTCGCTATGAGACCTCACGTCTTCAGGGTTTGTACCCAAAATATCATCTTCATGTCGAAGATCCAACGCAGGATCTTACCCTTGATGCTGACTACACGGCTCGTTCGTTACCCCATTGGATCGCTCAGGAGGCGACGCAGGGCAATCTGCCGATCGGTCTGAATTTCTACCGATATGGGTTCCTTCCCCATTGTGATATCACCGGGACTATGAAACTGGGGAAAGAATCCTATTCTATTGAAGGAAAAGGGTATATGGAGCACGCGTATGGGGACTGGTCGTATCAGAACCCACTGCAGACGCTTTCAAGGGCGCATCGAACCCTGGCGACGTATGGTCATCTTACAAGATGGTGGTTGTCTCATCATCGTTTCAAGATTCCCAAACGAATCAGTTTTTCTTCAGAGAACAATCCTTTTGGTTATGATTGGGTCTGGGGTGTGTGTGACAATTCTTGGAGTTTGTTTTTTGGGAATTCATTGTTCTGGGTCTCTGAAGGCCCCTCCATTGGTGCATTTTATTTGACGGAGGACGGGAAACACTATTGGGAGTTCTGTGATGTCTGGTTCAAATACAACAAAGTGCTGTATGTGAAGGAGTTTGATCTGTACTATCCTTCTGATTTGGAGTTGACTGGGCGGTTAGGGGATAAAACAATACATCTGCGGTTTTGGGCAACCACTGATACGTATGAGTATATCGACCCGTATAAGAAAGGCAGGTTCTACAAGGCATTTATTTTAAGTGAGCTCCCTGGTCGAATGGAAGGAACCTTTACGGATAAAGAAAGGACTGTGCCGCTGCAGGGTGAATGTAAAATCGTGCCGTTGCGTCAAGCACCACTACTTGGGCATAATGCGGTCTCTTTGGAGTTTCTTCTTCCACCCAAGGGTGTAGGCCTGTCAGTTGAGCTTGATTTTCATGCTCTTCGTAAACAACTCATCACAAAGATTCACCTTGTTCCAAAGCCAAAAATCTCTTGTCGGTTGAAACGCATTGATTTATCACAGATACCAAAAGAATCAGTAGCGCAAAGTGAACTTTAAAATCTTACTAATGTGATATGATTTTCGTAATGATTCTTTAGAAGGTTGGTCACTTTTTCATTATTAAAAACGATTCTTGGGATAATAACAATTTAAGTTTTTTTATAGAATTTTTTATTATTATGGAATCTATGTACTCGGTTGTCTCTGTTATTGGTTTTCTGAGGATGATCTTTCCGTTATTTTTTAGATGTTGGAGTGCGTTTTTTAATACGGTTTCGATATCACCGACGCCATAGGAGATTAATATGATATCAAATGGTGAAACATCGTATGTTTCCCCTGATGCGAGTTCTACATGGATGTTTCCGTAGTCAGCGATGTATTTTTTTGCGCTGGTAATGCTTCGTGTTTGGTTGTCTATCCCTGTTATTTGCGCACGTGTTTCTTTTGACAAAATAATCAATGAGTACGGGATGGCTCCGCAGCCAATGTGGAGAATCTTGTCAGAGTGTTGGATTTCTGCCATGTTGATTTCTTTTTTTACAGAGGGTTCATGGAATTTCATGTATAAAAACGAAAAAAAAGATATATTTGTAAATATGATTTCATATATATTATAGAGTTGGTCAATGAATTTCTTAAACATCGTTCGCCGCTGATGAATAGCGTCAACATCATTTAAACTCTATTTAATACTTAACCATGACCATTCAGTCGTAACATAAAAGTTTTTATAATCTAGATTTCTTCGGGAGAGCCCATGAATAAAAATATTTTATCAATCCTTGATGTTAAAGATGAGATTGAAGAATTAATCGACCTTGCAATACAAATAAAAAATGATTGGAAAAAAGGAAACGACATCAGATACCTCAAAGGAAAGAAACTTGCAATGATCTTTGAACGAACCTCGGTGAGAACAAGGGTCAGCTTTGAATTCGGCATACAAATGCTCGGTGGTATCGCTATATCCCTTACGAAGGAAGACATCGGGATTGGTACACGAGAATCCGTTGAAGATATCGCACTAGCCATGTCGCGATACGCCGATATCATCATGTACCGAGCGTTGGACAAAAAAGACCTCCACGAGTTTGCACATCATGCGACAATCCCGGTTATAAACGGCTTAGACATCGATGAACACCCAACCCAGATACTGGCTGATTTAACCACGATAAAAGAGAAAAAACACACCTTAAAAGGCTTAAAATTTGTCTTCATTGGTGATGGGGACGATAACCTCACCCATTCCTACATGCTTGGTTGCACACTCGTTGGAATGGATGTCACTGTTATCACTTCAAAGAATCATAAGCCTTCGAAATACTTCCTTGACAAGGCCACAGAAATCGCCAAAGAAAAAAACGTTACCCTCACGATCACAGAGGACCTTGACGAAATAAAAAACGCTGATGTCGTTGCGACAGACACGTGGATTTCGATTTGGTTTAAAGACCAACGAGAACAGATCTTAAAGGACCTCAAAGGGTACACCGTCACCAAAGAGTTAATGAAAAAAGCAAGACCTGATGCGATCTTCATCCATTGTATGCCTATCTTCTACGGAGAAGAAGTTACAAAAGAAGTCGCTCATGGTCCTCAATCGGTCATCATTGACGAAGCAGAGAACCGTATGTGGGCTGAGATGGCACTGATGGTGAAACTCTTACGCCGCCAAAAATGAATGATAGAACAACTGCAGCAGGATATCCAGAAACATCAATACAAACACCGTCAGAAAATAGTTAAACCCTTTTTGACCAATGAGTAATCCAGTTTCCTTCATTTCTTGTTCATCTTTTTTTATGTACCGATACGACCAGCTCAGGGTATAGAGCCAAACGATGATGAAAGGAACAAGGAATATCGGTGATAAGATGGTCCTGAAAAATAGGATCACTGCGAGGATCCCTGAGATGAAATACATGGCAAACGAGATTTTAGCAGACGTCTTTATCCCAAACGAGGATGCATAGGTTCTCACCCCATGTTTCCTGTCCCCCTCGATGTCATGGATCCCCTCTGGCAGATCATGGGCATCATCGGCAAAATAGGTAAATAAAACAAGAAGTATCATGTTTACAAAAGAATCAGCATCAAACGCAATAGCGCCTAAGACAGGTAGGTTGTAACTGAGGGCACTGCTTTGAGGCAACGCAGTCCATATCGCGACATATCCAAAGACAGCGACCGTTACCCATTGAATAGGAGTAAATATTTCTGAGTAGGCAGGTATTTTCACGATTTTTTTAAGAAATTTATTATGAAACGTGACGAATAATGCTGCCATACCAACGATGAAGAGGCACCAGACACTGATAAGGATCGCACAGCTAAACACCAACGCTGAAAAGACTAAAGCGACGATGAAGAATTGTTTTGGAGTTATCCTCCCAGAAGGCATGATACGGTCAGGATGAGCTATTCTGTCAATTTCTATATCACTGATATCATTCCATATGAGTGTTGCAAAATACCCTGAGAACAGCGTGAGAATTGATAAAAGTATGATGCGTAAAATTTCCCAATTATAAGGTTTTATCCCATAGGCAAGCATGGGGACTGTGGTATACATTATGGCAAATGAGATGAGTTCATACACCATGATGGTACGCCATTGGAAAGGCCGCCATTTGAATAAAAAATAGAATAGTTTATTCATGCTACACAGCTTGGGTACATAGCACGATGATTTAAATTATTATTTCTTTTCATGAATTATATAAAATGTAAAAATAATATAAAACGAAAAAGTATTTATAGAATAACACTATTAATTTAAAAAATAATTAACGATAGTTAATATTTGTTTGTTGTAGCAGATGATCCCATGAAAAAAAACACCAAGCTGAAAAACCCACCCCTCTTAGAAGGATATTTATACGATTATAAAGACGCAATAAAAGCAAGAGACAGCAATAAACTTCTCTGCATACGATTAGAGACTAGTTTAGCCTGTAACGTGAAATGTGAATACTGCTTTAGAGATAGCGGCAAAAAAGCAAAAAATGAAATGCCCTATGAAGACTTAAAAGAAATCGTTACCCAAGCTAAGAAACTCGGAGCCAAATCTGTCGTCATCATAGGAGGCGGAGAACCGACAGTCTATCCTCATTTCAAAGAACTTGTCGAACATATCCATTCATTGAAAATGGTGCCTGTCGTTATCACAAACAACCAAAAAACCACCAAGGATCTCGCTAAATTTTTATTCAAAAATAACGCATCAGTGATGATAAAATTAGATTCCCTCAGAGAAGAAGTCATGGATAAACTCACCGGCGTCAAAGGCTCAGGTAAGAAAACAAAGGAAGGACTCGAAAACCTTCTGAATGCTGGTTATAAAAACACAAAAAAAGTAAAACTCTCAGGTTCGTTTGTCACAAATAAGTTAAATATCGATGAGGTGGAAGCCCTCTGGAGATTTTGTAGAGAGAGAAACATGTTTCCAAATATGGAGATCATGACGCCGAATGGCCGAGCGAGAAACCATCTCGACTGGATACCAAATAGAAAAGAGATCATGGACCTCCGATACAGACTCCTCGAAATAGATCAAAAAGAATATGGATACACCTGGGTGCCTTACATGCCTTTGACTGGCGCTGGTTGCAGACAACTCGAATATAGCATGTGTGTGACCGTTGAGGGCTATGCACGACCATGCGCAGCAGTCCTTACGACCAATCTGAATGTCCGACCAAGTAACAAAAACGGTATGACGTTATCTGAGGTCATGAAGGATCCCTTCATCCAAAAAGCAAGGAACGCTTGGAAACAACTTGAGGGGAAATGCGGAAAGTGCGAATACAGGGAAACCTTTTGTGTTGGCTGTCGAGGAATATCGTTTACCTATGCATTACGAGAAGGAAAAGAACCATTTGATGCAATCGTATCAGAGGATCCCTATTGTTCAAAAGACGGTCCATCAAAAACAAAAAAATCAGACGCCCCGGAAACAAAATACGATTTACGATGTTGAACCTCCATTGATTACATTCGCTCCAATGACCGGCTCACCAAGAGAGATGAAACGTTTTGTCTTTTAAGGAGCAATCTTTGTTCAGTCGCATTGCCAAGTATAGACGAAAAAGCTGTCCCTTATTTCTTCGTCAAACAGAAGGTAGTCCATCCGATCGGCTCAAAAAACGGGAAAGGATTGTGACGAATCTGTTGTTTCAATTCAATATTCGGGTGTGCATCGATATAATTTATGATGTCTTTGGTTGCGATATCAACCTCTCGTACAATGATGGTACTGTGTGATTTTACTTTTTGAAAGAGATGCTGTAGGATTTTTACCTTTGGCTGGGAGCAACTCGATACAATAACCATATCGAATTCTTCGACAGGAAAATCAAGACCATCACCATGCTTCAGGAAGATACGTTTATCAAGGTTATTTTTTTTAATCACTTGTTGTCCTCGCAGTACAGACTGATTATTCTTATCGATTCCGACAATCTGTCCAGTGGTGCAGCTCGCAAGAATAATTTCAGTCAAAGGATAGGACCCACAACCGATATGTAAGATGTTTGAATGAGCGGAGATATCACAGTTTTCATATTCTTTCCGATATTCTTTCCCTATTGTTTTATTATAAAGTTTGGTAATAGCATCGTTTTTATATGACCAGTTATCTGCGATTTCCCAGAAACAATTTGCTGTTTTTTTTATGAAGAATATTGCAATCGTATCAAGAATGGTTTTATGAGTTTTACGTGGTGCCATAACTATTCACTTGAGGAATGGAGCCAGTGGGTTCCTGATTTCCAGGATGTATGTAATATCATAGTATTTAAGATATTGTGTAAAATTAAGAACCACCCCGGGTGGAATACCATTTTTTCATAGTAATCAACAGCATATTACAGGAGACACCGAACGAATTAGCGACAATGATTACGATATCATTGCGGAAAAAACCATAGAGAAGCCAAAGGAGCATACCAATCGCAAGAACCAACGGCATCCAATAGGACACATCGTGGAGTTTTTTGGTTTGATATCCGCGGATCAGCTGTGGGATAAAACCAATAGAGGTCACGGTCCCGGCGACAAAACCAAGCAAGGTAAAAATATCAAAATCCATACCGGGTCTTCATCTAATAAAGTATATTAAGGCTTTCTAGTATGCACGCATGAGATTTTCAAAGAAAGAATATCAGGGTTTTCCTTGGGCCCGTGGGGTAGCTTGGTATCCTTCTAGCTTGGGGTGCTAGTGACTTGAGTTCAAATCTCAACGGGCCCACTTCTGCTTCTCGGAGGTTCGGTCAATAGACCAAAAAAACCGCGTTCTAATGTTATTCTTCTCACCATGAGCCACTATTTAAGATGCTTTGAGTGCGATGGTGAAGAAATCCACACATACTGTCATCTCTTTTATCCCGAACATATAAAATATATAACCCACTTCTCATTATTTGTTTGAAAATGTGCTTAAGATTGTGGTTTCGAGCCACTCGCTTTCACATGGTTATCTCAGGTTCATCACCGATATTTGTGGCAACAGCCTTTGCGTATTATACTCATCACGTCTTTAACTGGATGTTGTTTTTATTGACATGGTTAGCGATGACGGCGGTCTTGGTCAGCACGGACTTGCTGAATGATTATTATGATCATCTTCTTGGGGCTGATGATCTCAATCCTGTGACGACACCTTTTTCAGGGGGAAGCCGGGTTATACAGGAAGGTTTAATTCCAAAAAAAACGATTTTTCGTGTCTCAATCGCATTGTTGGTGTTCGCTTCCATCATTGGGTTGTACTTAAACTTTATTTTTGATGGGATTACGATACTTCTCTTAGGTCTTGTTGGTTTTTTTCTTGTCTTCTTCTACACTGCGCCCCCGATAAAACTATGTTATCGAGGCTTTGGTGAAATAGCACAAGCCATCGGTTATGGTCCTGTCATGCTCATTGGAGCCTATTTTGTACAGACACAAGTAATTACTCCGGCCATTGTTTTCCTCTCAATCCCTTTCACTTTTATCGGGTTAATCGTTGGACTGATTCTTTCAATACCAGACTATGAGGCGGATAAAACAGCGAAGAAAAATAATCTTGTCATTATAATAGGGAAGAAGAGAACGATCATTCTCTATGGTTCTATGCTCTTTCTCATCTTTCTTAGCAATACACTTCTTTTATATACAAAGATAATTCCCATCTGGTGTTCAATCATTTTCGTAACGGTTCCTTTAGCAGTCCTCTCTGTTAGAAACGCAATGAAACATCTTAACGATGTGACTCTCTTTCTTCGAACGTCGAAACTTACGCTTCTCATTGCGGCACTCCACAATTACCTCTTCATCATAGGTCTAGTGATATCAAACATTTAAAAAAAAGGTGGAATATGGGAAAAAATCCTGAACCAGGGGTGGAAGATTTCTACGAACGCCATTGGCCGCATTTCGTCCAATGGTGGCAAGGTGATGATGCTCATGCTATTCATTTTGGCATGCATGTCAAAGGAGTTCATTCCTTCCTAGAGTCGTTGCATTACATGAATTACTATGCGGGGAAGTTACTTGGACTGACTGAGGAAAAATCATGGGTGATCCTCGATGCAGGATGTGGGGTTGGTGGACCGTCAACCCAGCTGGCGAAACGATTTCCTAAGAGCACCTTCATTGGTATCACCATTACACGGAATCAGATTCCCCTCGCTCAGGATTTAGCTCGACGAGAAGGGGTTACAAAAAATACACAATTTCTTCTCCGAAATTATCGACATTCAGAGTTCCCTGATAACTATTTTGATGGTGCCTTTGCTCAAGAGTCGCATAATTACGCTCAAAATAAGGTAGAGTTCGTTCGCGAAATGTACCGAATCATCAAGCCCGGAAGTCGATTAGTCATTCTTGATGGTTTCATCCGGGACAAGCCACTGACCCCGTTGAGTAAAAAGGTACTTGACATTTGGCGGCCAGCTCGAGGGTTTCCTGATCTTATCAGCTTGACGGATCTCAAACTCATGCTTGAAAACAATGGTTTTGAGGATGTGGTTGTAGAGGACCTGACAAAGACGATTTTACCCTCGGTCGCACGATCCACGTGTCTTGGACCATACTTTTTCACAGCCTCCGTAATCAAACGATTTTTCCTTGGGAAAAAATACAAAGCAGAAATGGATGACTGTTTTTACATGGGAGCAGTCGTCATAGGAGACATGCTAGGATTAGCGAAAATTATTCATTTCGGTTCCGTCGCAGCTGTGAAACCGAAGCATTAAGTAAGTTCTCCTTTGATGCTGAACATCTCGATTGATTCACCAAATCATCTTGATATTGTTGTCCATGTTTTATTTCATCATCCTTTTTTCATTTTTTACGATGTTCAGGACAATCTGGGTGTTTGTTTTTTCAACATTCTCTAGAGATAGAACCCCTTTGATAAATCCATTGAGGTCTCTTCTATCTTTGAAATGTGCAATGATCAATGAATCCCATTCTCCGGTGATGTCATACACACCACTGACATGTTTATCCTTTGATATTTTTTCTTGTACTTCGATGAGTTTCCCATGGGATATCTTCACATTTATGACCGCTGTCAAATCGTATCCGATTTTTTCTTGGTTTATTAACGGAATAAACCTCTCTATTATTTTTTCGTCTTCCATTTTTTTAATTCTGTTGGATACCGTTGTTAATGATACGTTCAGTTCTCTTGCTATTTCCCGGTAGCTTTTCCGAGCGTTCTCGTTTAATATTCCTAAGATTTTATCGTCTAATTCATCCATAGATAGGAGGATAACTTGTCAATTTAAATATTTTTGCATAAATTCCTATAAAATTATGTAACAATGCAATTTTTTTGATAAAATAATGGTCAATTGAATTATTTTTTCTACGAAAATTATAATAATTATATTTTATACTATAGTATATCATGAATGAAATCTGCGCAAAATGCCCAATCCCAAATATCATGCATCGAAACTGCTGTGTATGCAATTTAATCAAAGTACGCTATTATGAAAATGATTAAGAAAAGATGCTCATACATAAAGATACATTCTGCAGTTCATGCAACAGAAAATGTCTCCATTCCTTATTTTTCTTAAACCACAATTCACACTTCATTTGAACATATTTTCATACGAATGATCTGATTATACGATCTTATTCGAGTTCTTACCTAAAAATCCAACAATAATTTTAATATAAATACAACAACTCTCCCTTCATGTGAAATATATGACGAAAACCATACCACTCATAACAGTCGCTTTTTTTATCACAGTTCTTCAAACATCCACGCTTGCGTGTACTATCTTCAGTGCACATGATGAAATCATGACTCTCACAGGCAACAACGGTGATTACTCCGATGTTGACACCTACATCGTCTTTCACCCAGCAGAAAATGGCAAACACGGGCGAATGTACGCTGGCTGGCAACAATTCTGGTGGCAAACAGGGATGAACGACCAAGGACTCTTCTTCGCATCAGCATCCACCACATTTCTTGAGGTAGCCAACTCCACGCAGAAGCCACGACCTCCAAGGTATCTGATGTACATCTGCATGGAACAATGTTCAACAGTGGCAGATGTCCTAGAAGTTTTTGATCAATACAACCTTGATTTTTTAGAAACCATGCAACTCATGGTCTCCGATGCGACAGGTGCCTCAGTCATCATCGAAGGAGACCCCATCCACATCAAACAAGACTACTATCAAGTAGTGACCAACTTCAGACTCTCCCAAACCAATCCACCTTACCCCTGCTGGCGGTACAACACCGCTGTCGCTATGTTCGAAAACACAACGACCGTATCACCTGAGTTGTTCACCACTGTGTGTGATGCAACCCACCAGGAAGGAGCATACCCCACACAGTTCTCAACGGTGTATAACCTCCAACAACAACTCATTTACCTTTATTGGCAGCACAACTACGACCAAGTCAAAATATTCAACCTCACCGAAGAACTCCAATCAGGCTACCACATCTGCTCCATCCCAACCTTATTTAATAATTCTCTTCCCCCAACTCCACCGACCATCACTGGTCCAACAAGTGGAAACAAAGGGGAATCCCATTCCTACGATTTCTTCACCACCGACCCAGAAAATGATGACGTCTACTACTTTATCGACTGGGGGGACAGTACCAACAGCGGATGGATTGGCCCGAACACATCTGGTGAAACAATCATCGTATCCCACACCTGGAACATACGAGGAGTCTATACTATTAAAGCGAAAGCGAAGGATACCAATAGCTGGGAAAGCGACTGGGCAACTCTCAAGGTGCGTATGCCACTTCAGCACAATACTCCGTTTCTCTCATTCTTTGAACAATTATTCGAGCGATTCCCACTTATCCCCCAAATTCTACGATATTTATTTGGGTATGAAACCACAACTTTCCTTTTTTTATATAATAAAAA
>Ga0105105_10000025_pt1 | contig 61765 bp, 46 predicted proteins | sample PPLLaktember2015_4_FD_79108 | JGI IMG/M metagenome (GOLD analysis project Ga0105105, IMG submission 79108) | Freshwater sediment microbial communities from Prairie Pothole Lake near Jamestown, North Dakota, USA - PPLs Lake P8 Core (1) Depth... | ecosystem: Environmental > Aquatic > Freshwater >...
CCATCAAATTCAAATACATCTCATAAGTCAAGAGTGCCAGTTCGTATTTACCCTGAACGAGCAACGTGGTTTGGTCGGCGTAGTCACCAGTGCAGCGTACAATTCTCCAGCCGAGTGTCTGGCCGTACAGCCGTTCAAACTGGTCATACTTCTCACTGGCGAGCGCCTTGTATGGAAGTAGGAACACGGCTCGCCTGCCATCCGCCAGAGCCTTGCAGGCTGCCAACTCTCCGATGAATGTCTTGCCCGCGCTCGTAGGCGCTACGACGACCGCGGAAGCTCCGTCCAGCACTCTCGTTTCGTTGACGGCCCGTACTTGAAGGGTATTCAACCCGTCTTTAAAGTATTTCTGCCATTCGGCAATTACAGGTGCGGGGATCCCAAATGCTCCCAAGCTCTCCAGTTTTGTATCAACCAAAGCGCTCCCATACTCGGGGAACGCTTCACGGAACTTCGCTCCCGGCTTCAGTGCTGGCAGTGTAATCCCTCCTTCAACCAGGCCATACAGAACAGGTGTCTGGGTTTTCCCCAGGCGAGCGGCTTCGACCCGCACTCGCTGCATGATGTCATCCAAGGATGTCGGCAGGCTTATTCCGCCTTCGGATTCCCGGAGGCAGTCAAGAATCGCTTTGGTGAGAAGGCCGTGCCTATGGCCCGGGTGTTCCCAAGCTGGTTCGTCGAAACTGGATGCGGACAGGAACAGTCGTCCCCTCCCAGCAACTTCGCTCAGCACATTGGCGTGGCTTCTGGGGATTGGTGATGCTTCAAAGACGCGGGCAGGTGCAGTTCCACTGAAACAACAGTCCAGAATGCAAAGAACGACTCTCGCCGATGATTCTCGGAATAAATCAGCAAGATACTGAACACTGATGGAGGTGTCGGTGAGCTTTTCCGGATCGGTATCGTGGCAGACGATGCTGCCTTCGTGGGTTCCATGTCCGGAAAACGTCACAATGACCACGTCGTCGCATTGGGCACCAGTCAACGTCGATTTGAGAAGAGATGACACTTCGCTGTATGTAGCCTTCCCGTCGGATAACAACGTGAATATCTGCGCCGGGATAGTGTCCGAAAAGAGTGCCCATAGCGCCTTAGCATCGCGGCTAGCTCCGGACAAATCCCGAATAGCGTTCGATACATAACGATCTATACCAATGAAAGCTCCGCGAATGGTCATATACTATTCCTATATCACCTACGCCGCCCAGTCCCCGGCAAACAACTCGGCCTGCTTTAGGATGTTCTCAGTCGCCAGAAGTTGCTGGTCGGGCGGGTAGCCGAATTTACGCAGTGTTCTTTTGACAATCGTCCGAAGTTTCGCCTGAACGCTTTCCTTTATAGTCCAGTCAATCGAGGCGTTGCTTCGTACCTTCTCAACAAGTATACGAGCCAGTTCCCGGAGCGTCTCGTCGCCCAAGACATCTCGCGCACTCTGGTTGTTAGCCAGCGCGTCATAAAAAGCGATCTCATCTTCCGATAGATTCAGTCCTTTGCCGCGCTCGTCTTCCGCCTTGATGTGTTTCGCGAGTTCAATCAGTTCTTCAATCACTTGAGCGGCGGACAAGAGGTTGTTTTGATACTTCCTGATAGCGTTTTCCAGCATCTCAGACAGCTTCTTTCCCTGAAGCACATTCCGCTTGGAGCGAATGCGAATCTCGTCGGAGAGAATCTTCTTGAGAAGTTCAAAGGCGAGATTTCGGCGCTTCATGCCCTTGATTTCTTCAAGGAACTCGTCCGACAGAATCGCTATATCCGGTCGCTTGATACCGGCTGCGTCGAATATGTCAATCACACCCTCGGACACTACCGCCCGGTCAACTATCTGCCGAATTGCAGATTCTATCTCGTCATCACTTTTGCCGCGTCCGGTCGGCTCGAACTTGGTCAGGCGCGCCTTTACCGTTTGAAAGAAGCCGACGTCGTCCTTGATCACCATTGCCTTTTCATGTGGGACGGATAGAGCAAATGCCTTGGACAGCAGCAGTACCTGCCGGATAAACCTATCCTTGCCGTCCGGCAATCCGAGAATATGTTCCTGTGCCTCAAGGATAATCGTCATTCTTTGCTTAGTATCCGCCGAATGATATCGCTTGTAGTCGAACCCATTGAACATCTGGCAGACGATCTCGTACTTTTCGAGCATCGTCGCGATAGCTTCGTCGATATCCAGTGTCGGCGCACCCTGGCCGCCGCTTTCGGTATAGGTGGCAATCGCTTCTTTGAGCTCGGAGGCGATGCCGATATAATCGACGATCAGACCGCCCGGTTTGTCTTTGAATACGCGGTTTACCCGCGCGATGGCCTGCATCAGATTGTGACCGCGCATTGGCTTGTCAACATACATCGTGTGCAGACACGGCACGTCGAATCCGGTCAGCCACATATCCCGCACGATAACCAATTTCAGTCCGTCAGCGGTGTCTTTGAATCGTTCCGATATCGCCTTGCGGTCTTCTTTGGTGGTATGGTGTGGCTGCCAACTGGCCGGATCGCTGGAGTCGGAAGTCATGATGACCTTCACAGCGCCTTGGCGCTTATCCTTACTATGCCAATCCGGATGCAATGCCACAATCTCGTCGTATAAAGCAACGGCGATTCTCCGGCTCATGGCAACGATCATTGCCTTGCCCTCGAACACCTGCTGGCGATCTTCGAAGTGCTTGATGATGTCTTTCGCGACCGTCTTCAACCGGTCGGGGTGTCCTACAATGGCTTCAAGCTGTGTCCACTTGGCTTTGGCCTTTTCTTTTGCGGTCGATTCTTCATTTTCTGTTATGGCCTCGACCTCGGCGTCCAGCTTCTCTTTCTCTTCGGGCTTCAGGTGGACTTTGGCCAGGCGCGATTCATAGTAAATCCTTACCGTCGCACCGTCCCTGACCGCTTGAGCGATATCGTACACGTCCACGTACTCGCCGAATACGGCCGGGGTGGACTTGTCTTCCTTTTCAATTGGAGTGCCGGTGAAACCGATGAAGGTTGCTTTCGGCAAGGCGTCTCGCAGATACTTTGCAAAGCCGTACGTCGTGTAGGCGTCATCACCGCGAATGACCGTTTTTGCTCCGAACCCGTACTGGCTCCGATGGGCTTCATCGGCAATGACCACGATATTCTTGCGGTCGGATAAGAGGTCGAACGTTTCGGAGTTGTCCTCGGGCGAGAACTTCTGGATAGTCGTGAAGACGATGCCGCCGCCCGCTACCTTCAGCAGCTTCTTCAAGTGTTCCCGATTCTCCGCCTGCACCGGGTCCTGCCGGAGTAGTTGCTTGCATCCGGCGAACGTGTCGAACAACTGGTCGTCGAGGTCGTTGCGGTCGGTGATAACCACCACCGTTGGGTTGTCCAATTCCAAGACCACGAGGCCGGAGTAGAAGACCATCGACAGCGACTTACCGCTGCCTTGCGTGTGCCAGACAACGCCGCCCTTGCGACTTCCAGAGTCACTGGCTGCCGCTTTGGTCGATGTGACCGCCTTCTTAACGGCAAAGTACTGGTGATAAGCCGCGATCTTCTTTGCGGTTTCGATTACGGTCAGCCCGGTCTTGGGATCCTCGCGCTTGGTCTTTTCGAAGACCGTGAACTGCTTGATAAGGTCGAAAAGTATGTCCGGGCGCAGCATTCCCTTGATGATTGTCTCCAGTTGCGGGACTGTCTTCGCGTCTTCCTGGCTGCCGTCGGATGTCTTCCATGTCATGAAGCGCGACCAGTCCGCGGTCAATGAACCGGCCTTAGCGTCCAGCCCGTCCGAGGCCACCAATACGCCGTTGTAATGGAACAGATTGCCGATGGCGTCCTTGTAGTTTTGGAGTTGCCGGAAGGCCTTCTTGACGGTAGCGTTTTCGTCGGCGGGGTTCTTCAGTTCGATCACTACTAACGGCAGGCCGTTTATCATCAGGACCACGTCCGGTCTTTTGTGTGCCGTGCCTTGCAGAACAGTAAATTGGTTGCTGACGATCAGGTCATTGTTCCCCGGATTGGCGAAATCCACCAGCCAGACCTTGTCGCCCTTGACGCCGTGATCGCTCAAATACTCCACGTCAACGCCGTTCGTGAGTATAGCGTGGAACGCTTCGTTGTTCTCGACGAGGTTCTGGGTGGGCAGATTGGCCACCATCTTCAGGGCCTGCTCACGCGCTTCAGCAGGGACAGACGGATTGAGCCGGTCAATGGCCGCTTTCAATCTCTGGCGCAAGATGACGACCGAAAGATCGCCGCGTTCGACTTCCCATTCTTCAGGAGACAGGTAGGAATACCCCTCCTCTTCAAGGAGTTCGATTGCGAGTTGTTCGACCGCGTCTTCTGTTATCTTACTTTGTTCCATTGTCGTTTTTCTTGGCTTTAGAAACTTTCACGAGAGACACATTGTAGCCATACGTTCTCAGGCGGCGCACCGCATTCCGTAAACTGACCTTGCTGAAGAATGGTATGTCCAGTGCCTTATCGGAGCCGCTGATGATCGCAAACACTATCTCGTATTCTTCTGATTTCGGCTTCGCGGTTGTATCGGGGAGTTTATGTGTTTTGGCCAGTAGCTTATTCACTTTATCCCGAAACTCTTTATCCGCCAAGTACAACTCGCCCGACACGACCCCCTGTGCGAATAGGTGGCTGAGCACGGACGAACCGCCGTACTGCTTTACATGAATAATCTTCTTATCTGCTGTTAGGAGATCGCAGAATTCGATCTTGCTGTAGCCGCCGCCATGAGTGATAATCTTCCTATCCATGCAACACAGGGCAGCATCTGCCTTCGCCGTCTTCGTATTGTAATCGTTCTCGTCCTTGTGGCTGTAGCCCGGCAAGTTGACCGACGAGCCGGAGTCACGGAATGCTCGATAGGACTTATTGGTCTGCTCGGCAAATTCCTTTTCGATCTCATACCACTTCCCGTTACTCAAGAGGTACGTCTTCTTCTTCGCGTCGTCGGCAATCTCACAATACAGGCACTCATACGCCTTCCAATGGTGAATCTCTTGTTCAGAACTCACACTGATACATCGTATATCGCGCCCCTTCAGTACGCCGACAGCGAGTTTGTCGCGTAAGTCATTGCTCAACGACGATAGGAATTCCGGCAAGCGGATGTCGTCAACCGGTTCCTCTTTTTGTTTGCCGGTATACTTGAATCCTGCAACATCCTCCCAATCGAGAATGTCCGGTACTGCCATCCATGTTTTATCCAGATTTCCGGTCTTGATATTATCAATCAGTTTCGCGTCCAATTCCTCAATAAGCTTAGGGTTTTTGACATCCGATATCTGATCGATCCAGGCGAACTCCTTTCTGTAATCATCGCTGGTGTATCGCTCGTAGCACTTCTTCAGAAACTCCACGATACTAGACACATCAACCTTGGTCGATACACTGAGAGCATCCTTTCCGGTTACCGTTCGCCCAAACTCTTGCCGCTTGGTCGCTCCCGTGACAGCACTGATAAGGTCCTGTTCAATGTCAATACCGAAGTCAGCTACGATACCGGCTCTGCTCAATTGCTCGCTGGTATCCTTGGGCACCGATGACATGTTCTTCTTGTCGATCTTCCTGAGTCCGTCAGATTCGATGACATTGAGCGTCGTCTTTAGGCCGAAACGCTCCTCACAGGTACCTGGAGCCAGCATACTCCAACCGTACCCAAAGGGAACCGCAAAGATGCGTTTTTTGCTCTTAGCAACGCTCACTTCGATCAAGAGTATAGCTTTGGCGCTGGCGCTGAAGATCTTCATATCCTTCAGTTGGCCGTGGAAGAACTTGCCGACCCAGGAGGGCTCGAACGACGCCGAATCCCCATAATACAAGGTGCCCACATTCGGGATGTCTTTCGACTTTAGAGAAGTGTGGTCCTTGAGAATCTCATCATGGCCGGTGAATTCCTGCTTTATCAAATAGATCGATACATGGTTTGTAGATGCCTTCATATTCTACCCCCTCTTACGTTCGTTTACTCATATCTGCGATTGCCGCTCTCAGAACTTGCCAACAAATTCTGGCAGTATGCTCATCAGGATCGAATCGTGACACCATTTGCTGGTACGGATGAATGTAATTTCTGAAGTCACGTAGTGAATGACTGAATTTCTTGACATCCAAACCCAACAGACCGATTTCGCAAGCTGCATCAATAAAATCCTTGAGCGACCACTCGTGGAGTTGAAGTACCTTTCCTTGCTTATCCTTTGGACTGGCAGCGGCTTGGTTGAATGACCTTGGATTCTTCGATGCCACACTCAGCAATAGACCTTCCAAAGTGCTGCCGGCAAGAAATATGACTGCCAGCGATGCCTTGGCATTCATACATTTCTTGATCTCGTCAAGTCGCTGTTCGAGTATGCTGGTTATGACGCTATCCAGCTTCAGGGCTTTGATCGATAGGTCATCAAACTCCCTTTTCAGAAATTGGTCTTCCGTTATCGGCTGCTGAACTGGCTTACCGAGTAACCGGCACGCAACGCTCTCGCATTCGGCAGCGAGTCGCTTTTGCGCATCGGTCACATGATTGCCATCCAATAGTGATTGTGTGTTCCAGTATTCAATCAGATCTGACAGCAGCTTCCCGGTTTGCCGATCTGGCTCTCTGTCCCATAACGCACGTAACCTATTTGCCTTTGATCCGCTTTCATAGGCGTATTTGTCATCGTATATGTTGACCCCGATACTACCCTTAACGAATTCGGCAAATGATCGATTGGAGAAGTTAAGCACATAGCCGCCGCTCATTCCCAGGAGCTTCTCGAACTTCATCTTGTCAATGTTCGACATACTGCTCATAGGAATTCCCTTAATCTCAATTTCCCGCTCATCAGCTTCGGTAACAGAGTATCGCGAAGCTCTATCAGCGTTCTTGATTGATATACATTTGCGCGGAGTTTCGCGAACGTCGATTCCAGTATACTCCCTGCACGCTCGATTGTCGGTTGATCTGGGACTACAAGCTGTATTCCCCTTAAGGACTCGGAATTCACTGCGGTCGCTATAGAAGACGTGCTGCCAAGCGAGGAGTAGTCGAACGACTTGAGGAACAGGTACAGGTACTCGGGCGTTATCAACCCGCCATTGCGTAATTGGAATTGTGCAATCGCCTCATTTGACAGCATCTCGGACGTCGTGATGGCAACACGCCCCACAGTCAGCTTGAAACTGAGGACCACAGTACCGGCTGGTATAACGGGAATATTGAACCGCGAGACAGCATTTCTCGTAAGGAACTCTGCCGTGTTGTCTATGAATACCTGACACTCGCCCAGGTCCCTGACTGACATCCACCTGACATCTACCGGAGCAGTCGAAAACCACTCGTGCTCTTTCCGTGGCGGCGTGCGACCTATCAACACTTTCGACTCATCGCCAAGTTCCCCCACTCGCCACCCCTCCGGTATCGGGCCGAGGTCGGAGTCGACCATCTTGCCGCCGCTGGCCTTGTAGGGCTTGCCGTTTTTGTCAGGGAAGTTGAACTCGACGAACCACTCCTTGAAAATGGCCTGAGCGATCTGCTCAAGGGTTTCGTTCTGCCTACGGAGCAACTCGATCTTGTCATCCAGCGACGACAGCACCGCCGCAATCGCCTTCTGCTCAGGAAGCGGAGGTAAGAGAAGTATCAGATCTTCGATCATTTGTTTTGTTAGAGCGTTTCTCGTTGCACCTGACGACGCCAAACTCAACAAGTATTGTTGCATACTCGGCCGAACCAGTACATACCGCAAATAGCGCGGACTAAGGAAATCTTCCACAGGTCGTATGATCGCAACATGCTGATTAACCCGCGCTGGCAGGATACTCGAATCCACCTGACAGGTCCTCGCGACAGAGTCGCCGGTTATGTTCAACAAAACATCGTGATGCTCTACTGTAACACCAGCAAGCTGTCTCGCATGGGTTTCGCCGATATGTGCCAAACCGTTTTTCTTGAAGCCCATGTTATGCACATTCTGACTCCGAATCAGTGATATGCCTTCGCCTATGTAGACGTCAGACCCACCACGAGGCGTTGCGCCGCTGCCGATCTTGCCGCACACCGTGCCCAACCTGATTTCTTGCCAGTTTTGAGGTCGCTTGCTCATTTATTCACTCTAAATAAGATTCTTAACTATGAGAAATCCAAATAACCCGATTAGTCCGATACCCGCCAATAACAGAATCACGGTTACCGGATTGTGTTTGATCACCCGCCAAGTCATAAAGGCGGCGGGGCCCGTATATGCGTTTGGTGGTTTGATCGCGGAGTATTCCTTTTCTGCTATCCAATAAGCAATCCCCACGAAGACCATGCCGAAACCAAACCCGAAGATGTGCTTCTGCTGAATGAACTCCGGACTGAAAAGGAAGGAACTGGCTATCCCGGCAACTCCGAGATAGAAGACCGCCTTCCACCAACTATCCAATTTGAGATTCTCCAAAACACTCATAATGAATCGCCATATACTAGTTGATCTTGCACCAGTTCTCTGCCGTCTTTGAAGATTGTCCACTTCGTCTTTTCCAGTACTCGGCCAAAGATCAATAGAAAACCAAGTTTATAGAGGTATCTGGACGTGAGTTGTTTAAGATTGTTGACGTCCTTTTCAATGTCTTTACGATTATGCCATTTCTTGAATTCGAAGCAGATATAGTCATTCTCCGTTTGGTAGTCGCGCTTATGCACGATGACATCGATATATCGCCCGGTGATAGTTCCATCAGGATTTGTGATTTCCTTCCTGGGTCTCTCGGCGACTACCAGTTGTCCAGAGGCAGACCTTTCAACCACAGCGGAACTGTTGAAATCGCAGTCAACATAGTATTCTGGAAGTTCATCCTGCAGGTAATGCGCAAACCGAAACACCAAACACCGCTCGCACACTCCCTTTCCGTCGTTCCTTTTAAAAAGAAAGGAATCGGCTTCATACAGTTTCGAAAGGCATGATCTGACAACAGCCGTAACGTTTTGGAGTTCATAATCAGCGTATATCATAACCTACCTTCTTAAGCTGCTTCTTCATTTCCGCGTTCAGCTGCTGTTCCTCGTCCAGTTGGCCCTTTAGTTCCCCGGTCAGCTTCTTCATCTTCTCGTCGAATGACACGCCGTCGTCGACTCCATCCGGTACGCCGACATACCGCCCCGGTGTCAAGACGAATTTGTGCTTTTCAACGTCCTCAAGCGTGGCGGACTTGCAGAAACCCTTCACGTCCTCGTACTTGCCGTCTTTGTTGCGCCATTCGTGGTAAGTGCCGGCAATGCGGGCGATGTCCTCATCGGTGAAAACCCGGTGCGTGCGGTCTATCAGATGACCGACCTCTCCGGCGTCGATGAATAAAATCTCGCCCCGCCGCTTGCGGTCGCCGTTGCCCGCCTTCTTGCGCGACAGGAACCACAAACAAGCCGGTATTCCGGTGTTGTAAAACAACTGCTTGGGCAAAGCGACGATACAATCGACCAGGTCGGCTTCGACGATGTTCTTGCGGATTTCGCCTTCGCCCGACTGGTTGGACGACAGCGACCCGTTGGCCAGCACCAGTCCCATTATCCCCTTCGGTGATAAGTGGTAGACCATGTGCTGCATCCAGGCATAGTTGGCATTACCGGTCGGCGGGACGCCGTATTGCCAGCGGGCGTCCTTTCGAAGCAATTCGCCGCTCCAGTCGCTGTCGTTGAACGGCGGATTGGCCAGAATGAAGTCGGCCTTTAGGTCCGGGTGAGCGTCTTTGAGGAACGAGCCCTCGTTGTTCCATTTGACCTGGGCGCCGTCGATACCGCGAATGGCCAAGTTCATCCGGCACAGGTGATAGGTGGTCTGGTTGCTTTCCTGACCGTATATGGAAATGTCATCGATCTTGCCTCGGTGTTGCTGAACGAATTTCTCGCTCATAACAAACATGCCACCCGACCCGCAACAGGGATCGTAGACCCGGCCCTTGTACGGCTCGATCATTTCGACCATCACCTGAACAATCGACTTCGGAGTATAGAACTGGCCGCCTTTCTTGCCTTCGAGAGAAGCGAACTCGCCAAGGAAATACTCGTATACGCGCCCCAGCAGGTCTTTGCTTTTCGAGGCCTCGTCGCCTAAAGCGATATTGCCGATCAAGTCGATAAGGCCGCCAAGCGACGCCTTGTCAAGATTGGGACGGGCGAAGACCTTCGGCAAAACGCCTTTGAGAGTGGGGTTCTCTTTTTCGAGGGCCTCCATCGCGTTGTCGATATCTTTGCCGATAGCGGGTTGCTTGGCGCGGGAGTGGAGATAACTCCACCGGGCGTTCTGAGGAACCCAGAACACGTTCTCGCCCTGGTATTCGTCTTTGTCTTCGGGGTCAGCTCCTTCGTACTTGCCTTTGCCCGCTTCGAGTTTGGAGTGCAGGACTTCAAACGAATCACTGATGTATTTCAGGAAGATCAGACCGAGAACGATGTGCTTGTACTCGGCGGCGTCCATGTTCTTGCGGAGTTTGTCCGCGGCCTTGAAGAGGGTTTTCTCGAACCGCTCGTTGTAGTTTTGCTTTGGTTTCTTGGTTTTCGCCATAATTTTACTTCATTAAGTCGTCCAGCGATACCCCAAGGGCGTTCGCTATCCTGTTTACGGTTTCTATGCGCGGATCAGCTGTAGCCCCGGATTCAATCTTTGTCAGCGTGTGAAGCGTGATATTTGCGAGCTTCGAAAGCTTGTCCTGCGAAATACCAAGCTTGTTCCGATACTTCTTTATATTCTTTGCCAGTAGAGTCAGATTATTCGTCATAGCAAAACTTTACTACTATTGTTATCCTCTAATTTATTTCGACTATGTTTGATATTATAGAAAAAAAACTGATTCTAGTCAAACTGAAAAATTAGAATGTCCGCTTGGAATAAAATGGAGTGTGCAACCCACTTTAACATACCCCTCTTTCTAACATTTTTCTAACAAAACCAGCCAAAACACCCTAAAATAAAGGAAAACACCAGACACTGCGTTTCCCGTAAGTCTTTGCTAATACTACAGGTTAGTGTCTGGTGCTTTCTGTTGTCTGGACAGCTTAATCGGCTCATAACCCGAAGGTCGGAGGTTCAAATCCTCCCCCCGCTACCAATTAATCCCCTGAAAGACATAGAATTAGACGAGTTAAATTGGCTGGCCGAGTCCATGATGAGCCGGTTTTCTAACAGCTTTCTCAACAGACGTCAATATGGGCCCGAAAGAGGGAAATCATCAGGCAGTGCTTTTCCGCAAGGTGTCATTTTGCGCGTAGCAGTTTCTTATTAGAAGACCTTATCTTAAGATTTTTAGTGATGGTATTCGGAATGAAAAATTGATCTGACCAACCATCAATCAAAAAGCGTCTCAGTTTCTTGAGACGCTTTTAGTCGATTTGCCGTATTGAACGATAATTTATTCGGGAGCGGTCCCGGCCGCCCGGTTCTTGCTTCTTTCTATGGATTGCAGCGCCAGGTAATTATCCCCGAACTTTTTCATGGCATCGATCTCGTTGTCGTACTGATCATAGTGCCGTTCTTCATCGAGCACCAGTTGTTCGAAGATTTTCTTGGTCGCCGAATCGGCATTGGCGGAACATTCGTTGGCGAATTTGTTATAGTCCATCGCGCTGCCCTGCTCCATCGCTTTCGCCTTATCCAGCATTTTACGGACATCGTGAATCTTTTCGACTTCGGTGGAGGCTTTCATTTCGATGTCTCCGCCCAGGAAAAGAATTCTATCCGACAGGGCTTCAATATGTAACATTTCTTCGATGGCGGTCTTCTTAAACAGACCGGCCAGTAAATCATATCCCTGATCATCGCAGTGGAAATGAAAATACATGTACTGATGGACCGCCGATAGCTCATCCGCAACCGCCTTGTTCAATAACACCTGACTCTTTTCATGCATAATAGACTCCTTACATTCAAAGTTCTTTCCTGACTCCAACAACTGATTCCCGAACCGTCCATAAATGAGTTCTTGGCGGGAACCGTTGGGAGGCTGACCACGGTCAGCCTCCCCTCAAAATAGCCATAAAAATCGTCTACGCAAGGTCGAAGCGGTCGAGATTCATAACTTTATCCCATGCCGCCACGAAATCATGCACGAACTTTTCCTTTGAATCTTCACAGGCATAAACTTCGGAGATAGCCCGAAGCTGGGAATTCGAGCCGAAAACGAGATCGACCCGGGTCCCCGACCACTTGAGTTCGCCGCTTTCGTAATCTCGCCCTTCGAATTCATTTTCGGAAGCAGCGGATTTCTGCCACTTCGTATTCATATCGAGGAGATTTACAAAGAAGTCGTTCGTCAAGGTCTCCGGCTTTTTTGTAAAGATGCCAAGAGTGGATTTCCCAAAATTCGCATTTAATACGCGCATGCCGCCAACCAGAACCGTCATCTCGGGTGCGGTAAGAGTCAGCAAATTAGCCCGATCAAGAAGCAGCTCTTCCGCCGGAATGCTATAGGCCCTGGGAAGGTAATTGCGGAATCCATCGGCAGCAGGCTCAAGCACGGCGAACGATTCCACGTCGGTTTGCTCTTGCGAAGCATCCATACGTCCGGGCGTAAACGGGACTTTCACATCGAAACCGGCATTCTTCGCCGCCTTTTCGACACCAGCGCAACCGGCCAAAACAATCAGGTCGGCCAGTGAGACTTTCTTGCCTCCGGATTGAGAGCCGTTAAACTCCTTCCGGATACCCTCCAAAACCTTGAGCGCTTTCGCCAGCTGGGCCGGCTGGTTGACTTCCCAATCCTTCTGCGGGGCCAGGCGAACGCGTGCGCCATTGGCACCGCCGCGTTTATCGGAACCACGGAACGTCGACGCCGAGGCCCAGGCGGTCGATACCAGTTCAGATACAGTCAACCCCGAAGCCAGGATTTTATTCTTAAGAGAAGCGATGTCCTTTTCATCGATCAATTTATGATCGACCTCCGGAATAGGATCCTGCCAGATAAGATCTTCAGCAGGTACTTCCGGACCAAGATATCGCGAGCGGGGCCCCATGTCGCGATGAGTCAATTTGAACCAGGCCCGTGCAAAAGCGTCCGCGAACTCCTTGGGATTCTTGTGGAATCGGCGCGCAATCGGTTCGTAGATCGGGTCATAGCGAAGAGAAAGATCAGCGGTGGTCATGATCGTGGTAACACGCTTCGACGGATCATGAGCGGCTGGAGCAAGATCCTTTTCTTTTGGATTGACCGGTACCCATTGCCAGGCTCCCGCAGGGCTTTTCACCACATTCCAATCATAGCCAAACAGCAAGTCGAAATAGCCCATATCCCATTTGATCGGATTCGCCGTCCACGCGCCCTCAATGCCGCTGCTGATCGTATCGCCCCCTTTGCCGCTTTTGAAACCGCTCTTCCAGCCGAGTCCTATTTCTTCGACAGGAGCGGCTTCCGGTTCCGGGCCGACATGAGTCGCCGGACCGGCGCCATGGCATTTGCCAAAGGTATGCCCGCCGGCCACAAGCGCGACGGTCTCCTCATCGTTCATCGCCATCCGCGCGAAAGTTTCGCGAACATCCTTGCCGGAGGCAACCGCATCCGGCACACCGTTCGGTCCCTCAGGGTTCACGTAAATCAGTCCCATCTGAACAGCGGCAAGCGGATTTTCAAGATCGCGCTCACCGGAATAGCGCTTATCGCCGAGCCACTCGGATTCGGAGCCCCAATAGATATCCTCTTCCGGCTCCCAGATGTCCGGGCGTCCGCCGGCGAATCCGAAAGTCGGTAATCCCATCGACTCGATAGCGCAGTTACCGGCGAGGATCATCAGATCGGCCCAGGAAATTTTTCGGCCGTATTTTTGCTTGATCGGCCAGAGCAGTCGCCGCGCTTTGTCGAGGTTTACGTTATCTGGCCAGCTGTTGAGCGGTGCAAAGCGCTGAGAGCCTGATCCGGCGCCTCCACGGCCGTCACCGGTGCGGTAGGTCCCTGCGCTGTGCCAGGCCATACGGATGAAAAGCGGCCCGTAGTGACCGTAATCGGCCGGCCACCAGTCCTGTGAGGTGGTCATTAATTCATAAAGGTCTTTTTTCACGGCCTTCAGGTCCAGGCTCTTAAATTCCTTCGCGTAATCGAACTTCTCACCCATCGGATTGGACAGATTGGAGCGCTGGTGCAGAATATGCAGATTCAACTGGTTCGGCCACCAGTCCCGATTCGAAGCACCGGCAGCTTTGCTGTGTACTCCACCCGTCACCGGGCACTTGCCTTCACTGTTTTCTTTCTTACCTGACATAGGTTCTCCTTATAAATGTTTACATCGTAGAAATTAATTTGCGAATCTTATCTCTTTATTAATAACAAATCCTTATGCCATTTTCTCGGAACATCAATATCACTTGTTCCTCTTGGCGCAGCTTGAGCACAAACCGTCGATTACCACGTGCTTGACCCCTATCTCGCCCCAGTTTGAAATAGATTTCGGCGGTATCATCCGGTCAAAATCGGGCCAATAGAAATCTTCTATTTTTTTACATCTGGAACAAACCAGATGATGATGATTCGACAGATTATGATCGATACGGGTGGTGTTATCGATATGGTGAACCTTGTTGACCAGGCCGTATTCTTCGAAAGTCGCGATCGTCCGATATACGGTATCCAGCGAAATCGTTTTCAGGCGTTTGCGGACCTGATGGAAAATACCCTCGGTCGTAGGGTGATCGGAGTGTTGAATTAGTGCCTTGAAGATCTCGGTTCGTTGATGGGTTATCCGGAGGCCTCTGGCTTTGCAGACCTTTTCAAAGGATACCATCATCTCAGCCATATCGATGCTGTTATTTTTCATATCCGTTATAACATCCTTATTGTAGAATAGTTCCTATTTAGGAATATATATAAAATAAAATTCTCGGGCAATAGCGGGGTTTTTATGGGTTTCATTCCAACGACTATCTATTAGAATTCAATAGAACCGTCCGAAACACGGGGGGAAAGAACCCGATTGATTTTCCGCTAATTGACGATTATACAATATTTTTGCGTGCCCTGCGAATTCATAATTCCTAGGTATTTTTCTGTTCAGAGTTGAGATTTTTATCCCCTATCCCGGCCATTTCGCAAAATTTGATCCATTGCTCTCCGGTTCTTTTCCCCTCCTGCAGTTCGATAAAGACCGCAAAGGGATTAATCTCGACGTCATTCTTTGAAAGCACTGGATATTCTCCGAGTTTTGTCTGAAGAACCCACCCTTCTTTAATCAGCAAAAGAGCCAGCCCCGCCGACGCAGCAAACTGCAGCCGACGGAATAAATACTGAAATTCATCTGGGTCAATTCCTCTCCTGTGGTCGATCATTTTTACGTACCCAACCGGGTTTTCAAGCATATCCGGAATCGCCGTTGCTTTTAACGACTGAAGAAATTGCGGGAACAACTTTGTTTCTTTCTCCCAATGCGAAATATATGCGGCGGCAAGATCGGTATCCCATGACATGGGTTTCAGGCGCTGGTATATATCGTCCTTTATTATAGATTTTACCAAGGCAAATTCCAGATCGGAAGGATTGCCGATTAACTCGATTGCAGGGGTGGCATTTATTTCTTCATTTCTGTTATCCAATGAGCCAAGAGCATCAAGTCTTTCTTTTAATGAAGGATGAGAATCGTATTGATCGGTTTCGCCCTGTTCCAGTTCCTCCTGTAATTCCTTTGAAGCTCTATCCCGGGCATTTTCGGAGGAGAGATACAATTCAAATCCTGCTATAAAAGGAGGAAGACGCCTTTCTCCTATCATTGGAAGGAACTCATTCCGCCAATAGAAATAAAATGCGTTTCCTTTCAATGCGATTTGCCTCAGGGCGTCGGTTACCGCATTCTTCCCGTAAATTTTGGCAGCTAATCTATCTGCCCCGAATTCCTGGCTCCGGGAAATACTGCTGGTAATCCGAAGGAACTTCTTCGCATACCATTTAAAGGGTAATTGTAATACTGATTGACGATCCTGGAGCCCGGCAACAGCACGTTCAATGGCCGCTCCGATTTGATATATTCTGGGAGCAAAGGCGGTATCTCCTTGGTAATAGTGCCCGAATTCGTGAGCCAAAATCGCCTTAAACTGGGTAATATTCGTCTCCTTCATGAGTGGCAGTCCCAACCCCATTACCCTGCTGCCGCCAAATCCGTTGGTTCCCCCTCGCTGGTTTACGAAAGCGTTGAAATCAGGAATTAGATAGACGCTCTCCGGTATGGATTGACCGGTTTTTTCGGCGATTTCGGAAATCACTTCGAACAATTTCGGGTTTTCCTGTGGAGTTAACGGAGGTCCGGGGGGCTCAAATTTGTCCATTCGCGGAAACATTGCAATAAGCACAGTCCCGCCTGCAACACAGCAGACCACTACCAATTTAATCACTAAATGACCGGTATAATATGCAATTATAAATGGAAGTGCCATTGTCCCTATGGAAATAACAAATGCCATTGCATAGAAACCAACCGTAAGACCCAAAGCAACGATTGCACGATGAGATAAAGAAATTTCTTTCGACATAGCGCCCTCCGAGGTGCTTTTCGAATTGAGTAATTGAGCGAATTAATAATTTATGAATTTGGCTGCCTTAATTATAATGGCAAGTGAGTCAATTAACAAGAAATTTTTGAACTGGGCCGGAGAATCAACCGGAGGGGTTTATTTCACTTTTTAAAATGCCGTATTGCCGTGTTGTTAAACACGCGGGCGAAGGCAGTCTGCATCCGCAGGGGACATTTGTGTTTAATACTGAGATAAATATTATAATCGGAATGGAATCTGCCCGGGACGTTGCTTCTGTCCCGGGCAGAGATTCCAGAATAGTTACACTTATTTCAAAAGAAGCATCTTGCGGGATTCGACAAATTCTCCGGCCTTGATACGATAGAAATACAAACCGCTGGCCGAGATTGAAGCGTCCCACTTGACCGTATGCCTGCCGGCTCCGAATTTTCCGTCGGCAAGGGTGGCCACCTTCTGCCCCATGATATTGTAAACATCAAGAGTAACATCCGATGCCGCCTGGAGGAGAAAAGAAATCTCCGTCACCGGGTTGAACGGATTGGGATAGTTCTGGCCCAGGGCATATTCATCGGGAAGATTCAAGCCATCGAATCCAGGGACATCCTCCCTGAACATTATATTCGGGGTTCCGAGCGGGACATAACCTGCCGGGATCAAAGTTCCTCTTTGAATATTATTCAGGTAGTACCAATGTTTCCAGTTGAAATCTCCGGACATATAGGAATCGGAAACGTACTTGATGGTCTGGCTGAGCGTCGCACCGTCGACCGTTACGGGGTTATTCTGAAGCATGCATCCGGCCGCTACGTTCAGCATCACCACAAACAGGTTTTTGCGAATTTTACCCTGGTTCGAATTATCGGCGGGCCCCATAATAATCTCATAAACATCGTCATAATTCAACGGCCGCGCCGGATCCTCGACAAAGGTTACCCATTCAATTGTAATGGCATTGCCATCGGATCTGTCATAGTAATGATCGAACATATCAAGGCAGTACCGGTCGATATCGAGTTCCCGGTAAAGAGGTGTTCCGGCATCCATGTGTTCGAAATACTTCTGCAGGAACCAAACGGTGATCAGTTCACCCGGCTCGACCTCGGACAGGCTGAAGTTGACCGTAACAGAAGCACCGATGCAGGTCACCGCAACCGAATTGCCGCCATCGGCGACACATCCCATCGGGGGAAACACTTCCACGATATAATCGCCAGGAATTAAATCCGAAAAGAGATAATCGCCGAGTTCATCGGTAGAGGTTTCGCCGATTTGATTGCCAATTCCGTCATAGAGATTAACGGTTATTGCAGGAAGAACGCCGTCGGCATTGACAATGTTACCCTGGATAGATCCGAACCCGGCTTCTACGAAGTTCGCTATTACCGCTTTATCGGCATCCATGAGAATGGTGGTCGTCGCAGTGCCGGGATCGGCGACATCTCCGTCCCAGTGATCGAAAATATAGCCCGAAGCCGGTTCCGCAACCAAATCGACAACCGTTCCCGAAGCATATGAATAATCTCCGGCAGCAGGGATCGTTGCTCCTCCCTCAAAAGGATCGTGCGAGATTGACAGGCTGTAATAATTCGCGACGGCATCGGTTACGTTATCAATATAGAATGCCCCGGCGCCGTCATTCCATTGACTGAAGGTAATATGCGTCAACTGGGTTTTCGGCGTCCTTGCGCCAACGGTGCCGGCATAGGCGCCGTCAATATAGATATCATAGGTGTCGGTATCGAGATTGCATACCACCTTCATGGTATACCATTGGTCCATATTCAACCCGGTCGCAACGGTTGTCAGGGCGGTCCAGCCATCGTCGGCATCACGAGCGACAAGGCTCATGGTTCCCGATGTCCCGCCGCCATCCCGGGCAAAGGCTATATATGCAAAACGTTCATCGTTATCGGAATTCGGTCCCGGACGGGTCGCATTCGAATTATCTCCGATAAGTGTCCAGCAGGTACGGTCGGGAGCCACCGTTATATCGAGAATTTCGTCGATATAAACATCCCATTGCACGGCGAATTCTCCGCTTTGCGCGGTTCCGAATTCCTGGGACAAGTAAACATTCCCCGATGACGATGCGGCAATAGCCGCTTTCGACGTGCTGTTTCCACCGATGTTGGTACGATTGATGGTGACCAGTTCGGGATTGGTTTCGCGGCTTTCGTACCAATCCTGGCCGCCGCGGTTGACCCGGAGGTCGTTATCATTCACGCTGGCTTCAAAACCGTTATCGGCCAGGAAAACGGTCGGCAGGGTTTGGAAGTGGGCCGTTACGTCCTTATTGCCGTCGATAAAGATGCTGGTGGTCTGGTTGTACATGTCGTCGACATCGCCGTCCCAGTAATCGAAACCGAAACCGGCATACGGAATAGCTGTGAGCGATACGGTTTCATCCTCATCATAGGGATGTCCGCCGATCGAGGGATCGGTCATGCCGCCATCGGCAGGGTCCGCAGCCATAGTAAGGGTGTACTGACCTTCTGCCACTTTCATGACGTTGTCAACGAAGAAAGCCCCGGAACCGTCGTTCCACTGCGCAAAAGTTATATGGGTCACGCTTTCTTTCGGGGTTCGTGCTCCCATGGTAGCCTGGTATATACCATCCAGATAAATATCATAGGTGTCGGTATCGAGATCGCAGACAACCTTTATGGTATACCATTGATCCATATTAAGCCCGGTGGCAATAGTCGTGAAAGCGGTCCAGCCGTCATCGGTGTCCCGGGCAAAAAGATCCATGGTCCCCGAAGTCCCTCCGCCGTCCCGGCCGAACGCCATATAAAGGAATCGTTCGTCATTGTCGGAATTGGGGCCCGGACGGGTGGGATCGGATTCGTCGCCAATCAGCATGAAACCGGTCCGGTCCGGATCGGCGATATTGAGAATTTCATCGATATAGATATCCCATTGGACCGCAAACTGCCCGGTTTGGGGCGAGCCGAATTCCTGCGAAAGGTAGGCATTACCCGTCGAGGAGGCCGCGATGGCCGCTTTCGGAGTATTATTACCGCCTATATTGTCGGTGTTGAGGGTCAGCAATTCAGGGTTGGTGCCGCGGCTTTCGTACCAGTCCTGGCCCGCGGTATTGGCGGCCAGGTCGGCACTGCCGGTGCACTCGTCAAAATAATTATCCGCCAAAAATTCCGTCCCGTAGTTGAAATAGTCCTCGATATTCTCAACATCCGGCGGAGCATCCTGGTACAACGTCACCAGCTGCCCGTTGATCATTTCTATCCAATCGCCCTGGGTGGACGAAGGATACTGCGAAGAAATCGCCGAGTATGGAACCGTTGCATTGTATATATAATGCAGGGGATGCAGACTCGTTCCTTCACGATATGCCCATAGATTTATGCCGTCAGTAAGGAAGAAATTCAGGCGATGGTCGGCCAGGGCGTCCCGCATGGTTTGAATGACATGGCCCAATGCCGGCTTGATATCGAAATCGAAATCTTCGAAAGTCTGCAGCATGTAAATAAAATACAGCTCGCTGTCAATCCATTCCGATTCATTGGCGCCGTTGACCGGCATATTGGCGGCCAGGTAATCCGGCCTGATAAGATTCAGGAGAACGGCCTTATCGATATGTCCGTTATGCCCCATCAGCCAGAACCTTCCCCCCTTTTCACGTTCGAACGCGTGGGGATCGGGAATAGCGCACAAGCCGGAAGTACACCGGCGCACATGTGCCACCATAATTCTCGGTTCAGCCAGGGCGGCGTCGCGAACAGCGTCGCGGAAATGGTAATCCGTGTATGCGGGTGGTTGGCCGCGATATACCAGCGGATCAATTTCGCCATCGGGATAATACCCGATAGCCCAGCCTTCAGGATTGTCGGGACTGAGGTTTTCAATGGAGTTGGGAAACCACCTCACATGGTTTTTGATGGTATCGTGCGGAGCGCTTTGCGCCACAATACCCCAAAAACGGCAATTATGGGTTTCCTGGTCAAGGATATCCTGACCTGATGCAATGCCGGAGAATAACCCCATTAACAGGATACTCGCGGCCAAGGCAATTAACAGTTTTTTCATAGTTCCTCCACAGAAATGAAAAGGTTTTAGATTCACTTATAGTTCAGCATTGAAGATGATTTTATCCTTCAATATGGCAAGTAAACTGTATGTATGAACTGTCCGCCCGGCCTTCGGGGTGCTCTTCGGATAATATAATAAACCATGGAAATGGCACCAAGTCAAGTTAAATCGGCAAGATGGTCTATGTTGGACTATTGTGGGTCATATTGTCCTGATTATTTAATCCAAGCACAAAATAAACCGGCGGAGTGAGTACTCTCTCCGCCGGGAAAACGCGAGGTGTTTAGGCGATTACCTCGATTGAATCCCTATCCCCCCAATATTTCTAATATGCACCGAATTCTCGAAATTTCCGGCCCCAAATGCCGTTCCTGAAGGAATATTTGATTTGCCCGCTCAGTGCCTGTTGGAAATTCTATCCTGACGGGATTAAGAAACTTGCTGATTTGTCCCGTTCGTCTTTTCCAGGTGATTCAGGCGGACGTTGTGAAAAATTCAAAATCTGCTTTTAATGAAACTCGGGTTTTGCTAAATTAATTGAAAATTAATAATAGGGAAACAATATGAATTTGAATACTGGTGTTTTAAATGCCATCGGAAATACTTCGATGGTACAGCTTCAAAGAGTCGTCCCGCCGAACTGCGCCAGGGTATTCGTCAAGCTGGAATGGGAAAACCCGACCGGAAGCATGAAAGACCGTACCGCCCAGGCCATGATTGCGCGGGCGGAGGATGACGGCCGCCTGAAACCGGGAGATACCATCGTTGAATATACCGGAGGGAGTACCGGTATATCGCTGGCCTTGATTTGTGTTGCGAAGGGGTATCGTCTTCATATCGTGACCTCAAATGCGTTCAGCCGGGAAAAGCTGAAACATATGGCGGCGCTGGGAGCGGAATTGACTCTGGTTCCGAGCGAAGGAGGCCTGACCACCAAAAAGCTGATTCTGGATATGATCGAAGCCGCCCGTGAAATCAGTACGCAGCCAAACACCTACTGGACCAACCAGCTCAGTAATGCCGACAGTATTACCGGTTACTATCCGTTGGCCGAAGAAATCTGGACTCAGACCGACGGCAAAGTCGATGCCTTCGTACAGAGTGTCGGGACAGCGGCCTCTCTTCGGGGGGTGGCAACAATTTTGAAGCGAAAGAAACCGGGAGTAAAGATAATCGCGGTGGAGCCGGCGGAATCGGCGGTTCTTTCCGGCGGCAATCCGGGCCCGCATAAAATCGAGGGGGTCGGCATCGGATATACTCCGCCGCTCTGGGATGCCGGCATTGTGGATGAAATTATGGCGGTTGCCACGGCCGATGCCAAAGCCATGGCGCGAAGACTTGCCCGGGAAGAAGGCCTGTTCGCCGGGACATCATCCGGGGCAAACGTGATTGCCGCGATTCGACTTGGGGAAAAACTCGGGCCGGAGGCTAATATCGTGACCTTGATGGTGGATTCCGGGCTGAAGTACATCAGCACCGACGTTTTTAATCAATAATCTCAGGATCGGTTGCTATTCGCACCCTACCAGCGGATACGGTCCTCCTTTGAATTTATAATTCACATGATAGATGATATCGAGGATATTTATAATACAATTGCCGTCGATATCTCCGGAATAAAGAGGCACGGGAGCGGGACCGTTTTTGAATTTATAATTGACCAGGAAGACTATGTCCTGGGCATTATCGGCCCAGTCGGCATTGACATCGCCCAGTTTCCACACTTTTATCACGCCGGTATTGCCGGAAAACCGCGAATGGCCATGCGCCGAAGTCGCCTTTACTTTCCACCAATAGTCCGAACCGTATTCCAGACTATCGTCAAGGCTTAACGATGTATCGGATATACCATTAAATACTTCTATGGAAGTAAATCCTTCGTCGTCGGATAAATAGAGAGTGTACGTGACGACATCGCCCGAATCGATATCGACCGATTCCGACCATTTTAGCGCCGGCATCAGGTCGTAAGTGATGCCGTTTATCGATCCGTCGATTTGTTTTAACTCGAAATAGCTGAGCGCCCGGGCATTGAACGGGAAGGCTCCCATATCGTTCCTGCTGCCGTCGGGATCGTTGTACTCGGCATTGGGATGTCCGGCATCGATGCAGGGAGAATACTCATCGAGCGAATAATCAAGCGCGGCAGTATCCGTATACATAGGATTTACCGATAAATCGTAATAACCGGGAGTCAATTCATAGCCATAATCTACATAATTATTCCACACATTATTATAATCTTCGTACGCCATGACGCCGGTCATTCCTTCATTGCTTGAATTCGTAATAATGTTGTTTACCACAATGGCATTTGAAAATCCGCTTAATATACTTATCCCGTTTCGGTCGAAGGTATTGTTTATTACTCTGGCATCAATGCTCTGACCGCTGATTGCCAGACATACAGTAGAAGTATTTTCAATGAATAGATTATTATGAATATATGCCGAAGAATTCCATAGTCTCATCACACTAATCGTATTTCCGTTTCGCCTGAATATATTGTTGGATATTTTCGGGCTGGCATTCGAAATATATAAGGCATCATTCAAATTTCCGTCGACAATGCTGAATCCCGTCAGTTCCGCATAGGGGTTTTTTCCCCCCACAATAGACACGGTCCCGCCGGCAACGCCCGGCCTGATAGTCGTAAACAACGGCCCTTCGGTGCTGATAAGTTTCAATATTTTGCCGTTGAAGCTGATATTTTCCGTATAAACGCCCGGAGAAACGTATATTCGATCCCCATTGGCAGCCTCATCAACAGCCTGCTGTATGCTGCTATAATCTTCGGGGACATAAATATCCTGAACCTGCCGTGTGGAAAATTGCTGCACGATAGACCAGTCGGAATATTCGTAACCATCGAAGGTTCGGACTCTCCACCAATATTCTGCATTGTCCGCCAGGTCGGAAATCGCCGGGGTTCGAGTAAATTCCGAGATTTGCTCCGCAAGCCCATAAACGCTGTCAATCTTAATCTGAAGTGCCTCATCGGCGAATAATTCGAAGAAATATGATTTTAAATCCCCGTCAATGTCGGTTGAATTGTACGTTTCGAGGTAAACGCTGAAGATATCTATTAACTGGCCGTAAGAGGGATAACGCGTCAGCGGACGGGTAGGTGCGTAATTCATGTGGATCGTGCCATAAATCCACGATCCCCATACTTGGCCGCTATATACCCTTAAACGATACATATAGCTGGTACCATCAAGCAGCGGTTCACCATCATATCCCACGTAGTGGTCGGCGGAGTATACTGCACCCGGAGCCCACATTTCGGCCGTATCCCAATTGTTGTCGGTTCCGATCTCGATTTCGTACGCCGCCTGCGAGCCGGAAGTATCATAATAGTCCCAGTAAAAAGTCGGTATATTGTCCAATAAATGATGATATACTCCTCCTTCGCCGAAATTTACGTGCAATGGCACCGGCAGGGAACTCGAAATGGAATATGAGCCCATATCGCTCCGAGAGCCGTCGGGATCATTATACAGGGGATCGGGATGACCGGCATCGATACAAGGCGAATTCACCATGAGCGTGAAATCCCCGTTTACCGGGTCAATGTACAGAGGATCCATCGAAATGTTGTTATCCCCGGCAACGGCACCATTCTGATAATCGACGAAATTGTTATAAACATCGTTGTAGTCCTGGAATGCAAAAGGCCCCTTAAGTCCGAACTGAACGGATTCGGTGATGATATTGTTAAAGGCAATTCCGTACAAATAAGTGGTCGATATCCCTCCCTGGTTCATATGGAAGGTATTATTAGCGATGAGGAGGTCGGCGGTGGCGCCGTCAAGTTTTACACATGCGATGCCGTTATTCCCGTAAAAAAGATTTCGCTCGATAGAAGCCGCGCTATAAACGCAATATATCACATATCCACTCTGGTCATTATCGACGAAGACGTTTCCCTTAATTGTCGGCGATGACTGATTTATCTCGATAACATTCGGTAAATCGCCGCCGGCCCCGGAAAAGGTGAATCCGACGATCTCGGTATTCCGATTATTGCCGTTCGGGAATCTAATAACCGGCGAATACGCAGCCGAAGGAGTAAGAACCGTATATTCCGGGCCATAACGGCTTCGAAGTATGATATTCCTTCCCGGCATAATCAAATTCACCGGGTAGGTTCCCGCATCGACCATAATCGTATCACCGCTTTCGGCTGCAATCAATGCCTCCGCAATGGTGCCATAGTCTCCGGGGACATTAATTGTCGATGCCAGGCGGATCGTGAATACTTCGGGTTCGGACCATTCGGAATATTCGAAACCGTCATAGCTCCTTGCGATCCACCAATAATCACCGCTTTCGGTGAAGGTCGGTAAAACCGACGAGGTGGTCGTACTCGATTGACCGGGCACTTGATATTCCTCGTAAACGATATTCAAGAGCTCCTGCTCCTCGTAAACGACGAAGTCGTATTTAAGAGGATCTCTTTCGAGATCCTGCGAATTAAATATTTCCAGAGCTACCCCTTCGCAAAACAGGTCAATGCTATCGACGGGATAATTGGGATGCGGCACCGTCGGGATGTTGTTCATATGGAATATTATCGTGTTCCACCCTCCCCAATCGCTTTCGTTGGATAACCTGATCCGGAGATAATAGTCGGCGGCATCTTCCAGCGGCAGGCCCGCGTAGACCGTATTTTGCTCGGTTGAAATGACCTGGCCGGTCGCCCACATTTCCGCAACGATCCAATCATTGTCCGTTCCGATTTCGATTTCGTAAGCCGTTTGAAAGCCCGTGTTGTCGAAATATTCCCAGTGTATCGAAGGCGTATGATCGATAACATGCGTAATATCCTGATTTGCGAACGCCAGTCCCGATGCAGTCGGCAGCTGATGGGGAAAGAAATATGCGCCGATGTCATTCCTGGTCCCATCGGGATCGATGTACTGAATATCGGGACTCCCGGCATTAATGCAGGGAGAAATACTCGTCAGCGAATAATCCAACCCCGCGGCGTCGACGAAGCGCGGATCCTCCGATATGCTGCTGGCACCTTCGGATGCTCCTCCGGCGTAATTCGAAGCATTGGCATATACATCATTGAAATCCTGCACCGTATAATCGCCGTATAGTCCATATTCGGAGGAATTCATGACGATGTTATTGATTACCACGCCTGTCTCATCGAAGGACAAAATCCCCCGGCTGTTCATATAAAAGGTGTTGTTTACAATATAGGCGTTTTCGTTGCCGTACAGTCCGACGCAACCCGTTCCGCCGTTTCCATAAAACAGATTGTGTTTTATCTCAGCGGCGCTGTTGCTGCAATAAAGGACTTCCTCCTGAGGGTCATTGTCACGAATAATATTATGAATGACCGAAGGCGAAGAATTTTCGATAAAAATCGCCATAACGGTATTGCTGTCGGCACCCGTAACAGTGAACCCGATCAATTTCGTTTCCGGGCCGTTGCCGTTAATGATTTGCACCGTTGGTAGATTTTTTAAAAGCGGCGATAGCACGGTGCCCGCCGGTCCTTCGCCGCTCATAAGGACAATATCGATATCGCCGAATATTATATTTTCATGATAAGTACCCGGAGCGGCCAAAATGGTGTCACCCGGACCGACATTGTTGATTGCCTGTCCGATCGATTGAAAATCCCCGGGGACATTTACGATTCCGGTTCCGCGCGTTTCGAAACGATATGTCGCCGACCATTCGGAATATTCGAACCCGTCGTGGGTCCTTGCCCGCCACCAGTACTCGGCATCCGCTCCCAGATTCTGGACCAAATCGGACGAGGTGGAATCGATTCCTTCCGTCGCGCCGTAATGTTCGAAGACCGGGATCGTCAACGACTCGTCGGCATAAACTTCGAAGTCATAGGTCAGTGTATCTCCGTCCGAATCCAGAGCGTTGGCCACCCAGAGTCGTACCCCCTGTAAATGCATGGCCAGTTGTCCGAGCGGAGATATTCCCTGCGGCGGCTGGGAAACCGAATTCATCCGGAAAAAACCTGCCCGCCAGGTTCCCCACTGAATCCCGCTATACAGCCTGATCCGGTAAAAATAAGACATGCCGTCTTCAAGAACGCCCCCGCCGTAATTCGCCGACTCTTCGGTTGTGTAAATTTCACCGGAATCCCACAATTCGGCTATTGTCCATTCGTTATCGATACCGACCTGGATTTGGTACGCGGACTGAAAGCCTCCTTCGTCATAATAGGTCCATTGGAATTCCGGATTATGGTCCACGACATTCGTAAAGACTTCGGTACCCAAATTCATATCCAAGGCGATGGGCAGAATAAAATCGGCATGATAAGCGCCGATATCGTTTCTCGATCCGTCGGGGTCGTTATATACGGGGTCGGGATGACCGGCATCAAGGCAGGGAGAATTCGGCATAATCGAATAATTCCCGCCATGAGAACTGAAAAACAGCGGATCGGCTGAAATTCCGTTGAATCCCGAACCCCACATATTCCCATTATTCCAGAAATCGTTATAATCTACCTCCGTCGACTGATGCGGATTCCAGATATCGTACTGATCGAGGTTCATTACTATATTGTTGAGGATATCGCAATCGGTGCCGTACATCGCCAAACCCCTCCAGCCGTCGACTACGGTATTGTTGATAAAGCGGCAGTATGGACCGGTGGCGACCATGACATTGCCTTCGGTATGACTGGCGAAAAGGTTCCTGACGACATTCACGCCGACACCGTCGTTACTTCGGATTATATCGTAAGTATCGACATCGATGAAGCGGTTATTGTGTATCAGAAAATCCCTGGTATATCCTGAAAAGGCCATGACAAATGTACTGCTGATGCCTCCGGTCACGGTAAAGCCTTCGAACGACGATCCGTGCGACGTCCCGATGGCGGTAATCAAAAAGAAGTCACGCTCGAACCCGACATCAAGAGTATCGTAATCGGAATCTTTGACCAATTCCGCGGTCGACCATTGTTCCAGGTCCGCCTCGATATTCCTCTTTCCCGTGAAGGTCAGAAAAGTACTATCCGGCCCGCCGGTAGATATAATATTCAGCCTATAATCAGGATAGATGATGTAGTCGTCGTAGACTCCCGGACCTACCAGGATGGTGTCTCCCGGATTGGAGGCTATGATGGCGTCGTGAATGGTGGCGTATTTTTCGGGGACTTCCAGGATTTCACATAGACGGATATGAAACGAGAAATAATTCCATCTTCCCATTCCCTGGCCCTTATCAATCCGGATTCGCGAATAATAAGTTTCATTATTGGACAAGGGGGATCCGCCATATTCCGCCGCCTGCACCGACGACCTCACCGGCCCGGTATCCCACATTTCGGCAACATCCCAGTCCTGATCGGTGCCGACCTCGATGTCATACTGCACCTGTTCCGAAAGACCGTTGCCGTATGCTTCCCACGAAATCCGGGGATTAAGGCTGGCGACATTTCCTGCAATCAGGGCTTCGCCGTAATCGAATCCCCGCGCTATCGAAAAATCGACGCCCGAGAACGAAAGATAGCCCATATCTCCGATTGAACCGTCGGCATCGTCATACATTTCCAGCGGGTTGCCGCTGTTTATGCAGGGGGAACCGGATTGCAGCGAATAATTATGCGAAGCGGGATTGGTGAAAAGGGGATCGACTGTAAGGGAGCCGGGGCCGGGAGTAATGCCGCTGTACTGGTTGCCGCTGTTACCGTAGGAATCGTTGTACTCGGCCGAATTTCCCACGGTGCCATTCGATACGAACACCCCGCTGCCCCCTTCGTTGAAAGCGACAATATTATTTATCAGTTTCGAGTTGTTCGTAAGAACCAGCGCCATGCCGGCTCCGTACGCCGGATTGATATTTTCATTATAGACAACGGTATTATTGATAATCGACAGGGAATCGCAATACTCGGCGTAGAGGGCTCCGCCCCAGTCGTCGTAGGTATCATTTTCGTAAAACAGGCAGTGGTTGACCTCGAAACCGACCGACTCGACGATACAAACCGCTCCGCCGCCGTCGGATGACACATTATTGTAAAATACACAATAGTGCAAGCCGCCGTGATCGGAATCGAAAAATACCGCGCCTCCCTTCAAAGAAGCGGTGTTATTACGAAAAGAACATCCTATTACCTGTATTTCGTCGCTGTGCGCATAAATGGCAGGACCGGCGGAATAATTATTATTTTCAAATGTACAATTCACGAAGAAGGGGCGATTTCCCTCCTCTATTCGAACCGCCGGGGCGCCGCTGGAGTTCTTGAGCGTAAAACCGATTATCCTGCTCTTGTTATTCGCGTACTCATAAAATCTAATCAACGGAGTTGCGGGCGTGAACGGTATGAGAGCAGTCTGCGCGGGTCCGTCTTCGGACATCAATGTAACGGTCGGCCGGCCATAAGAAAAATCCAAATGCTCGGAATAATACCCCGGCCCGACCATAACCGTATCGCCGTTTTTGGCGTCGTTAAGGGCGATATTGATGGTGGGATAGGAATGCGGAACCGACAATATCGCGGCAAAGGCATTGGCACAAACCAGGGTGAGGATTAAAAATAGAATCAGACCGATTGGCCGCATATCCCTTCCTATGAAGACCGTGATTGACAGGAAAATATATATTAAAAGATAAGCTAAACGGCTGTTTTGGCAAGGCAAAAGAATATCGGCCCCGGGGGGACAAGAGCCGGGGCCGATTTGGGTCGTCAATCCGCAATTGCAGGTTATCTAAAAGCTCAAACCGACAAGCAGATAGGATATCTCCGCATTTGGATTTACAATGGACGAAACGGTAAGGGGTAAGGCAAAAGTCTCCGACACTTTGATATTCCTGACCGCGGTAACTCCGATGTTGATTGCCTGTAAATCATCGGTACCATAATAATCCGGATTATCTTTGCTTCCGCCGGTGAACCCGCAGAAGAAATTGAGATTCGTTTCACTGACGGTTAGCGGATAATCGACCTGGAAATAAGTGTTGTCGCCGGCCTCATTGTAAAAATTTACATAACCCGATACGGTAACGGGAAAAGGGGCCGGTCCGGTTATGGATAAACCGGCTTCCAGAGTATGAGCGCCGGGATCGGGAATGGTATCTTCAACGACCGCATTAAAATCGTTGAAATTGAAGAAGTCGATTCCGGCGTTCGGGAAATAATAATCGGTGATAATTGCGGTCACCGACACGCCGTTTTCGAGAGGACGAGTGTAACTGAGCCAAAAGTCAATCTCGTCATTGTCGGAAGCTTCATTCGAAAGGGTATAAGCTCCCCAGGTCCCGAATTCAAAACCACAATACCCGAGCGAAAGGCTCGGCTGAATCGAAGGTGTCCGGGCGATATCCAGTCCGCGCCAGACATAGCGATTATAAAAATCGACCGAACTATTGACGACAACGCCTCCTTCGGCTCCAGCGGAAACGGCCATGGTAAGAATCAGAAGCATAGTCGTTGTGTACAATATTAAAATTTTTCTTTGTGTCATTTCAATTCTCCCATCACATCAGACATCATAGGCGCTTTCACCGTGCAGCGATTGATCAAGCGTATTTTCTTCGGCTTCGGTGGTCTTGACGGTAGTAATTTTATTGATAATCCAAAGCATACCATAGGTAAAGATAAAGGCGTACATTGACGAAATCACGACCGCCACGACTTCCTTGAAAAAGAAATCCCCTCCGCCGAAAAAGAGACCATCGGAACCACCCGGATTTACTGCGACACTCCCGAGCAAACCGAGCATGATAATGCCAAGCGCTCCGCCGACACCGTGCACCCCCCAGACATCGAGAGCATCGTCCCAATGCAGTTTATTCTTGATGCTTACGGCGAGGTAGCAAACCAGCCCGGCGCAGATACCAATGATTGCGGCCGACCCGGTCGAAACAAAACCGGCTGCGGGCGTGATCGTGGCCAGCCCGGCCACCGCCCCCGTCAACAATCCCACGAATTTCGGTTTCTTCGCCAGTATCCACTCCAGAAATAGCCAGGAAATTGCGGCAAAGGAGGCGGCGACATCGGTATTCACGAACGCCAGCGCGGTGATGGAATCGACCTGCAACTCGCTTCCGGCATTGAAACCGTACCACCCGAACCAGAGCAAACCCGTTCCCAGCGCCACCAGCGGAATACTGTGGGGACCTTTATCGATAACCCGCCGGCGTCCCACGAACAGGATCGAGGCCAGCGCGGCCATACCGGCGATATTGTGGACCGCGATGCCTCCAGCAAAATCGAGAACTCCCCATTCTGCGAGCAGACCGCCGCCCCAGATCATATGGACGAACGGGAAATAGACCAACAACAGCCACGCCACCAGGAACAACAGGTAAGCCGGAAATCGAACCCGATTGGAAAACGCCCCGGTAATGAGAGCCGGTGTAATAATGGCGAACATCATTTGATAGGCGAAGAAAACCAGCATCGGTATCTGGCCGTCGCCGAAAGCGGTCAAAGGATCGATCCCTCTCATGAAAGCCATATCGAGATTCCCGATTATTCCCCCTTCCCCGCCGCTGAAACAAAGCGAAAAACCGACAGTGTACCATAGGATAGTAGTTACCCCCATAGAAACGAAACTCTGAATCATGATTGAAAGAACGTTCTTGCGTCCCACCAGACCGCCATAGAAGAAGGCCAGTCCCGGTGTCATTAACATCACCAGACTCGTTGCCACCAGCATAAAGCCGGTATTGCCGGTATTGAACATATTACTTCCTCCTATTCTCAGGCGGGAATAATATGGCCGGACTTACTGATATTGAAAATAGGGGATTCCCTGATATATAGCCGCGAAATCCCTTGAGGGAGTGAATCGATGGATTTTGGAAGAATCAATCCAGTTTGGTCAGTCCTTCGCGGATGGCGTACTTGGTCAGTTCGGCGATACTGTGGAGCCCGAGCTTATCCATGATTTGCTTGCGATGACTTTCCACGGTTTTGATACTGATAAAAAGCAGCCCCGCAATGTCCTTGGTCGATTTCCCCTCGGCCAATAGCTGCAGGACTTCCCGTTCCCGTCCGCTGAGCGGATTGGCGTCCTCGGTCTTGCCCTCCTTGACCCATTCCACGTAATCGTGAAGAACCTGCTCGCGAACCGATTTACTGAAAAACAGCTCCCCCTTCCGGACCGCCGCGATCGCTTCAATGACCTCACTCGCCGCCGATTCTTTCAGGATATACCCTCGGGCCCCAACCCGCAGAGATTCCTGGATAAACTTTCGATCGGCATGCATCGATAACATCACGATTTTAGTATCGGGAAGTACGTCGAGGATTTTCCGCGCGGCATCGATCCCATTCAGACGGGGCATGGAAATATCAAGCAGAATAATATCCGGTTTGTACTTCGAAGCCAGGCTGGCCGCTTCCAATCCGTCCCTGGCTACGCCCACCACCTCGATATCTTTTTGCTTCTCCAGCAGGGGGCGGAGCCCGTCGATCAGCAATTTATGGTCATCGGCAAGCAGAATTCTAATCATGCTTTTCTCCGGAATGGATGCTATATGGACTGGTAATCGTAACCCGCGTTCCCTGACCCGGGGCCGATTGAATTTCCATCGTTCCGCCGATGTATGATAATCTCTCCCTGATGCTGAACAGGCCAAAACAGGAATTTTCGGACTGGCCGATTTCAAGAGTCGAGGTATCGAAGCCCCGCCCGCCATCTCTGACGATTATCTCAATTCTTTCAGGCAGCCAATTGGTCATAATTTCGACCCGGTCGGTTCCGGCATGCTTGGCCACATTTGTAATCAATTCCTGGAGTGATTTAAAGACAAAAACCCGGATATCTTCGGAGACCGTTTGCGGAGTCCCCGATTGTGCCGATGCAATTTTCAGATTATGCCGCTTTAAAGCCTGCTCGGCCAGCCAGTCGATTGCCGCAGGAAGACCAAGTTCGTAAAGGACCGGCGGGCTGATTTCGACCGTTAAAGCACGGGTATATCGAATGGTCTGCTGAAGGATGGTAAGGATTTCGGAGAAATATTCCTCCATACCGGAAAAAACGGCATTCCCCTGAAGAGTCGCTACCTTTTGGGTCACGTGTGCCAGCGCCTGGCCGATATGGTCGTGAAGATCTGATGCAATTTCACGCCTTTCCCGGGCCTCAGCCAGAGACAATTCCGAAGCCAGACGTCGCAACTGCAGTTGATAGGAACGGATACGGCGATTAATCTCCTGCTTTTTTAGATGTTCGTCCGCTGCAGATTCTCCCTTATTGCCGGAATTATCAAGTGGTTTCATCTCATGAATATAACCAGCTGATTCCGCCCACGCAAGGCATTGGAGCATCGGGAAATCAATCAAACTCGTACTTGGGATTTGGAGGCGTTTGTTCGAATCCTACTTTTCCAGTAGCGATATCCGCCCGAATGTAGCTTTCCCCTTTCATAGGGTTTCCGGATAATCGCCTTAGCATGGCCAGTTGCCCGGTATGGGTGAATGCATCGGCGATGGGAGCCTGGAAGATTTTGGATAAATCGCACCGGGGAGGATCACCCGTTGCCAGAGCGTCGTCGAATTTTTTCAGCGCCGCAAAGAAACGATCGCATTCCTTCGGCCAGGTCTGAGGTTCCGATTTGTTCCACTTCGAAGTCCCCTGAACCTGGGTCACGGCCCAATCGAAAAGATCTCCCATATGAGCGACAATTTCAAGGGGGGTCCTGGAGGTCGGTCCGGCCTTAAATGAAGCAAATGATTCCGGAACGCCCCGCATGGTCTTGGCGGCCCGGTAGGCCAGAGTCGCCACGGCATGCCGAATGAATTCAATTTCAGGCATGATTATCCATTCTTCTATAAATTTCAATATTATATATAAGCCCCAATGGGGCTGTCAATCACTTTGGCTGAAATGAAAAAGGCCGGAGAAGAACTCTCCGGCCGTAATAACCTAAAGCTGCCTCGCCGGTTCGGAACGGGTGATCCCCAGCCGATCGAGGAATTCATTGACCAATTCGAAAACGTCTCGCCGAAGGATTTCCGCTTCTTCGTCAATAGCATCCTCGAAATCGACCACCATTTTCGGCCCGAGGTGTTCCATGGTTAAGAAATTATCGGCGATCTTGGTCAGTCCCCTCCGGACAATATCCTTGTCGAGCTGGCCTTCGAATTTCTTCAAGAGCTTATCCAGCCCGCCGGGGTAATACCTGATGCAGTAGTAAATATCGTAGGCGTCTTTTTCCTTGCGGCGGCCGTCGAGGGCGAATCCTTTCAAAACCAGGAAGGGGACTATTCCCGCCACATTGATGGTCGCCCGGGTGATTCCCCCTTCGGGGAGTTCATGTTCGATTTCGAGGGTATCGAAAGTCCCGAAAACCAGGTCGCAGCCCGGCTTTTTCAGGGCCGAAATATCCTGAATTTCCTGAATGATAATCGAATCCCCGTCGCCGTAAACTCCGGTGATGAGATCGACGTCGACGTCGATATTCTCTCCGTCGACCTTGACGATTTTATTGTACCGGAATTCGGTCAGGGGACGATAGCCGTTCCGTTCGAGAATTTCCCGGATGGAATTATAACCGACCTCTTTCAGCTTGTTCTGGTTCAGGGCCAGGTCGACATCGGTACTTCCGACATGCGGAGTATGATCCTGCGGGATGGTCAAAAGCGGAACCCATCCGCCGACCACATAGAGGCACTCGGCGTATTCGCCGAGGATGCGGTAAAGCTCGGTCAACACCATCTTGGCCGCCCGGACCGCCTTTTCGTTATAGTCTATTTTTCTGACCATGACTTCTTAATCACCTCTTCCAGTATTTTCTCGGCCGCCTCCTCTCCTCGCCCGGCATAATTGACCAGGTCGAGGTAAGTCTGGACCGGAGATACCACGCGCTGGTTATCGATAATTTCGCCTCCATAGAAAACGCCGCTGTCGTAGGGGACGAACAGGTTGATATTGGCGCCGCTTTCGACCTCTTTGAATTCCCATTTTTTCAGCAACTCCTCGTCGAGCCGCTCGATATATATCATGGCCCGGTTATACCGGACATTCATTTTCAAACGTGCCGCGGCGGAAAAGCCGGTCAGCGCCGACTCAATGGAAAGATCGCTATCCCGCGATGACAGGAGGCTTTCTATTTCCGGAATGCTTTTCCGAGAATAAAAACGATACACGGAATTTTCCTTGAAAGAATAATTGGCGCTCCAGTCATTCAGCAATTCCAGGGGCTTTATCAGCTTGATGCCGCTTTTGTCATGTGTTATCCATTCCCGGTCTTCGAGCAGTTTCTTGACATTCGAGACCTGCCCGATACTGATTCCCGCCTCGCGGGCCAGGTCATTGACTTTCCAGACCCGATTCGGATTATGCAACAGGACTCGAACCACCCGGGATGACCGGGGCGAATAGATCCGGTTCTGAATATTCTGCCGCTTTAAGGGATTTTTGGCTCCGGTCTTATCGACATAAACATTGCCGAAACTCAAAAGGCAATTGCCGGCGAAATCGGCGTAGCCGACGCCGTTCGCCTTCAACAATTCTGCGCCTTCCGGTGAAATATATGGAGCCATAAAAATCCCGTATTGCTTTTTCCTTTCGTCGACCAATCCCTTGAGGGCCGCAATGGCCAGGCGAGCGAAGCGAATTTCACCGCTGGCACCGACCATAATTTTGAATACCCAGGTCTCTCCATGGATGTCCAGGGTAGCGGAATAATCCGAGGAGACCTGCTGTTTCTTTTCATAAGGGACTATCTTTTGAATCGACACGAACGGAATCGATTTCAAGAGCAATTCCAGGCGCAATTCGATATTCTTGGATTCAGGCATAATAATTCACCCATATTACTGATTTCAACATCGGTTGAAAGATAATAATAATTATAATCGGAGAGGCAAGAAATATCTTTAGGCTAATACCATATTTCAACGATTGTTGAAATTATAACAAATAATGAAATGGCGAATTGAGGGACCTGTTCAAATTTTGAACAGGCTGCCCGGATTCACTTTGCCAGCGCTTGTGACGAAATGGCCGCAGGGGATTCCCAGCTAAGGATGGCTTTCTTACGGGCGGGACCCCAATGATAATTATGGATTTCGCCCGTTTTTTTAATCACCCGGTGACAAGGAATCAGGAATGCGATCGGATTATTGGCAACCGCGTTTGCCACTGCCCTGTAAGCCTCCGGCCTGCCGATAGACTGCGCGATATCTTGATAACTGGCCAGTCCTCCTGACGGTATGGCCAGCAGAGCTTGCCAGACTTTCACCTGGAAATTGGTCCCTTTCAGGAATAAATGAAACGGTTTGGAAGAATCCGCGCGATGATTCGCGAATATTCTCCGCACCAATTCAGCAGTTGCTTTCTTATCTTCGGCCAATTCCGCTTTTGGCCATTCACTCTTTAGCGGTCTTAAAAAAGCTGCCCGCTTTCCGGAATCGACGAAAGACAAATGGCAGATCCCCCGATCGGTCTTGGCCAGCAGGCATTCTCCGAATGGAGTCGGATGAATGCCGTATGCGATTTCCAATCCCTCCCCCTGTTTCTTGTATACACCGGGAGTAATGGCATCGAAGGTAACGAAGAGGTCATGGAGTCTTCCCGGACCAGACAATCCGGCATCGTAGGTGGCATCGAGCAGGCTGGCCGATTCGGCCAGGCGCTGCTTGGCGTATTCGAGGGTGAGTGAATGCAAAAATTGCATCGGAGTAATCCCGGCCCAGCGGTGGAATAATCTCTGGAAATGAAACTTGCTGGTATGGACCGCTGAGGCGATATCGTCGAGTGAGAGTTTTTCGAGATGATTTTTCTCGATGAATTTTATGGCCTGTTCGATTTTGCGATAATCTTCGGCCGCCTGTGAGAACTCGTTCTTTTTCATGGTTTGAATATATTACGCTCCACTGTCTCCTTCCACCCGATTCTTGCTGTATTTTCCGCCCTAAAATAAAATCCTCTTGATATTAACCTATCTGAACCCAATATAATTCATCAAGTATTTTATTGTAAACGCATAGGGGTTTCCCTATGCTGTTATATAGCGCTCGAAATCCCAAAAAGGAGCATTCATATGTTCAAGCGGATTATATTTTGCCTGATATCTTTGCTGGCGGTAACGGCCATCGCAGACGAAACCAATCATGCTGTCGCCACCTTTTCGATAGTGGCCTGCGATCCCGATGCCGGCGAAATGGGGGTTGCGGTGGCGTCGAAATTCTTCACGGTCGGGAATGTCGTTCCCTGGGCCGAGGCCGGTGTCGGGGCGGTAGCGACTCAGGCTTATGCCAATACTTCGTTTGGCTGGCGCGGCCTGGAGTTACTATCGCGAGGCTTAAGCCCCGAAGAAGTTAAGGCGGTTCTGGTCAGAAACGACGACCGCCCCTCGCGGCGGCAATTCGGCATCGTCGATACCGATGGAAATTCCGCGACTTTCACCGGCGACAGCTGTTCGGCCTGGGCCGGAGGACGATCCGGGAAAAACTACGCTGTTCAGGGAAATATTCTGGCCGGTGAAGATGTCGTAGCCGCCATGGAGAAGGCCTTTCTCGAAACCGAAGGGACCCTTGCCGACCGGATGTACAGCGCTTTGCTGGCCGGTGAGGCCGCCGGAGGCGATTCTCGCGGCAAACAGTCTGCCGCCTTGCTGGTCGTGAGAGATGGTGCCGGTTACGGAGGATACACGGATCGGGCCATCGATATTCGGGTCGACGACAGCCCCGAACCGTTCAAGGAACTCGGGCGTATCCTCAATATCGCGCAGATGAATTATTCCTGGAACGAAGCCTGGACCCTGTTCACCGAGCAGGCTTTCGCCGAGGCTTTGCCCCATATGGAACGGACCGCCAACCTGGCTCCTGAAAATGGTGAAGTTTTGTACGACCTGGCCGTGATTCGCCTGGCGAACGAAGATATCGAGGGAGCGCTGGAAGCCCTGGGAAAATCGCTTAAACTGAATCCCAAACTGGTGGAACAGGCGAAAGTAGACAACGACCTGTCTGCGCTAAGGGATAATAAGAATTACCAGGAATTGATTAAATAGATTCGAATCCGGACGGGATGCAATCACACCGTCGACCGGAAGAATCGCCGGGTCCAAGGCAGATCTTTTCCGCTATCGCTTGACTGTCCCTTTATCTTGCCCTTTATTGTGAAGAGCGGCTTATGAAATGAGGTTACAGTCGTGCATGAACTGAGGATCGCTGAGGCCGTTATCGATACTGTCCGAAGGGAGCTCGATTCGGAAAAGCTGAGCTCGGTCGAGACCATCGGGCTCCGTATCGGAGTAATGAGCGGAGTCGATCCCGAGTCTTTGAAATTCAGTTTCTCCGCGGCCACCTCCGGGACTGAGCTGGATCGATCAGGTCTTGAAATCGAAATAATCCCGGTACAGGCCCATTGCGAAAAATGCCACAAGGATTTCGCCGTCGACGAACTGATTTTTCGCTGTCCCGCTTGCGGCACATCCGATATCAACATGACACGGGGCGATGAAATCGAAATATCCTTTATCGGATATAAATAGAGGTGTCCTATCATGACCGAATCCAAAAAGATAATAGTAGAAAAGAAAGTCCTGTCCGAAAACGACCGGATTGCAGCCGAAATCCGCGAATCGTTGAAAAAGAATAGAGTCTTCACCATGAACCTGGTCAGCTCTCCCGGTTCGGGTAAAACCAGCCTGCTGGAAAAAACCCTCGCGACCCTCGGCAATGAACTCCGTATGGCGGTTATCGCGGGAGACGTTCAAACCGAAAACGACGCCAACCGCCTGCTTAAAGCCGGAGGGAAAATCATCAGACCTATCGTCACCGGAGGAGCCTGCCACCTCGACGCCCGCATGGTCACTAAAGCGCTCGAAAATATCAAACTGGCCGACCTCGATATCTTGTTCATCGAAAATGTCGGTAATCTCGTTTGCCCATCCAGCTATGATCTCGGCGAAGACATGAAAGTAGTCCTGATGAGTACCACCGAAGGAGACGACAAGCCGCTCAAGTACCCCGGCATGTTTCGCCGTTCCTCCGTGATGATATTAAATAAAATCGACCTCCTGGGACTATCCGATTTCGACGCCGACCGCGCCATTTCCAATGCCAGGCAGATTAATGGAAACCTCGAAGTCTTCAAACTCTCCTGCCGAACCGGCGAAGGATTGAATGAATGGTACGACTGGCTGAAAAAGGGAGTGATTAAATAGTCGAGCCCTAACAGATACGGGGAAGCTGCTCTCCGCTGAGCAGATCGAGCACCCGGGTTGTCCCCAGTGCTGTACGTAGAGTTACAAACGGAGATTTTCCGGGTACGACTCGGCCGATTATCGAAGGTGTTTCACAAACGCTTGACCGCTTGAGCATATCCAGAACGGCGGGACTATCCTTTTCGGGAACGAATGCAATGAATCGTCCTTCGTTGGCAACATAGAAAGGATCGAACCCCAGTATTTCGCATACACTCATAACCGGTTCCAAAATCGGAACCGCTGTCTCCTCGATTTCAATCGGCTTTCTGGAGCTTTGTGCGATTTCCGCCAGGGCTGTCGCTAATCCCCCGCGAGTGAGATCCCTCATGCAATGAATTTCAATTCCGGCAGCAAGCAGACGTTGTACGTCTTCGGCCAGTGAGGCACAGTCGCTTTCGATGGCGGTTTCCAGAGCCAGTTCTTCCCGCTTCGCCATCACGGCAATGCCATGCCGTCCGACATCGCCATTCAGAATTATTACATCCCCTTCTTGTACCGAAGACGGTGCGATATTCAAATCATGCTCGATGATCCCGATTCCCGAAGTGTTGATGAAAATCCCGTGCCCGTGTCCCCGATCGACTACTTTGGTATCTCCGGTGACGATTTTAACTCCGGCAGTTTCCGCCGCCTGCTTCATCGATTGCACGATCTGTTCCAGAATTTCAAGCGGTAATCCCTCTTCGAGTATAAACCCGGCACTCAGATAAAGGGGACGCGCTCCTCTCATGGAAAGGTCGTTGACCGTCCCATTGACGGCCAGAGTCCCGATATCCCCACCCGGAAAGATTAGCGGATCGACTACATAGCTGTCGGTCGTGTAGGCGATTTTCTTATGCGGGACATTCAATATTGCGGCATCGGATTCAGCATCGGAGACATCGCTGGCAAAGGCCTTCGCGAATAATTCGTCGATTAATTTCCGCATCATCCGGCCGCCTCCTCCGTGCGCCAGTTGTATCAAATGTTTCCGATCGCTATTCTCCCCGGTTCCGATTCCACGCATTTATTTCCCCGCCTTCACTCTTTCAGAATTATGATAATATGCCGCGCAAGCTCCTTCCGATGATACCATCGGCGCCCCGACCGGCTTTTCGGGTGTACATTCCTTACCATATAACGGGCATTCAATCGGCTTGATTTCGCCGTTGAGGACCCTTCCGCAGTGATTCACGAGGCTGTCGCGGTATTTAAATCTGACATCGAATTTATTCGCAGCATCGTACTTTTCGTACTTTTTCCGGATAGCCATGCCGCTCCCCAGTATCGTTCCCAGCCCGCGCCAGTGACGATCGACAACTTCATATACCTCGTTCATTATCTTCAACGCCTGCGGATTCCCTTCCGGCCTGACCGCCCGTGAATACTGTATCGTCACTTCGTGCCTGCCTTCTTCGAGCTGTTCCACCGCCATCAGAATTCCCTGCAGAATATCGACCGGTTCGAATCCCGTGACGACTATCGGGACCTTGCCTCCGGCGCAAAGTTCCTGATAGGGAGCGGTTCCGGTAACGGTGCAGACATGCCCCGGGGCCAGGAAAGCATCGACCTTTGTATGAGGATTTTCCAGTATCGCCGCCATAGCCGGAGGAATCATGACATGCGCCGACAGGATCGAGAAATTATTCAGATTTTCCCGAGATGCCTGAAGAATCGCCGAGGCCGTTACCGGAGCGGTCGTTTCGAAACCGATTCCGAAAAAGACCACTTCCTTATCCCGGTTATCTCTGGCAATCTGCAATGCATCGAGAGGAGAGTACAACAGCCGAATATCTCCGCCGGCGCTTTTACTTGCCAGCAGGTTTTCCTCGCTTCCGGGCACTCTCAGCATATCCCCGAACGTTCCGACTATGATATTCGGACGTTGAGATAACGATATGATACCGTCGATATATTCAATCGGCGTGACGCAAACCGGGCAGCCGGGGCCGTGCAGCAGCGTAATCTGCTCAGGGAGTTTCTGCATCAGACCATATCGCAGTATCGTATGCGTCTGCCCGCCGCAAACCTCCATGATATTCCACGGTTTTGTAGAAATCTCGTGGATTTTCCGATACAGGCTTTTCCCGAATTCCGGGTTGCGATATTCCGCCAGGTGCTTCATGAGGGATTATCCGCTTTCGAGAGATCACTGATTTCTTTCAACATCGCCAGAGTCTCCAGCGCTTCTTTTTCTTCGATTTTCCCGATGGCCATCCCGGCATGCACCAGAACATAATCGCCGATTCCCGCATCTTCAGTACACGAAAGATTGATTTCACGAACGACTCCGCCGAAATCGACCTTTCCACAGCGCGATAGCGGCTCTTCCGACAATATCTGCACTATCTTACCGGGTACTGCCAGGCACATCTCATTTCACTCCTTTTTCTCTAATAGCGGCCAAAATCTGCCCCACCGCCAGGCCGCCGTCGTTCACCGGCAGCCGGTGCGGCCAATAAACTCCGAAACCTTCGTCTTCCAGCCGTGATGATAATCCCGCCAGAAGCAGCCCGTTCTGGAAACATCCCCCGGACAGGACTATCTTCGGAATATTAATTCGTTTCGCAATATCGACCGCAATCATGATCATGCTGGAATGAAATCTTCCCGCTATTTCATTTCGGTTGACATTATTGCCTATGTCATGCAGGATTCCATTGACCATCGCTCCCCAGTCGGCAATAGTACAATCCTCATTCCGATATGCAACTGGATACGGTTCCAGGTTTAATCCGGAATTCTCTGCTGCGAATTCCAGGTCCATGGCCGCCTGACCTTCAAAAGTAACCTTTTGACGAATCCCAACCAACGCCGCCACGGCATCGAACAGCCGTCCCATACTCGAAGTCCGCGGACAATTAATATTATTTCTCAGCATTTGTGCAATGAGCCTTAATTCGTCATCGCTGTAACCGCTCCGGACGCTGTCCGGAATGTGCCCGATGAAATCGTCTCCGTACCTTTCATACAATAGTCCCAGCGCACACCGACGAGGTTCCTCGATTCCCTTGTCTCCTCCCGGCAGGGGAAAGGTCCGCAAATGAGCTGCTCGCTCATAACCGCTTTCGTCGACCCTCAAAAACTCCCCGCCCCAGATTGTGCCGTCATCGCCGTACCCGGTACCGTCCCATGATACTCCCAGCACCGGAGGCTCGAGTCCGTATTCCGCCATCACGGACAATATATGCGCATAATGATGCTGTACTCCGTAAGCCGGCTTACCGCTGTCATCGGCGTACTGGGTAGAATAATAATCCGGATGTTTGTCGCAGACTATTCGTCTAATATTCGCCTTATGAATCGAGGTCAGCGATTCGATATTATTTGCGAAGATTTCGCGCGATCCCGCCGAATCGAGATCACCGACATATTGCCCAAGGACTATTTTCTTCTTCGATAAAACAGCAATGCTGTTTTTCATATGTCCGCCGACTGCGAGCATGGAATCATTGCCGTGATCCATATCAAACACCGACGGTGCATAACCCCGGGCATGCCTTAATATCAGCGGTTGTTCCCGGACGACCCGCACCACCGAATCATCCACCTGTCTCACTATCGGGCGGTTATGCACCAGTAAAAAGTCGGCGATATCTCCCAATTCCGATAATGCCTGATGTTCCTCGATACAAATCGGCTCCCCGCCTCGGTTGCCGCTGGTCGCCACGATCGGAAAGCCCAGATCGGCCATCAGCAGCTGATGCAGCGGAGTGTACGGCAACATCACTCCTAAGTACGGATTCCCCGGAGCGACATTACCGCACGGAACATCATTCGATTCATTTCGCTTCCTTTTCAACAGGACTATCGGAGCGGCGGCGGATTCCAATAACATCTTCTCAATTTCCGATACTGCACAATCTCTTTGAATCATTTCCAGACTCGGATACATCAGGGCAAACGGTTTATCCGGGCGTATTTTTCTTATTCTGAGAGTCCGCACTGTATCTTCACTACGCGCGTCTGCCAAGAGCTGAAATCCACCCAGTCCCTTCAGGGCAACGATTTTCCCCTGCTTAATCTTTTCAACTGCGAATGATAATGCCTCATCATGCGAAACCAGTATGCTCCCCGATTTATCCCATACTTCCAAATGCGGTCCGCATACCGAGCAGGCATTTGGCTGAGCGTGAAAGCGGCGGTCGGATGGATTTTCATACTCCTCGCGGCATTTATCGCACATTTGGAAAATCCGCATCGATGTCCGCTTGCGATCGTAAGGAAGATTTTCGATGATACTAAACCTCGGCCCGCAATTGGTGCAATTGGTGAACGGATAGCGGTACCGGCGATTGTTCGGGTCGGATATTTCGCTGATACAATCGGGGCAAGTCGCCAGATCAGGCGTGATCCGTGCTGTCACTTCGCCCGTCTCTCTGCTCGGTATCACCCGAAATCCCCGGTATCCGTTCGGTGCAATTTCTTCGGTCGTTACACTCCCGATTTTGGCTTGCGGCGGGATTTCCCCGGTGAGTCGCTGCCGGAATTCCGCAAGGATATCAGGCCGCCCGCTTACTTCGATAATCACCCCTTCCGGAGCATTACAGACTGAGCCGTGCAGGCCGAGTGATGTCGCCAGGCGATAGACAAAGGGGCGAAATCCTACCCCCTGCACCTGTCCGTTGACCACGATGCGATTACCGATCAGTCCGGTTTTGGCATGTTCACCCGGCATTTCGTTCCGCCTCTATTGCTTTTTTGATTTCTGCTATCACTGCTTCTGCAGCTCCTAAGATTTCCTCACCTGGTTCTACTCCGGCCTTGAAATTACTTCCTTCGATTCCAAAGACCTTTAGCTGTTCCGGCAATTTCCCGAGGATTTTTCCCAGTTCCACCGCCTGTGACAGGTTAAACGTATGCGTCGAAAAATGGCTGAAAAGTTTTTCGGGGAGTTTTCGTTCCAGGGCATTGAAGCGGTGAATTGTCCCGGCCGGCTTGCCTGACACGGCGCAGTCGGTCACGCAACAGAGCGAAGCTCCGTCCCAGGCCTCAATCAAAACGGCGCCGTCGGGAATTTCCGACAGCACCGTAATATCATCAGGGAATTCCGCCCGAATTCGCTCGGCGACGATTATTCCGACGGCATCATCGCCGCGATAGCGGTTGCCAAGCCCGACAATCAGGATTGGCCCCTTGGCGGACACGGCACAACCCCTATTCCCGTTCGATCTTGAGATCGAGGAAATGACAGGAACAGGAAATACAGGGGTCGTAGTTACGCACGACTTGTTCGCACTGCCAGGTCAGCTTTTCTTTCGTAAGATGAAGATTCTGCGAAACATAATCGTGGAGGTCGGCTTCGATTGCTTTCTGGTTCTGCGATGTCGGCGGGATTATCCTCGCCTCTTTGATTAGTCCTTTATCGTCTATTTTATAGCGGTGATACAACAGACCCCGCGGAGCCTCGCTGCATCCGTGCCCGATCCCTTCTTTGGGAACGCATTCGACATAGGGCTTGTCCGGCTGTTCGTACGCTTCGATAATCCGAATCGCTTCCTGGCATGCGAAAATCGTTTCCACCCCCCTGACAATGATGCTCTTGAACGGATTCCTGCAGACTTCGCCCAGTCCGACATCGCGAGCAGCTTGCTTCGCCACTTCCGGCAGTTTGTCGAAATTATTGTTGTACCGCGCCAGCGGGCCGGCGAGGTAATCGCCTCTCCCCTTGACGAAAGCATGCAGCGAGGTGGAATGTTCGACGTGCTCTTCTTCGAAAGTATTCAGGTAATCGGCGAGTTCTATATCTATGCCCTTGTTCGAAACCACCCGCCCTTCACAAAGAGGATATTCGTTCGGGTGCCGCAGTGACACGAATTCATAATCCCGCTCGTATTCCGGGAAAGCCAGTCCGGCTGTCCATTTCACGGTCGCAATCGAGGCATCCAGCGCCCATTTAAGTCTCTCCAGAAACGGAGTCAGTTCTTCCTTGCGCGGGACTTTATAGAATCCTCCGACCCTGACATTGATAGGATGGATTTCCCGGCCGCCCAGCTTAATCATGATGTCGTTGCCGAGTTTTTTCAGCTTCAGGCCCTGCTCGACAACGTCAGGATAGTCCTTGGCCATCTGGATGGCATCTTCGTACCCCAGGAAATCCGGAGCATGTAAAAGATAAATATGAAGAACGTGCGATTCGATCCATTCACCGCAATAGAGGAGCCGCCGCAGCTCCCGCAGCGCCCCGCCTACTTTCGCGCCGCAAATCATTTCCATGGCGTGCGTGGAACTCATCTGGTAGGCGACCGGGCAGATTCCGCAGATACGTGCCGTTATATCGGGAGCCTCGGTGAAATTTCTTCCGCGCAGGAAAGCCTCGAAAAAGCGGGGGGGTTCGAAGATATTGAACTGCACCTCGCTGACCCGGTCATTCTTGATTTTGACCGTCAGTCCCCCTTCTCCTTCGACCCTGGCCAGGTAATCAACTTTGATGATTCTATTTTTCATAGGCCTCACTCAACTTACGGAACGGTTCGGCAAAGGCGTTGAATCCGCGGAATCTCCGCTTGATATCCTCTTTCGATAATCCCGTTTTCTCGAACCAGGCCGCCAGCGATTCGGGATTCGGCGTGGCCTTGGGACCGAAACAGCCGAAACATCCCCGGTTGTACGACGGGCAGAGTGCTCCGCACCCGGCCTGTGTCACCGGGCCGAGGCAAGGGATACCCTGGGATACCATCACGCAAACGTTTCCTTTTCGCTTGCATTCCATACAGACACTGTGAGCAGGTATCTGCGGTTTGCGGCCGTTCAGAAGGGCGCTGACCGTTTCCAGAAGCTGCTCCTTGCTGATGGGACAACCCCGTAATTCGAAATCGACGAAGACGTGGTCGGCGATCGGTGTCGATTTACCGAGGCTTTCGATGTATTCCGGATGAGCGTAAACAATGGAGGTATACTCCCGGACGTCGCTGAAGTTCCGCAGCGCCTGTATACCTCCGGCCGTAGCGCAGGCGCCGATTACTATCAGCAGTCGGGATGCGCGCCGGATTTTATGAATACGTTCGGCATCGTGCGGAGTGGTGATTGAACCTTCGACCAGAGAAACGTCGTACGGTCCCGCCACCACGGCCCGGGAAGCCTCCGGAAAATTCGCGATATGCACCGCATCCGCAATCGCCAGCAGTTCATCCTCGCAGTCGAGCAGGCTCAATTGACAGCCGTCGCACGACGCGAATTTCCAGACTGCAAGTTTCGGTTTCTTTCCTGGTGCCATACTACAACTCCCGCTTCATCAGGACGTCGATAATTTCATCATAGCGGTAGACCGGACCGTCCTTGCATACGAACGACCCGCCGAGCTGGCAATGCCCGCACAGGCCGATACCGCATTTCATGTTTCGTTCCATCGAAAGATAAATATTCTCATGCCGGACTCCCCGTTTTTCGAGTTCCAGCACCGTAAATCTCATCATGATTTCCGGACCGCAAACCAGAGCTGCGCAATGCAGCGGATCGAACGGCGAGCGCTTGATCAACTGCGTCACCACCCCGACGTTCCCCTTCCAGGAACCGGTCGCCCGGTCGACCGTGAGGTACGCCTCGAAGTCGAACCGGGAACGCCATTTTTCGAGATCCTTGCGGAAGAGAATGTCTTCCGGAGTCCGCGCGCCGTACAGCAGGACTATATTGCCGTACTTTTCACGGTTGGCCAGAAGATAATAGATGACCGGACGAAGCGGCGCGAGGCCGATTCCGCCTGTTACCAATACCACGTCGTTTCCGGTAATTTTGTCCACCGGCCAGCTGGCTCCGTACGGACCCCGCACTCCGATGGTACTCCCGACCTTCAACCCCCGCATAGCGCGGGTAACAGTCCCGACCTCGCGGGTAGTATGAATCAGGACTTTCGGCTGAGTGGGATCGCCGCTGATCGAAATAGGCACTTCTCCCACTCCGTAAACGTACAGCATGTTGAACTGCCCCGGAGCGAAATGGAACAAGCGGTCGGGTGTCGCCGGCTCGATCTCCAGCGAAAAGGTATCGTGCGATTCCTTGATAACCCGGCGGATCAGAGACGGCCGAAATATCATGGCATCGGCCGTATCGTGCATCGGCAGGGCCTTACTTGTCTTTGGGGTTGCCATAAATATCCATCAGCTGCAGCCGGGTCGCTTCGAGACGCTCGGCAATGATTAGCGAAAACCGTTTCATGATCTCGTAACCCAGGTTGTGGTCCTTTTCGCATTTATCCCGAAGACACTTACCGTCCATTGCGATCATGCGGACCAGTTCCGAGGCGCGGGCGTCGAAACGCCAGCGATAAGGGGGAACCATCCAGGACCACCCGAAAACCTCCCCCTCTCCCCGGGTATGGATCAAAAGCGGACCTTTTTGGGGAACATGGGTTTCGATCTGCACCCGCCCGTGACGGATAAAAAAGAACTGCTCGGCCGGCTGTCCTTCGCGGATAATCATCTCTCCGGCCTTGAACACCACATTGGAAGCACATCCGACCAGAATCTTCAAATGGTCGGCCGACATCCCCTCCAGAAAGGGATGCTCCTTCAAAATTTTTTCCAAATTTTCCACCGCCATCCTCCCGGCTATTTGTTAATCAATATTTTCGCTTCTTCGGTGATATCTATCCCGACCGGACACCAGGTAATACAGCGTCCGCACCCGACACACCCGAACGTCCCGAACTGCTTCTTCCAGTGTGTCAGCTTGTGCATCATCCACTGGCGATACCGCGCCATTTCGCTGGTCCGGATACTCCCGCCATGAATGTACGAAAACGCCACGGTGTGGCAGGAATCCCAGCTGCGGGTTCGGAACGCGTTGTCCCCGGTCAAATCCGTAGTATCCTCGACATTGGTGCAGAAACAGGTGGGACAAACCATAGTGCAGTTGCCGCAGGTGAGACAGCGTTCGGCTATTTTGTCCCAGTGACGATCGTCGAAAGCGGCATCGAGCTTTTCCGATAATTCCCCGGTTGACAGCTTTTTCGAAATCCCCGAAATCGCCTTTGCAATCACTTCGTCCCGTTTTTCGATATTTTCCGGCGCAGCTTCGGATAAATTCAAGCCCGCTATCGCCTTTTCTCCAGCATTGGAACCGCTCTCCACTACAAAATAATGCTCCTTGCCGTTCAAGACTTCCGTCAGTGCCAGGTCATAGTCTTCCGTGGCTTTCGGCCCGGTTCCCATCGACGTACAGAAGCAGTTATCCGAAGGCTGCGAGCAGTTTATGGCCACGATAAAGAGGTTCTTCCTGGCCGCTTCATAACCGGAATCAATATACGGCCCCTCGAGGAATATCTTATCGAGTATCTTCAAGGCCGCCAGTTCACACGCCCTGACCCCGAAAAAGGCCATTTTCCCGGAATTCGCCTCTTCATACCCGGCATCGAAACGATTGCCGTTTTTACTCGCCGTTAAGAAATTGCGAACCGACGGATACAAAAACTTTTTCCATGATTCCTGGCCGACCGTAAATCCGAAAAAGGTCTTTTTGTTTGATTTCTTCAGGCGATAAGACCCGGGGCCTTGAGTTTCCGCATAGCCCACCGGAAGCTGTCCGGCCGATTTCAGCTCCTCGTAGACAATTCCCTCATCCCTGACCGTGGGTCCCAAAACCATATATCCCGATTCCCTTAAATGTGCCATTAGCTTTTCAAGGTTTTCAGCTTCAAGGACATAGGCTTTAGCGGGAATCGCTTGACCAGCAGATTTTGTGAATTTTTTCACAATCCTACCCTTAATAAAATTCTTTTGCCTAAGATAGGTATGCCCCTCTTTGTTGTCAAGAAGTTTCTCTTCTATTTAATATTATCGGTAATTATGGGGTTGCCATTACTCCGACCCCTTTTAACACGATAATGATCGACTTGAATTCTATAATTCATTCATCGCTGGAATCTTCCTAAGTCCCGTTCAGCCACAATCCTATTGCTGTTTAGTCACTTACCGGGAGACAGCGGTTATTTTCGAAAAATCCTCATTTTATCGCTTGACTTTCCGATAAAGTAATCGCATATTGACATGCGATTAGGAGAATAGAATGATATCAAAAACCGGAATCCACGCCACCCTCGCCCTGGCTTTCCTGGCTCAACTCGAGACCAATGAGTACGCCGGAGCGGCCCAGATTGCCGACCAGGTCGGGGCCCCCCGCAACTATTTGGGGAAACTTCTCAAAAACATGGCCGCCCGGGGTTTGGTGGTTTCTCAAAAAGGCTATGGCGGAGGCTTTCGACTGGCCCGCGATCCTGAAAAAATAAGCCTGCTCGATATCATCGAACCGATCGACCAGGTCAGCAAATGGAACGGCTGTTTCCTCGGAAGAAAAAAATGCAGCGAGAAACAACCCTGCGCGGTCCATCATCAATGGGCCAAAATCCGGGAAGAATATCTGCATTTTTTGAAAAGCACGACAATCGCCCAGGTGGCGGAAAAGAAAGTCAAACTCGAAAACTGATTTTTTTTGGAATATAATAAGATAAGCACATGCTATTTATCTTTTATCAAAAGGAGTATTTCATGGAACCGGTCAAAATTCTCAGCGATGAGCATCGTATAATCGAAGTGGTTCTCGACTGCCTCGACCGCCTCGCGGACGCCGCCGACTCGACCGGCAGAATTGACAAACAGGATGCCCTGGATATTGTCGACTTCATCCGCAATTTCGCCGACCGCTGCCACCACGGAAAGGAAGAGGACCATCTCTTTGCGGCCTTGACCGAAAAGGGATTCCCCAGCGAATCCGGACCGGTCGGTGTGATGCTGCATGAACACGAACTGGGGCGTGCCTTTGTCAAGGGAATGGCTGAAAATATCGAAAAAGCAGCTCTGGGAGAAAAGGAAGCGATCACGGCGTTCACGGTCGGCGCGCGCGACTATATCATCCTCCTTCGGAACCATATCCATAAAGAGGATAATATCCTCTTCCCAATTGCATCGCGAATACTTACACCTGAAGACAAAGAAAAAATCCTGCAGAAATTCGAAACGGCTGAAAAGGAACATATGGGTGAAGGAACCCATGGAAAATACTTGAAGCTCGCGGAATCGCTGGCCCGCAAATACGGAGTGAAATTGGAGTCTTCCTTAGTACATTCCTGCGCTTGCGGCCATTAGAATTCGCGGATGAGCGGGAAACCATGGAACGATATTCCGAAAGGACAGATATATGAAAAAGCTCTGGCTGGCATTTACTGCCGTAATCATAATCTCATTCGCCGTCCTGGGGTGGTCCGGTTTTGAGATATATCAGCAGAAACCCCCTATTCCCGAAAAAGTCGTTACCACTGCCGGACAGACCATAATCCCCGAAGGGGAAATCATCGAGGGCCAGTCGGTCTGGCGCGCTATGGGCGGAATGGAACTCGGCTCGGTCTGGGGACACGGAAGTTATGTCGCCCCCGACTGGACCGCCGACTACCTGCACCGCGAATGCGTCTTCATCCTCGACGAATGGGCCAATGAGCGGTTCGGGACCGCCTACGACCGGATCGATCCGGAAAACCAGGCCGCCCTCCGGGAACGCCTGAAGACATTGATGAAGACCAATACCTTCGACGGGAACAGCAATACCATCACACTCGACCCGGTCCGGATGAGAGCTTTCGAATATAATTTTGAACACTATCTCGACATTTTCATCAACGGAGATACCCGTGCGGCGATCCGTACAGGGACCCTGACCGACACGCTGAAAGTCCGTCAACTCACCTCGTTCTTTTTCTGGTCCTCCTGGGCCGCTTCGACCAACCGCATCGACGGCAACAAAACCTACACCAGCAACTGGCCCCATGAACCGTTGATAGACAATAAGCCGACCAGCGATGCCATCATCTGGACTGGATTCAGCATCATCATGCTTCTGGCCGGAATCGGAGTGATGGTCTGGTATCATGCCTCGCAGAAGCAAGAATCGATCGCGGAAAATGTCCCCAAAAACGATCCTCTCCTCAACTTCGAAGCCACCCCGTCTCAAAATGCCGTAATAAAATATTTCTGGGTGGTGGCCGGGCTGTTTCTGGTGCAGATGGTTATGGGGGTAATCTCGGCGCATTACGGCGTGGAGGGGGACGGCTTCTATGGAATTCCTATCGACCAATGGCTGCCGTACACCGTTGCCCGGACCTGGCACACTCAACTTGGGATATTCTGGATCGCCACGGCCTGGCTGGCGGCTGGTTTGTTTATCGGCCCGGCCGTGATCGGTTACGATCCCCCGGGACAGAAACTCGGAGTTAATCTCCTCTTCGGAGCCCTGATTCTGGTCGTGGCCGGTTCGATGATCGGAGAGTGGCTCAGTGTCATGGGGCACCTGAAAGGAGATGCCTGGTTCTATTTCGGACACCAGGGTTATGAATATGTCGATCTCGGACGAGTCTGGCAGATCGCCCTGCTGGCCGGACTGATGCTCTGGCTCTGGCTGGTCGGTCGATGCATTGTCAAGGCGATTCGTAAAGGAGACGAACAAAAACCTCTGATGACCATGTTCCTGATCTCCGCGGCCGCCATCGCAGGCTTCTATATGGCGGGACTCATGTGGGGCAAGCATACCCATCTCTCCATCGCCGAATACTGGCGCTGGTGGGTGGTGCATCTCTGGGTGGAGGGTTTCTTCGAAGTCTTCGCTACGGTTGTGATTGCTTTCCTTTTCGCGAGGTTATCGCTGATTAGGCTAAAAAGCGCCAACGCCGCGGTTATTTTCTCGACTACAATATTCTTAACCGGCGGTATAATCGGGACACTGCATCATCTATATTTCGCGGGAACGCCGACCGTCATCATGGCCCTTGGAGCGATTTTCAGCGCCCTGGAGGTGGTGCCACTGACCATCATCGGGTTCGAAGCATGGGATAATATAAAAATCGCTCGATCCGCCGAATGGGCGCAGAAGTACAAATGGCCGATCTATTTCTTCGTGGCGGTGGCTTTCTGGAATATGGTGGGAGCGGGATTATTCGGATTCATGATCAACCCTCCGATCGCCCTGTATTACATGCAGGGACTGAATACCACTCCGGTTCATGCCCATACGGCGCTGTTCGGAGTTTACGGGATGCTCGGACTGGGGCTGATGCTCTTCTGCCTGAGAGTCCTGTACATTCGCAAGGACTGGAAGGACGGCATCGTTAAATACGCCTTCTGGGCCATCAACATCGGCCTGACCCTGATGGTGGTAATAAGCCTGCTGCCGATCGGATTTCTGCAAACCTGGGCTTCGGTGGAACATGGATACTGGTTCGCCCGCAGCAGCGAATTCCTTTATTCGGATACCATTACGATATTCAAATGGCTGAGAGCGCCCGGAGACATCGTGTTCGCGCTCGGAATTACGGTGCTGGTGCTGTTCATTTTCGGCCTGGCCACCGGCCATTCTCTTAAGGGGAAAAAACCGGTAACCCCGGTTTCCGAACATGAAAAGGTGGGACCGACCACATAAATCACTCCCAATCGCTGACGTACAAAAGCCGGGCGCAATTCGATTTGCCGCCCGGCTGTTTTTTTATTATAACTCGGGGCGATAAAGATCGGCTTGGTTGAAATTCCATTCCGGAGTATTCAGAATCTCCCCGAAGGGACATTCGTACCACGGACTCAGTTTATCATTATTTGGATTTCTTAAAATATGGAAATCCTGGGCCGGAGTGAATCCCTGGGCCAGCATGAACAGCCTCCGGCCGGTTGCAGTATTTTCCGCGATATCGACAACAAAGACAGCATGGCCGGGGAAACCTCCGATTATAAACAGGTCTCCTATTTCCATCTCGCAGGTGCTTCCGATCTTTCGGAATTGCTTGCTCAATGAATATGTCCCGGCATAGGTGAACACGATATCCTGATATTCTTTGAAATTGCCGTATGAGGAATCGACTTCGGCTGATTTTTTCCAGGTCACCTTATTCCCATTGACGGTCGGCCGCCAGCCTTCGATCCACTTCCGGAATGAAGCCGTGTCGCCGGAGGTAAAGTTGTACGATATCCGGTCGTAAAATTTCTTCTCATAATGATATTCGCTGAACAGCCGAATCGCGGCATCGGCGCATTGCTGCAGATCTTTCTTCCCGATTTCTATATCGAGCACGGCATAATGGACATTCTGGCGTGGCTTGGGGAGGCCGTTGTGCATCATCACGCGGGTTCCTTTCGGTTTCAAAGGAAATTCCCGCATCCAGTACCCGAAACTGGCGGTATCGCAGGCGATCCGCTGGAATCCCTCCGGTACTGCAATATCTCGGATAACCTTTATTTCATGTCCCTGCCAGTCCGCACCGGGGTTCAACTGCCCCGAAAATACTTGTATCAGCCAAACGAATATCAGGATTCCAATAGCAGCCACTATTAATACTCCGATTCTATAATCAAATAAATGCAACGTTCGCTCTATGTCAATTCCACCATTTCGTTCAGGTGCGGGAGATGGCAATTCCAGCCCCGCTCCTCGGAGAAATGCATCGCCATCGCTTCAGACTGAGTCTTTTCACCATGTGTTATGAATACTTTGGCCGGATTCCTCCGGATACTTTCCGCCCAGTGCAGAATTTCATGATAATCGGCGTGTCCCGATAATCCGTTCAGGTGCTCCACCCGGGCCTTTATCTCGACCGGCTGCTTATGGATATAAACCATCCGCTCTCCGTCTTCGATTTTCCGCCCCAGAGTCTCTTCCGCCTGGTAACCGGCAATCGCGAGAATATTTTTCGGATCCGGAAGCCGGACTATCATATGATGCAATATCCGCCCGGCACTCATCATCCCCGAAGCCGACAGGATAATCCTCGGCCCTTTCATTCTGTTAAGCGCTTTCGATTCCTCGGTCGTCCGGTGCAGGTGGACTCTCCTTCCGTGAAAAAGGTCCCCGTCGCCGATTTTCGAAATATCAATGGAATGCATTTCCGGGTACTTTCGGTAAATTTCGGTTGCTGCAACCGCCATCGGAGAATCGATATGAATGTCTATCTCCGGAGCCAAGCCGCTACTTATCAATTGATCGACCAGAAATATTATCTGCTGCGTCCGACCGACCGCGAATGCCGGAATCAAAAGAACCCCGCGCGACTTGACAATATCCCGGATTAAATCCATAAGCGCCTGATGGACGTCGGCCGGTTCATGCAGTCTCCCCCCATAAGTCGACTCGCAAACCAGATAATCGGTTTCCGGAGGCTTCGCGGGAGGACGGGTCAGAGGATTTCCATACCGCCCGATGTCTCCCGAAAAAAGAATCGTCCGGCTGATTTTTCCGTCGGTTGCCTTGATTTCGACACTGGCCGCTCCGAGGATATGCCCCGCATAATGAAACCGAAAGGCGATATTCTTTCCGGCTCCTTTCCACTGCCCGAATTTCACCACTCGATATTTCGGCTCGATCCGCTGGACATCCTTGTCGTCGAACAACGGCAGCGCCCGGGGGTGGCGGGTCAATTTCTTCTTGTTACGGTATTCGGCATCTTCCATCTGAATATGGGCGGCATCGAGCAGGTTTATCTTGCAGATATCCACCGTCGGCGGCGATGCATACACCTCCCCCTTGAATCCGAAATGGAACAGCCTCGGCAAATACCCGACATGGTCGATATGAGCATGCGTTAAGATCACCGACTTGATATGCTGAGGTTTGTACGGCTGCGGACTCCAGTTCAATTGCCTTGTCTCGCGGTTCCCCTGGAACATTCCGCAATCGATCATCACCAGCTCATTGTTCACCTGGAGCAGATACTTGGACCCGGTGACCATTCCCGCGGCGCCGTAGAAAGAGAGTGTAATCATAAGCTGCTATGCTGTTCCTTGCCTTATCGCGTTTTCCTTAGATATTATCGGGAAACCTTCCGGGCAACAAAAAGATTCCGTCGAATTTCTTTGAAATCAATTCCAGGGACATTTTATCCGTAGTATTATTAAACAGGAAAATCCAAAAATCGGTTAAGCTTATGAAAACAATCATTCTAACCACATTTTTATTCCTGATGGGGACTACCCTATCTGCTCAGGAAGAAAACCAGCAAAAAACGCCCCCCTGTTCGGAAAAGGAATTCCATCAGTTCGATTTCTGGCTCGGAGAATGGGATCTGAACTGGGGTGAAGGCGAAACCGCGGGCACCGGCACCAATATCGTCACCCGGGAACTCGGCGGATGCGTTATCGAAGAAAACTTTTCATCGAACGATGAAACCCCCTTTATCGGACGGAGTTTTTCCGTTTATCGTCCGGCCACCGGCAAATGGTACCAGACCTGGGTCGACAACAACGGCGGCTACCTCGATTTCACAGGAGGATTCGCGGACGGCGAAATGACCCTGTCCCGCGAAGCGGAACGGGACGGCAAGAAATTCCTGCAGCGGATGGTCTTCTATAACATCACCGAAAATGCTTTCGACTGGAACTGGGAAAAATCCGATGACCGCGGCAAGACCTGGGAATTACTCTGGAAGATACATTACAAGAGAAAGAGCTAAAGCGTTAGTTTCTTCGGTTTCCATCCGAACCGCTCCAGGTTTACCCGGTCGAATTCGTCGAAGACGATTCCCTCGGCAATCAGGTGCCCTTTCTGGATTTCGTACCCCTCTCCCGGCTTCAAAGAAATCGTCCCCTTGCTGTTTATCACTCTGTACCACGGGAGCTTTTTCTTTTCGGAAAGAGTATGCAGGATTCGCACCACCTGCCGTGCCGCCATGCGGTTTCCGGCCAGATCGGCGATTTGACCGTACGACGCCACTTTCCCCCTGGGTATCTTCTTGATGACTTTCACTATTCGTTCCGAAAGCGACTGCATACATAAATATAGTATCAGGATAAAAAAATCATACCACAAAAAAACCCCCGGCTCGCGGGGGCATTTTATTGACTATCGAATTCAGATTTCAGCCTATGAGCAGCTTTCTCACCAGCCTTGCCATTCTCAATGCGGCAACATCATAGTTCGCCAGCACCACCACGGTATAATCATTATCGAGATACAGGTCGAACGTCGCATTGATGCCGGGAGCCCCCCCATTATGACCGATAATACGATGTCCGTCAATCCTGCGATCTCCGAACAGATAGGCATACTTCATATCCGGACCCATATCCACCTTTCCCGTCGTCAAGGTATCAAAGTATGCGGCGTTGACCAACTTGCCATTCTTCAGGGCTTGCCCGAATCGGAACATATCCTCGACCGTAGAATAGCCTCCTCCCGCCGGCGAACCTTTCGCGAAATGCATGAACAGGTTGTTGTACCACCGGTCGCTTTTGCGGCCTTCATAGTCCTGTTTCGTGTAGCCAATCGCCAGGTTGGGAATCTCTTCATCCATCTCATAGCTGTCGCTGTTTATCATCCCGGCCGGTTCATAGATATTCTTGCGGATATATTCGTAGTAATCCATGCCGCTCAGTTTTTCGATAATCAGCCCCAGCACTACCACCCCGGCGTTGCTGTAACTCATCTGCGCTCCCGGCTCGAATAATAGCGGTTTATCGACAGTCTGAGCGGCCAGTTGCGAGACTGTTTTAATTTCCCACCATTTTGCGCCGCTGAGAACCTCCCAGAAATCCCCCATCCCGGAGGTATGCGTCAACAACTGGTGAATGGTTACTTTTTCGGCGACTTCTTTATTGGGATAGTCCGGGAGATACTTAATAATCGGATCTTCGAACTTCAGCTTCCCTTGCTGAGCCAACTGCACAATAGCGGTCCCGGTAAACATCTTGTTCATCGACCCCAGGTTGAACTTGGTATCGATCTTGTTCGGTACCGAATACCGCTTGCAGGCGTCGCCGACCGCTTTTTCAAAGATGATGTTATCCCCCTTCGCCACCAGAACCGCCCCGGAAAAAGCATCTTCTGCCGCCAGGCTGTCGATATACCTGCTAAGAAAATCCGCCAGGTCCTTGTCGCTTTTTATTTCGGGAAGCCTTTCGTGCGGATTATCTTCAGGCATCAGTCCGACCCCGCGCCATTCGTGGGGCGGAGCGGTGTCGAAATTGAGCATCAATCTCAAATATTCATCTTCCGCCGCGGGATTCATCGGGATGATACCGGCCCCTATCGCGTATTCCGAACTTTGTAAAATGGTATCGATAATAATACCGCCGAGATCGCTGTAAACCGACTTCATAAAATCCAGACGTCTTTCCAGCACCTCGACACTGTCCCGGGCCTTTGGAAAAAGCAGCACGAATTCCCGCCATTGGTTTTCATCGCCGGAATTTACGGCTGTCACCATTTTACCGAGCATCTTTCCCGCATAGGTATCAGGGATATCGGTTTCGGACCAGCCGGAAGCCGGGATTATCAGACAGACCAGGACAATTACGGCCAGAATTGCATTCACATTCTTTCTCATATAATTCCTCTTGTAATGAGTATACTATAACTGAAGACAGCATATCCCCCGAAAAGGTTACTTCCAAGCGCAAGAAATATAAAAGATTATGAGAATTTATGTAATAAATTACATAATAAAAGGCTAATTCACGGGAATAAGCGTCCCATGTACCTCCGCCCCCGATAAGCGAATCAAACAGCCGGAAACCCTATTTTCGGCATCTCGCGTAAAATCGAGCCGGAATTCGGCTACCTTATGCGAAAACCGGTCAGGCCCGGTAGGGAAAATCGGTACCGGTTCAGATTCATACGGAACCGCAAAAAGAGAATCTCCTTGTCGATATACCACCAGAGTAAAGACATCGCTTGGGGGTCCGATTTGAGAATCGAGACTGTAAGTCCCGACATATTCATCCAGCTTGGCCGTATCGAGCTTTAAATATTGTCCGCGATGCATATCCAGAATTCCTTTCTCAGCGGAAACCCGCACATAAACGGAATTAATATCTTCGTCGATATACCTCAGCGAATTTATCGTACCGGAAGAATCCCGCCCGAAAATCACGCTGATAGTATTATCCTGAACGAAGAAGAGGCTGTCAGGAGCTTCCGCTTTCAGCATCCGCAACGGCTGATTGGGGGAATTTGCGTATAATTCGTTTTGTTCGCGGCTGATTAAAAGCGACTGGCCTTCCTGATTGGTATATTCTCCGGGATACTGCGCCACGATTTCATCCGGCAATTGTACGGCGCTTTTTCTGACCGGAATCGTGTGCGGTTCTCCGTAAATAATCGCGGCCAATCCCCGGGCGATTTTCTCGACCGGCGCTTCATCCTCATTGCTGAATACTAAAATGCATAAGCGGTCCTTTATCCACCGGTCATAAGCGGTATTGAAACCGTCGAGGAATCCGCCATGATAATAATGATATCTCCCGAACCTCTTTTCCACGAACCAGCCGTAGCAGTAGTTCCCGGCCTGCGGGGTAAACATCCTGGTGATCGATTTTTCCGACAATACCGAGGCATTATACAGCCCCTTATCCCATTTCAGGATATCCTCGGTGGTCGAATAAAGCGCCCCGGCCGTGTGGAGAATGGAAAATTCCACTTCCGGAGCGTTGGCCGGGTCTCCATCCGCCGCGATTGTATATCCGTCGGCACGATTGGGCACTGCGGTAACTCGTCTTCCATACCCGGAATCGAGCATTCCCAGCGGCTTCAATAAAACATGGTGCAAATAGGCCTCGTACGATTGCCCCGATACCTTTTCGATAATCGCCCCGAGAATGATGTAACCGGAATTGCTGTATAAATACCGTTCTCCGGGCTCGTACTTAAGCGGCAAGTCCCGAACGTAGTCGACCAGCGAAGTATCCGAAATGGGCACGGTCCGCCTGATGTTGATTTCCGGATTATCGGTATAGTTGGGCAAACCCGAAGTATGCGTAAGCAGTTGCTGGATCGTTATCCGGCTCCAGGGATCATCAGGGAAATCGGTCAGGTACTTCTTAACATTGTCGTTTAGACTCAATTTCCCCCTTTCATTCAGCTTCAATATCGCGGCGGCGGTAAACTGCTTGGTTATCGACCCGATATAGAACTTCGTCTGCGATGTATTCGGTATCCCCAGCGTCCGGTTGGCCATGCCATAGCCTTTGCTGAGTATAATTTCGCCGTCAACCGCGACCAAAGCTGTCCCTTCGAATCCCCAGTATTTATGCGCCTGCTCCAGATAATCGTCGAGGCTTTTCACCGTTTCACGGCATCCCGCCGCCGAAAACGTGAAAAGCAGACAAAGAACGAACAGCGTTCCTTTATGCGGCTTTATCCTGTTTGTTTTCCGGCCCGTCATTGATCCTCTTACAAATATCGCGACTTAAATATTGTCAATTTCTGAACCGAAAGTCAACAATTCGAATATAACCGTTTCCATTAAACATTGACATCGTCTTTCGAACTCTCCATTTTAGGGAAAACACAAGCTCTTTCAGGGATGATAAAATTATGCGGGGAATCAGACTTTTTACCCTAATTACCGCCTTTATAATGCTGGCGGTGATTTCCGTCGAACGGCCTCACGCCCAAAATTCGAGCATACCGAAAGGAATAGCCGCACTCGTTGATTCTATGAAGGTCCTTGAAGCGCCCCTCCTGGCGCCGAAATCGTTCGAACGGACCATGATCAAATATTCCGATGTCGGCAAGCAGTTAGAAAAAGGCAAAACCGTTGACGAGCTTCGACAGAAACTGGAAGAAATTCGAGTCTTATCGCTGAACACCATCGATGCCGTTCAGCGGGCCCGCCGGCAGCTGGGAAATATTCTCGAAGTCCGGCAAAAAGCTATGGCTGCCAATGCCCCTCGACTCGCTCCCCAGATATATGAAGAAGCCGAAAAATCCCTGTCGACCGCCGCAGCTAAAATCGAATCGGACGATAATTCCGGAGGATTGAAAGAAGCCGAAAAAGGCCTTCCGCTGTACGATTCCGCAGAACTGATCGCCATCAAAAGAGCTCTGCTCGATAAAGCCGACAGCCTGATTGCCGCTGCTGTTCAGGCCGGAGCCGAAAAATTTTCCCCTGTCAGTCTGGGTAAAGCTCGAGCCGCCAGAGCCGAAGCCGATTCGATTCTGACTATTGATAGATACGAAAGGGAACGGACGACCGAACTTATTTCTGAAGCGGAATACGAAGCCCGCCACGCTTCGTACATCACGCAAAAAATCCTGGCAATTGAACGAAAAGACTATGACTGGGAGAAGTTAATACTTGAATGTGAGGCGGAAATCGGCAAAATCGCGCGGAATCTGCGATTGGAGGATGTCCGGTTCGATCTGGGTTATGCCCTGGTTGTCGACACCATTAAAGCTGTTGAAAATGTTATCATTAGCGGATTCATAGAATTCGGGAGCCAATTAAAAGTCAAAGATACTGCCGGGCTTCAGGACCTCTCCCTGAAAATAAAAAACAGCATTGATTCTTTATTGCGACAGAACGATTCCCTGAACGCCGCCCTCTCGACCAAAGAACAAAAACTGACCCAGCTTGAGGCATCCAGCGCCGAAACCGAAGAGGCCCTGCGGAAACGCCGGGATCGCGAAGCCCGCTTCAAAAAGGCCCAGGAATTGATCGGCCGCGACGAGGGAGAAGTCCTCTACAATGCCGACAACGACATCATTCTCAGACTTCCCGGCCTCTCGTTCGATGTCGGCCAGAGCAAAATCAAGGAAAGCCATCTCGAACTTCTCGAAAAAGTGGTCGAAATTCTACGGATGTTCCCCGACGCCCGCTATTTCGTGGAAGGACACACCGACGACAAGGGTCGGCCATCCGAAAATCAAACCCTGTCCGAAGCGCGCGCCCTGGCTGTCATGGAATGGCTGACCGAACGCCTGCTGCTCCGTCCCGACCGAATCACTTCGAAAGGATTCGGCTCGGATAAACCGGTCGCTTCGAACAAGTCCGCCGAGGGACGGTCTAAGAACCGCAGAATCGATATCGTGATTTCGGATTAGGTTAAGGATTCATCGGATCCGAGCGGTCCGCGGGGTTTACACCGGTCAAGTCGGTCGCCGGCTGAAAACGATCTCCTCGCTCCTGGTGATATTCCCGGAAGCGCTCGAAGCCTTCAGGCCCCATGTATTTTTCAAGGATACGCTGCGGTGTTTTAGTCAGGTCAACGAGGATCAACCCGTCCAGAACATCGCTGAATTCGGAATCGATATTGAATCCCAGAAGCACCCCGCCCAGCTTGAGATAGTGTTTGAGTAGAATCGGAACCGACTGCTGGTCCGCTTCGATCTCGGATATCAAATGCGAAACTTCATCGAGATCCGCTACCAGGTGACCGATGATCGGTTCCTCCAGAGACCCGGTATTCCGGCGCCTTTTCGGGGGAGTCTTCGGTTTCACCAGCCGGGCCAGGTCGGCATTGAATTTATTATGAGTAAGAAAACTTACCAGCAATTGCCGCGAGGCCGATTGGTACCGGTTATTGATGGAAACCGGCCCGAAGAGCATCTTGTATCGGGGATTCCGGACAATAAACTGCCCGATCGCTTTCCAGAGCAGATTCAGCGGAGCGTACTCCTTCTGGTACTCCGGACGGATGAAACTACGCCCCAATTCGATAGCGGGGGTAATCTGTTCCAGTAAAGACTTCTTAAATCTGAACAGGCTGGTGGTGTATAGCCCTTTCATACCATGGCGATCCATGATAATATCGGTCAAGCCGAGACGATACGACCCGATTATATGCTTCTTTTCCCGGTTCCAGACGAACAGGTGCAGGTAATGGGTATCGTACTTATCGAGATCAATCGCCTTGCCGGTCCCCTCGCCCGCTTCACGGAACGTGATTTCGCGCAGACGCCCGATTTCCCGCATCACCCCAGGAATATTCTGCATCTTGGCCACATAGACCACGAAATCCCCTTTCCGGGCCAGGATATCATCCTCCGGAATGGAATCGACTTCATCGGCCAGCGTTTTATTATGATCCGGCGGAGCTACCGGTTTCAGTTTACTCGAATGTCCATTGGCTCCTTCGAATAGCTGGCTTCGTCCTTCATCCGCTTCCGTCCTTCCGGCCAGCAAATAAGTTCTCATTCTGATATAATCCATCAGGTCGTCGTCGTTTAAAAATTCATCCAGGCGTTTGAACGGGATCGGATTACCCACCCGAATGGAAATCTTACGGTTGCGCTTATTCAGAAATTCGCGCGGCAGGAGTATTGTCCTTAACCGGGGATGAATCAATCCCATAATCTGAAAGAAGGTGCTGTTACGGCCGCTGAAATAAAGCGGCACCACCTTCGCCCCGGATTTGCGGATAATCCCCGCGATCGTCCGGCTCCAGTGCGGGTCGGTTACTTCGCGGTTCCTCAAG